>Ga0163153_10002040_pt1 | contig 30529 bp, 40 predicted proteins | sample OliLakLV19MP6IB1_FD_148629 | JGI IMG/M metagenome (GOLD analysis project Ga0163153, IMG submission 148629) | Freshwater microbial mat bacterial communities from Lake Vanda, McMurdo Dry Valleys, Antarctica - Oligotrophic Lake LV.19.MP6.IB-1 | ecosystem: Environmental > Aquatic > Freshwater >...
TGGAAGAGCTCGACGGGGTCTGCATCAACTTCGTCCCGGGCAAGCCCATGACGGTGAAGGGCTCGGTCACCGGAGCCGCACCGCGATGAGTCCTGTTCCCGCATCTGCGATCACTATCGCAGATGGCAAGTCTGCTCAACCTCGTCAGGACCGCGTCATGATGAGGGTGTTCCTCGCGATTCTGGTCGTGGGTTTCGTCTACGAATGGATGAAAGGAGCCCTGGAATGGGAATAGAAGACGTACCCCACGAAGGCTTCGCCACCACCACTGCCGACAAGCTGATCAACTGGGCCCGCACCGGGTCGATGTGGCCGATGACCTTCGGCCTTGCCTGCTGCGCGGTGGAAATGATGCACGCCGGCGCGGCGCGCTACGACCTCGACCGTTTCGGCATCGTGTTTCGCCCGAGCCCGCGCCAGTCGGACGTGATGATCGTCGCCGGCACGCTGTGCAACAAGATGGCGCCGGCGCTGCGCAAGGTCTACGACCAGATGGCGGAGCCGCGCTGGGTGATCTCGATGGGCTCCTGCGCCAACGGCGGCGGTTACTATCATTATTCCTACTCGGTGGTGCGCGGCTGCGACCGCATCGTGCCGGTGGACGTCTACGTGCCGGGCTGTCCGCCGACGGCCGAGGCTTTGCTCTACGGCATCATCCAGTTGCAGAACAAGATTAAACGCACCAATACGATCGCTCGCTAATGCTCGCTCAGACGATCGCGCAAACGACAATGACTCCGAAGCTGCAACGTCTCCATAACGCTCTCCAAACCGCCCTCGGTGGACGCATCGTCAGCCTGAAAGAGGCGCTCGGCGAGCTCACGCTGGAAGTGAAGGCCTCGGACTATCGCGCGGTTGCCGAAACGCTGCCTGATTCGGCCGAACTGGGATTCGACGAGTTGACCGACCTCTGCGGCATGGACTACTCCACCTACGGCGACCGTCCGGCGAGTGATGAGATACGAGGTCCCCGATACGCCGCCGTGGTGCATCTTCTTTCGATAACGAACAACTGGCGCGTGAGGGTGCGCACTTTCTGCGCGGACGACGTCTGGATGCAAACCCCGTTCTCGCTCTGGAAATGAGGCCCGGCCATGCAACGCATCGCTGAGTTCTTCCGTTCCTTCCTGCTGCTGGAACTGCTGCGCGGCATGATGCTGACCGGGCGGCACCTGTTCGCCCGCAAGATCACAGTGCAGTTTCCGGAGGAGAAGACGCCGATGAGCCCGCGCTTCCGCGGCCTCCACGCGCTACGCCGCTACCCCAACGGCGAAGAGCGCTGCATCGCCTGCAAGCTGTGCGAAGCGGTGTGTCCGGCGCTGGCCATCACCATCGAATCGGAGCAGCGCGCTGACGGCACGCGCCGCACCACGCGCTACGACATCGACCTGACCAAGTGCATCTTCTGCGGCTTCTGCGAGGAGTCCTGCCCGGTCGATGCGATCGTCGAGACGCGCATACTCGAGTATCACGGCGAGGAGCGCGGCGACCTGGTCTACACCAAGGAGATGCTGCTCGCCGTGGGCGACCGTTACGAAGAAGAGATTGCGAAGGACCGCGCCAGCGACGCCGCCTACCGATAGACGATGTTCTTCGAAACCGCCATCTTTTACTTCTTCGCCGCGATCCTGCTGATCGCCGCGGTCGCCGTTGTTACCACACAATGAGTAAATGGATAGAGGGCACAATCGTCAACAAAAAGCTTTGGACCGAAGAACTTTATTCGCTGCAAATCGATGCGAATCTCGAACCGTTCCGCGCCGGGCAATTCGGGCGGCTTGCGCTCCAAATCAATGGCGACATAGTGGGGCGGTCTTATTCCTTCGTGAATGCGCCGAGCGAGCGACCCTACGAATTCTATTCCATCATCGTGCCGGAAGGCCCGCTTTCTCCGCGCCTGCATGATCTCAATCCAGGCGACAAGGTGCTGCTCGCGCCCAAGGGAGCCGGCTTTTTCACGCTCGCCGACGTGCCGCAAAACGAGCACCTATGGTTACTTTCAACGGGGACCGCGCTGGGGCCGTTTCTTTCCATCTGCAAGACCGAGGAACCGTGGCGGCGTTTCAAGAAAATTGTGCTTGTGCACGCCGTGCGCCATGGCCATGAACTGACCTATCAAGAGACCATAGAGCTTTTGAAGGAGCGCCATCCCGATCAATTTCAATTTATTCCTTTCATCAGCCGCGAGGACACGGCATTCGCCATCAAAGGCCGCGTTCCCGCAGCGATCCAGGACGGACGGCTAGAAGCGCGCGCCGGCATCGCAATCTCGTCCGAACATTCGCAAGTGATGATTTGCGGCAATCCCGACATGGTGAAAGATACGCGCGCCGTGCTGGAGGGCCGCGGCCTTAAGCTCAATAAGCGCAAGGAGCCAGGGCAAATTTCCGTTGAGAATTATTGGTAAACGAGCGCTCGTACCAGTGGCAGAATTCTGTTCTTCTATACTTGAATGATGAGCCCAGCGAACAAAGTCGTTTCAATTTTATGGTCGCGCCGCAATTCGCGCTCATCGGCGCTCTTCTCAATTCACCTAATACACAACTTTCAGGGATAGCTCATGGCAAGGATCGTCAAAAGAACCCGGACAGGCCCGTATCCGGTGACAGTGGGCACGGAAACCAAGTATATATGCGGCTGTGGGTTGTCGAAGAACCAGCCGTTTTGCGACGGCACTCACAAAACCACCGCAAAGACTGAAGAGCCCGATAAGCTCTACTGGTACGACGCGGAAGGCAACCGTCACGAAGTGAAAGAGAATTATCCCGACCTACGCGCTCCGGCGGAGTAGCCGGGTTTACGTCGGGGAATTCGCGTGGTTGACCGGAATATCCGCCTGGATTTCGAAGACGAGCCGCTGGCGCGCTTGGCGCAGACTGGATTCAACCGCGGCCGGCGACGGTCCCTGCGCGAAGATGAAGCCAAGGTAGCTCGCACCTTCCGGCGGCGGTGCAATGACCTGACCCAGGTTGGCGGTGACTTGGATGTCGCTGATATCGGCGACTTTGAGCGCGCTGTCGAGGTTGTGCGCGCCTTGGACAATACCGCGTCTGGGAATCGGGATCATCATCACGCCGGTAGCCTCTCCAGGGTGCATCTGCGGCAATGGCCGGTTAAGGGCGTGGCACAAGATCAATTCCTCTTGGCTCATGCCCAGCCCATGCCGCAGCATCCGACCGCACAGGCCGCCGATCGAGCGCGCGGCGATTTCCAGCAACCATACGCCTTGTGCGTTTACGCGCATTTCGGCATGGACGGGGCCGCTGGTGAGCCCGGCCAGTTCACAGGCGCGTTGCGCTGTTTGCGCGATTTCGTCCTGCCTTGCCTGCGGCAGGCGTGACGGAGTGACTTACAGGGTTTCCTCGAAATACCGGCCGTCCAGGGGATCCGGTTTGTCGAATAACGCCAGCACGCCGAGCCGCCCATCCTGCAGCATCCCTTCCAGTGCATGTTCGCTTCCCGGGATGAAACTTTCCACGACCAATCCCAACTTGGCGGCGTCACGGTCGGCTTTGACCTGTATGCCGCGCACCCATTGCACGGCCTGCGTGTATGCCTGCGGCGTGTCGGCGCGAATTACGCCGCGGCTGGCGGAAAGCCGGCGCGCTTTGACGACCACTGGAAATTGAAGCAGCGGCAGTAGTGTTGCGGTCTGGGCGTCGTTGCCGAGGTGATAAAAATCCGGACAGTTAAGACCGCCGCTTTGCAGCAAGCGGCGAAACGCCAGCTTGTCGCGCGTCAGCCGCACCGCCGCCGGCGGATTGCCTGGCAGGTGCAAGCGTTCGCGCAACAGCGCCGCCAGTTCCAGGCCGCTGTCGTCCACCGCCAGCACCGCGTCGGGCTTGGGTCCCAGCGCGGCGAGCACCTGTTTCAGCGCGGCTTCGGGCTGATCGAACGGCACCGATTTAATCGGACTCATACCCCATAGCGGCGCGAGTTGATGGCAGTAATTCGCGACGCTGATAATATCCGCATTCAATTTTTTTGCGGCGGCGAGGAAATCTTCGTTACGATAACTGGTGGTCGGCAACAACAGCAGAACGCGCTTCATGGTCGGCCGCTCAAAAGCTTTGCAGTTGTTGCTCGGTGGGCTCGGCGCAGCAGTACCAGGGTTCGGACCGGCGTGCGATGGGTTCGCCAAAATCCGCCCGGGTGAGTGGCAGCACTTCGATGCCGAGCGCGTCATGCGCGAGCCGCCCAATTTGTCCGAATATGTCGCTGCGCGCCAATCCCTCTTGATCGCCGTGCGCGGCACAGGCTTGCACCGCCTGCTGCAAAGCGTCCACGCGAGGATCGGCGTGCCGCCACGGATAGCCGAGCAATTTCGCATCGAACGCCTCGATCAATTCCCGGAAACCGGGCAACTGAAACAAATAGGAGCCTTCCGGCACGAGCAGGCGAATGCAGAGCTGAATCGGTGGCACCGCCTCCACCAGACGCAAACGTACCAGCGTGCGCAGCAGGTCGAGGTAGCCCGCCAATGTGGTCCAGGGCGTGAATGCCACAAACGTTGGAGCCAGGGATATGCCAGCTTCACGGCACAGTTGTAAAGCACGTTCAAAATCGGTGCGTGTGTGGTTTTTGGCGAAATACTCCAGCACCTTATCATCCACCGACTCAACCGCCGATTGGATGAAGACACAACCCGCCGCCTTCAGCTGGGGCAGCAGTTCGGCGTGGTCGATGAGGTGTTGAATCTTGATGGTGGCGTCGAAGCTCAGGTCGGGAAATCTGGCGTGCATCGCCGCAAGCACTTTTATGGCATGGGTCGGGCCGTTGAAAAAATACGGGTCGCCGAAGGAAATATGCTCAGCACCCGCTTGCACCTGCTGCACGATGTCAGTCAGCACCACATCGACCGGCACCACGCGGAACTTGCCCTCATAGACCGGCACCACCGGGCAGTGGCGGCACAGGTGCTTGCAGCCTCGGCTTGCGTCAATGAAGCCAAGCATTTTTTTAGCGCCGTTCGGCAATATCAAATGAGCGTAGCGTTGCAGGTGCGGCAGGCCGGAACGATCGGGCGTGATGAATGCGATCTTGGCAAGGTTCACCACCGGCTCGACTTGCGCATCGCACGCGTCCCCGGCGCGCAGCCGCTGCGCCAGGCTCAGCAGAGCTGGCTCAAATTCGCCGCCCAGTACGGTTTTCACGCCGAGGCCGCGCAGCCGCTTCTGGTTCATCGGCGCATACAGGCCGTACACGCACAGATGCGCGTGCGGCGCCAGGTCACGGATGCGCGGAATGGCTTCGACCGCGATGCGGGTGGCGGTGTGCATGCCGACATATAGCGCCACCAGCTGCGCGCCGGCAAGCACTGCCGGATCGAGTTTTTGCAGCGAGAGGTCGAGGCACTGCACGTTGAATCCGGCCTGCTTCAACCATGCGGACGGCTCGGCCAGGCCGAACGGCTGCCGGCCCAGCTCGTAGGGATTGATCAATACGACCTTGAACAGCGCAGCGGGGTCTGCCAGATTATCTTCGCTTGCGCTGTTTACGGAGCGGGAATCGTTGTGGCTATCCATGCGTGGCTATTTTTATTTGGGGCGTTCCGGCAAGGCGGGCGGCGAGGTACGCTGGCACGGCAGCCAGACTTGCTGCCCTGCTGCCTGCTTGCGGACAGGGAATTATTGGCGCGCCGTCATAAATTTACCGTAGAAATATTTGGCGCTCATCGTGATGCCGGGTTTGTCGAAGCTCGCAAGTCAATGAGCTTTCACTTGCTGCTCGGCGTCACATAACCGGTGGCCACTTCGGCGCCAGCGCCAAACAAATGCGCTTCCATTTGTCCGGCAAGATATTTGCGCGCCTTGGCATCCGCAAGATTCAGCCGGTTTTCGTTCACCAGCATCTTCTGGTGCTCGAGCCACCCTTTCCACGCTTCCTTGGAGACGTTTTCAAAAATACGCTTGCCGAGTTCTCCCGGATTCGGCGGGAAATCCAGCCCCTCGGCTTCGCGGCCAAGCTTTACACACTTCACCATTCTTGACATGTGGTTTATGCCGTTAGGTCCAGAAACTCGATTAGTGCCGGTCACGCCACTGACTCAGCCAGCGAAAATCCTCAGCGAGAACAGAAGTGGCTCCGAGGTGTGCCGCCACAATGTCTTCAAGCGAACATATGCTCATCGTTGACAGCGTGAAAGGAATCCCGAAAGTCTCTGCAGCACGCGCGGCAAGAATCTCTCCGTCCGCATGCTGCATGCCGGCTAGCCCGGTGGGCGCGATTGCTACCGGCATCGCTATGTCCTGCCCAAGCATTTGAGTACGGATACTGCGGTTTTCTAAGTTGACGGCAATGCGCTGTCGCAGCTTAATCTTCTGAAAATCAGTCTCGTTGGCGCGGGGTAGGTGCTTTCTGTCCAAGAGCCGGAATCGGCATAGTCATAAAACATTTTTGGCACGCGCTTCTTCGCCAATACGCGCAAGTCCTCGATATTGGCTATGACAGATTTTATGGAAATACGCCTCCCACTTTCCCGGCTATGAAACTCAATAGGTCGGCATCGTGCCGTCGACTTGCTGAGCCCAGGCATGGACGCCGCCTGTCAGGTTGCTAATTTGAGTAAAACCATTCCGTTCTAAAAACAACGCGACTTGCATGCTGCGCACGCCGTGGTGGCAGATGCAGACAATCGGCTGCTCCGCGTCCAGTTCGGACAGCTTGCCGGGGATGGTATTCATCGGCATCGTCAACGCCCCGTCAATATGACAGGTCTCGAATTCCCATGGCTCACGTACGTCGAGTAATACGGGTTTCTCGCGCGCTGCATTCTCGATCCATGCGGCCAGTTCTGGTGTGGTCAAGTTTTGCATCGTTAGGTGTCCCTTCGCGGGCAAAGAAGGCTACCTGCCCGCCCTACACCGACCCAATAGGCTTCTTCCCCCTGGTTTTTGTTTCTGCGCAGAGCACACATCAAAACACCCCTGCCGCATGCGCCTGCTGATCCGCATGGTATGAGCTGCGCACCAGCGGGCCCGATGCAAGCGTTGCAACAGGTTGAGCGTGTTTTGAAAATCCGCACCGGGGCGCGCTTCTTTGTACAAACGCGGAACGGTTTCGATGTTGTGGTTCAACACGTCCGGCGGCGCGGTGCCGAGGATTTCCAACGCAGCGTCGAGGCGGCCACCGAAGTCGGGCGTCAGGATTTCGATATAGGTGTTGGGCGTCAGTGCGCGGATGTGGCGGATGCATTCGACGAAATGGCCGGCGCCGCCGTCGCGCAAATCATCGCGGTCAACCGAGGTGATGACGACGTATTTGAGTTTCATCAAGGCGATGGTTTGGGCGAGGCGTTCCGGCTCGTTGAGGTCCAGCGGGTTGGGACGTCCAGTGCTGACGTTGCAGAACCTATAGCGCCGCGTGCATTTGTCGCCCATGATCATGAAGGTCGCGGTGCCTTTACTCCAACACTCGCCGATGTTGGGGCAGGATGCCTCTTCGCACACCGTCACCAGATGGTTGGCCCGCACGATGTCCTTGATCTCACGGAAGCGGCCCGAGGGTGACGCCGCCTTGACGCGGATCCAGTTTGGTTTGGGCAATCTTTCGGCGGGATCGATCTCGTCGCGTTTGGTCTTGAGGGAACCTCTTTGCTTGTCCGGCGAATGGTGAGTCGCGGTTGTCAACGGCATGGTTTCGGTTGTCATAGCGTCCTGAGTAACCAAGTTAGGCCTCACGCGTCAAAGCAAGAAATTCCGTGCGCAGCGCCAGATTGGGTAGAAGTTCGCCGAGCATGGCTGACGTTATGGTTTCCTCTCCCTGGGTGCGAATGCCGCGGCTTTCCATGCACGTGTGCCGGCAGCGAATTACCACGCCGGCCGCTTTCGGTTGCAGATGCGTCATCAAGGCGTTGGCAATTTGAATCTTGAGCCGTTCCTGCACCTGCAGCCGCTTGGAAAAGAAATCGACCAGGCGTGTCAACTTTGACAGGCCCACTATGTTTCCGTCGGGAACATAGCCGATCGTGGCCTGACCAAAGAAAGGCGCCAGGTGGTGCTCGCAATGGCTATAGACAGGGATGCCTCGTACCACGATGAGTTCGTTGTACTCCTCCGCCCCGTCTTCGAACACTTTTAGACATTCAGCCGGGTCTTGGGCATATCCGGCAGTCCAATGCTTCCAGGCCTTGGCAACGCGGGACGGTGTTTCAACAAGGCCGGCTCTATCGGGGTCCTCTCCCAAACTAGCCAGAAGCCGGCGCCAGTCCTGCTCGGTAAATTGTGGTTCTGACATCTGTGCGTTTCCTGTATGGGTTGCGACCTATAAAAGGGCTTTTTCGATCAGCTGCGCCCACGCGACCTTGGCGCGCTGAGCGAACTCAATGATTTCGGACACGCCCGGACCCAGCACGTCACAGGTCGTTCAAGCCGCTCTTTGTCCGTTCGGCGGGCGAGGTCACCTCGATGTTGAAGTGCCCGCCGCCGCCGTTCACTTCGGCCCATGAATTTGAGCCTCGTCGACCGGCTCGGCCCGGCCCATCACGAGATGCAGCAGATCATTGTCGGGCTGCTCGAGAAATTCCTTGAAAATCCCCATCTGCTGCGCGTCGAGGCGGTCAAGGTGCCGTTCTAGAAATGCAGCGAGGACGAGATCCAACTCGAGCAGGCCGCGCCGACAGTGCCAGTGGATGCGAGCCAATTCGCTCATACCATGCGCTTGACCAGAAGTTCTTTGATCTTGCCTATCGCCCGGGTCGGATTAAGTCCCTTGGGACAAACATCGACGCAATTCATGATCGAATGGCAGCGGAACAGCCGGTACGGGTCCTCGAGATTGTCGAGCCGCTCGTTGGTCGCCTGGTCGCGCGTGTCGGCGATGAAGCGATAGGCCATCAGCAGCCCCGCCGGCCCCACGAACTTATCCGGGTTCCACCAGAACGACGGGCAGGCGGTCGTACAACAGGCGCACAGGATGCATTCGTAGAGGCCGTTCAGCTCCTCGCGGTCCTCCGGTGACTGCAGGCGCTCCTTTTCCGGCGGCGGCGTGTCATTGACGACATACGGCTTGATCGAGTGGTACTGCTTGTAGAACTGCGACAGGTCCACGATGAGATCGCGGATCACCGGCAATCCCGGCAGAGGGCAGATCACCACCGGCTCCTTGAGGTCGGCGATCCGGATAATGCAGGCGAGTCCGTTCTTGCCGTTGATGTTCATCGCGTCCGAACCGCACACCCCCTCGCGGCACGAGCGCCGGAAGGAGAGCGAGTCATCGTGCTCCTTGATGCGCACCAGCGCATCCAGCAGCATGCGGTCGGTCGGCTCCAGGGCAATGTCATAAGCCCGCATGTGAGGCTTGGCGTCGGCGTCCGGATCGTAGCGGTAGATGGAAAAACGCATTCAATGCCCCTCTTTCTTAATAGTCAGCGGTGAGCGGTGAGCTGCGAACCGCGTCACTTTGTTTCTTTCCGCTTACCGCTGACTGCTTACTGTTCACACAATATACCCTCGCCTTCGGCTCAAACGCCTCGACCGTCAAAGGCCTGAGCTTGACCGGCTTGTATTGCGCCAAAACGATGGTGCGTTCACTTCAGGTCGGGCTGCGGCGTGATGCGCAGGTAAGGCTTGACGACCGTGTAGCCCTTCGGGAATTTTTGCTTCAACACTTCCGGGTCCTGCAGTGACGGCACAATAATGACGTCATCACCGACGTTCCAGTTTGCTGGCGTGGCGACGCTGTAGCCGTCGGTCAGCTGCAGCGAATCAATCACACGCAGGATTTCGTTGAAGTTGCGTCCCGTGCTGGCCGGGTAAGTAATGGTCGCGCGTATCTTCTTTTTCGGATCGATGAAGAACACCGAGCGCACCGTCAGGGTGTCGTTGGCGTTCGGATGAATCATGTCGTAGAGGTCCGAGACGGTGTGATCCGGATCAGCCAGCACCGGAAAATCGACGTTGGTGTTTTGCGTCTCGTTGATGTCATTGACCCACAGGGAATGCGAGTCGAGCGCGTCAACGCTGACGGCCAAGACCTTGACGTTGCGGCGCGCGAACTCATCCTTGAGTTTGGCGGTCGCGCCCAGTTCGGTAGTGCAAACTGGCGTGAAGTCTTTCGGATGCGAGAACAACAGGTCCCAACTGGTGCCGAGCCAGGCGTGAAAATCAATGTCGCCGGCCGTCGATTTCTGAACAAAATTTGGTGCGATGTCGCCTAAACGCAATGCCATGATGGTTTTCCTTTGGAATTCTGAACAGGAAGCTCAGCGTTTTGAAGTTCTAGCGGCGGGCGCCCGTGCCCTTATGGAAATCGGCGCCGTTCACGGTCGCGGCGATAAAGCCCGCGCGGATGACGTAATCGCCGAAGCGTTCGCCGTCCCGGCGCTCACCCTTATAAGCGGCGAAGATCGGATCGAGGTTCGCGATGATCGCGCCATGGTCGAGATCGTCGGCGTAGAGCTTGGAAAGCCGCGAGCCGTCGAAGGCGGCACCCAGGTAGAGGTTATAGCGGCCGGGGCCTTTCCCGACCAAGCCGATCTCGGCGACATAAGGCCGGGCGCAGCCGTTGGGACAGCCGGTCATGCGGATGACGATTTCGGCCTCGGCAAGCCCGTGCGCGGCCAGACGCTCTTCCAGCGCGGTGACGAGGTCGGGCAGATAGCGTTCGCTTTCGGCGAACGCGAGCCCGCAGGTCGGCAGCGCGACGCAGGCCATCGCATTGCGCCGCAGGGCCGAGGCGCCGCTCGTGAGCCCATGCTCGGCCACCAGCGCCTCGATGGCCTTGCGCTTGTCCTTCGGCACGTTGGCGATGATCAGGTTCTGGTTGGCGGTGAGGCGAAAATCGCCGTCATGCACCTCGGCGATCCGGCGCAGGCCGGTGAGCCATTGCGCGCCGCCTGGCACATTCGGCACCTTTCAGTAAGTATCCTGAAGATAGCGGTGCTCACGATCAAGATCGTTTACCGCTTGCTCGGCGGCCTCCACGCTCAGCGCCTTTACATTGGCATAGGCGCGCACGAGTGCCACACGCACATCCTTCGCCATCGCCTTGGCGTCGCCGCAGACATAGAAATAGGCGCCATTGTCGAGCCAGTCGACGAGATCCCGGCGCTGGTCCCAGATGCGGTGCTGCACATAGAGCTTGTCCGGTGTGTCGCGCGAGAAGGCGACGTCCATGCGCGTGAGCGAGCCATCCTTCAAGGCATCCTGCCATTCGAGCTGGTAGAGGAAATCGTGGGTGAAATGGCGGTCGCCAAAGAACAGCCAGGAGCGGCCGCCCGCGCCTGTGGCGCCGGTGGCACGGCGCTCCTGCACGAAGGCTCGGAACGGAGCGATGCCAGTGCCCGGCCCCACCATGATGATGTCGCGTTCTGGCGCGGGTAGCGCGAAATGCCGGTTCGGCCGCAGCTTCACGCGCAGCCGCTGCCCTTTCTTCAACTGGTCGGCGACATGGCCGGAAGCAACGCCCTTGCGCACGCGCCCGAAGCTCTGGTAGCGCACCGCGGCGATCAGAAGATGCGCCTCCTCGCCCACCTCGCGGCGTGAGGAAGCGATCGAGTAGGCGCGCGGCGCCAGCGGCCGCGTCATCTGCCGCAGCTGGTCGGCAGACAGCGTCATGGGAAAGAACTGGAGAAGATCGATGAGCTGCCGGCCGGCGATCCAGGCGCGGGCATCGCCCGATTCGAGCAGAGCCTTTACCGCCTGGTGGCCGGTCGTAGCGGCGTAGCTTTCCAGGGCCTTGAGCGACAGCGTCGTGACATCCCGGCCCTTCGTCAGCTCGGCGCGCAGCGCAGCGTCGGACGCAAGCCCCGCCGCTTTCAGCAGATCGTCCACGTAGGCCGCATCGTTCTCCGGATAGATATCAAGTGAATCGCCAGGTTTATAGGGCGGCGCCGCGCCATCGAAGCCGAGCTCGAGATGGATCGTTTCCTTTTCCGACTGCGATGAATTGAGCTCGATGAGCTCGGTGATCTCGGCCTCGACCGGACCGAGATCGGCGCTGCTCGCTGCCTTCGCGCCAAAATCGACCGCGATGACGCGGCCGCGGCCGGCTTCCTCGGCAGGCGCCAGCGCCTTAAGTGCCGTCTCGATCCAGCGCCCGGCGGGCTGCGCGAAATCGAGATCGCAATCGACGCGCTCGGCGACGCGCTTGCCGCCGAGCGCTTCAAGTCTTGCGTCCAAGGCCTGGCCAATCGCGCAGAACTCGGCATAGGCGGTGTCGCCGAGCGCGAGAACGCTGAACAGGACGCCATCGAGGCGCGGCGCGCCCTCGCCCATGAGTTCGCCGTAAGCGCGAATGGCCCGCGCGGGCGGATCACCTTCACCCCAGGTCGCGGCGATGACGACGAGACGCCGTACCGATGCAAGCGTCGCCACATCGAGATCAGCCATGTCGACGATCGAAGGCTTCAATCCCATCTTGCGCGCCGCCTTGGCCATGTCCGACGCGAGCCGCTCGGAGATTCCGGATTCGGTGGCGTAGAGGATGGTCAGCGGCTCAGTGGGTTGTGCGCCGACCGCCGGCGGCGTCGTGGCGGCGTCCATTCCGGCGAGAAATCCCGCCAGCCACGCGCGTTGGGTGGGGCTGGCGGGCCCCACCACGCGATTGAGAATCTCGATCTCCTCTTCGGCGAACGGAGCCGTATTCGGGATCGGCGAAAAATTCATGTCCGGACGCCAGTAGTTTGTTGTATCTCAATAGCGGGGGGGCAACCATGGCCTGCCAAACCCGGCTCAAGACGAGCGGGCGTTCGAGTCTTCAGACTGTCGACGGCGTGCACCGGGGGCGCGTCACCCTGCATCAGGTGGGCGATTGCGCCATACACCAGCCGCGGTCTCTCGATCATGCTCCTGCCGGCGAACGCGGGCGACGTCACTTCGATACTGAAGTGTCCGCCGCCGTTGACTGCGGCCCGTGAATTGTGAATCTGCCGCTTGATGGCCTCACGCAGCGCGTCGATGACGGAGCCCTGGCAATTAGTTGGATGGGATGACATAACTGTCTCCTTTATGTGGCAGTACCGTGGTTTGGGCCAATGAGCCTCTGGAGATCTCCCGACGCGTTCATCTCGCGGACGATGTTGCAGCCCCCGATGAACTGCCCGTCGACGTACAGCTGGGAATCGTCGGCCACTGGGAAACTCCTTGATCCCATTTCAGGTTTGATGCGGATGAAAGTGTCAGCCGCCGATATAAGACATCTCAACTTTCTTCGCCCGTGCAGTCTCTTCTGTTCGAATTTCCGAATAATTGTCTGTACGCTGGTTCCAGATCAAACCTATGGCACCGGCGATTTGCTCGTCGCTCTTGCCCGAACGCATGAGCACACGCAAATCATGGCCGGACTGCGCGAACAGGCAGGTGTACAACTTGCCATTGGTCGAGAGTCGGGCGCGCGTGCAGGTGGAACAAAAGGCTTGCGTCACGCTGGAGATTACGCCGATTTCTCCACTGCCATCCGCATAAGCCCAGCGGTTGGCGACTTCACCTGTGTAGTTGGGTTTCGCTTTAATAATCGGCATCGCAGCGTTGATCATGCGCACGATCTCGGCCGAGGGCACGACATCGTTCATACGCCAGCCGTTGGTGGAGCCCACGTCCATGAATTCGATGAAGCGCACGATGTGGCCGCTACCCTTGAAGCGCCGCGCCATTGCAACGATGTCCTGATCGTTGACACCTTTCTTGACCACCATGTTGATCTTGATAGACGCAAAGCCCGCGTAGTGCGCAGCGTCGATGCCATTTAACACATCGGCCACCGGAAAATCCACGTCGTTCATGGCGCGGAATGTAGCTTCATTGAGCGAATCGAGCGACACAGTGATGCGCTGCAGGCCTGCGGCCTTGAACGCCTGAGATTTTTTGTACAGTAGCGAGCCGTTGGTGGTGAGGGCGATATCCAATGGTTTGCCGTCATGTGTTTTGAGGGGAGCCAGCATCCCGATCAAAACCTCGAGGTTTTTACGCAGCAAGGGTTCGCCGCCGGTGAGGCGAATTTTCTCGACACCGTGTGCGACGAACAGGCGTGTCATCCGCGTGATTTCCTCGAAGCTCAAAAGTTCGGCTTTTGGCAGATATTGGTAATCCTTGTTGAATACTTCCTTGGGCATGCAGTAGGTGCAGCGGAAGTTGCAGCGGTCGGTTACTGAAATGCGCAGGTCGCGCAAGAGCCGGCCGCGCGTGTCCGCGCGCGTGCCGCCGGCGACGGACGTGTGCGCCGGAATCACCGGCACGCGGCTGGCGGCGCGCTGGTCAACGACGCTAATTACCTTGGTGGTCATCTGGGCCTTGTTGTGTGGATTGATTGCTTTTTTACATAACGTGTTTGGCCGTGCTAACCCGAACGCTTCATAGTTTGGGTCAGCTGCGGCTTGAAAGGACTCGAGATCAGATAAGGAACATTGAGACTCCATCGTCTCGACGTGAGTAGCATCTCGCGAGCGGAAGAGTTGACCCTGCATTTGCAATTCTCTGCCTCAGCTTTGCGACACGGTCGGCCCACGCGCCATCGAGGAGGACAAAGTCGCAGCAGTTGACCGGCATCGCTGCGTGAAGTAAATCTATGACGTCGTTGTCTTTGATCTCCAGATTCGGGTTCAGGTGGAACTCGCGCATCAGCTCAGCCAATACTACGTACGTCCGGGTTCGTTTGTCGTCTGGCAGAACATTTCGCGCCTTTCGGACGTAGTTTGGATCGTTGCGTGCAGCTTCAATTCCACCGCGGATCATCTGTATGGTGTCGGATGTGACCGGCGCCAGAAGGGCATGGTGGTCGTGTGCCATCGAGATGAAGCCGTGCATCGTGAAACCGAAGGGCGAACCTTGAGCGCGCTCAGCAAAGAGTTTCAACTGAGGAAGATCTGCGGGTGGCCAGAACCGCCGACGATTGTTGGATTCGGCTTCTTCCTGAAGTTGCAGCTTGTCGTATGCGAAGTCGGTGAAGTAGATATTTGGCAAAAGGCGCTCAATGAATGCTTCGGCCGCGATGCAATGGCGCCGGTCATTCGGTGTGGCGAACTCGGTAAAGGAAATGTTTGAAAGAAGGAGCGTTCCGCGCTTTCCAAGGAGCGCCGCCACCATTCGATCTTGAAGCGGCAAATCATCGGAGAACAAGCGAAGCGCCCAATGGTCAAGATAGACCGTTGGCGAGACAAAGGACTGGCGTACGTGAACGCCGTAAGGTGCGTCGAAGAACTCTATAGGCATGACACAGGCTCGAATGTGGTGCGAGGCGTGCTATGAGGCCTAGCAATCTCTTTGCAACGCATGAAACTGCCTTCAACCAGATGACTTTCGATCAACTTTTGCGTTACTTTTTTGGCCATGACCAGACACATCTGTGGGTTTTGTGCCATGAGTTCGGAGATCTGCTGGCGGCGGGGCTCGCTCTGCCATGGCTGCTCCTTTTGGGTCTGCCGGGGTTCTGTCCGAATTGCAGTGACAGTGGTTGGGATGCTCATTGTTCTCCCTCGAAATTGTACGCAGGCAAGGTCGTGAGCCGACTGTCTTCAACCGGGCCGCCCACAGTGAAGTGGTAGAAGCTCTGCCAGTCGCGCGAAGAGATGCCGAACACCTCGTGAACGGGATCATCGAAGTAGCAGCCGATCCCGGTCGAACGAATCCCTGCCTCTTCCGCTTCGAGGTAGAGCACTTGGCCCACGAGACCGGCCTCCCAAAAGAGGTTTCGGTAGAAGCCAGCGCCGTAGGCAACCAAGCTATCCCTGTAGTCGGCGATCATCGCCAGGCTGAAGGCCCCATCTCCCGCGATATCCTGACCGCAGGAGACGCTCGCAGCCAGAGCGCGGCAGTCCCCTTCTTTGAGTAGGTACAGCGGGAGCCTAGGTGAGCATGACAGAGGCCGCCGCCACAGGAACTCGGGTCGCATCGCTTGCTGGAGTGGCGCGACCTTCTCCGGATCGCGCGCGAGCGCATAGAGACCCGGAGGCAGGTCCTCCACGCGGTGAACGAAGAGGCCCAGGTGGATGCGTGGACGCCAGGGAATGGCGTCCCACGGAACGAATCGGCCGTCTCGTGTGGGCACGAGACGAGCCAACATCCGGAAGAAGGTCGCCGCAGGAGTTGCGGTAGATGCGTCCATGCTCACGGCGCTTCTACGCCCCAGGATAACGCTCGAAGCGGTGAATGAACCGGCCCGAACTGGCGCCTCGAAGAGCTCTTCCTCCGAAGGGAACTTCGAGAACTCTTCGTCGGCCGCAATCCTCGGATTCGTGGTGGCAACGGCTACTTGGTCGATCACCGGCCAATCGACGACGTGCTCGAGACTCAGCGCGTTCGCTGTGCCGTACCATCGGGAAGCGGCCACCTGGGACACCAACTCTTTGGACAGGCAGAGGCCCCGGTCGCTCGACCATTTCTCGCGAACCACAAGCGCCACGAGGTCGGGATGCTCCCTTTCCGCGCCGGCGTAGTCGGCATCGCGGTCGAGTCCGAGAAGCTGCGACACAGTGTCGTCACCCACACGATCGAGGAGGTAGAGTTTCCATCCCAGGGCGGCAGCCGCAAAGCGCAAGGTCCCCAGCGCATGACCGACATCGTGTTGGCAATAGCGGAACGCTCGCTCGCCATATTTCCAGGCCTCCCGCCAGTGAATCGACGAGAGACCCACGAGGAATGAGCCTTCCGCAAACGCTGCCGTCAGGTTAGCCCACACTGACGGGTCGAGATCTGCGCGGCGCTCGAGACCGTGCTCCTTGGGCGCGTAGTGATAAACGCCAGGACGGTCGTGGATGGCGCCAATGGCCGGCAGCAACGCATATCCCTCGGTCGGGTGCAGGTTCCCGCTCGAGGGGTTAGCGCGAAGAGCCCACGTCGTTTCGCGGAACCGTTTCCACGCGGTCAGCGAGAGGGCATAGCGAAAAAAGAGCGAGATGGACTCGATCGAAAGCGGGGCCGGTTCCACCCCGTCAACGACATAAAGCTGCCAGTACGGAAGCGCTCGCCCGGCCTCGGGGAGAGGAAGGCGGAACAGCGCGGCCCCGGCGTAGCGTCGGAACGGATCCGGCTGCGTAGCCCAATCCATGGTGCCGGCCGAAGCAGCGAAGCGGTGGTAGTGATGCTTCGTTCGCTCGTGATAGGCCAGCACGACTTCCTCGGGAGAAGGGTCGCTGCTGCCCGCGGAGCTCGCTTGCGACCGGTCGCCGGGAATCGATGGCGGTTCTGCCGTTCCGACGTAGAGCGGCAGATGAGTTAACGCCATGGAGCTCCGCGAGCACGACGTGCCGCCGCGTACATCATCTGGTCGCAATAGGAGTCCATGGGTTTGTCCGCGCTATAGGGCAGCGAGAACCTCCTCAGCGTGCCCTTGCGGAGTCACTTTCTCGAACACCTTCTTGATCCGACCGTCCGCCCCCACGATCACCGTTGTCCTCTGGATCCCGTCGCCCCACTTGGATGGTCCCCAGACGCCGTACGCGTCGCAGACTTTGTGTCCGGCATCGCAGAGCAGTGGAAAGTTCAAGGAGAACTTGTCACGGAACGTCTCATGACTGGCGCGGTCGTCGGCGCTCACACCGAAGACCATGGCTTTCCCTTCGAACTTCGGCGCGGCGTCACGGAACTCCTTGCACTCGATCGTGCATCCTGACGTGTCGTCTTTCGGGTAAAAGAAGAGCACGACCTGCTTGCCGCGAAGCTCGGATAGCGTGACCTTCGCACCTCTGTCCGTTTCCAACGTGAAATCAGGAGCAGTATTTCCGTGCGTGACCATTGTTGCCTCCTCGTTACATCTGGTTAAACGTCTCGTACAGGTGAAGGTCAACATCAAATGGCGGGCTGCGCAGCGCGCCGAGCGAGTCGTCTACGTAGTTCCGTCGCCGCATGCCGTTCAGCACGCAGGTGACGCCTTTCGTGTTGGTGAGAACGGCCAGCGCCTTGCGCGAGAGCGACTCGCCGAGGGTCGCAGGCGGCAGGAACGGATCGACGCAGGCATGGACCTCGCGATTTCTCACCGGCGTGTCCGTGAGGCGGACGAGCTGTCCCCGGTAGAAGGCGTTGAGCGGCCGGTTGACCAGGATCGCAAGGTCGTGCTCTCGCGCGAAGTCCAGAACCGTTTTGGTGCCGGTCACATTGTTGCGCGTTAGCATCGCGCCGCTCTCGAAAAAGTTCGCGGGGAGCTGCGCTACGGCGAAGTGATGCGCGTGGGCCACCTCCCCGGCGATCGCCCACATCCGCTCTAGTGAAGTGGCTTCCGGGTCGCTCGCCGGGACGCCGAATGTATTCGAGGAAACACCGAAGCAGCCGATCCGGCCCCTTCGAACTTCGTCCTCGAGATGAGAGAACGCGCGCCGGATCCGGTCGTAGAACTCGTCGCGTAGCGCTTCGAGCGAACCCCTCTGGCGCCGCTTGGCAGCGTCCGTGAAGAAGTACTCTGGATTGTGAAGGAGATAGACGTCCACCTTCTCGACCCGGAGTCGCCCGAGCGACCGCCCGAGCTGGTCGGCGAGAAACTCTGGGTGGATGCAGTGCCAGCATCCCTCGGTGTACTTCACCATCTCCGGGAAGGCCGAGCCGCGCTGCTCGCGCGTCCTCGCCAGCGCAAGCGCCTGCCCCTGCACATAGCCGACCTTGGAGACGACGATGAACTCCTCGCGCTGCTGGCGTGCGAGTACGTGTCCGATGCAGCTTTCACTCGAGCCGTCGGCGTAGTTGGTGGAGGTGTCGATAAGATTGACGCCGCCAAGAAGTGCCTTCTCCATGGCCGAGGCGTGCTCGGGAGTCCGATCGTCGATTCGATAGCTGCCGAAGCCGAGCGACGAGGTGATGAGACCCGTGCGTCCCAGCGCCCGGTAGGCGCTGGCCGGAATTCCTTGGTCGATAGCGCGCTGCGCGTAGCGGCGCGTTCCCTCTACCGATGCGGCGCCTGGCATCAATTCAGCACTCCTCGCAGTTGTCCCAGCGCGGAAACGCAGGTCGGCTCCCCGGCGTGGATCTCGAGCGCGGCCTCGAACTCTTGGATCGCGCGCAGCACCATTCCTTTTTGCGCGTAGACGCGCCCCAGGTTCATGTAGGGGAAGTGCCGCGGCTCATAGCGAGTGGCCGTCTTGGCCTTCTCCAACCACTCGATCGCCTCGTCGACCTTCCCCTTCTGGACGAGGTAGGACCCGATGTCGTTGTACGGGTTGCCGAAGGCCGGGTCGACAGCGATCGCCTTCTTACACTCGTCGATTGCCTCGTCCATGCGACCCTGAAAGCTGTAGGCCCAGCCACGGAACGTGTATGCCTCGGCGGTCGGGTAGAACCCGAGCGACTTCGTGTAAAGCTCGATCGCACGATCGATGTCTCCGTCCAGGTGCTGCTGCTGACCGTTCATCCACAACCCCAGTGCCAGGTCCTTGAGTTCGCCGTCATCCATGGCTCTCTCCGTCACGTGCTGCAGACGTGCTGCAGTGCTCGATGAGCGCCTGCGCGCTGGTCACCGGCGCGTCGCAGCGACGGTTTCGGGACACGTAGGCTGCGGGTAGGCCGCCTACGGTGTGCCGTCCCCGGCCGATCCGTTTTAGAAAAATCACGACGAGCAGCTCACAAACGACAATCCGCTGACCTCAAAGAACTCAGACGACTTCAGCCTATAGTATTTCGCCTCCACGTCCTTTGACTGCTCGGCGTATGGCTGCGTCATGACTTCCTGCAGTTCTCGAATTAGAGCGTAGTTCCCCGCGCTCGCTTGCTGATACGCAGGCACAAGGAACCACTCGCGCAAACTGTATTTTGGGTTGACGAGTTTCATCTGACTAGAGAGCTCCTCACGGGAGCGGGGCGGAGCAGCATTCTCGGCTGTCGTGCTGGCGCTGTCGATGAGCGATTTCCATTGTGTGAGCCACGCTGACCAGCGTTTGTCCATCGCTTCGAGGTTATTGTAGAAGCTTTTTTTGAGTGGGACTATGTCGTCAGGTAGCATCGAGAGCTCGCGGAAGAAGATGGTGTAATCGACAGGAGTTTGCACCATGAGCGTTTCGAGCTCACTGAACAACGCCGCGTGAAAAGTGCCAAGTCCAAGTTTGGCAGCCCACATCTTCTCCATTTGCGCTTGCATCACGTTCGAAAAGTCACTTCGAATCTCGTCGAACTGGCGCAGATCGTCCTGATGCGACGTCAGCAACGGCTGCAACGCTGTGCAAAACATTTGGAAGTTGCGTTCCGCTGCCACGGGTTGGTTCAGGAACGAGAAGTGATGTCCGCCACCCGTCCATGGCTGGTAGTGCGGGTTGAACACATCGCAGAATCCGAATGGACCGTAGTCGAGTGTAAAGCCACCGGCCGCGCAGTTGTCGCTATTGAAGTTACCCTGGCAGTAGCCGACGCGGATCCAGTTCGCCACCAGCGACGTAAGGCGGCTGCGGAACTCGCGCGTGAGCAACACCACTTTTTCGGCGGTGCTTAGTTTCTGGTCGATGACGTCAGCGTACTCACGATCGATCAAGTGCAACACAATTTTCTCGAGCTCCTCCATCGCTTTCGGGTGTTCCGTCTTGCGGGCACGGCGACCGAAGAGCTCTAGTTGGCCGACCCGAATGAACGACGGTGCGACGCGCGTCGAGATGCCGACTGCCTCTGATATAAGCATGTCGGGATCCCTCGAGCGCGAGCCCTCCGAGTACCACGGCCGCTTGACCTTCTCCGTTTTCGAAACGTACAAACTCAGAGACCGTGACGTTGGCACGCCGAGCGCGTGCATGTGCTCCTGTGCCAGGAACTCCCGGACACTCGACCGCAGGACGGCGCGACCGTCCGCGCCGCGGCAGTATGGCGTCCGGCCGCCACCTTTCAGCTGCATTTCCCAGCGGCTACCGTTGATGACGGCCTCAAGCACGGAAACTGCGCGACCGTCGCCGTATCCGTTGCCGGTTTGGAACGGGCACTGCTGGTAATATTCGGTGCCGAAGATGGAAAGTGCGTACCCACACGCCCAACCGACTTTGCGCATCGGCTCCGGAACATGCGACATGTCGCCGGAGAACATGCGGACGAAGTCGGGCAACTGTGCCATGCTGTCGGCGAAGCCAAGTTCACGAAAAAAGTTTTTGCTGTGCGCAACGTACTCGGGGTCTTTGATTGGCGTGGGATTGACGGGGACATAGTGGCCGGTGAAGACTTGTCTCGATGCGTGGTCGGCTCCGTTTGCTTTCGCGTCAGGATCGCAGTTGAGAGTGTCCATGAGCGAGTAGTTTGCCAACTTTGCGAGATCGTCGAGCGTCGCGACGGTTGGGGAGGTTTCCTGGGACAGTCGATTTGTCATAGGGGCACCTCTAAAAATTCGGAGTTCGCCCAAATGCAAGGCGCAGAAAAAATTTCGGCGCGCGCATATGTTGATATGTAAGCAAGAAATCTTTTCCGCAACGCCGCATAACCAGCGACTTGACGAGCGTTGTTTGCTCGCTTAGTCGAATGGCTAGTAGTTCCATCAGTTGGGATGAAATCTGGATTTTTAGAAGTGCCCATAGGGCTACTCGTGGCGCGGGTAGAACGGCTGCGTCCCCGCTGCGTGGTCCGTCGCATCCACGATTTCCTCGATTTCCGGGGCGACCCTTTTCAGCATGACTTCGAATCCCTGCCTCAGTGTCACCTGAGAGGACGCGCATCCCTGGCAGCCGCCGCTCATGGTGATGAAAAGCTTCCCTTGCCGGACGTCCACAATCGAAATCTTCCCGCCGTGGTTAGCGATTGAACGATTGACCTCCTTGTCCAGGAGTTCCTGAACAGCCGTATTAAGCTCTGCATCGGACCTTCCTTGCGTGCTGGTGTGGGCATGCATCTCCAAAATCGCCGGCACGCCAGTCAGCAGCTGCGTCCGGATGGCCGTCCCGATGGCTGCTTTCAGTCCTGACCACGAGGCAATCGGCTCCTTGCAGATGGTCACCACGCTCTCGGCAATGAGCACGTTGGCCACGCCGGGGAGTGCGAACAGTCGCTCGCCGAGCGGCGAACCGGCGGCCCGTTCCTTGTTGCCGAAAAAGAAGGGGCCGCCAGGATGCAAAGTGCGGCTCACGATGAACTGGCACGTGTCGGGGTCGTTGACCGAAGTCTCCGCGCGAATGCTGACCGGCATGCTGATCGGCAGATCGGCAGGCAGGAAATCAGACATCTTCAACGCTCTTCACCGCAGCGCGTGCGCCTAAGGCACGCAGGTCGTTAAACGAATATATCCCGCTGTTATGGCCGTCGCTCCAATCGAACTGGATCGCGTAGTTGCCGATGCTCACGATCTGTCGCGGGCTCACATCAGACCGTATCGTCTTAGGATCGAGCAACTTGCGTCCGCTCATCTCCTCGATGCAGAGGGCGCAATGACAGGCCAAGCGCAGGTCGCGGACGTCGAAGTCGTCGCGATGACCGTCCTCCCAGAGAATCGATAAGGTACGCGGATCGCGACGCAGGAAACCGATGGGGGTCTTCTGCGATCCAGCAGGCCGCGCCGCGCCCTCCATCCAGGCTGGCGCCCCCTCGTTGCTGTCCCATTTCCACACAAAGGGCTTCAGCAGTGTGACCGCCGCGCGGAGCTGCTCCACTAGCGCCGTGGCGATGGCGGCATACACCTTGGCGCTGACCGACGTTGGCTGGTCCGCCACGATCGGACGACCCTCATCACCGCAGGTGACGACATCGGCATCGAGAGGTAAAGCGCCCAGAAATGGGACGCCGAGCTCCTGGCTCATCCGCTCGCCGCCGCCGTGACGGAAGATATCCGTGCTCTCGCCGCAGTGAGGGCAGGTGAAGGTGCGCATGTTCTCGACGATCCCAAGAATCTTGACCTGCACCTTCTCGAACATCCGCAAGCCTCGGCGGGCGATCTTGAGGCTCACAGCCTGTGGTGTCGTTACGATCACCACGCCCGACAGCGGCATACTCTGTGCCAGCGTCAGTTGGGTGTCGCCGGTACCGGGCGGGAGGTCGAGGATCAAGTAGTCCAGCGGACCCCATTGCACGCCATCGACGAACATCTTCAGGTATTTTCCCACCATCGGCCCGCGCAAGACGGCCGGTTTGTCGTCTCCGGTGAGCATGCCCATCGACACCACCTTCAGGCCGTGCCGCTCCGCCGGGATCATCTTGCTGTCCGGGGTCATCGCTGGCGGCTCACCGGTTGGGATGCCGAGCATGCCGGGGATACTGGGGCCAAGGATGTCGGCATCCACGAGCCCGACGCGCGCTCCGAGCTGCTGCAGCGCGAGCGCCAGATTGACGCTCACCGTGGATTTTCCGACGCCGCCCTTGCCGCTGCCGACGGCGATGATATGACGGATCCCCGGCAGCTTGTCGGCGCTAACGGCCGACTGGGATGACGCGCCCGGTGCGTGGTGTTGATCGTGGTTCGGGTCAGTGGTCTGCATGGCCAAGTTCCTTGTGTCCTAAATTAACGGGGGGATAAATTGCTGCGAGCTCTGCCCCCAGAAGAACTAATGAGCCCCCATCCACGCGCTTATTACGCCCTATCATTTTTTGAACCGTTCCGCTTCTTCCGAGCCACCAGTGGCGTTGCCGGCGCTGTACGAATGCGCACCTACCCCAGCCAGCTTGCCGCCGTGAACGATCAAATACTCATCGCGAATGGGACGACTGCTAAACCAGCACTCCAGGATTTCGCGCACCCCGGCGGCGTAACGCGCCTGTGCCGATAGACTCGTCCCTGAAATATGCGGCGTCATGCCATGGTGCGGCATCGTCCGCCAGGGGTGATCCTGCGGTGCCGGTTGCGGGAACCAGACATCGCCGGCGTACCCGGCCAGTTGACCGTTCTCTAGCGCACTCGCAATCGCATCCCGATCGCAAATCTTGCCGCGCGCGGTGTTGACGATGTACGCACCGCGTTTCATCTTGGCGATCAAGTTGGCATTGAAAAGATTCTCCGTTTCCGGATACAGCGGACAGTTAATTGTGACCACGTCGCAGACCTTGACCATCGATTCCACGTTTGGGTGATAGGTCAGGTTCAGTTCCTTCTCCACGCTTTCCGGCAGGCGGTGGCGGTCGGTGTAATGCAGCTTCATGTCGAAGGGCTTGAGCCGGCGCAGCACCGCTAGGCCAATGCGTCCGGCAGCTACCGTGCCAACTTCCATGCCTTCCACGTCGTAAGAGCGTGCGACGCAATCGGCAATGTTCCAACCGCCTTTCACGACCCATTGATAGGATGGAATGTAGTTTCGCACCAACCCCAGGATCATCATGACCACATGCTCGGCCACGCTGATGCTGTTGCTGAAAGTGACTTCGGCAACCGTGATATCGTGCTCGATGGCGGCCTGAAGATCGACATGATCCGAACCGATCCCCGCCGTAACGGCCAGCTTCAGCTTCGGCGCTTTGGCGATCCTCGCTGCGGTGAGGTAGGCGGGCCAGAACGGCTGGGAGATGATGATTTCCGCATTCGGCAGCTCTCTTTCCAACAGCGAGTCCGGGCCATCCTTGTCCGAGGTGACGACTAGCGTGTGGCCCTGTTCTTCGAGAAACTTACGCAGCCCGAGCTCACCGGAAACACTGCCCAATAGCTGCCCTGGCTTGAAGTCGATTTTCTTGGGGCTCGGCAAGGTCTGGCCACCAGGATAGTGTTCCAGCCTCGGAATGTCATCGCGGGCATAGGATTTCGGATAACCCCCTATGGGGTCGTCGTAGAGCACACAAATAACTTTAGCCATTTCTTTTCCACCTTTTCAAGTTAAAAATCGCAGACATGTCGGAAAACGCGAGCCGTCAGTCGGCCCGCCGCTTGCCTACACCTCAACCTCGATGTCGGCGCCCGCTACGCGGACGCCGTAGCACGCGACGGCTCGCTGTGCCGGCGGACCAATCGAGTCGTGCCTGACCGGGCTCGAGCTCGTTTGTCTTCGCTACCTTCACAAATTCAGCCATGGATCCTTGCCTCCTCGTCTATGCGGTTTCCGCGAGCAGTTCCCGTTGCCCCGTCTTCGAGCGCTTTTAGACATTCAGCCGGGTCTTGGGCATATCCGGCAGTCCAGTGCTTCCAGGCCTTCGCAACGCGGGACGGTGTTTCTACAAAGCCGGCTCTATCGGGGTCCTCCCCAAAACTGGCCAGAAGCCGGCGCCAGTCCTGCTCGGTAAATTGTGGTTCTGACATCTGTGCGTTTCCTGTATGGGTTGCGACCTATAAAACGGCTTTCCGAGCACTCTCAGCGTGAACTTTTGATTCACGCGATTCCTTAGCCTTATCGAACCTTTTGCCGGTCCTGCTCCGACCCAATCAGCCATTGGAAACCGGCCGAGGAACAAGCCATTTAGAAGGACTCTGCTGAATGGTCGATGAGTGCCCGGCTTCTTCCAGGGTCATGGCGATGATGTTCAGCGCGTGCACCCGCGCGGGCATCCAGTCGGAGACGGCGTCATACACCAGCCGATGCCGGGCGATGCGCTGCAATCCATTGAACCTGGCGTCGATCACCCGGACTCGGAAATGACCGGCGCCACCCGCGGCGCCGGCGTGGCCGACGTGCAAATGGCTCTCGTCCTCGATCTGGATCGCCGCCTCGGGAAATGCCTGCCGAAAGCGTTCCAGCAATGCATCGCGCGTGGGTTTCACGGCGTTTTCCCCCGCATGTCTTCCTCGATATGGCGGCTCACCGGACTTGGCGCCCGGCGGCGCCCTAAGATGAACAACTAACCTCCAGTTGCGCCGCCCAAACGGGCGGCAAGGCGGCATACATTTCGAATTCCGCCTGTTCGTCGTAAGGCCGCGACAAGACTTTCAGCAGGCGCGCAACTTCGCTGAAGGAACGCTCGCCGGCATCGCCGCGCGCCTGCGCGACGGCTTGCTCGGCCAAAAGGTTGCGCAACACATATTTGGGATTGACACGGTTCATCGCCGCAGCGCGTTCGGCGTCCGGCGTGCCTTCATGGCGCAGTCGCTCGCGATACGCAGTCGCCCACTCGTCGAATGCGAGGTGATCGATAAAAAGATCGCGCACCGGCGCGTCGCCTGCTGCATCGGCGCTGCGCAGCCGAGACAGTTTGCGGAAAAACAGAGTGAAGTCGGCGCGACCCGCGTGCAGCACTTCCAAAAGCCGGTTGAACAGGCGCTCGTCGTCTTCCCTCGCCGAGCAGAGGCCAAGTTCTGCTCGCATCCGAACCTTGAATTCCAGTTCGAATGCGGCTCGATAATTGGCCAACGCGGCCTGGGCTTCATCGGCAGAACCGATCAGCGGCATCAGCGCTTGACCGAGTGCATGGCAGTTCCATTCACCGATCTGCGGTTGCATTCCGTACGCATAGCGGCCCTTTTTATCGGAATGGTTGCAGACATGGTCGGCATTGAAGCCGTCGATAAAACCAAATGGCCCGTAGTCAATGGTCAGTCCGGGGATTGACATGTTGTCGCTATTCATCACACCGTGACACCAGCCGACGGCCTGCCATTGTGCGATCAGCCGGCCGGTGTGCGCGGCGACTTCGCGCAGCAGCGCCGCATACGGGTTGGGCTCAGTGCGTAACGCCGGATAAGATTTGTCGATCACGTAATCGGCCAACTGTCGCAAGGCCTGATGCTGATCGGTGTAATAGAAGTGCTCGAAGGAGCCGAAGCGAATGAAGCTGGGCGCCATCCGTGTGACGACCGCGGCGGTCTCCACGTTTTCGCGAAATACCGGGTGGTCGGAACCGATCACGCACAACGCGCGCGTCGTCGGAACACCGAGCGCGTGCACCGCCTCCGAGCAAAGAAATTCGCGGATCGACGAGCGCAGCACCGCGCGGCCATCGCCCATCCGCGAGTACGGCGTCTTGCCGGCGCCCTTGAGCTGCAGTTCCCATTGACGATCGTCAGGCCCGATCGCCTCGCCGAGCAGCAGCGCGCGTCCGTCCCCAAGCCGGCCGACCCAGACGCCGAACTGATGACCCGCATAGACCGCGGTCAGCGGATCACTTCCCGGCAGGACGCGGTTGCCCGCCAACGCAGCGAGCCATGGCTCACGGCCGAGGTCTTGCGGGCCGAGGCCGACGAGCGCGGCAGCCGCCGGCGAAGCGGCCACCAGATACGGGTCGGGCAACGCGGTGGGCGCCAGCCGCGTGTAAAACGTTGCCGGCAGCCGGGCAAACGAGTTGTCGAAAGGGAACATCGCGCCTGCGGGGGGAGCGTCGAGGTCAGCGACAGGCCGAAACGCGATGTTCATGACTGCCTAACTCGGGACCAGTGTCGATTCAAAAACCTAAACAGCCACGACGTCGATGTCCGGTTCAATCGACCGAACCAGATTCTCGATGCCGCGCAGCGTGCCCGCTATCGAGCTCGGACAGGTGCCGCACGCGCCCTGGTAGTGCACGCTGAGCTGGTTGCCGTCGAGGCCGATCACGTGGAGGTCGCCGCCATCGCCTTGCAGCGCGGGGCGGATCTGCTCGTCGAGCAGCACGTTGATCTTATCGAGGCGCTGCTGGTCCTCGGGACTTAGGCCGGCGATTGCGGTGGTCGCCGCCGCAACTGTGGCGGCCGATTGTTGATCCGCCGCCGGCGCGGCGCGGATCGGCTCGGCGACTTTGCGCACCAACTCCGGCCAGTCGGCTTCGCCGTCCTGTGTGACCGTGAGCCAGCGATCGACATAAAACACATTGGTCACGTGCTCTATGTCGAACAGCGTGGAGGCGAGCGCATCATCCTTCGCCTGCCCGGCGTTTTCATATGAGCGCGTTATCCCCCAGGTCAGCGGCTCCCTGAGGATGAACTTCACCGCGTTCGGATTGGGCGTGTCTTCTATTTCGGCAATTTTCGGCATCTCAATCTCCTGAAAGCGGGGCCACACTCTTGGCGCCGGAAATACGACAACCCCATTGAGTGGGTACCCCGCCCATAACCCGTTTCAATGTCATCAACCCACCGCTGAATTGATCAACTTCTGCAATTCACCTTGCTGATACATCTCGCGCACAATATCGGAGCCGCCGACAAACTCGCCATTGATATAAAGCTGCGGAATGGTCGGCCAGTTGGCGTAGGACTTGATGCCCTCCCGGATTTCCGGATCGGCCAGCACGTCCACGGCGGCAAAGTCCTGCACACCGCACGCCTTGAGTATCTGCACTGTCGCGCTGGAAAAACCACACTGCGGGGACTGCGGCGTCCCTTTCATGTAAAGCACGACGGCATTTTTTGTTACCTGGTTGCGAATTTTTTCCTGTACGTTCATCTTTCATTTCTCCAAAGTTATTGCATTGCCGATGGTGTCCAACCTTCAGGCGTAAATGTGCGCATGGACAGCGCGTGAATTTCCGCGCGCATGCGCTCTCCCAGTGTCAGATACACCAATTGATGCTGCTGTACCCTATTTTTGCCGGTGAATTGCGGGCTCACGATCACCGCCTCGAAGTGCTGGCCGTCATCGCCCAGCACTTCCACATGATCGCAGCGCAGGCCATTCATGATGGTGCTTCTCACCTCATCCGCAGTCATCCTCTTATCCTCTCAACTGGGTACTCTGTGGCAAAAAACCGGGGCATCATCACGCGTTGCCGATCGGCGCGTGCATCGGATCATCCTCGGCTTCGGTCGAAGTGCTGGCGACCGAGTTGAACGCGGCGTGCAGCGTGTGCCACGGCAGGATCGCGCATTTGACGCGCGTCGGCAGGTCGCGCACGCCGGCGAATACCGCGAGCCGTCCGATGTGATTCTGGCTGTCAAGGTCGAGCTTGCCGGTGGCCATAGCGAGAAATTCCTGGATCAGCGTTTCCGCGTCCACACGCGTCTTGCCTTTGACGGCGGCAGTCATCATCGACGCCGACGCCTTGCAGATCGCGCACGCCTCGCCCTGAAACGCGATGCAGTCGATGCACTCGCCATCGAGATTGAGCGCCACTCTGATGTGATCGCCGCACAGCGGGTTGTGGCCCACCGCATGGTGGCTCGCGTGCTCGAGCGTGCCGTAATTGCGCGGCTTCTTGTTGTGGTCGAGGATGACCTCTTGATACAGCGCTTTAGAGTCAGCCATTACGCAAACACCTTCCGCATGGTGCGAATGCCGGCGATCAGCGCGTCGACCTCGGCCATGCTGTTGTAGAACGCAAACGAGGCGCGCGACGTGGCCGGCACGCGAAAACGCCGCATCACCGGCTGCGCGCAATGATGTCCGGTGCGCACCGCGACGCCCTCCTGATTGAGCAGTGTGCCGACGTCATGCGGATGCACGCCGTCGACTGTGAATGACAGCACCGCGGCCTTGTTCCCGGCGGTGCCGATAATGCGCACGCCCGCCATGCGGTTCATCTGCTCGGTCGCGTAATTGAGCAGGTCGAGTTCGTGCGCGGCGATCGCTTCCATGCCGATTGCCGACAGGTAATCGACCGCGGCGCCGAGCCCGATCGCAGCGGCGATGGGCGGCGTGCCCGCCTCGAATTTGTGCGGAATCGTGTTGTAGGTGGTCTTCTCGAAGGTGACGGACAGAATCATGTCGCCGCCGCCCTTGAAGGGCTGCATGCGCTCGAGCAGCGCGGCCTTGCCGTAAAGAATGCCGATGCCGGTCGGGCCGCACAGCTTGTGGCCGGAGAACGCATAGAAGTCGCAGTCGAGATCCTGCACGTCGACCTTCATGTGCGGTGCCGCCTGCGCGCCGTCAACCAGCACCGGCACGCCGCGCGCATGCGCGAACGCGATCATGTGCTTGACCGGGTTGATGGTGCCCAGCGCGTTCGAGACGTGCATCACGCCGACGAACCTGGTGCGCTCGTTGAACAGATTCTCGTATTCGCCGATCAGCAGCTCTCCGGCGTCGTTGATCGGCACTACACGAATCTTCGCGCCCTTCTCTTCGGCCAGCATCTGCCACGGCACGATGTTCGAATGGTGCTCGAGCGTGGTCAGGATGATCTCGTCGCCGGCACCGATGAACTTGCGGCCGTAGCCGTGCATCACCAGGTTGATCGCATCGGTGGTGCCGCTGGTGAAGATCACCTCGCGCTCCTCGCGCGCGCCGATGAAGCGCTGCAGCTTGCGGCGCGCTTCCTCGTATTCGGAGGTCGCGGTTTCCGACAGGGTATGCACCGCGCGATTGATATTGGCGTGCTGCGTGGTCTGATAGCGCACCAGGCGGTCGATCACCTGCCGCGGCATCTGGCTCGAGGCGGCATTGTCGAGATAGACCAGCGGCTTGCCGTCGACCTTGAGCTCGAGGATCGGGAAGTCGGCGCGAATACGCTCGACATCGAATGCGGACGCCGGGCGGGATTTGAATGCGGTGCGGGTTGCGGTCATGGCTGGCGTTTGGTTTGTGCGAGCACCGTTTGTTCGAGGCGATGCCTGAGCGATGCGACCGGTATGGGGTCGATGACCTCGGCGCCGAACGCATAAGTAAGCAGGTTGCGCGCTGTGGCATCGGACAGCCCGCGGCTCTTGAGGTAGAACACTTCCTCGCCTTCGAGCTGGCCGACGGTCGCGCCATGCGCACACTTGACGTCGTCGGCGAAAATCTCGAGTTGCGGCTTGGTATCGACGTGTGCCTTGTCGCTCAGGAGCAGATTGCGGCTCGATTGCGAAGAATCGGTGCGCTGCGCACCCGGGCGCACCATGATCTTGCCGTTGAACACCGCATGCGCGGCGCCGCCGACGATGCACTTGTGCAGCTGGCGGCTCACGCCGTGCGGCT
>Ga0163153_10002041_pt1 | contig 30526 bp, 27 predicted proteins | sample OliLakLV19MP6IB1_FD_148629 | JGI IMG/M metagenome (GOLD analysis project Ga0163153, IMG submission 148629) | Freshwater microbial mat bacterial communities from Lake Vanda, McMurdo Dry Valleys, Antarctica - Oligotrophic Lake LV.19.MP6.IB-1 | ecosystem: Environmental > Aquatic > Freshwater >...
CCGCAGGGTCTTGCGTTCCTCGTCCGAAAGCGTGATGGCCACCGCGACTCGCATGGTGCTGCTCCTGTATTGGAGCAGTACCCGCCAGCCGCACATATGTTGCATCAATATTGCAACACTACACTAGAAGCGCGTCCGAATGTAACGGGAGGCTGTCCCCCCTCCGGTGGCTGTCCCCCGTTACAAAGCGCGTCCCATGGCAAGTCTTCGAACCGAACGTGACGCCGACGGCGTCGTGACTCTCTCGCTGGATGTGAACGCGGAGAAGCCGCGCGGCGGCGTCGTTGTGCTGGACGCGTGGCTCATCGAACAGATCCGCGTGGCGATGGATGTGATCCTGGCCGGTCCGAAGCCCAACGGTTTCGTGCTCTCCTCGGCGAGCACGCGCGTCTTCGTCGCCGGCGCCGATCTCGCCGAAGTTGACGCGCTCGATGACGAGCAGCTCCACGCGTATCTTCGCGCGGGCTCGCATGCGTTCGGCCTGATCCGATCACTCGCGTGTCCCTCGGTCGCCGTGATCCACAAGGCGGCGCTCGGAGGTGGACTCGAGCTCGCCATGCACTGCGACGCGCTCATCGGCGTCACACCCGCGAGCGACGCGAAGCCGTGGCGCATCGGTTTGCCCGAAGCGGGCCTTGGCATCTGCCCGGGTTGGGGCGGCACGCAGATGCTTCCTTCGCGCATCGATCCCGCGACCGCGATTCGCGCCACGGCCATCGGAGAGACATGGGATGCGGCCGCCGCGCCACAGGGACTTTTCGAAGCAACGGCGCCCGATCCTGTCTCAGCACACGCGCTCGCGCGCGAGTGGATCACGGCGCAGCGCGAGTTCGCGCATCGCCCGTTGCGCGCGATCGATCACGCCAACGCGGCGGCCGTCGGCTCAGCGCTCGCGCAGATTCGATCGGCACTTCCCACAACCGAGGCCGCGCAGGCCGTTGCCGAGTGTGTCTCGATCGGCGTGCAGAATGGCTTCGAGCCTGCGCTGGCGCACGAGCAGCACGAACTCGTTCGCCTGCGGCACACGCCCGCCGCTCGCGAGAAACTCGCCGGCTTCCTGAAGCGATGAGAGGCGATGCGAAGCGATAAGAGGGCCACCGTCATGAACAGTGAGAACGTGTCGATCGGAGCCAACGACCATGCCGTGACGCGCCGCAGCGCAGACCTCGAACGCCCCACCCGCGCCGAGTGAGCCCGCGCCCGCGCGGCGACAACGTCATGGATGTCTTCGCGCAGAATGAGCGGCGTTCAAAGAGCCTCGCCACGATGTGGCGCGATGTGCTCAAGCGCGAGTGCTCGATGCGCGTGGAACCCACGATCGGCAATCACGACATCTGGCGTTGGAACACGAAGAGCGAAACGACGGGCGAAGAGGCGCTTCACGGCAAGGCGTTCGCGCTCGACCTGCTCGGCATCGATCATCGATATCGCTCGTTCGATCACGGTGGTTGGCAGATCATCGTGCTCGACAGCATCCAGCGCCGTCCCAACACCTACATCTGCTCGATCGATGCAGCGCTGAGGGCGTCACCTACATCTGCGACGGTGCCGTGAGTGGCAACTGGTGGAAGGGCGCGCATCACGGCGTACCCGAGGGCTACGGCGCCATCGATCTCTACGACGACGGCTCCTTCGACCACGAGTACGTGACATACAACTGGAACGCGAAGCCCGATTGACGCGACCTGCGCGACACGTTCGAGGCGGCGCACAGGGCGTCGGTTCAGCCGTCGCGTTCGTCGACAACGGACGACTACGCAGCGTTCGTAGATCTCGCCTCTTCCGAACAGGGCCTCGGACCCGCTAGGCTGCCCGATCCGGGCCGTTCGAGCGATCGTTCTTACATCGAGACATTGCGACATCGAGACACTGCGACTTCGCTCGATTCTCTCTGCGCAGGAATTCGGAAGACACTCAATGACCACCACCGACCTCGCCAAGAACCTCAAGAACATCTCCGAGAAGGATCGGAAGCAGATCGAGCAGGCGCAGGAGATGCTCGGCCCCGACCCGTCGTCGATGGGCTTCCTCAAGAATGTCTTCTGGGGCAACTTCCGCGAGGACCTGGTCTTCCCGTATCCCGACTACGCGGCGGACGAGTCGGCTCGATGCGATCAACTGCTGGCGCGCCTCGACGAGTACCTGCGCAAGGAGCACCCCGCGATCGAGATCGATCAGAAGCAGGAGATCCCCACATGGGTGATCCAGAAGCTCTTCGATCTCGGCGTGCTCGGCATGACCATTCCTCGCGAGTTCGGCGGTGGTGGCTTCGGCATCACCAGCTACAACCGCGCGCTTGAGCGCATCGGTCGCACATGCGGCTCGACGGCCGTGCTCGTCTCAGCGCACCAGTCAATTGGTTGCAAGGCCGTGATGCTCTTCGGCTCTGATGAGCAGCGCCAGCGCTTCCTTCCGCGCATGGCCAAGGACACGCTCAGCGCCTTCTGCTTGAGCGAACCGAATGTCGGCTGCGACGCCGGCAACCAGGAGACGCGCTGCGAACTCTCCGCCGACGGCTCGCACTACATCCTGAACGGCGAAAAGAAGTGGGCGACCTCCGGCGCGCTGTCGGGACTCTTCACCGTCATGGCGAAGCAGAAGGTGAAGGACGCCAAGAGCGGCAAGGAGAAGGAAGTCGTCACCGCGCTCATCTGCACGCCGGATATGGCGGGTGTGGAGATTTTCAGCCGCAACCGCAGCAAGTGCGGCATCCGCGGCACTTGGCAGGCGCGCATCCGACTCACGAATGTGAAGGTGCCCAAGGCGAATCTGCTCGCGAAGGAAGGCCACGGCTTCAAGATTGCGATGAGCTGCCTCAACTACGGGCGCTGCACGCTCTCGGCGGGCATGCTCGGCGGCGCCACCTTCGCGTACGAGCAAGCGTGCAAGTGGGCGAGGTATCGCTTCCAGTTCGATCGTGCACTCGGCGAGTTCGATCTCGTGAAGGAGATGCTCGCTCGAATGGCCGCGTACGTCTATGCGATGGACGCGATGCTTTACATGACGACCGGATTCCTCGACCGCGAGGACTCCGACATCATGGTCGAGACGGCGATGTGCAAGATCTTCTGCTCGGAGTACGGCTATCGCACGGTCAACGATGCGGTGCAGATTCTCGGCGGCGAGAGCTATATGACGGAGAATCACGTCGAGCGCATCTGGCGCGATTCACGCATCAACATCATCGTGGAGGGTGCGAACGAAGTCATGCACTCGTTCGTCTTCGCGTACGGGTCGAAGCAACTCGGCGAGTGGATGCTGGGCGTGAAGGACAACCCGATGAAGGCAATCGGTGCCGCGCTGCGCATCGGTTCGGAGCTCTACCTCGGCGTGCGCCGCAGCATGCCGAGCTTCAGCAAACTCGATCCGCGACTCGCGCGCTTCGGTCACGAGATCATGATGCTCATCCGTGAGTTCAGCCATCAGGTGAAGCTCATGTTCAAGGAGCACCAGGAGAAACTCGTCACCGCCGAGTGTGTGCATGAGCGCCTCTCCACCGCCGCGCTCTGGATCCACGCGATGACGAGCAGCCTGTCGAAGCTCGATCGCAACATGCGCAGCGGTCTCGACGGCGCCGATCTCGAGTACGAGATGGGCGTCGTGGAGCATCTCTTTGCGCTGGGCGAACTCGGCTTCGACGAACAGATGCGACTGCTCCGCGCCAACGCCGACGTGTCGATGCGTCGCGCTGCCGATGCGGCACTCAAGCGGATCGACGGCTTCCCGAACGGCGACTACGCGATCCCGGAGCGGACGCCCGTGAAGGACGCGCTCGGCACGGGTCGGAACGTCGACGATCCCGCGATTCCGCACTTCGGTGAGGGAAGCACCTTCGACGCCGCGAAGTTCGGAAAGGTCTGATCCGTTCGGCCGCTCGGTGTCGTCATCACCGCACGCGACCGTGCGTTCGGTGCGGCGTTGGAATTGAACGAACCCCTTCGCTAGGCTTCGCCCTCTCATGAAGATTTTTGAGCTTCTCGCCAGCCACGGACACGAGCGCATCGCCTTCCATCAGGATCCAGCGACGGGACTGCGCGCGATCATCGCGATTCACAGCACAGCGCTCGGCAATGCGCTCGGCGGCACGCGACGATGGGCGTACACGGACGAGACCGAAGCGATCCGCGACGTGATTCGACTCTCCGAGGGCATGACCTACAAGAGCGCCGCCGCGGAGCTGCCGATGGGCGGTGCGAAGAGCGTGATCATCGCGCGCGCCGGATCGCATCCAACCGAAGCGGAAGCTCGCGCCATGGGTCGCTTCGTCGACACCTTCAACGGTGCGTACATCGCGGCGGAAGATGTCGGCGTCAACACGCAATTCTGCGACTGGATGGCCGCCGAGTCGCAGCACATCATGGGCGGCGAGACGGTGAGTCATGGCGGCGATCCGTCGCCGTTCACCTCGCAAGGTTGCTTCAACGGACTCAAGGCGTGCCTCAAGCACCTGGGCAAGAAGGTCGACTTCTCCGGGCTGACGGTCGCGATCCAGGGTGTCGGCGCCACCGGCTACAGGCTCGCGAAGTTGTGTCGCGACGCTGGTGCGCGCGTCATTGCGACAGACATGAACCGCGCGTCGCTCGATCGCGCGGTGAAGGAACTCGGCGTCGAAGCGCTGCCTGACGAGGCGAATCTCTTCCACACCAAGTGCGACATTCTCGCGCCGTGTGCGCTCGGCGGCGTGCTCGATCACGCAACGATCGAGCGACTCCAGTGCCAGATCATCTGCGGCACTGCGAACAACCAGTTGCTTCACCCCGAGCCGGACGGTGCACGACTCAAGGAGCGCGGCATCCTCTACGGGCCTGACTTCATCGTGAACGCGGGCGGATTGATCCGGCTCGCGGGCCTCTATCTCGGCCTGAGCGAACAGGAAGTCGATCGCAAGGTCGAGCTGATCGAAGGCACCACGAGCGCCGTGTTGAAGGAGTCGGCCAACACCGACAGCACGCATGCTGCCGCCGTCGCGTACGCGAAGCGCCGCATCGAAGCCGGCCGCGCGAACAAGAAGGCCGTCGGCGCCCGCTGACATTCGCGCGGTGGGGTCGATTAGACTCGATGGCCAATGATCGAACGCGTCGTCTTCAAGGCGGACCTCAAGGATCCTCGGCTGGCTCGGCGCGATCTCGACTACTGGCTCTCCAGACCACCGGCCGAGCGCATCGAACAGGTCGATCGGTTGCAAAGGCAGCAGCATGGCGATCTCCCCAGACTTTCGCGATCTGCTGATGCTGTTCGCAAAGCATCGCGTTGAGTTCGTGATCGTGGGTGGATACGCGCTTGCACATCACGGTGCACCGCGCTACACCGGCGACATCGATCTCTTCATCCGCCCCACGGAAGACAACGCGCACCGCGTGCTTGCGGCGCTCGCCGATTTCGGCTTCGGTTCGTTGGACATCACGACTTCCGATCTCGATCGGCCCGGCCGCGTCGTGCAGCTTGGCTACGCACCATGCCGAGTCGATCTCATCACGAGCATCGACGGCGTCTCCTTCGATGAAGCCGTGCGAGAGCCGAGTCTCGGGGCCTATGGCGATGTTTCCGTCGCGTTTCTTGCTCGCGATCTGCTGATCAAGAACAAGCTCACCAGTGGCCGCGCCAAGGATCTCGCCGATGCGGAGGCGCTTGATCCGGACAGTGCGCCGCCCCGCGCGTCGTCGTGACAGACGCGGCTCTGTTCAGTTCGGTCACGCCGTTCCGTGGCTTGCCGTTGTGCGTTCCGTGCCGTCACGCCGTTGAGACGATCACGAGCGGCGTCCCGGAGGAGTGATCACGAGGGTCGCTCGTCCCAGGCCTTGAGCACTTCGACTTCCTTCTCCGGTGCCAGGCCACCGCGCGTGTTCTTCCTCCACTGTTGCGCGAACTCTTCGCCGCGCTCGGCGGCGAGCTCTTTCGCACGCGTCATGAAGTAGTCGAGGGTCGCCTTGTTCGTGTCGTCGAGGTCGCGCGTCTTGAGCCCCGCCTTCACGGCGCGATCCGTGTTGATGTTGCCGAAACCCGCGTAACCCGGAGTGCTGTTCGCCACCCACGCGGGCATGTGCTGCCACGCTTGCACACCGTTCGCGGCAAGGAACTCCGCAGGGATCCAGACGGGCTTCGACTCCGCACCGCCCTGCCTGCACACCGAGTCCACGACCTTGCGCATCGTGAGCGTGCGCGGTGGATTCACGGCGTTGAAGACGCCGAAGTGCTTCTTCTCCACACACTCGACGGTGAAGTCGCCGAGGTCGCGCACATCAACGATCTGCAGGAAGTCGTCACCCGTGCCCGGAGCGATCATGCGCCCGCCCTCGCTGCCGCGAACCGGCCAATAGGTGTAGCGACCCGTGGTATCGCGCGGACCCACGATGAGTCCCGGGCGAATGACGGTCACTGTGCCGGGCGAGTGCGCCTCCGCCGCCTTCTCCACGCGCGCCTTCATGGCGCCGTAGTGCGCGCCGACCTGCTGATGCGTGGTGATGCCCGCGGCCACCTCGTCCGGGATCGTTGCGAGCGCGGCGTCTTCATTCGCGTCGACTTCATCACTCGACGCGTAGACGGAGATCGTCGAGATGACCACGAATTGATCCATGGCCGGACGCAGGATGTCCATGACATCGGTCACGGTCTTCGGCACATAGGTGAAGGTGTCGATGACGGCGTCCCACTTTCGACCCGCTTCGACGGCCGTCTTCAAGCCCGAAAGATCGGTGTAGCGATCGCCTTCGATGTGCTCCACATCCGGGAAGAGACCCGGACTCGTCTTGCCGCGATTGAAGAGTGTGACCTCATGTCCGTTCTCGATGGCGCGGTTGACGATCTGCGGACCGAGGAAGCCGGTGCCGCCGAGCACCAGGATCTTGAGCTTCTTGCCGCGCGGGGTCGCGTTCGCGGGCTTCGCATCGGGTGTGTTCTTCGGCGCGCTGCCCTCGCCCACTGGCAATTGCGATGCACCGCGCGCGAAGGTCGATGGCGCCAGCAACACGCCCAGCGCGACTCCTGATGCCACACCGATGAATATTCGTCTCGTGTTCACGCCATCGCTCCTTCTGCGGCGGTTGCCGCGTGCGTCGTCACACCATCGCTCCTTCTGCGGCGGTTGCCGCGTGCGTCGTCACACCATCGCTCCTTCTGCGGCGGTTGCCGCGTGCGTCGTCACACCATCGCTCCGGTTGCGGCGCTCGCCGCGTGCGTTTTCATTTCGTCGCGTTGCGCGATTGCGCGGCGCTGCTGCGCTGCGGCGAGCCACACGCATAGGCCGCCCCACACCACCACCATCGGCAGCGCCAGCCACACCATGCCCGCGATTCCAACGACCAGTCCAGTCATCCAAGCGCCCGCCACATCACCGCCTCGATAGACGAAGACATCGATCACCGGTTTCGATTTGTACTTCTCTTCGGTGCTCACCACATTGAAGAGCGTCTCGCGCGTCGGTCGAGCAATTGCGTAGCGCGTTGCACTGTGCACGGCGGAGAACGCCGTCACGGCGCCAAAGAGTTGCCATCCCTCCACGCCCGGCTGTCGCGCCAGCCACGCCAGCAACACGAAGCCCGTCACCGTCACAAGCGGCAGCATCGCCAGCGTCATGCCGATGCCGAAGCGCCGGATCATGCGCCCCGTGACGAAGAGTTGCACGACGAGCGTGGCGGCCTGCGTCCAGGCATCCATCTGCGCGAACATGGAAATGCGCGTCTCGAGTTCTTCGCGCGCGTTCACCACGAGTTCGGCGCGCGTGAAGTAGAGCAGCGTGGAACTCACGGTGAGGAACATCACATAGAGCGCAGTGCCGAGCAGATACGGCGATCGCAGGAGCATCGTGGCACCGGCGAACCATGCGCCACCGATGCGCGTTGCCGGCACGGGGCGGTCGCACTCGTGATCATCGGGCCCGTCGTGTCGGTTGAGTTCGGATGCGCGGCGCGTGCGATCACTGCGGTCGCCGCGTTCGCTGCGGTCGAGCGTGCGCACGAGCGGGATCGTCGCAAGGAAGCATGTCGCCGCCAGCGCCAGTTGCGACGAGACGCCGATCGCTTCCGCGAGCCACCATGCGAATGACGATCCCGCCAGCGCGCCGAGCGTGCCGCCGACCGCGATCACCGCGAAGATCCGCTTGCCCTGTTCGAGCGTCCAAAGGTCCGCCATGAACGCCCAGAAGACGCTGGTGAGAAAGAGATTCACGACACTCAGCCACACATAGAAGACATAGCCGAGCGACACGCGCGACGCGTCGTCGACGACCAGTCGTGTGACGATGAACACGATCAGGCAGAGCGCGACGGCGCCGTGTCCCACCCAAATGAACCGCGCGCGATCGAGCCGTGCCACGACGCCACCGAATGCCATGGCCGTGACGAGCGACGCGATGCATGTGGCCACGAAGAGCCATCGCAAGTCGTCCATCGAACCCGCGACGCCCATCGCTTCGCGGACCGGTCGCAGCAACGAATAGCCGAAGAGAATCAGCGCGAAGTATCCCGCGGAACACGCGACCGACCGCCACTCTCCAGGCTGCACGCGAAGCAGACGACCACCAAGTGCACTGCCAGGGCCTTTGGTCACGCGGCCGCATACAACCGCGCGCAAGCGTCCGTTGCAACTGGCGCGCCGTCCCTCGGACCCAAAGCACTGCCGGTTCATGCGAGCAATGCCGTCGCCGACCCAACGCGCTGCCGGTTCATGCGAGCAATGCCGTCGCCGACCCAACGCGCCGCCGATTTATGCGAGTGATGCCATCGCGAGCGCGTCCGTGCGTCGAGCGAACAGTGCACCCGCCAGCGCCGCCGGCGATCGGCCGCCGAGAGGGCTCCGCTCAGCGTGCCGCGGAGATGCGGGGGGACCGTGTTAGACTTGGACTCGTATGCCGATCACGAAGGTTTTCAGCACGGAAATCGAGCGCGTCTCGATCCTTGACGAGCACGGGAAGTTCGACGAGAAGCTCGGCAAGGGTGTCATTCCCGACGCCGACCTGCTCCGACTCTACGAGTCGATGGTCGCCTGTCGGCACCTCGACGAAGTGGCGTTCCGACTTCAGCGCTCGGGCCGCATGGGCACCTATCCGCAGAACATGGGCCAGGAGGCGAACAGCCTCGGTGCCGCATACGCGCTCAAGAAGGACGACTGGTTGGTGCCGTGCTACCGCGAGAACTGCGGCCTCTTCTGGCGCGGCGTTCCGATGGAGATGATCCTGCTCCATTGGATGGGCGACGAACGCGGCAACGCGATCCCGCGCGAACTTCACTGCACGCCACTCGCGATTCCGATCGGTACGCAGATGCTGCACGCGACGGGGCTCGCATGGGCGGCGAAGTATCGCGGCGAGAAGAGTCTCGCGTGCACCTTCTTCGGCGACGGCGCGACAAGCGAAGGCGACTTCCACGAAGCGTGCAATTTCGCGGCGAACCTTGAGATCCCGGTGATCTTCTTCTGCCAGAACAACTTCTGGGCGATCTCGGTGCCCGGCAAGATCCAGTGCTCGGCGCCGACGCTGGCGCAGCGCGCCATCGCCTACGGCATGAAGACGATCCAGTGCGACGGCAACGATCTCTTCGCCGTCGTCAAGTGCGTGCGCGATTCCGCCGCGTATGTGCGCGAAACGGGCAAGCCCGCGTTTATCGAGGGCGTGACCTATCGACTCGGCGATCACACGACCGCCGACGACGCACGACGCTATCGCGACGCGGCGGAAGTCGAGATGTGGCGCACGCGCGATCCCATCACGCGCATCCGCGCGTACATGAAGGAGCGCAAGCTCTGGAACGATTCGAAGGAGGCGACGCTCAAGGAGAAGGTGGAGCGTGACATTGCCGCCGCCGTCGAGCGCGCGGAGACGATCGCGGCGCCATCCAAGAACGACTTCTTCAACTCGATGTACGCGGAACTGCCGCCGGACCTCGTGCTGCAGCGCGAGACGATGCAGACGCACGGACTCGGCGAAGATCCGTCGCAACTCGAAGGCGTCGATGTGCGCCAACTCGATCACCCCGAACTCGCTCACTGAAGCCGGCCGACGGACGCAGGCTCACCGATCTCGTCTACTCACGCACTCGACGCACATGGCCAACCTCACGCTCGTTCAGGCAATCAACCTCGCGCTCGTCCAGGAGATGGAGAAGGACGACCGCGTCATCATTCTCGGCGAGGATGTCGGTCCCAACGGCGGCGTCTTTCGCGTCACCGAGGGATTGCACAAGCGCTTCGGCGCGGATCGCGTCGTCGACTCGCCACTCGCGGAGAGCGGCATCATCGGCACCTCGATCGGTCTCGCCATGGCGGGCTTGCGTCCGGTTCCCGAGATTCAGTTCGAAGGCTTCCTGGGACCCGCGTACGACCAGCTCTGTTCGCACGCGGCGCGCATGCGCACACGCACGCGCGGAGCGTTCACCGTGCCGATCACGGTGCGCGTGCCCGTCGGCGGCGGCATTCACGCACCTGAGTTGCACAGCGATTCGCCCGAGACGATCTACGCGCACACGCCGGGACTCAAGGTCGTCATGCCGAGTTCGCCGTATGACGCGAAGGGCCTCTTGATCTCGTCGATTCGCGATCCCGATCCGGTCATGTTCTTTGAGCCGAAGCGCATCTATCGCGCGCTGCGCGAAGAAGTGCCCGAGGACGAGTACACGATCCCGATCGGCGAAGCGCGCGTCGTCTGCGAAGGCGAGGAGATGACGATGGTGAGCTGGGGCGCCAGCGTCGTGCAGTGCATGCAGGCGATCGAGCGCACCGGGCGGAACATCGAACTCATCGATCTGCGCACGATCTATCCGTTCGACATGGCGACGGTCGAGACGAGTGTGAAGAAGACCGGCCGCTGCGTCATCGTGCACGAGGCGCCGAAGACCTGTGGATTCGGTGCGGAAATCTCCGCGCGAATCATGGAGCGATGCTTCCTTCATCTCGAAGCGCCGGTGCAGCGCGTCGCCGGCTTCGACACGATCATGCCGTACTACAAGCTTGAGCTCGAGTATCTGCCCGACGCGATGCGCATTGCGCGCGCGATCGAGGAGACCGCTGCTTACTGACCAGAGGAACAAGGAATGGCCGGCGTCAAGCAACCAGCAGACAGAAGTCACTTCATCCTGCCCGATCTCGGCGAGGGTCTTGCCGAAGCGGAACTCATCCGTTGGATCGTCAAGCCCGGCGAGACGGTCAAGGAACAGCAGATGATCGCGGAGATGCAGACGGACAAGGCGCTCGTCGAAGTGCCGAGTCCGTGGTCGGGCACGATCACCGAGTTGTGCGGCAAGGAAGGCGAGATCCTCAAGGTCGGTGCCGTGCTCGTGCGCTACGCCGTGAGCGGCGCGGCGGGCGCGAAGAGTGGCACGGGATCGGCTTCGAAGGGCGCGGCAAGCGTGAGCGCAGCGCACAGCGCAAGCGCCGCAAGTTCGACAAGCGCGGCGAAGACGCCCGCGACTGCTGCGGTCTCGAGCGCCAACGCGAAGTCGGCGCATGCATCAGTCGCGTCATCCGCGTCGACCACTTCAACCAACGGGTCCGAAGAGGACCAGGGCACGGTCGTCGGCAAGGTCTCGGGCACCCTCTCGGTGAGCGATCGATTCGCGCGCCGCGCACCTGAGCAATCAGCGACGAGCGCCGCGGGCAAGGCGCTCGCGACACCGGCGGTGCGGCGCATCGCGCGCGAGATGAAGATCGACATCGCCAGTGTGCCGCCGACGGGCCGTGGCGGGCGCGTCACCGCGACCGATGTCGCGACCTTCGCGCAAGAAGGGACAGCCTCCGCGCAAAGAGTGGCTGTCCCCCCGCCTCTGCCGGTCGACGCCGAGGGTGTGTCGCAGCGGATTCCGTTCCGCGGTGTTCGCCGCAAGATCGCGGAGGCGCTCGATCGTTCGGTGCGCACGGCCGTTCACTTCACGGCCACTGACGACGCCGATGTCACGGCGCTTGATCTCAAGCGCCGCGAATACTCGCGCGTGCTCGGGCAGAAACTCTCGATGCTGCCGCTGGTCATGGCCGCGGTCTGCCGCGGACTTCGCATTCATCCCGCGCTCAACGCGAATGTGGACGACGCGAACGCCGAGATCCTCATCAAGGGCGTCATCAATCTCGGCGTCGCCGTCGACACGGACGCGGGACTCATGGTGCCCAATGTGCGCGACGCTGATCGTCTCTCGGTCGTCGAGATCGCGAACGCGGTGAAGGACCTTGCGGCGCGCTGCCGCGATCGCTCGATCAAGCGCGAAGAGAGCCTCGGCGGCACCTTCACGATTTCGAATGTCGGCAGCTACGGCGCGATGTACTCAACGCCGATCATCAACTATCCCGAGGTCGGCATCCTCGCGGTCGGCCGCGCCAAGGAGCGCGTGCTCGTGAGCGATGGGCGCTTCTATGCGGGACTCGTGCTGCCACTGTCGATCTCGTGCGATCACCGTGTCGTCGACGGCGCCGAAGCGGCGCGCTTCCTGAGCACGGTCGTGAAGCTGCTCGAGAATCCCGACGACTTGCTCGGTTGACGCCCGATCCGCGAACAGTCGCCGCACTGCGTCGGCCGCACTGGGTGCCATGAATGCCCCGCCGCGCTGGCCTGCCGAGGCCAATCTTCCGCCACGAACGGCCTTGGCGCGTCAGCATCAGCGTTTTCTGTCGAGTTAACTCGACACCATTGATAGTGTCGACTAAACTCGACACTCGCCATGGACGCCGATTCACTTCTGCGAGTTGCTGCGGACTGGAGTTTCTGGGACGCGGACCCGCCGGCGTCGATCCGGCGCAATGTCGTGCTGCCGAAAGAGCTCGCGCCCGGTATTGCGCTGATCGTGCAGGGCGTGCGCCGCGCCGGAAAGTCGACGTTGCTTCAGCAGCTCATCGGGCGATACGAGCTCGACCGCGAACACTGCCTCTTCCTCAACTTCGAGGATCCGCGACTTGCGCAGGTGCTTCACCACGCGACGCTCGACTTGATGCTCGAGGCCTTCGAGCGGGACCGAGGCGCTTCGTGCGTCTACTTTCTCGACGAGATTCAGTGGGTCGATGGCTGGCAGCGATGGCTGCGTTCCCAGCTCGATCGACCGCGCGGTCGGCGATTTGTCGTCACGGGATCGAACGCGCATCTGCTCTCGGGCGAACTTGGATCCACGCTCACCGGACGCCATCACACGGTCGTTCTCTTTCCATTCGACCTGTCGGAGTTCAGACAATTGCGGCCGTCAGCTTCGCTCACGGACTACCTGGAGAGCGGCGGGTTCCCGGCGGTCATCGAGTCGCCGGATCGGGACCTGTTGCTGCGCGGCTACTTTCAGGACATCGTTGAGCGCGACATGCGCGAGCGCGTGGGTGCACGCACGAGCGCGCCGCTTCGCCAGCTTGTGCAGATGCTCTTCGAGTCCGCCGGTGCCGAGATGAGCGTCCGTCGCGCGGCGGCTGCCCTTGGTGTTTCCGCTGACACGGCGGGGCTGTACATCGACGCTGCGGAGAGCGCCTATCTAGTCATGGGGTGTCCGTTCTTTGCGTGGTCGGCTCGCCAACGGCTCGTGCGCAACCGGAAGTACTACCCCATTGACACCGGTCTCCGACGCACCGCCGTCACGACGACCGGCCGCGACCTTGGCAAACAGTTGGAATGCGCCACCTACCTGCTGCTCCGCAGGCGCTTCGAGCATGTGCACTATTGGCGAGGCGATGGCGAAGTGGATTTCGTCGTCGACCAAGGCGGAAAGCCGGTTCCTGTGCAGGTCACCTGGGAGGCACCAAGTGAGCGGCATCTTCGCGCACTCGATGCGTTCCAAGCGGAGCATCCAACGGCCGCCGAGCCGGTGATCATTACGCCAGAGTCGTACGAGCGCGGTGTGCCCGAGTTGATGGGCCACACATGATCGATTCGGTCTCGCTGTGCGCGCTGTGGTCAGGTACAATCCCGTGTTCGTCGTGAGTTCTTTGGCAAGTCAATCTGATCTAAAGTTCGATCCGACCTGTTTGGACAGCGCTTCGCCAACAGGTCGGCCATTACCGAAACGCGCCGGCAGGCCCGACGCGTTTGCGGCCGCGAGTGCGCCTGTCATGCTGGGGGGTGCCGGGCACGCTCGATCGGCGATTCCATCGCAAGAACAGGCTTTCGGCCCACCAACTGTGGTCGCCGAGCATCCCGCCTGGCCCCCTTGCACCCGCGCACTCGCGAAAGGCTCTCGGCATGCTGTTTTCGACGGCCTCCGCGAGCGCGGGCTCTCCGCTGCTGAAATGCAGCGGCCCCATTGAAGCCATTTGTTCGTCACCCACCGCACATCATCGCCGTACTCTCCGCTGCTGAAATGCAGCGGCCCCATTGAAGCTTCAATCAGTCCGGCGCATGGGGCGCGTCTGCCGATCTCTCCGCTGCTGAAATGCAGCGGCCCCATTGAAGCTCGGCCTGCGTTCGTCGGATGCCGTGCGAGGTGTTCTCTCTCCGCTGCTGAAATGCAGCGGCCCCATTGAAGCAGCAGAGCCATGCGATGCACGAGATGGATTACGCGACTCTCCGCTGCTGAAATGCAGCGGCCCCATTGAAGCCTCATGTTGTTGTTCCAGTGTGGGTTAGATGAACACTCTCCGCTGCTGAAATGCAGCGGCCCCATTGAAGCCAGCGATGATGCGGTCTGCGGCGGCGTGTTCGTCCTCTCCGCTGCTGAAATGCAGCGGCCCCATTGAAGCGGTCATGACTTGCTCCTTGTGCGTGGTGCGCCCGTCTCTCCGCTGCTGAAATGCAGCGGCCCCATTGAAGCATGGGTTCCTTTGTTGTCGTTGAGTTACTGGCAGTCCTCTCCGCTGCTGAAATGCAGCGGCCCCATTGAAGCGCTGGTTCCTTTTGCTTCTTGGGGTGCTTGACGATGCTCTCCGCTGCTGAAATGCAGCGGCCCCATTGAAGCATTCATGACTGCCGCTGGTACTCGCCGCCGATGCCCTCTCCGCTGCTGAAATGCAGCGGCCCCATTGAAGCTGGGTTTCGATGCCGGCATCAACTCCGACTGGGCGCTCTCCGCTGCTGAAATGCAGCGGCCCCATTGAAGCGTTCCCGGCGATTGGCTCGTCACTTGAGACTGAACCTCTCCGCTGCTGAAATGCAGCGGCCCCATTGAAGCGCATCCTGCGGGCGATTCTGCATCGTCGCCACGGTCTCTCCGCTGCTGAAATGCAGCGGCCCCATTGAAGCTGCCGGCCGGCGTTGCCGAGGTAGTCGAGGATGGTCTCTCCGCTGCTGAAATGCAGCGGCCCCATTGAAGCCGGGCGCGATGCGGATTGGTGCGCGTCCTGTCAGCCTCTCCGCTGCTGAAATGCAGCGGCCCCATTGAAGCCGCGGTCGAGATGATCGGCCAGTTTTCCGGCGCGATCTCTCCGCTGCTGAAATGCAGCGGCCCCATTGAAGCCACGACGGACGCGGCCATCGTCCAGGCGATCCAGGACTCTCCGCTGCTGAAATGCAGCGGCCCCATTGAAGCGAGAGCGCTTGGTCGTCGAAGATGAGGGCGATGGGCTCTCCGCTGCTGAAATGCAGCGGCCCCATTGAAGCTGGAGATCGATCCACTGTGGCACCATGTCGCCCCACTCTCCGCTGCTGAAATGCAGCGGCCCCATTGAAGCGTCACATAGCTCGACAGGTAGGCGGCTGCTGCTGCTCTCTCCGCTGCTGAAATGCAGCGGCCCCATTGAAGCATGTGGTCCTCTGGTCCTCTGTTGAAAGTCGCGGTCTCTCCGCTGCTGAAATGCAGCGGCCCCATTGAAGCAACTGAGCGTAGACCTGCGTATTGCTGGTCGCCGCCTCTCCGCTGCTGAAATGCAGCGGCCCCATTGAAGCGGTCGACGCGACGTGGTGGCCTGGTGGGACGAGTCGTCTCTCCGCTGCTGAAATGCAGCGGCCCCATTGAAGCACGTCGATGAACTCGGCGACCCCATCCTTGTCGAGCTCTCCGCTGCTGAAATGCAGCGGCCCCATTGAAGCGCGATTGTCTGTAGCGGCCGGCCGTCAAGTGCATCCTCTCCGCTGCTGAAATGCAGCGGCCCCATTGAAGCGACAAAACCAGACTCACGCACGCGTATCCAGAGATCTCTCCGCTGCTGAAATGCAGCGGCCCCATTGAAGCCGGCAGGTGCGACACTGTTCGCCCGCGCACAGCGGGCCTCTCCGCTGCTGAAATGCAGCGGCCCCATTGAAGCCGCTTCGCTGCGGATTGGGCCTCAGCGTAGTCGCTCCTCTCCGCTGCTGAAACGCGGCGGCCCCATTGGAGCACCGGCGGCTCGCTCGACCCCGGAACGATCGAGCTCTACTCCGCGACTGAACGGCAGTGGCCCCATTGAAGGTCGATCACTTCCAGCCACAGCGCCTGTACCGTCTCTCTCCGCTGCTGAAAGGCAGCGCGCCGTTGACGAGGCGCCGGTGGTCGGGAGCACGCCGAAGCAGCGTCCCCTCCGAAGCTGCCGGGAGGGTCTCCATGCGCCAAACGGCCAGAATTCCGTTGCACGCGGTGAACTACCGCGGCTCAGAAGTCCGTCTGCGCCGCCAACACCCCGAGCCCGCAGTGGCGCCCCGCTCCAAGTGCGATTGGTCCCGTTACTGGAGTTGAGAATTGAAGCCGCACATGGACCGCTGGCAGGTGCCGAAAGTAGGCCGGGCGCTTGAACGCCGACAACGGGGCTGTGGTGGATTGGAGCCAACCGGTGGGCCGAGATTCGATACTCACAATGGCTCCCGGATCTAGCCCCGAGTGTCGCAAACAGCTCACCAACAGCCGCTCGCGTTTCGCGACTTTGTTGTCGTCGAAGCCGGGAAGAATGACCGGCGTTGTCGAGGCCCAAACGGTCGACGCCTCGCAAGGCGCTCGAGCTGCGTACAGCCGGAAGACGCGCGCAAACTCAACTTCGTCTGGTTCAACAGATTCGAGACGCGCCACGGGCCCGCGGTCCTGGTCCTCGAGCACGGCCCCAGCGAGGCGCTGCGCAGCCCATCGCGCCGAGCGACCGTCTCCGCCCCACGGTTCGGCGATCAAGACGCGTCGGATCATTCCATCGGCGTGCGGGTGTCCGATCGTCGGTAGGACCAAGTAGGAAAAGCGGGGATGCGTGTCATTCAGTGCCCTCCGCTTCGGCGCTCCCTCGGGACCGTGACCGGCGACGAAGCGAAGCGCCCATTCACCGCTGCGCCAGCCGTTGGAGTCGAGGTCATTCTGAGCCGCGCGGCAGGCGAGGTGCCGCAACATCGCCGCAACACAGACCGATCGCTCGGCGGAGAAGGCGGCATATGAACCATCACCATCGAGCGGGCGAAGAACAAACGCGGCGAAGGGACGATGCGGAAAGTCACCAACGCGGCGGTAGTCGGCGCTGCCGAACGCTCGTAGTGGAGGAACGGCGCGGAACACGTCGCCTCTCATGCGATCGAGGAATGCCGAGTGTCGAGCGATCAATGCGTCGAGTGTCCCGGCAAGCGGAGTGCGCAGCCCGGGGGCACCGAGGCGAACGGGTTCCCAGCGTTCACCGGCCAACGAGGCTGCAGCAGTCGCATCGATCACGCGCGCGTCACCGATGGCGCTGTCGATGCCCCAACCCAGAGCCACCATGCAACGCGAAGCTGCTGCGAGGGCGGATTCGTGCGCGCGCGCTTCTCTCTCGCGCTCGATATCAAGCGGCCACATGTAGTGCACGGTCATTCCGTCAAGCAAGTGCGTCGGCCGGATGACTTTCCTCGTGCGGTCGTCGAAAGTCGCGAGCGCAGAGCCCCTTGCCCATTGCGCGGCGACGAGGTCTGCAGAATTGTTTGGGACATATCGGGGCACGGCGTGCCCGACGGCAAAGCTCGGCGCAAGAATGGTGGGCAACGACGACTCGCAAAGCGCCTCGAGCCATCTGAGTGCGGCGACGGGCGCGGAGGATGTCAGCGCTGTCTCGATCGCCGAACCACTCTCGCCAACCCATCGAGCGGCCGCTCCAGCGACTATGGCTTGGAAGAGCCGGAGGGGAGAGGGCGGCCACTCATTGGGTGCGGCGTCCTCCCTGCCCATCCGCGCGTGGCAAGTGGGTTGAAGGAACGTCGCTGAGATGTGTAGAACGCTTGAGGACATCGGGGAATCCATCACTTGTCCTTGGTCGACTTCTTGCCCTTCTTCCCCGCTTTGCCACCTTCACCCGAGACATCCCGCTTGGCAGCGTCCTTGCTGAACTCAACGGCCTGATTGTTGCCTACTCCGAACTTCGCGGCAGCGGCCCCTGCGAACGCCATTGCGTCCTGTTGAGCAATGCTCTGCGGCTCGCGCCGTCCGTCGCAGTGCACGATCGAGCAGTCGCGTGCCGATGGCTTGGCTTCGGGGTCGAGCACAAGCGTGCAGCCCTGTCGGAGGTAGCCCACAAAGGCGCTCGGGTGGGTGAAGGCGACGAGGGCGAGGCCAAGAATGTACCGACGGAGTGCAGCAGGATCATCTTTGCCAGCCTTGATCAATCGGAGCGCAGCGAGGTTCAGAGTGGCCTCGCGTCGGATGCCGCCAGTAGCGATGATGCCGCCGTGCGAGCCCGTTGAGGGCACATGGGTAAAGCCCATCTGCGAATACGCGTCCTTTGTGGCCTTGTCTGTCGGTTCCTCCAGGACGCCTTCCGCAACATAGTCAACCGCCGGAACAAACTGGGCACTGCGGGTAAGTTTCTTAACGTTGAACGCCCTGATGGTCGAGGAGACGACGCGCGGGAGTTTGGCCTGGGTGTCCCTGGAATCCCACGCGCCGAACACGAGCGAGGTCGGCGCGATCTTCGCGAGCGGGCCGGCGTCCCCGTTCAGCACACTCTTGAATGCGGCATTGACCTCCTTGCCGAGCTCGGTGCAGCGAATGACTGCATCGCCGGCCCGGTGGCCAGCCTCGAGCAGGTTGACCTCTCGATCTCCAGCTTTGATCGTGATCTGAGGGACCAGACCTCGATACATCTCCTTTGCGAACTCCGGCTCTACGCGGTTGGCCTGCGAACCGACAGAATCGACGAGGCAGATGTTCTCGCCGTCCGGTTGGCCGTTGAACGGTCCGTCGATGTTGTATCCGCCAGGGAACTTCGAATCACCTTGGCCCGATGCATAGGTCGGTGGAAAGAACACGCCATCGCGTCCTTCGACGGGCATGAGTTGCTCGCGAAGGACGAGGGCGGCGGGTCCACCGTCTGCGAGCCACGAATCGAATTTGGTCAAGAGGGTGCTCATTTTCTATCTCCTTGTGTGATGCGCCGTGCAGGCAGAAAGCCCTTGTGTTTGCGCTGGTCCGTGCGGAAACCGTTCTCAAAGCGACAACGCTCACCGGCAACAACGGACAGAAGACCGCAGACTGCTGGCGCGGCGAGAATCGGTGGCATCGGATCGGACCACGCCAAGTAGTCAAACTCGCGAGGTAGACCGGTTGGCCTAGGGCGGAAGCGCTGAAGGCCGACCAAGGACAACGACTCGACCGCTGGGCAGGTCGCAGAGGTCATGCCGAAGGCATCGGGTGCGAATCCGATCTCCAGCGACTTCGCACTTCCCCCTCGGCGCGCGTCAAAATAGAACGGCTCGCGCTTCTTAGGCCTACCGCTGCGCGATGATGGGTCCGGCGCGTCGTAGACCACACGCAGATCGTTGAATGGGCTCGTCTGTTCGGGATCGATCGCGGCGCGCATCGCCTGGAAGATCAAGACGGCGTCCATCGATCCAGCCCATGGCTTGAGAGATCTGTCGTTCCACCAATCTAGCGTGAGGTTGATCGGAGCACGGAGGACGATCGGTCCTGCACCGTCGTCATCTTCTCCATCGCTCTCGTCGTCCTCCGCTCCTGTTTGACCGTCAATCGGACAATCCGAGAACGCTTGCAGAAGACGGGGCAGAGTTGCGCCGTGCGGAACTCCCATGTGGAACTCATCGTTGTCGAAGTGACCCCGCGTCTGTGGCCAGAGCCGCGCTGCCAGTTCCAGGAGGCCACAGCATGCGAAGAACTGACCGGGATTGGTCACATCAACTGGAACACTGATGTTGTTGCTCACAGCTTGGTTCCTTGCTGATGCACACGGTCGGGTGCAACTGCGATAGTCGCTGATGCCTCGGCGTCCGCGCATCGCACGACCGACTCCAGCCAAGCAAGGCCCCAGCGTCCGAAGCGCTGTTGAAGCCGGGCGAAACGCTGCATAGCGGCCGCAGCGGCCCGCTCGCACTCAACGGTGGACCTCGGATTGGTCAAATCTCCTCTGTCAAAGTGGCTCGGCTCGAAATGAGGGCGCGCCCAGCCGTGGTGAGACGCGATGAGATGCAGAACCAGGTCACGACTGTGTTCGTCGAGCGCGGCGACGCGCGCGTCCGCCGCGGCGTCGAGAAGCGACCCGAATTCATGCCGGTAGCCGCCGAGCATCTTCCAATGGCCGTACCGATCGCTCTTTGCGATCGGGACGTCGATGTTCGCGTTGTTGGCGTACCGCTGCCAAACCGCTCGAGCCTTGCCGAGGTCGTGCAAGAGGGCGGCGAGCGTTACCGCGCCTGTTCTCTCGTTTCCGAGAGCAAGAGAGTTGGCCATCCGGCCAGCCACTGCGCTCACGGCGGAGTTGTGCTCGGAGAGTGGGACGCACACCCCTGGCTCCCGCGCTTCGCCCTTCGCGATCCGGTATTCGATAGATCGCTGCGCGCTGTCCCCGCCGCTGAGGCCACCAGCGAGCAGGACACTGCAACGGGCCAAGTAACCGCCCGCCGTTGTTCCTCCCATGAGGACCGTAGAACTCTCCTTGGAGCCGCCCTGGTCTTTGACCACGCGCTGCCGGTTGCGCCCGTCCGCGATCATCCTTGACGTCGATTCGGCCACATCTAGGCGACGATGCTGCGCTGGATTGCTCGGATCGCTCGGAGCTGGTTCTGTACCCCGAAGAGTGCCGTCAGCGGCAAGGCCGCCAAACTCGGTCGGCAGCACGACGGTCGCGTACGCCATCGGAGACGCGGACAGGCGCCTCGTGTCTGTCGCCTCGACGAGCTCACTCAGCTTCGCCTAACGGGGTTTGCCGTACTTGATGACGACGACGCGCTGCTGAGACTCACGCTTTGCGATCTCCGACAACTGCTTCAGCACGCGGTCGGTGCGGTCGCGAAGCAGCTCCACTGAGCGCAGCGGAAATGCTTCGAACACCTCGTCGAGATCGGCCTCCGAGCAAGCCTGTGGAGTTCCGTCCTCGCTCGTGCCGCCAGCCTGTGCAAGGAGGCTCAGGTCGGCGCGCCATGCCACATGGGTCTCGGGAGGCTCCCACTCAGCCGCGCCATGAAGGTGGGTCTCAACAGTAGGCCGGCCGGGCATCTCCCCCGTGATAGAGGTCAGGCACCACCGATCGAAGAGGATATCGGTGGTGTGAAGAACCGTTGGCTCGGGCGAGAATGCGGCTCGCTTCTCGTCGTCCGTCAACCTCTGCATCAGTTGGCCCAGAGCCAATGGAGACACATCACCTCCTGCGGTAACGACTCGCTGCAGGATCTCAGCGGTCTTGCCGAGCGCCGCCTCGAATGCGCTCTTCTTCTCACTCTTCTTGGTCGTCGTGCCAGTTGCGTCCTCGGCATTGTCGATCACGACCTTGACGCTGGACTTACGGCCCTTGCCACCAAATCGATTCACACGGCCAAGGCGCTGAGCCATGCTGTCGAGCGCAGAGAGGTCGCAGATCAGGTGGTCCGCATCCCAGTCGGCTCCAACCTCGCCGGCGGAGGTTGAGATCAAGAACAAGGATTCAGTCAGCGCTTGCCTCTCTTCAGCCGACCGGAACTCGCTGAGGATCGGACCCCTCGCAAGCGCGTCGCGTTCGAAGCCGCGGATCGTGCCGGTCAGGACTGCGACCCGCGCATCACCTCCCTTGCCCAGGGCCTTGATGATCGCCTTCGCAATCTCTGAGACGGCATCGGGTGTGCGCGCATACACCAGGATGCGAGAAGGAACATCGCCGCGTCGTAGCGCCTGTCGCGCAATCTCAGCTGTCACCTCAGGGTGATCGACTCCGATCACCTCCAGAGTCTTGTTCGCGCGGATGCGCTGCTGCACAAGCGGCTCCTGCTCGTCTTCTCGTTCGAGTCCGAAGCTGGTTGTGGTCGTGCCTCGCCGATGACTCGGAGCTCTAGTCGTCGCGGAGAGGCTCATGAGCCGAATGGGACGAGGCTCGCTGGATCGCCGCTGCTCCGACTCGACGGCAGAGAGCAGCGCCTGAAACGCCGGCGACAGGTGCGCTTCGTCGTGGACGATCAGTGTGTCCTGACCAACGAGTCCGGCGTGGTGAGCGCGACCGTAGCGGCCGTCGCCGTACCCCGAGAAGAGGAGCTTGCTCCCGATCATGTCGATGGTGCCGATGATGATCGCAGGACGCGCCGGATCCCGTCTCCACTCACCGTTGTCGGCAAGCTCGCCACGAAGAGTGCTGATCGCGAGCGGGCTCGTTGATGGATCGCCAGTGAGCCGACTCAGCGCGTCGCGGAGCAGCGCGATCGAGCTCGCGGTTGAGTCTTCGAGGTCTGGCTCGTCGGCGAGGCCAAGTCGTTCGATCGACTCCTTGCTCGCCCACAGGCGGTCATCGCGCTCTCCAGATCGGTACAGCCGCCCAAGGATTCGCCGAGCATCGTCAGTCGCCTGATCAACCACTGTTCGTCGATTGACGACAAACGCAAGCCGTCGAGGAAGGCTGGTTGTTGGATCGGAGCGATCCCAGCGCAACGCGAGCTCGGCGAGCGCAATCAGCCAGATCAAGATGACCGATGTCTTTCCAAGTCCCGTCGGCAGGGCGCAGTGTTCTGGCACGCGCCCAACGACCATCTCGTTGAATAGCCGTGTCTGCCACTTGAACGGCGTGCGCCCCCCCGTCATTGACGCGAAGACGTGTGCAAAGTCAAGGGAGTTGGACCCGGCCCGGTTCATATGCGCGGCTCGGATCTTACAAAATGAGATGGAGAGGTGGCGCAATCTCGCGATGCACTCAGATGACCACAACCCCGCTCTCGGGCTCGGGGATCCCGACGCCAAGGAAGGTCGACGCGCGAAACGCGGCGTCCTCGGCGGAGCCGAGGTCGACAATGAGGATCTGGTCCTCCTTGAGATTCACGAGCTCGCGCAGCGCACTCTCCATGCGCACGCGATCGATAGACCTCAGAGTGCAATGGAAGACCGAGTACTGCCATGCCTCGCCGTATGCCTTCATGAGCTTGTGCACCTGACGCAGGCGCTTCGGCTCGCGGATGTCGTAGCAGACGAGGAAGCTTCGCCTCATTCAGTGACACCTTGTGTCAGTGGCGAGAGCATTCCGCGACTTTCCTTCGAAAGCGTGCGGCGCGACTCTCGGCAGTGCGTGTGTTCGTCCTGAATGCGGCTCATCGTGTGGTCAGGAATGCGAGCGACGGGATCTCGCCGAGCAGCCACGCGGCCACAAGCCGCGCGTGCAACATCAACATGCGCCGGTAGCTGAGGCGATACTCGAATACCGGGTGGGTGACCTCGGTCTCCATCCTCCGTCCGTACGCGGAGAAGAACGCCTTGCGGCCCGAATCCGTCATGGCGCACCCCGCGGCGGTTCGCTGGAAGTGCCCCTCCACCAGTTCGCCGCGATTGAACGCCGAGATCGCGACCGAGTCCGCGATCAACGGACGGAACGGCTCCATCAAGTCGAGCGCGAGCGCTGGGCGCCCAGGTCGCGCTGCGTGCAATGCTCCAATGGTCGGCTCCAGGCTCGCGAGCCGTGCAGATGCGACGCACTCGTTTGCGAGCATCGCGTAGCCAAAGGAGATCGTCGAATTCACTGGATCCGGAGGCGGCCTTCGCTTGCGTCCGTTCGAGTCGAACTCTCTCGCAATCGCCTCCGCCGTCGGCTTGAACATTCCCGCGAAGTGCCTGAAGTACATCGCGGCAGCATTGCCTTCGTGCCCGCGCAGTTCGTCCATGGTCTGCGCCTTCTCCGCATCGCGCAGTGCCATGAGCATCGTGTTGGCTGCGAGGTCCGGAAGCGATGGATGGTTGCGCATCAGCAGCGTGCGCTGGTTGTGAATCTTTGCATGCACCACGGCCTTTGCCAGCTCGAGCGCCTTCTCGGGGCGATCAAGGACGCGAACTTGCGCCAGGCGCACGGCGGCGCTCGTCGGACCCATCGGGTCCATCATGGCGACGAGTCGTCCAGCCGCCGAGAGGAATGCGACAGGCACTTCCTGATCCGCGAAGACGGCGAGCGCCTGCGTCGAGACCTGCACACCTCCGAGCAGCGCGAGCGACTCGATGTTGGCGAGCGGAAGATCACGAACAACGGAGCCATCCTTGTCTGTGATTCGCACAGAATGGCCCCGCACGCCGACGCGCACACCCTCACGCTGAAGCACCAGCTGAATGCCGTCGTCGCGAGGTGGCCAGAGCCGTCGCGGTGTGAGATCCACGCCCGTGTTCGCTGGACCCGTCTTCGGTGTCGAGGCCTCGCCCGATGTCGCCGTCGAGGAGGCGCTCACCGCTGCATCACCCGCGGAGATCGTCACTTGCGAGAGACGCTGATGATTCACTTCGTCGGGGAGACAAATCGGTTGAAGCGAGCATCGCGGACATCGCGGGTCGTTCACCAACGGCATCGGGCGTGGCCCTTGGCTTGCACGCTTGGCGTCCGCCAAGGTGCGGAGTGCCTCCTGCTTCAGCGCATCATCGACGACCAGCGTCAGTCGTAACTTCTCCGATGCGTAATAGATTACCGCCTCGGTGACCGTGAATCCGGCCTCTTCGAGCAAAATGGCTTGGAGTCCCACTTGCACGCGATCGGTCGGCCAGGCCTCCACGGTTCCGAGTTGAAGCACATCTTCCATGAGCTCATCACCATGGGGGGACGCCGGGCCGGTCCGCTTGGGGCGCCCCTTGCGATACTCAACGGGGGTTGCTCTCTCGCCGACGATTTCGGCCAAGTCGAGCTTGCCTGTGATGCCGTACCGAACGCTTGTGAGCGCGAGGCTTCGAACGGTGCGAGGACGGTCGGGATCAGCGACCGAATCGTGCAAGTTGGTGATCTCTGCGTGCTCGCCATTTCCGACCGAGTCCGGTTGCGAGCGACTGGCGCCCTCGCCCGGTTCGGTTCCCCGCGGCAGAGGGCTCGCCTTGTCGCTTCCTCCGGTGATCGGGTGCGCGCGATCGACCGCGCTCGGCTTATCGACCCTCTTGTGAACGCGCGCGCCAGCCTCGGTGTCGTGACTCGGCACAAAGACGCCCTCGACCGTCATGTAATAGAAGAGGCGCGGGCAGTAGGCGTACTCAGCAACTCCTCGGCATGGCCAGACGATGTCTTCCATACCTCCGCAATCGGCCGAAGCGGGACTCGGCTTGAGCGGCTGCCCCGCTCGCACGGCCCACGCCCCCACCGCCGCCCCAATTCCGCTCGACCCAGATTGGTCCAAGTGTCTTGGCTTACGAGAGCAGCCACTCCAGATCCTCGCGCGTGAGCGACGCGAGCGGCCCCGACTCCTGCGCCACGATCGCATCGGCGAGCTGTCGCTTGCGCTGTTGAAGCTCGAGCACGCGTTCCTCAACGGTGTCCTTGGCGATGATTCGGTACGCGAACACCTTGCGCGTTTGGCCGATGCGGTGGGTGCGATCGATGGCCTGCGCCTCCGCCGCCGGATTCCACCAGGGATCGAGCAGCACCACATGATCCGCCGCAGTGAGATTGAGTCCAACGCCCCCGGCCTTGAGACTGATGAGGAACGCCGTGAGCGCCGGCTCATTCTGGAATCGGTCGATGCGTTCGCGTCGTCGTGCTGCGGTCGTTCGTCCTTCGAGCGTGACATGCTCGATCTTCCGTTCGTCGAGTGCCGCCCGGACCAGCGCCAACATCGATGTGAACTGCGAGAAGATGAGGACCTTGTGGTTCTCCTTCGCGAGCTCGTCGATCATCTCGGTCAACGCCGTGATCTTCGCCGAGCCGCCAGCCACGCGCGCGCGATCGACGAGTCCGGGATGGCACGCTGCCTGCCGCAGCCGAAGCAGACCCTCGAGCACATGGATCCTGCTCTGCGCGAGGCCGCGCTCCGTCAGTCGTGTCCGCAACGACGCACGGATGTGGTCCCGCAGCGTGTCGTAGAACTTGCGATGGTCGCGATCGAGCGTGCAGACAATGGTCTGCTCGGTGCGCGCCGGGAGTTCCGCCGCCACGCGCTCCTTGGTGCGACGAAGCAGGAACGGGCGCAACGCTCGGCGCAGCGGCGCCATCGCGGAACCATCGCCTCCCGCTGCCGCCGCCGACATGGAGGCCGATGCCGCAGAGAAGGCTTTGCACGCGCCGAACATTCCGGGATTGAGAAACTCGAAGATCGACCAGAGATCTTCGACGCGGTTCTCGACGGGTGTGCCCGTCAGCGCCAACCGTCGTCGCGCCTTCAACGAGCGCGCAGCCTTCGCTGTCTTCGAGCCAGCGTTCTTGATGATCTGTGCCTCGTCGAGAATGGCGCAGCCGAACTCGACCGTGCGGAGACGCTCGATGTCACGCAGCAGCGTTCCGTAGGTCGTCAGCACCAGATCGGCGTGCTCAAGTCCATTCACTTGGCCGTGCCGACCCGCGCCGGTGTGGTCGATGATCGAGAGTCCCGGCGTGAATCGCTCCGCCTCCCGCGCCCAGTTGAAGATGAGCGAGCGCGGTGCCACCACGAGCCAGGGACCCTTCTCACCTTGGCTGCGCCGATCCACGAAGTGCGCAAGCAATTGCACGGTCTTGCCGAGTCCCATGTCGTCGGCCAAGCATCCACCGAAGCCGAATTCGGCGAGGAACTGAAGCCAGCCGAGACCCTCGCGCTGGTAGTGGCGGAGCTGCCCGACGAACGATGCGGGCTCCTTCCGTTCGCGCACTCGGTCGAAGGCGCTGAGGCGCTCGCGCGCGGCCTTGAGCTGCTCGTCGCACACGGCGCCGTCGTGCTCCGCGAGCAGCGCGTCGACCACCGAAAGCTGCGTGCGCGCAAATCGCACCGCGCCGTCGCGCCGCTGACCGAGCTCCAGCCAACGCGCATGCCGCGCGAGCCAATGATCGGGCAGCAACCCCAGTGACCCGTCACCAAGGACCACCCACTGCTGACCGTTCTTGAGCGCCTCGAGAACCGATGCGATCTCGGCCGAGACACCGTTGAAGTCGACGCGCCCATTGATTTCGAACCAATCGATTCCGCTGCTACCGGAGATGCGGATCTCGCCCGGCTCACGGATGGCGCCGTTCTCGCCGAGCACCTCCCAGCCTTCGCTCATGAGCGTTCGCACAAGTGCGACGAGCTCGCGCCCGCTGACCTCGAAGCCAACGCCTGGATGGGATCGGAGGTTGAACCCGAGCAAGCGCTTCTGTGCGCTCAACTCCGCCTCGAGCGCCCGTCGAACGAGAGTGATCGGCACGGCCGGATCGTCATCAACGGCGAGTGGTTCGATCACCGATACCACGGGCTCCGCCGGAACTACGCGATCGCCGTACCGAAATGAAAGCCTCAGAGAAAAGTGCGCACGGCGGGTATCTCGGATCTTGGACGCGCTGCTCCAGCTTCGGTCGACGCCGCGGCCGACCTGGAGTACGGGCTTCGGCTCGACATCCCGAACTTCCTGCACATTCATCTCGGGCGGGAAGTCGATCGCAATGTCCGACTCCACTTCGTTGAGCGCTCGGATCAACTCCGGAAGATCGTCTCTCAGGATCGTCACCGGAGCGAGATCGACGAGCGCGGCGGGGACGAGTGCGCTCCCATCAAGCGCCACTTGAAACACGCGCGCGCCGACGATCACCAACGCGGGCACGCCGTCGGAGATGACGATCGCGGAATGGTCGATCTTCACCTTCTCCTGGCCACGCTGAATGATCGATTGCAAGTCATAGCTGCGAGCGTTGCTCTCGATCGAGAGGCCGACGCGCCACGGTTCCCCGGCACCCCACTGGAGTGGCCTGAGCTCGCCGAGCCGTGTCGGGCGCGGGTCGTCCGAGATGAAGAGTCGACCGGCGGCCGCCACGCGCGGGAGGACGAGCGCCGCGAAGCCGCTCGGCACGATCCATTCGGACGATCTCCAGCTCGCGCTGCTGCCGTACCTCGGCTGAAGGTCGCGCGACGACGAGTACCCCGTCGGCATCCCGTGTCGCTCGTGGTACTCCGAGGGCGTCAACACTCCCGTACTCAATTGGCCCCAGACCTCGCGATCGAACGCGCTGAGCAGGTCGTCCGTACCGCCTCGCCGCAGCTCGCACTCGTCGATCTCCGGACCGCCTTCCTCTGCTATCTCTTCGTCTATCTCTTCGTCGGCGCCGAGCCCCGCCTCGAAGAGCCGCAGCTCAATTCGTCCATGCCGCAGCGTCGCGGTGCGATCGACGACATAGAGCATCTCGAACGCCGAGGGAGGCGCACCCGGCGGCGCACGCTCGATGTCCGCGCTCCGGCGCGGCCCACTCGGCAGGCCGAGCATCGCGATGGCATCGCGCATCCGCTCGACGCGCTGCGCTGGCGGAAGGAGACGCGGGGGCTGTGGCTCTCTGGACCTCACGCGTGTGGTCGACTCAGCGCGGGAGACACCCGCCTCGATCGCCATGATCTTCATGAGCTCCGTCCGCTGTGCGCTCGTGAGCCGTGCAAGCGCTGCGACACTGACGCGCGGCAGCGCGCGGCCCGGTGCAGGTGTGCGGGTCATGGGCTTCGCTTCGACCGCGCCCGTGCTTGGCAGCGCTGGTGGAATGAGCGTCGCGCCGCGCTGCGGAGGCGCCTGGGAAAGCGAGCGCGGTCTGGGTGCGCGAACGAACCCGTCCGGAGCAATCTCGTCAAGTTTGCACACGCTGGCCCAGAGGTGCTTGCATGGCCTGCCGTAGTCGCGAGCGAATGGGCACGTGCACGACGCGTGGAAGACCACAGTCTTGTTCCGGCGTTCGAGCGCGAACTGAACCAGGTACGGCGTGGTTCCGTTGACTACCGCCGTGACCAACCCCGACTCCATCACGGCGATCTTGGCGATCTTCCCCGCTGCCAGGTAGTGCTGCCCGCGCTCGACGATCTTGCTTGAGAACCAGCGTTCAACGAGTGGAGAGAGCATCGTTTGTTTCGGAAACGGAGACTACCGTTCGCGTCCCGCGTCATCCACACTCGCGTCCGAGGCCGTCTTCCCATTGGGTCGCCGTGTTCGTTTCCGTGGCTGGTGGCGCATCGCCGCTGGTGGCGGCGTCGGAGTTCGCCGAGTCGGGATTCGTGGGCCCGGACCCCGGTGATCGTCTCCTGGTTGCGAACATCGCGACGACCTCGCTCATCTCCTCCACGCGCGCGACCTTCTCGCGGAACGAGAGGGCGCAGAACGCTTCCCGCTGCCGGCGACGACTGCCTTCGAAGGTCGTTTCGGTCCAGTCGATGTTGTCAGACATCGGGTGACTCCGGATGAACGAGTCGCAGCTCGGCGAAATCTGCGAGGTCCTGCGGCCGCCCAGCCTCTCGCTTGAGGCCGAGCAGTGTCGTGAGTCTGACGATTCGCATCGGGACCCCGGGTGCAATCTCATTCACCATCGCGGCATCGTGCTCGATGTCGAAGTCGAACGGCTCCGACGCAAAGAGATCCACCGGAGTTCCCGGGTGCTGGTCGCTTTGGAAGCTCAGAACGACCATCCCTTTCTCCTTGATCCAGTTTCTTCGCTGCGTCTCGTCGGCGAAGCCATCCGCCGTGACCGGAACGGTCGGTCGGTACCCAAGCGACGCCAGGGCCTGAAACGCGGCTCGAATCAACTCGGGCTGAAGTCGGATCACCAGATCCAGATCCTGGGTGCTGCGACCATATCCGTGCGCAACAACGGCCAAGCCCCCGACGACGATGAACGGCACTTTCGCTTCGTTCAGCGCGCGTGCGATGCACTCGACGGCGTGCCGTTTCAAGCTGGTGCCTCCTCCAATGCGGTCATGGGGTCAGCCTATGCGACTCGCGGTGCTCGTCCGATCGCCACCAGCGGCGATCCGCGGGACTACCGTCCGCAAGGTGCCTCTCTCGGCCTCGGGCAAGAATCACCCAGAATTCCTGTCGCGCCGAGACAGTCGGCTTCGATAGTGGGAGGTCGACATGGGTCGACGCGGCCTCGGGCTTGCGGCTGGATCGGTGGTGCCGTAGATTCGCGGGTGTGGTGGGCCTCGCCTGCATCGAGCACCGGCTGAAGGAGGATTGGTTCGATGACTCAAACAAGCGTGGAGCGGCGACGCAAGGTTCGGCTCTTGAAGACACTGAAACAACCGAGCATGGCTCTCAACCGAAAGTGGCCAGTGGCCGCTTTCGCAGCCGCCGCCGGCCGCGCCGCCGAAGCCGCCTCCCGAGCCGCTTTCGCAGCCACCGCCGACTACGCCACCGCCGACTACGCCACCGCCGACTACGCCACCGCCGACTACGCCGCCGAGATCGCCACACAACGCGCCGACCTGATCGACCTGCTCGCCAGCGCCACCGCCGACTACGCCGCCACCCACGAAAGGACCACATGAAAGCACTAGTGTAGTGTTGCAATATTGATGCAACATATGTGCGGCTGGCGGGTACTGCTCCAATACAGGAGCAGCACCATGCGAGTCGCGGTGGCCATCACGCTTTCGGACGAGGAACGCAAGACCCTGCGG
>Ga0163153_10002042_pt1 | contig 30502 bp, 34 predicted proteins | sample OliLakLV19MP6IB1_FD_148629 | JGI IMG/M metagenome (GOLD analysis project Ga0163153, IMG submission 148629) | Freshwater microbial mat bacterial communities from Lake Vanda, McMurdo Dry Valleys, Antarctica - Oligotrophic Lake LV.19.MP6.IB-1 | ecosystem: Environmental > Aquatic > Freshwater >...
GGGCCTCGGCGACTGACCAATGACGATTGCGAGTGGTCGCGCGCCAACTTCAAAGAGACGTTGCCGGAGTTGCCCAGTCCGCTTGGCCTATCGTTTCTCGAGCAGTTTATGGATCGATATATTGTTGCACCCTATCGACGTCTGGGGTGCCAGGTTCCAGAAGGGATTTCGTCGGTCCGCATCTTGAAGGGGCGTCCGTATATCAATATGACGCTATTTTATTCCCTCATCGCACAATTGAAGGGAGATCCTTCCTCGCTGACAGAACAAATGGGGGGGGAAGTTCTTGTCAGGCCTCCGGAGGTTCGGCTGCTTGGGTGGGCTGCGCTGGCGTGCGCCGGGATTGTGATGATGGCCGAAATGAGAAAGGCGGTGCGCGATGGACCTGCCTGGTTTGCAGAAATGAAAGGGATGGTGGCAGAGCACCGTGCCGATCGAATTCAGACTCTCTCAGGGGGTGAAATCTCTTTGCGTCTTGATGCGATTGCGAAACGGCTCGATGAACGTGAGCTGACATTCGGAATCGCGGGAGGAGTCGCGCAGTGTTTGCAAGCGCTAGGCGCCGTCCTGCCTCGCTGGCTAGGAGAAGATTGGAGAGCGTTGCTGAACGGGGCGTTGCAGGGGCAGGCGGCGGTGATCAGCGCACAACAGATTGTCAGGTTGGCTGAAATAGCGGACATGGTCCGGCGCGACCCATCAGCGATGTCGCTGTTTACTGGGGAGGGATGGGATCCAGATGAAGTTTGTCGCAAGCTCGAAGGAACCGAGGTTCTCCGTGCCTTCACCCGGTACCTCGACGACTATGGCCACCGCGGCGTCGGTGAGTCGGACGTCATGTCGCCTCGATTCGCTGACCGGCCGGATTTATTGCTATCGGTATTGCGGACGCAGGTTCTGGCTCCAACGAGTGCCACTCCAGCTGACATTCTTCAACGCCAAACACGAGTGCGAGAACGAGCGCTTGCAGAGATTCGCACGAGGTGTGGATGGCGGTTCCATCGGTGGGCCTTTTTTTCTTGGTGGTATCGACGGCTGTGCCGGTTTTTTGCCTTGCGGGAGGCGAACCGGCATCATCTGATGTACTACTCTGCAGCGACAAGGACTCTCTTGCTTCGTCTCGGCAAGTGGCTGGTCGAACAGGGACGATTCTCATCGCCGGAGGATATTTTCTACCTCACGGTCGAAGCACGTGCCGATTTGTTAGCTGGAGGATCGCGCGATTGGCAAGGGATGATTCAGGCTCGCCGGGCCGAGCGAGACCATGATGCCACGATGACTGTTCCCGATACTATTCAGGATTGGCGCGAGGCGGTTCGAGGGACGGACACATCGTCTAGTGTGGATCCGGATGGGGTCTTCCGAGGCATTCCCATCAGTGGGGGGCAGGTTATCGGGCCGGTCCGTTTCGTTCGATCGATGGAGGATTGGACCCGAGTTTGCCGTGGTGACATTCTCGTGGTCTCGGTCATCGATCCAGGTATGGCACCATTATTCGGCGTAGCAGCGGGGTTGGTCGCAGAGATGGGTGGAACCCTGTCACATGGGGCCATCATTGCCCGTGAGTACGGGTTGCCGGCGGTTGCGAATGTGTCCGGCGTGATTGCCAGTCTGAAGGAAGGCGATCAAATCAGTCTGGATGCGGAGCGAGGAGAAATCATTGTTCAGGTACGTGCTGGAGCTACTGCGTGATGTCACAGATCATGATGCAATCTTGTAGAGCCACACGGTGATGGCACTCACGGCCTCAGCTGCTGTGTATGCAAGGAGATTAGGATCATCTGTCACAATGCCTGCCCAAGGATAAAAGCTCCGCACCTCAGCTCTACTCGATGGAGTTCCCCATGTCTCTGATGGAAACGAAGTGATCACTCATTCTCGGGTGCTTTGACGTGGAGCGTCCAGGCGCTGAGGTGATGAGGCTTCCACCGAGAGCCGGTAATGAACCAGTCGGTGTTATTCGTACTGCGTCGAGAGGAGGACGTAGCTGCTGAGGCAGGCGAGTTCGAGTGACTGTCTCTGCATCCTGTTGGTCACGCAGTGAACACCTGATGTCGGAAAATGTTGCTATCGCGCGATGCGAGGTGATCTAGTTCGCCCTCATATGCCGGGCCGACGGCGCGGACGATACGCGGTCTGATCTTTTCCTGGAGGGTTTTGATTGCGGGTGCCCGATCCTCTTTCCTGGTTGTGGCTGATCGAGCCCAAGTTGTTCCATGCAATGCAGACAATAGGTATGCGTCAACTGGTATGTGCCTCGTGTGACGCGGTAGTGGCGCAGAAATGATCTCAACGACATCCATGCATCGAAACCATTTTGAGTGGGACAATCATGACTCTGTCGATCATCTCTGACCTGGTGACAGACGCAACAAATCGGGATCCATGTTGTCACTGCTCTCTGTTCGTTCATGCTCTCCCCCCTCCCTTTAGCGATCTGATCAGATCACCGCCCTGAGGCCAAAGATGAGGAATGCTACTGCTGTTGTTGTAACTGAGCAAGGCAGATGCCAAATTTTCTAGTGGGGAAATACTTGCCAATTTCAGGATTAAGAACTGATGAGACGCCACTTTTTCAATAGCTTATGAGGTGTGCTCGCGCAGTGACAAAGCGAGCGCCGCAATGGGAATGTGGTGACGCGCTGTAGGTGAGAGCCTACACAGCCCCCGCAATTTTTGTCGCGAAGTTGGTTCGATCAAGTGTGTAGCGTGTGGCTGACCATCCCACGATCCGAGATTCCTGGAGTCCGGTCTAGCCCCCGGCTCATCCGAGACTAGATGGTTGTTGTCGGCACAAGAAATATGCGCGCCAAACGCCATCATCTCTCGACGACATGCTGACGATGGCAGACTGTCGATGAATCTATTGTAGCATGATACACAGGCATGAGATTCTTGACCTTTCATGGACCGTTACGTATTCTTCGCCAGCGCTCTTTCCTTTGTGGCAATACCAACATCCTAGTCCACTGCGGGTCAGCGGCATGACGTGGACGGTCACCCATGATTGACATCACGGTATTTGGTGCAGGAGTTCTCGCCGGAGCTTTTCTTGGCGCGTTGATCGTCGGGTTTTTGGTTGCAGCCAGTGTACGTACGAGCGTGCAGGCCGAATTGCTGACAATTGGTGAACGGGCGCAGCGGGCAGAATCGCTGGCAGACGAATTGCGCCGACAGGTACAACAAAATTACCTCGACCTTGATCGAATCAGGCAGGATCTTTCGAAAGCCTCTGAGGCCCGTGCGGTGGCTGAGACCAAGGCCACGGAGGCCGCGTTTCATTTCAATGAACAGAAGATGCTGTTGGGTCAGGCCCGACAGGAATTAGCTGAGACATTTCAAGCGCTTTCCGGTGAAGCCCTTAAACAGAACAACGAAGCCTTTCTGAACCTCGCACGTAGCTCATTCGAAACGCTCCAGGCTGAGGCCAAAGGCGATCTCGCCCAGCGGCAACAGGCGATCGATAGTTTGGTCAAGCCCCTCCAAGACTCGCTGCATCGATACGATGACCAGCTTCGGCAGCTCGAGCAATCGAGGCAATCGGCTTATGGCGGCCTCGATCAGCATCTCAAACTTCTGGCTGAGTCACAGCAGCGGTTGCAGTCTGAGACCGGCAACCTTGTGAAGGCGCTCCGCGCGCCCGCCATCCGCGGCCAATGGGGTGAGATCACGCTCAAACGCGTGGCCGAGTTGTCCGGCATGGTTGCGCATTGCGATTTTTTTGAGCAGGAGTCCATTACAGTCGATGGAGGCCGGCTCCGTCCCGACATGGTCGTCCAGTTGCCGGGTGGGCGGCAGATCATTGTGGATGCCAAGACCGTACTGGCAGGCTATCTGGATGCGCATGAAGCCTCGACTGAGGAGCAACGGCTTGAAGGCATGCGCCGTCATGCCGCTCAAGTGCGGTCGCGGATGGATGAATTGAGCGTAAAAGCCTATTGGAATCAATTCGAGCAGGCGCCGGAGTTTGTCGTGCTGTTCCTGCCGGGTGAACAGTTTCTTGGCGCCGCCTTGGAGCATGATCCGAGACTCATTGAGGACGGATTTCTTCGGAGCGTGGTTCTTGCCACACCCACGACGCTCATGGCCCTCTTACGGGCGGTCGCCTACGGGTGGCGGCAGGAGCGATTGACTGAGCATGCGGAGGAGGTCGGGAGATTGGGAAAGGATCTCTACGAGCGGATGGCGGTACTGACGGAGCATTTGAATGACGTCGGGCAGGCGCTGGGGAAAAGTGTCTTGGCCTATAATAAAGCGGTTGGATCGCTCGAGACGAGAATCTTGCCTGCGGCTCGTCGGTTCAAGGAGCTCGGTATCTCATCTGAGAAAGAGATTCCCATGTTGGATCCGGTGGAATTGGCCTCGCGTAAAGCGTTGCCCTATGACAGCGAATAAGGAGCCCCTGATGGCTGACGAGCAAGCGATGGTAGAAGCCTTTCATCGAACCTTTGACATCGTGGTGAATTCATTCCCCACAGTCGTCGACAGACAGACACGCGAGCTGCGCGTCAAACTCATTCAAGAGGAATTCGATGAGTTGAAAGAAGCGTTCGTAGCGGAAGATCTTTCATCCATTGCCAAGGAGATGGCCGACCTTCTCTATGTCGTCTATGGCGCGGCGGTGTCCTATGGCATCGATATGGATCCGGTCTTTCGAGAAGTGCATCGGTCCAACATGAGCAAGGTTGGTGGCTATAAGCGTGAAGATGGGAAATGGGTGAAGCCGGCTACCTACTCGCCGGCACGCATCGAACCGATTGTGGCTGAGCAGGGGGCAGCGTAGCGCGGATCTTTCAACTAGAAATTCTCACCAGCATATTATCGATCAAGCGGATCGATCCGACTCGGACCGCGCCCAAGAGTACCGCGTGAGTTGCCACGACGGGAAGAGGCTCTAGACTATCCGGGTCGCAGACGGCCAGGTACTCGACATGAATGGTGGGCTCCCGTTTGAGGGTCTGCCGCATGGCGTGTTCGATCGCCGCCACGTCACGTATCCTATCCGCAATCATCTGTCTACCGACTCGTAGTGCCTGAGAAAGTAAGGGCGCCATTCGACGTTCGTTGGCACTGAGATACACGTTGCGCGAACTCATGGCCAATCCATCCCGTTCTCTGACTGTCGGGCGTATCTGAATGTTCACACCGAGATTGAGATCGTGCACAAGCTGCCGAACCAGCGCGGCCTGTTGGTAATCTTTCTGGCCGAACCAGGCGAGATGAGGCTGCACGATTCTGAAGAGTTTCGTCACCACCGTCGCAACACCGGCGAAGTGATGCGGCCTGGCTGCTCCTTCCCATCGACGAGCGAACACAGGAACGGTCACGATGGTTTGAAAATCTGCGGGGTACAGGCCTCCGGCAGTGGGCTCAAAACAGACATCCACTCCTTCCTCTCGGCATAGTGCCCGATCTCGTGCGATTGGGCGGGGATACTTGGATAGGTCTTCCGTTGGGCTGAACTGTGCCGGGTTTACGAAGATACTCACGACGAGTGCATCGCATCGTAATCGTGAGGCTCGAATGAGTGCGCGGTGGCCGTCATGCAGCGCGCCCATGGTGGGCACGAATCCGATGGTCACACCTTCCCGGCGTAGTCGTTCGCTCCACGCAGTCATGGAGGGTACAGTACGTATAATCTTCATGAGTCTGGCGGCGGGCTACAAGTAGGGCGAGACCCATAGCGGGTCGAGGGCTGAGGAAACAGAAGGCGAACTTCCGGCTGCTTTCCGGCCTCGGCGAGCAATTGGCTGATGGTGCGTTGGAGTAACGGATGCACAAAGAGCGGATCAAGTTCACTCAACGGCATGAGGACAAACCGGCGATGGTGCATGCGGGGATGCGGCACCACGAGATCTGGTTCGTTGATAACCCGTTGGCCGTAGAACAAGATGTCCAGATCGATGGTTCTGGGGCCTGATCGGTTTTCCTCATCCCGGTCGAGCGCTCGCTCGATCTCACGGAGTATAGCCAAGAGGCTGTTCGGCGTGACATCCGTTTCAAGCTGCACGACCCCGTTCAAGAACCAGCCGCCACCCGGGCTGCCATGATCGTTCACGGGCTCGGTTTCATAGAGCAGCGAGACTCCTGCGACTTGCGAGTGTGGCAACAGGCTCAGCAACGTCACCGCCCGATCACAAAAATCGACTCGATCACCGACGTTTGAGCCAAACCCGATGAAGACAGTTTCCATAAGAAGCCGCGTTAAATGTGAAACGTGAGAGGTGAGACGATTTCGGATCTATCTCTGTTTTCTTCACCTTTTACGTTTCACGTAATTAGAACCCCGCTTTCTTAATACGCTCCACCGCTTCCGCCAATCGCTCTTTCGACGTACAGACGGTCATCCTGATATATCCTTCCCCCGGCGCCCCGAATCCGTTGCCTGGGGTCGTCACGATTCCGGTCTTCTCCAGCAAGTGAGCCGTGAATGAGGCGGAGGTGTATCCCTTTGGCACGGTGACCCAGATATAGAACGCAGCCGGTGGGGGATCAACTTCGAGGCCCAAGCTTTTTAGCCCTGGCACCAGGGTGTCACGCCGTTCCTGATAGATCGTGCGTAGGCCGTCTGTGACGGAATCATCCAATCCCAGTGCCGTGATCCCTGCGGCCTGCACTGCTTCGAACACGCCGGAGTCCAGCTGGCTCTTCACCTTGCCCAGTGCGGCCAAGACATCCTTGTTGCCGACGACGAAGCCGATGCGCCAGCCCGTCATGTTGTAGGTCTTGGAGAGTGAATGGAACTCCACGCCGACGTCCTTGGCTCCATCGATTTCCATGAAGCTGACAGGAGGTTTGCCATCGTAATAAATTTCTGAGTAGGCCGCATCGTGGCAGACGATCACCTGGTTTTCCTGCGCAAACTCAACTACGCGCTTGAAGTAGTCCTTGGTCATGACGACCGACGTGGGATTATTCGGCGAGTTCAGCCACATCAGCTTGGCTTTTCTTGCCACATCCTTGGGGATCGCGTTCAAGTCAGGTAAGAAACCGTTTGCCTTTGTCAGTGGCATGAGGTGCGAGACGCCACCACAGAAGCTGGTGCCGACGGGGTAAACCGGATAGCCGGGGCTCGGGACCAGGACGATATCGCCCGGATCGACAAGCGCCAAGTGAATGTGCCCGATTCCTTCCTTCGAGCCGATCAGGGTCAGCACTTCGTCGGTAGGATTCAGCGTCACTTTGAAACGTCGTTTGTACCAGTCGGCCACCGCGGTTCGGAACGACAGCATCCCTTCGTAGGAGGGATATTGATGGTGCTTGGGGTTCTTGGCCGCCAGAGCCAGGCTCTCGATAATCGGAGCCGGCGTCGGCAAATCCGGATCGCCGATGCCGAGGTTGATGATATCGACGCCCTTGGCAATCGCCGCCTGCTTCATCTTGTCGATGGCGGCAAACAGATAGGGCGGCAGTGTTTTAATTCTGGTTGCGACTTCAATTGGAAAACCGGCCATGGTGCAGAGTGCTCCTTTCCTAGGATGAACCGCATTGAGGTCGCGGCGGAGCCTCTAGGCTACTTCAGGAACGAGGCGGTAATCAATGTGCAGAATCAAGCAAATGGCCGATGAGTCGATCGGCGATGCGATGGAGTTGCGGGAGGTGGGGAAGGGCCGCGGCTTTCACCTGCTGGGCGGTTAGGCGTACCTTGGTGAGGTCTGGCGTACACTCGCGGGACAGGGAATCGATGCCGCTCTCTTCCATCTCCAAATGAAATAGAAGCCCGTAGGCGCGAGTGCCATAGCGAAAGGCTTGCAGGGGGGCGATGTTGGAGCCGGCTAAGGACACGCAGTCTTTGGGGAGATCGAATACTTCACCATGCCATTCGAAGACTTCGAATGACTCCGGCAGCGTCCTGAACACAGGGTCTTGTTTTGCCTCAGCCGTGAGCGTGACCGGCGTCATGCCGATCTCTAGTGCCTTGCCCGAACGTATGGTCGCGCCCAACGATTTCGCCATGAACTGGCTGCCAAGACACACACCAATGACGGGTTTGCCGACCAGGATCGCGGATTGAATGAATTCCGTTTCTTCGGCAATCCATGGATCTGAATCATTCACCGACATTGGTCCACCCATTACGATCACGAGATCTCCCGCATCTTTGGGTAGTCCGTCTTGTGGCACGAGATACCGTTCCAGGCTCACACCTCGCGCGGTCAGGGCCGTTGCAAAGGCTCCAGGCCCTTCAAAAGGAACATGGTTTAGGCACACTGCGCGCATACCACTTAGTGTCATAGGAAAGAGGGCAACGTCAAGTCTCTACGGTGAGAAGCGGAAACTTCAGGTTTAAACTGGGAGGTACGTGCCCTTACTTTCATGGTATATGCCAGTTCACTTGAGACCGCGATGCGTACGCATGCAGTACGGTGAGGATTCGAGGGGTGGCCCGCTGGCTCGTCCGAGCGCAGATCAGCAATTGCAGCAGAAGTGTTCTTGAATCACGGGCCGGGTGACATGAAGGTGGCGGTGCCTTGAAGAGGACGGTCTTCAATATTTGTCAAGTCAAAAGTTCGTCAGTAGTAAAAAATGATGAATAGAGGATCCAAGTTGAAAATATTTTCGTCTCCAAGGAAGTTTTTCGCAAGTTGATATGGACATCCGTTCGTTCCGGACATATACTGCGCAAGAATTTTTCTTTGTAAGGAATCTGGAAGACACATGTCAGTCATGACCGAGGAACGGCAACAGATTCAGCTAGAGCTGGACGGGCTAAAACGAACGCTGGAGTGGACAGAGATTCAGCAAGAACAGTTGTTGGATCGCTTGGATATGCTTCGGCTCGATAACGCCCGCCTGCAAGATCGCGTCGAGGAGTTAGAGCGTCAGGTGGAAGGGCTGAAACAGCAACAGCCGATGTTCTAGGCTCATTATTCAAGACGGTTTGCCACGACATCGCATAGAAGCCAAATGAGAGGCGCGAACAGATACATTTTCTCGCACCTCTGCCAGCTCGTATGATTCATGAGGGCTTCTGATTGTAATCTGCAGTTTTTTCTTGTGACGAGCCTTCCGCCAGTGGGCTCACCTCTCTGACCCTTATCGTCCTACACGAGTATGCATCGGGCCTTCATGGGCGTGTGCGTCGATTTTGTGACGCGGTTCAGCTATTTCTTATACACTTCCATACACAATGCGAGAGAGCGTCCCGCTCGCGTTTCTTGCCTGAATATTGGCGAGTGCAGCAGAAGCGCTCATACGAGTGTGAACTCGTTATGTATCATGATCCGTCAGGGCCGGCGAGCCTTCACCCGATGAAATGTCATGTTGTCAATATCGAGGACGTACGATGGCTGCTGGCTCATACCGGCGGGTTTCGAGGCGGTTATGTCACGGATGTGCAGGTATCCAAGCGACGGCTGCTGGACGAAGCATCTGGGCGAGAAGTACCGGCAGGGACGACAGTCACCGTGGTGATCCGCTATCGTATTCACCAGATGTCTCGGGTCGCGAAACTGACGATGACCGGTGTCACGGATTTTTCGATGTTTGAACAGGAAGGGGCTGATTGTTCGACACTGGGGGTGATCCAAACCGAGTTAAACGAAGGCAAGCTCCGTTTCTGGTTCGATCCGCAGGGCGAGCTCTATGTGGTGTGCGAGGAAGCGCAGCTGGAGGAAGTGGCGGCACCGAGCCTCGAACCCTTATCGTTGGAGCAGGTGGCTCAATGGACGTTTCAAAGCGGGATGCCGGATTGGCCGACGGTCACATGGATTTTGGCCGAGTTGGATGTGGCGGGTGTTCCCTGCGCCTGGAGGGCCACGACTTCGTCACCCGGGCGTCACCCTGCTATTCAGTGGGAAGGGGATCTGACTCCGGCATCGATGCAGGGGACAGCGACTGTCGCAGGGGTTCACTGTATGTTGTACGGATCGCTCGATGGGCCAGGGTTTGGCATGGTGCTGCGGGTTCGTGGGGTCCAGGATCGTCGCACCGGCCAGGTGCTCTCGCTCTTAGCTGACCTGATCGCCCGGCGATTTTCAGGTCAGTGCTTGGTGGGCAATACGATCATTCCCGGTGAAGATTGGCAGAATTGGAAGTCATTTGAGCAGCAGCGGAGGGTTGAGAGATAGTATTTGTATTATGGAGATGAGGCGGAAGTGGGGCGACGTAAGCAGGCTATTCAAAAAGGCCGTTCAGTAAGTCAAGGGCCGAGGTGTATCCTTCAGGGTGGGTTCAGGGTCTGAATGATGCGAGCACAAAGCTGGAGTGTTTTTTCAGGGGCCTGCTAGCCCAGCGCTTGTCCGCTAGCCTGTTCCGATAGACGGGAGCCGTTGATGTGTGCGAAGCCTACGGCGCCGTTGCCGTTTTTCAGGCCGTTGACATGTGTCTTGCCGTTCACGTTCTTCTTGTTCACACATTCCACCAAGGCCCAGAGTCGCAACGGATTCACATGCTGCTTCCGGGTGACGTGCAGCGGCGTCCCGTCCAGCACAGTCTGAAGCGCCAGGTCCGTCCGCCATCCTAAATGCTTCGTGAGAGGGGACAGCACTTTTTCTATGGCAGCGATGGCCTTATTGTCGTTGCTGAAGTGATTCAACATGATGATCCGTCCGCCGGGTCGGCAGACGCGGATCATTTCGCTGACGACCTTGCGATAGTCCGGGACAGCGGTGACGACGTAGGCTGCGACGACGGTGTCAAAACTATCGTCTTTGAATTCCATTTCGCCGGCATCCATCCGGTGTAATTCTACGTGATCCATCCGGTGTTCCGCTGCTTTCTGCTTCGCTTGATCCAGCATGCCCTCGGAGAAATCGATACCGACGATTTGGCAATGGCGAGGGTACATCGGCAGGGCCAAGCCGGTCCCGACTCCCACTTCGAGGATTTTTTCATGAGGCTGGACGTTCAAATTCTGAATGATCGACTGGCGCCCTTCGTGAAACACTTTTCCGAATATCCGATCGTAGACTTTGGCGTACGCTGTATAGACACGTTCGACCTTCGCTAAATCCATACCACCTCCGACTCCACATTAAAGGCGACTCGCACTCCTCGACATGCGAGGTATGAGCCCGCTACCGCAACGACAGAATGAAAAATTTGTGCGGCGGAGCACCTGAGTGGAGCGAGGGGACCCGCCTGAACAGCACGTGTGGTTACTGTAGCCAACTCGCTGCAACGAGTCAACAGATTATCTCGGTTCCTCCCTTGATTCACCTACGGCCCCTATGGGATAGGTACAAGCATGATCTTCGCTGGCTTCTTCGCCGGTGCGTTGTGTCTCGGTCTCATTCTTGGAGACTGGTTCTACTTTATGCGTCTTACGCCGGACGCGAGTCGGTACGGATGCGGAGTCGCCCGCACACACGATCGATTCACCCATACGACGATGAAGCAACTGACCGACCGGTTTGATGCCGGAGGTATCTTACTACTGCCGCATGGCATGGCTCGGTTGTATCAGGATGTGAACCAGATCGTGATTCGCCAGAGATATCGGCTCTTCGCGCTCAACTTTCGAACCCTCTGGCCATTGAAGGGGTTGATTGCTCTGTCTCCGGAAGGCGATGAGCTCGTGGTGCTTTGTCGAAAGCTCACTCCCTGGTCCTCGGCCCTTTTCACCGGTATCTGGTTTGCTGTCGTCGCCGTTGGGACGGTGGGAGCGCTGATCTCCTTATATCTCGAGGGACAACTGGCGGCGATGGGTGGAGTGGCATTGGCGATCGGGGTCGTAGGATTAGGGCTTATTTTCTTACTGTCTGGAGCCATTACGATTGTGTTTGCCTATCGGCTGGAGAATTCACGGCTTATGATCGTCTATCAAGAACTGCGGGAGGTTCTGGAAGGGGCTAGATTGCCGTTCTGAATGAGCGGGCTGCGAAAAAATTGTATGAGCACACCGGAATTTCACGAGTCTATACATCTGGCAACAGGAGTACGCCGCGCAGGATGCTCAAAAAGGCCGTTCAGCAAGGCCGCAGCGATCTGTCGCTCACTAAGGGGTGGCTGGGATGGTCCCAACTGCGCGCGTCCAACGAGGGCCTTCAGAGGCCGCGCGTTGCGCGAGCACAGGGACCGTCCCAGTTACCCCGCTCTCTTTTCCAGCATCCTGCTAGAGATACAGATTGAGGAATTGATCGTATTCAGCAGGGAGGTTCAGGCCGGACCTGTTACGGGCGAGACCCGCAATGATGCCGCGATGTTTCCTGCTGAGTCCGGACGATTCAAACGCCTGACGAAAGTGCTGCCATCGCGCGGTTGTGTCGGTGGCGAGACGTGCGCGCTCCAACGGCGGTAACGCGTGAATCGAGGTTGTGAGGGAGCGAATGGCCTTCTCGACACTCTCATAGGGCGGCGCCAGTTTGAGCTGGGCATAGAACAGTTCGAGGTGATGACGGAACTCCTCTCGAAGTACCAGGGTATGATCGATTGTGGGAACGGTCGGTTCAGACATGGTGACGAGAAGGATGATACGAGAATTACTGGCGTTGCGACAACAGGTCACCCATGTTTATTTATAAGGAGGTTTCTATGAAGCGTCTGCAGGGATATGTGCTCGGGCTCGTCGTTGTTCTCGCCTTGGCCGGTTGTTCGTCCCATCGTCATCATGGGATGGCCGGCGAAGGGAAGGGCGATGCTTATTGGCAGAAGGGGCAACAGGATATGGCCGCCTTGATCGATCGGACTGTCACGGATCAAGCGAAGGCTGGGCAAGTCAAATCGATCGTCGGTGAGATTGTGACGGAATTGAAGGCAAGCCGCGAGCAGGATCGCGCAGGGCATCGTCGGCTCTATGAGTTGAATGCAAACTATGCAGCAACTCCAGAGGAGTTTACCAAGGCTCTCGATGACGCAAACAATCGGCGAATGCAGTCGGCTTCGAAAATTCTCTCGCTCCGTTTCAGGATGAAAGATCTCATGACGGCTGAGGAGTGGAAGGCCGTATCGGATCAGATGCTGGCTTACAGCAGCCGCTATAAGCATAGCGAGTCGGCGCCAAAGGCCGGCTACTAGCAGGCTGCTGAAAAAGTCTGCCAGCGGCGTTCTCCCCTCGAAAGCATCCTCAACGTAGCCCAGAGGCTACGCCTCCGGTGCTTTCATCTGCTGCGGCCTTGCTGGCCAGCCTTTTTGAGCAGCCCATGGAACTTTGGGACTAACTTCGAGTCGGTGCGGCCTTGAGCGGTAGGGATGTCCATGTCGCACCGGCATCGGTTGAGCGGTAGAGACCGCTGCCATTTGTGCCGGCATAGAGGAGATGTGAATCGCGCTGGCTCATCGCGAGGGTACGAATATTCAGTGAGCCAAGCCCGCTATTGATGGCAGTCCAAGCTTGCCCGCTGTCCGGACTTTTCCAGACTCCCCCTGGCCCCCCGATATAGAGGGTTTTCGGCTGGCCCGGATCGAGAAGAATACTACTGATGAACAGATCGGGGAGGGATTGCCCAATCCGCTCCCATTGCTCCCCGCGCGTTGCAGTGCGGAACAGGCCCTTCGTGGTTCCCGCATAGACGATGTCAGGGTTGACTACGTCGAAAATGATGACGTTGACCCCCAACGCCATCCCTCCCATCAGCTCCTGTTCGGGAATCAGCCCATTGTTGATTTTCTTCCAGCCCATCCCGGCGCTGTCTGAACGATAGACTCCTCCGGTGGTTCCTGCGTAGAGGATCCGCGGATCGCGCGGATGAATGGCAATGGACACCACGATATGGACTTCCTTCATCCCGGCCATGCGCTCTTCCCATTCGCGCCCCCCGTCTTTGGTATAAAAGGCGCCCACGGTCGTGGCGGCGTAGATTTGATCGTGGTCTGTTGGGTGAAAGACGAATTGATTGATAAAGGAGACGTGTTCTTTAAGTCCAACGTTGTGGGGAAGCCAATGTTGTCCGCCATCCGGGCTTTTGTAGACGGCATCGGCCATCGTGCCGGCATAGATGGTAGCGGGGAATTGAGGATCGATCGCCAGCGTCGTGACCCGCCTGGCGCTGAAACTTGGAAAGCGCTCCCACAACTGTCCCTCGTCGCGCGATTTGTAGACCGCATCGTTCGTGGCGACATAGAGGATGTTCGCATTCGTCGGGTGGAGCGCAATGGACACGATCGCCTCGCTCTCCTTTTGGCAGCCGAAGCTGAAGATCAAAAGGGCGAGCGAGGCCAATGTGGCGGCGATGCGAATCAGCATGACAGTTGGGGACCTAATCATAGGGCTTGTTGCGGAGTCAAGGATGGGGGGAAGGGTACCCTGGTCGTCCTCCTGCTCGCGGAACGCGCACGATAAGAATGTGCTCGTTCGACGCGCGCAATCGAGGATCGACCAGGCCACCCTGAGGGAGATATGGAATGGGGAAAAGCGCACAGTGAAAGACGGTTTGCCCGCCCCCTCTGGAGACGGTGAGGAATGAGGAGGGCTTCGTTCGATGCGCGCAGTTGAGATCACGCCAGTCACCTCGCTGAAGATAGAGCGCGGGAAAGCATGGGAAGCGAGGAGTCAGCAGGGCGGACTTGGCGATGATCGACACCCATGTCTTTCATCGTGAGCCGGCGGGTGTTCGCAGTCCACTGGACGGGATGTGAGCCCCTGCACGGACGGGTGTTATGCGGATCCGTATAAGAACCTGTGATAAATGGTCCCACAGCCGTATCTCATTGAAACGGCAACGACAATGGCGTTATGCTCGGAAAATTCGATGGCGTGTTATACGGACAGAAATTGGCAGATTCGGTTCTTGTGCGGATCCGCCTAACCATTGTTAGGTCTCACGATGCCGCTTCAACTCTCCGACGCGATGTTCCTGTGCCCAGGCATGGCAAAAGTCATCTCTGGTATTCGCAACGAGCACCGTCTGGCCCTAGAACTAGTCGAAGATCTGAATATGTTCGGCAATCGGCAGCTGTTTGCAACTCACCTTTCGAGGACCAATCTTCAGCAAGTTCTCGTGTCCTCGCTCCTGCCGCGTCTGCTAACTGCACTTCAAGCCTCAGTTCTGACTGGCGAACGCGGCCTCTCAGCTGAGACGAAGCTTATTACGCGAAAGGTTCTGGAAGTCACGTTTCGCATCGTTGCCATTGCCAGATCTGAAGAGGTGGCGAAGAAGTATCTTCAGTCGGACGAACAAAACCGCAAGAAGTTCTTAAACAAGCTGCGCCTCCTCAAATCGGTGAGGCACACGTCAGAAGACCTAGCCAAGATCGAAGCTCTGCATGCCGATGCTACAGAGAAGATCGTGGTCGATGACATTAAGGACCTTACAATCGAGTGGTACGCTCGGCAGGCTGACCTTATCGACATGTACAACACGGCCTATGCACTTCTCAGCGAGTCTGCCCACGCCAATGTGCGCGATTTGGAGAACTTGCTTGAGATGGACGCGGGCGGCAACATCGAGGCGCTGCGCTATGGTCCTGATCCAAATGGTCTTAGCGAAGATCTCTCTATTGGCATTGAGTGCGTAATTCTCTCTCTTGAAGCAGCGTTCACTCTCCTGCCGGGCTGTGATACTGAGGGGCTTAAGCGGCTGCGAGAGAGGATGATGTCGCTTTTCTCCGAGCTCGACAAGAGTGAGACCTAGCCCCTCCGAGTCTGTAGGGGAGGTTCGTGAAGCGGCGGAAGTCGTCGTAGGCAGAAGACAAGTTGACAAGTGGTACCTACAAAAGTAGCACTACCGAATGGGGAAGGTTCGCCGTGGTGGATATATTTTTCTCACCTGTAGGAGCACCGATAGGGGTCGCGTCTTGTAATCATATATTTGCATGGAAGTGCAGTCGAGTCTGTAGGGGAAGTTCGTGAAGCGGCGGAAGTCGGCGATGGGTGTCGGCGTAGGCAGAAGACAAGTTGAAAAATGATACCTATAGAGGTAACACTACCGAATGGGGAGGGTTCACCGTGGTGGATATGTTTTGTCACCTGGAAAGGCGACCATTCTCCCCGGCATGTGCATGTCTATCGGGGTGACCTGTGTGTCGTGAAATGGGACTTGGACAATAATGTGCCGATGATGGAGAAGGTCACAAGACGAGTCCGCAAGTTGATTGAACGGTTGGAGTCCGAGGGGGAGCGATGAAAATCCAGTCGGTACGCTGTAACAATCGCAAGAGGGCATTCCAGGTGAAGGTGTCGAAGGGAATACTCCTGTTTCCCTATTCGAAGGTCGAACCTCGACCGAGTGGCAGAGATCCAATCGCTAACGTACTTGTGGATAGAGAGCTGGGAGGGGAAGGGTTCACCTATGTGCTGAAATCTGGCAAGGAAGGGACGGTGCATAGTGAACAGGTGCTCGAATACAACCAGGATCCGCACTACTTGCGGGATGCCCTGCTGTATAAGCTGACGATCGAAGCGCAGAAGCGAGTCAAAGGAAGTCCGTTATCAAAGCGCGAGATTATTAGACGGCTCGCTACATCAGCCACGCAGCTCTATCGTTTGCTTGATCAAACCAACTACAGCAAGTCTATCGATCAACTCCTTTCCTTGCTGCATGTTTTGGATTGTGACGTCGATCTCCAGGTTCGCGTCAAGACTGCATCAGGAAAAGCTGCCTAACGCGGTGCGGATACCTGCGTTGACGTGTTGCCGCGGGCCAATATCAGGTTACACCACCAAGCCTCGTCGTCTAACCCGACGGTGGTACCGTGGCGGATTTAAGAGGTCGGACCCCTTTGTTTTGTTCCTTGATAGCGAGCGTGCCGGATGAGCGGCTCGGAGATGATCGAGAGTCTCTGGGGCGTGAGTCGCCCATCACCAACACTATCACCGTGCTACGCGGCGCTCGCCGATCCCAAGCCTCAACGCTTCGACGTCCAGTTCGTGCTCCAGATGATGTAGGACTTCGTCGCTGATCGTGCCGTCATTGCGCAGGCCGATAAGGGCCAGTCGCTCGGCCGTCAGCGTTTCGTGGCGCAATCGCTGAAAGGCCTCAGTGGCTTCACGAGAATCGTCCTCGTGAACAGCTGCAGAACTCGCCATGCGCTCCAGCTGACGCCCATACTGCACACGTAATTGTTCGACGTGCTCTCTCCGCAGCCAATCTTCCCCTGTCAATTGATCCAAGCGGGTCAGCGCAGCCGTCGCTGCATGCTCGCGCGCCAGCAGTTCTTCTTCTTCAAGCCCGTGTTCTTCCTTGATGCGTAAGAGGCGAATTAACGGAGGCAACGATAGGCCTTGGAGCACCAGCGTGGCCAGGATCACCACGAAGCTGATCAAAATGATTTCGACCCGAAACGGGAATGGCTCACCGGACATCGTTGTGACCGGCAACGCCAAGGCTGCCGCAAGCGTCACGATCCCGCGCATACCGGTCCAGGAGGCCAGAAAAATATGGGACCATGGCGGCATGGGATCGCGAGTCCGCACGGCTGCGCTCACCCACCGTGGTAGCGCGGCTGCCAGCGGTACCCACAGGAGCCGCACCACGATGGCGGTGAGGCTTATCGCGGCTCCGGCAAGCAGAATCGGCCAAAATTTTCCAGATGGCACCGCTGCTCGCAGCGTCCCGAGCTGAAGACCGATCAGGATAAAGATCACGCCGTTCAGGATAAAGATGAGCAAATCCCATACCGCGCGCGCCTGAATGCGCGTGGCTGGAGCCACCGCGCCGCTGAAATATCGTCGGAGATGCAGCCCTCCCGCGACACAGGCTAACACCGCCGACGCGTGGACTGACTCGCCAAGCACCCAGGCGATATACGGCGCTAGCAACGTGATGCCGATGTGGATTAACCCATCATCTGTGGCGCAGAGCGCCCACCGTGCGAGCATCGCCACCCCGATGCCAATGATGACTCCGACCACGGCAGCAAAGACGAATTCGAGCATCGCCCCACCCACCGTAAATATGCCGCTCACTGCTGCGCCGACAGCGACGCGATAGAGGACGAGCGCCGTGGCATCGTTGACGAGACTTTCCCCTTCGAGAATCGTCACGACGCGCCGCGGAATTCCCAGCCGTTTCCCAATGGCTGTGGCCGACACTGCGTCCGGCGTCGAGATAATCGCTCCCAGCGCAATCGCCTCCGCCCAACCCATTCCGGGCAGTATCACACGGGCCACCGCCGCCACCGCCCCCGTCGTTGCGAGGACGAGCCCGACCGCCAACAACGAGATCGGCCTCAGATTCTGACGGAACTCGCGTAGCGAGGTGAAATATGCAGCGGCCCAGAGAATGGGAGGGAGGAATACCAGAAATACCAAATCGGGGCTCAGCGTGACGATGGGGAGCCCCGGCAGCATTCCCAGGATCAACCCACCGATGACGAGGAGAATAGGATAGGGAATCAGAATCTTCTGCGCGATTGTCGTCAACGCGAGTACCACCGCGAGCAGTAGGATGACTGTCTCAAGCTGGTGGAGGCTCTCCATCCATTTCCTTTTAGAGAGACACGATCGGTGAGACGTGAATGGGAGACAGGCTACTGGCCGAGGGAAGCCGAGTCAACAGCGATGAGAAGCAGTCGATTGACGGAGACGCTCGCCGCCGCGCGTGGATGAGTCGAACCCTTTCCGCGCGCGACGGACCTTTTGGCTATGGCTTCCGGGTATAGACGATTTCCATCACTTTCATTTCCTTGCCGCCGCCGTGATTTCCCCACATGTCGAACGTTTGAGTGTTGCTATCGACGATCTTCCAGACCGCGCGATGCGTCATGTGCCCTCCGCCTGGCTCAGTATGCTGCCCCTTCAGGGTGATGGTCTTGCCATCGGCGCTTCCCGTGCCTTCCATCATGAATGGGGCGGTGCCCATGGTATCGAGCCAGATCGATACATACTTCTTTCTCAGGTTGTCGTATCCGGTGATCCCCATTCCGGTGTAAGGCTGCCCCATCATCTCGCTGGTGAAGTCCTGCTGGAGAAAGCGTCCATCCAACAACATCTTCATTTCAGCAGAGCCGGCTGCTTCTGTGGGAGGCTTGCCGGGTTCCATCCATTCCTTGGTCTTGGTGATCCAACTGCCGGCTAGGCTGGCTAGCTGCTTGTGCGGCTCGCCGGGAGTTGCCAGTTTCTGGTACATCTCCATCATCGCCTGTGGATCCATCTGCTTTGCGTGCTTCTTCTCCTTGGCCAAGACAGGGGACGCGAGAAGAGCCAGTGCGAGGCAGGTGAGGGGGACGAATTTCAAACGCATGGGAACCTCCTTCATAGTGTTGGGCGAAGCGATTTGGAACACTGACACAATTCTATTTGCGCGATCAAACCGGAATCAAGGCCGATCGCCAGTACCGCACTCATTTGCTTAACATGATCTCGTTTTTTCGGGGGACGGCATAAGAGGGCGCACTTTGATCGCGCTTCCCGCCGAGAGCGTCGGAATGCGTGCCGCGATGGAGAGAGCTTCGCCCAGGTTGCGGCATTTGACCAAGTGGTAGCCGCCGAGCTGCTCTTTGATTTCCGCAAACGGCCCATCGGTGAGCGCCAGTTTTCCGTTCTTCATGCGCAGGTCGTAGCCGATGAAGTCGAGCCTAGCTGCCCGCCACCGCGTAACTGTCCACCCTTGGCGAGACTTTGTATCAGCGCCCCATACTCCCGCATGATCTCGCCCTTCTCGTCGTCCGGCAACTTGCCCCACGCCTTCTCGTCGAAGCAGCACATGACCATGTATTGCATAATGGTCTCTCCTTTCAAGTGATGATAGGCGTCCGAAAGCCCAAGGCTAGGCGTCAACTAGCATCTTGAACCCGCCCCAGGCCATCCGCTTGCAGTCGAAGGGCATCGACTGCGGGTCCTTCATCACCTTGGCATTGACGCGATCGCGGTGCTCGCGCGACTTGAACACGATCCATGCAAACACCAGGGTCTCATCGGGCTTGGCCTTGACCAGTCGAGGAAACGGAAGCCCGAACTTGACCTTGAGATCGTCGCCTACCCATTCCCGGTATTCGAGCGCTCCGTGCTCCCGCCAGATCCTGCCCGCATTCTTGGCCAAGCGGCGGTACGCCCGCAGATTTTTCTTGGGGACAGGCAGAACATACCCATCGACGTATCGCATGTGAACCTTCCTTTATTCGACATGGGCGACTAACCTCCTGCCATGGCCCCCACAATAAGAAACGGTTCTGCGCCTGTCGCAACTGCGTCGGGTAGCGGGGTATCAGACGGTTCATGGGAGAGATCCTGCTCGCAGGCGAAGAATCGCACGAACGGCCGCCGTGTGAGCGTCACATGGTCCCGGATTGTCCCTCGTAACATCGGGTAGCGCGCTTCCAGTGCGTCGAGCACCGCACGCTGTGTTACCGGACCGGTGACGTCCACCGTCACCTCTCCATCGACCCGCGCGAGTGTCCGTAAATGGGCTGGCAGCACGATTCGAATCATGGCAAAGTTTGAACCTCCACCGACAGGACTGCTGGCAGATTTCGCAGGATTGGTTCCCAACTGTCTCCACCGTTGGCCGAACCGTACACTTGCCCGCCGGTCGTGCCGAAATAGATACCGCAGGGATCGAGCTGATCGACGGCCATGGCGTCGCGCAGAATATTGACGTAACAATCCTGTTGCGGCAGCCCCTTCGTCAACGGTTCCCATTCGTTTCCACCGGTCCGGCTGCGGTAGACACGCAGTTTCCCATCCGGCGGATAATGCTCGGAGTCGCTTTTGATCGGCACGACATACACCGTCTCCGGCTCGTGGGCGTGCACATCGATCGGAAACCCGAAGTCCGTCGGCAGGTTCCCGCTGATTTCATGCCATGACTCACCGGCGTCGTCGCTCCGCATCACGTCCCAGTGCTTTTGCATGAACAACACGTTCGGGCGTGTCGGGTGCATGGCAATACGATGCACACAGTGGCCGACTTCCGCATCCGGGTCCGGAAGCTCATATTTTGATTTCAACCCTCGGTTGATTGCTCGCCAGGTTATGCCACCATCATCTGTCCGGAACGTTCCTGCAGCCGAGATGGCAACATAGATGCGACGTGTATTGCTTGGGTCTTGCATGATGGTATGCAAACACATCCCTCCGGCGCCCGGCTGCCAGAGCTGTCCTTTCGCGCCCCGCAGACCCGCCAGTTCCTTCCACGTTGTCCCGCCATCCACTGATTTGAAGAGCGCCGCGTCTTCCGTGCCGGCATACACCGTGTCCGGATCCGTCAGCGATGGTTCGAGATGCCACACACGCTTGAATTCCCACGGACGCTGAGAGCCGTCGTAGTGTTGGTGCGTAGTAAGCGGTCGACCGGTCTCAGCGGAGGCGTCGTAGAGAAACATGTTGCTCTCACCCTTCGGCATGCCATCCGGGCTCATAAGATCTTCGGGTTTGGTTCCGGGCGGATTCCATGTTGTGCCGCCGTCATCTGAACGCTGGATGACTTGTCCAAACCAACTACTGGTCTGCGACGCGTAGATTCGATTCGGATCGGCAGGCGATCCCTTGAGGTGGTACAGCTCCCATCCTCCAAAATGAGGACCATTCACATTCCACTGTTTCCGCTTCCCATCCGACGTCAAAATGAACGCGCCCTTCTTGGTTCCAACGAGTACTCGAATGGTGCTCATGGCCGACTCCTCCTTCTTGTTGGTCTTGCCTCGGACGTCAGATTACTCATTCGGCAGTCCGGTAATCTCGATCAATGGCCGCACTTCGACGGTTCCGATTCGTGCCCCTGGCACCCTAGTGGCGATGCCGACGGCCTCGTCGAAACCCTTGGCGTCTATTAAGAAATAGCCGGCAATCTGCTCACGCGTTTCGGCAAACGGTCCATCAGTCACGAGCGGCTTGCCTTCACGGACTCGTACCATGACAGCCGTCGCTGCCGGCTGCAGCGGCGAGGCACTCAGATACTGTCCAGCGGCGTGAAGCTGGTGCGTGAGTTCGATGGATTCGGCGAGCATTTGCTGCCGCTTCTCCTTCTCGGTCTTGTTGAAGGCTTCTTAGTCATGATGCACGATCAACATGAATTTCATGGCGTGGCTCCCGGTAAGATCACGATTGGTTCCCGCTCACGCACAGCCGTTCTCTTTCAGCGGCCGTACCTCGATGCTCCCGTACTGGGCTGCGGGAAATTTCGACGCGATCCGTACGGCGTCGTTCAAGTCTCTGACATCGATTAGAAGGTACCCGCCCAACTGTTCCTTCGTCTCAGCAAAGGGCCCGTCGGTCGTTGAGACTTTCGCACCGCGCACCCGCACAGTCGTCGCGGTCTCGACTGGGTGAAGGGGTGAAGCTGCGATGAGTTGACCTTGCTTCTGCAGATCATCACAGTAGGCCATGGACTCGTTCGAGAGCACGACTCGCTCGCTTTGGGGCATGGCGTGGAGTGTTTTTTCTTCGACATAGACCAAGCAAAGATATTTCATCGTGTGCTCCTTCATAAGTGAGTGATCGAATGCGTCTTCGTCACGCCGCGCGCTGGTTCGCGAAGGCATTGTGCTCCGTGTCCTCGCAAATCACGAAGTAACCCATGTGCGGCACAGCGGTTTTTTGTTTGCAGACCGTTCCTCCCAGCTTCTGGACCTTGGCCACGGCTTTGTCGATCGATGGGATCGTCACGTAGACCATGATGGTGTGCCCGGGATGCATGCGGGGCAAGAGCCCACCGTCCGGCGAGGCATCCTTCCCGCCAGTGTCGATATGCCAGTAGTCGGCGACAGCTGAGAAAACTTCGCCACCTTCCAGCCGAACAACGACCCATAGAATTTCTTCGCCCGTCCCAGGTCGTCGGCCGGCACATCGAACCAACAGATACTTGCCGCTGGCTGGGATGACTTTGTCTTCTGCTGTTGGACCGTCTTCGCCATGGCATCCTCCTATTTGTCGGGAAGTAGTGTTGACATAAGATAGTCGTCGGGCAAGGTCGAAATCGACAGCAGGTTCCCCGTCTGAGTATGGGTAATTGACAAGTTCATGTAAGCAAGTGATATTCCTAGCAGAGTGGCATTTCCTCGAATAGGGGAGCTGTCATGAATAGGCTGTTTGGGCCGCGTTGTCTGTCGCAGCCCACCTCATAGCTGAAGGGCAACCCAGAGAAGGAGGGGCGCGTGAATCTATCGTACGAAGATCAAGAGTCGCTGCGGTACGCGAAGGTGCTCCTTGAGAATCCTGGCCTTGCCGCGAAGATCACAGGATTGATCGGTATGCCGATTGAAATGGCACTCCAGCAACTTCCGGGGAAATGGGCACAGGTCGTCAATGAGGCGACAAAGAAGTCACTAGAGACCGCGCTACAGGCCGCGCTGCTGACGCTTGACGACAGACCGCAGGCGAACTCTTGGGAGTTTCTCCACAAGCTCGCGGTGGTGGCGACTGGCGCTGGGGGAGGTGCCCTTGGATTGCTCGGCCTCCCATTCGAACTGCCCTTATCCACCACGATCATGTTGCGTTCCATTGCGGATATTGCACGAAGCGAGGGTGAGCGCCTCAGGACGCCGGACGCCAAACTGGCCTGCCTTGAGGTCTTCGCGCTTGGCGGGCCCAGCAAGAGCGACGACGCGAGTGAGTCCGCCTACTTCCTGATGCGTGCCGCTCTGGCGAAGTCGGTCTCGGACGCTGCGGGGTATATTACTCAGAGAGGTTTGGTCGAAGAGGGCGCACCAGCCATCGTCAGGTTCATCACACAGTTGGCCACGCGCTTTGGCGTGAATGTCTCAGAAAAGGTTGCCGCGCAAGCCGTGCCCGTCATTGGTGCGGCCGGAGGCGCCGTGATCAATGTCCTATTCATAGACCATTTCCAGGAGATGGCACGGGGCCACTTCATTGTCCGCAGGCTGGAACGCACGTATGACTCGCAGTTAGTGCGGGCGGAGTATGAGCGGTTGTAGTGTTCCGGCCAACCAGACGTTGAAGCAGATCGTCGATAGAACGGCCCATAAACGGTCGGACATGGTCAGTTGCGTCTGTTTAGTGTTGATGAAGCCGATGAGGCTCCTCATCCCAGGACGATTATGGACAGGGTCCAGCGAAATTTATCAAGCACGTTCCAAAAGTTTTTTGACTCGGAAAAGTCGAGCGGAATCCTGCTGGCTGCTTGCACTGCCATCTCGCTCTTGATTGCGAATTCCTCAAGCGGCGGAGATTACTTGAGTGTGTGGCAGACGCATGTCGGAGGTCTTAGTCTTGAGCATTGGATAAACGATGGGCTGATGGCGGTTTTCTTTCTACTCATTGGATTGGAACTCGAACGCGAACTCTACAGCGGTGAATTGTCGAACTTTCAAAATGCCCTTCTTCCGATTTGTGCCGCCATCGGCGGAATGGTCATGCCGGCTGTCATTCACTTCTCATTCAATGCGGGGACGCCAACGCAAGCCGGAATAGGGATTCCGATGGCGACTGATATTGCGTTTGCTCTCGGCGCTCTGGCCATTCTAGGAAACCGCATTCCCCCGTCGTTGAAAGTGTTTGTCGTGGCTTTCGCCGTCATAGACGACTTGGGTGCGATAGTCATCATTGCCGCCCTTTACACGGTAGAACTTTCGGTTTGGTATCTGGTTGGTGGTTTAGCAGTTCTGGCCCTGCTCCTAACGTTGAATCGCCTCTTCCGGATCATGTCTCTTGTCCCGTATTTGCTCGGCGGCGCAGTGATGTGGTTTCTCATGCTTAAGTCGGGCGTTCACGCAACGGTTGCCGGCGTGATGCTTGCCTTTACCATTCCATTCTCCACCAAGGCCGACGACGAAGAATCGCCCTCACGCAAGCTCGAAAATTTTTTGCACAAACCCGTTGCGTTCATCATTCTGCCGATTTTTGCACTTGCCAACACAGGCGTCTTGATAAGCGCAAATTGGATGCAAGACTTGACCAGTTTCAACAGCATCGGCCTCATTACGGGTTTGATCATAGGGAAACCTTTGGGTGTGATGCTCCTATGTTTCGTTGCCGTGACAAGTGGCATGTGCCGCTTGTCCCACGATTTGGATTGGCGGCATATTTTTGGCGCTGGAATTCTTGGGGGTATCGGATTTACGATGTCTATCTTTATTACAAACCTCGCGTTCGTCGGAGATATAGAGACAATACGCGCCTCAAAACTGGCGATTCTTTTAGCTTCGCTGGCGGCCGGAACAATCGGTTTTCTGTGGTTCACATTCTTAAGCAAGCCTCAAGCGACGGACAGCAATATGGACACAACGGGGGAAGACGCATAAGCGGCTGGGTTTAAACGAAACGCTGCAGTCGAGCGTTACATGGATTTGCATCAATGCCTTAATCCGGCAGTTCACTCAGTAGTCGTTTGAGGAATCGTCGTTCCGGCTCTTGTTGTGTGAGGCTGAGAGCCTGCTCATAGGACGCTCGGGCTTCCGCTGTTTGCCCGAGCCGCCGGCAGAGATTTGCCCGTGCCGCATGTGCTAAGTGATAATTCTCCAACTCCCCCCGCGCGAGGATCGCGTTGATGAGAGCCAGGCCTGCTAACGAGCCTTCGCTCATGGCGACTGCGACCGCGCGATTGAGTTCTACCACGGGAGAGGGCTGCGCCTGAAGCAGCAGGTCATAGAGTGCGACGATCTGAGCCCAGTCTGTTCCAACAGCGCTAGGAGTCCTGGCATGTACCGACGCGATCGCCGCTTGGATGGTGTAGGGGCCGACCTGGCCCGTAGACAGGGCGCGTTGTACCAGTGAAGCTCCTTCTGAGATCTGATTCTGATTCCAGAGCGAGCGATCCTGGTCCTCCAGAAGAATGAGATCGCCTGCCGACGAAGTGCGTGCAGCACGTCGTGAGTCTTGCAGCAACATCAGAGCCAAGAGTCCAGTCGCTTCAACTTCCGGGAGCAGCTCGATCAGCACTCGTCCCAGGCGAATCGCTTCCCCACAGAGATCATGCCGTGTGAGCGAGTCTCCAGAAGAGGCCGAGTATCCTTCGTTGAACACCAGGTAGATGACTCGAAGCACGGCGTCCAGGCGATCCGGCAGTTCTTTCTCCGACGGGACTTCATAGGGTATACGTGCGTCACGAATCTTTGCCTTCGCCCGCACAATGCGCTGAGCAATGGTGGCAGGTTTCGTGAGGAAGGCTCGCGCAATTTCCTCGGTGGTGAGGCTGCAGACTTCGCGCAGCGTCATGGCGACCTGAGCTTCAGATGCGAGCGCAGGATGACAGCAAGTAAAGATCAGCCGGAGCCGGTCGTCCTCGACGCTTTCATCGTTCTGCTCATTGACATCGAGCGTGGTCGTAGGCTCCGGCTGTTTCGCCATTTCCGCCACCGACGCATCATGTCGGGTGCGCCGACGCATGCCGTCGATGGCCTTGAAGCGGCCGGTCGAGACGAGCCACGCCCGCGGATTGGCCGGCACACCATCCCGTGCCCACTGTTCCACAGCGACGGCAAACGCATCGTGTAGCGCCTCCTCGGCAGTTTCAAAGTCGCCAAGGAGACGAATGAGGGTGGCGAGCACCTGGCGCGATTCCGAGCGGTAGATGGCGTCCACCATCTCGCGTATTTGTGTAGGCGTATCTTCGTTCATTGCCGACAAGCCGTCAGAGTGAGAAGAGCCCGATACACTAACGTAACAAGTGCCTCGCATACGAATGATCGAAACACGTTCCAGGACCTATTTGCCTCTCCGATAACAAATCTCAAGACGATTTCCAACGTTCCGTGCACCGGCCTGGATAGCGATCGCAGCCAACCTATCCATCTCATGGATGCTGTCAGATATAGCCCGACTCGAACCCTCATTGCCTATATTCTTTTCATCGCTCTGTAAACAAGCACGCCTCTCTAGGCGTTGTTTCAAGCTATGCCATGTCACCTTGGCATTTCCACGTGAGACCGTATCTCTTCCTTCCGACCATGTATCCAGTAAGATACGTATTACATGCAAAGAGTCCATCATTCTTTGCCGCTTCCTCACAGTTTCCAGTCAGTTTGGATATTGTCTCTTTCTGGCAAGCCCCTTGCCTAATAAGTAATTCAGTCACGCCTGCCGGAATCATCTCGCTGCGTGAATGAGTCCGACCGGCCGTCACGCAACGATCTACTGTTCATCATAGGCGGTGTCAACCTTGATACCTATGCCATTCTTATACATGGAGGACCACATGATACTCGCCAAACGCCTCGGTATTTTCATCTTCGCCCTCGGAATGCTGGGCCTCGCCGGCACCGTGGCTTACGCGCAACAATGGAACGGCGCAGCGAATTCGAAGGGCACCATTTGGAGACCAGGCAACGTGGTGGTCGGGGAAGAACCTCAGCGAGGAGACGATCCGAGGTCCCTGATAGAGGTGACCAGGCCTCTTGCCTCGTCAACCGACCAAGACGACCGTTTGTTCAGCGCAATTGCGCTCTACAAGGGCAACACGATTAGGAAATTTGAGGTGGACACGAGACGCGCCTATGCCGGCGGGGCCAGGAGCAAGGCGAGCATCTTGTCTCCCGACGTGGACTTCGCAGTCCATCGAAGAGCCGTCATCGGGTTGGTCAACATCGACCAGATGCCAAGGCCAGACGACTACACGCTGATGGTAGGCGGCAAAATCCTGGCCGAGGAGGTCAGAATCAAACTGATCAAGGACTGGGCCGACTATGTCTTCGAGCCCGACTACCGCTTGAAGAGCCTGCCTGAGGTCGAAGCGTTCATCCGCAACAACCACCGCCTTCCGGACATCCCCAGTGCAGCGGACGTTGCGGAGCGTGGAATCGATCTCGGCCGGATGCAGTCGACGTTGCTGGCAAAAATTGAAGAGCTCACTCTGTATGTGATCGAGCAGAAGAAAGATCTTGAGACGTTACGCGGGAAGGTGACGCAACTGGAGCAGGAGAATGCGACTATCACACCCATAGCCGGCCGATAACCCCTCCGCCAGCGAGAGGGAAGAAAGGATCTGACGATGAAAGGCATGCTCACAGCTATGGTCATGGCGCTTGTCCTTGCCATGGCGGCATCCACGGAGACATCCGCAAAAGGCAACGAGTCCCAATTACCGCTCAACGAGGTTGTGGAGCTCGGCGTCGTGAAAACGTTCGGCCATCAGCAGAGCGTCGTCATGGTGGATGGGTTTTGGGCAAAGGCCGGATCCAATGTAACAATCTTCATCGACGAACTGATGAACACGCTGATTCAGATGGTCGCCCCTGTTCCCATCCCGACCGACGTCCCAATCAGAATACCAGCCAGTGGTTCTGATATGACGGGGTCTCCGGGAACCGGCTCGAACGTGGTGGAGATCGGTGATGGCGTCTCGTTGCCGAACCCGGCCGGCTACTACGCGGTCAACGGCATCGGGATCCAGGAAAAAGGCAATAATCCCTGCCTGCTCACGCTCTGGGGACGGATGGTTGATCCGGCTTTTGAATCGACGGATAGAAAGCTGGCACAGTTCGAACTCGATAAATGCCGATCGTTTCCGCTATCCACCTTGGTCGATTTCAAACAAGCCCAATTGCCCAAATCTGCAGATACGTTCGTGCGAGGGGTTCTCGCCTGTGGCGGACATTCCGCAATTACGCACCCTCCATTCATCCTTCCCCAGGGGGCATACTCATCGACGACGTGGGAGATCAAGGGACTGCAGGTCCATGGTGGTCGCGTGGTAGCGGAGACCGACGAGGTGCAGCCGCAGGGAACGATAGGAGAATTCGCACGAGCGAATTGTGTCAAGGATGAAGCTGGAGTGTGGGGCCCAGGCTGGACCGCCTGGCATGAATGTCCCAGCGGTCAACTGATGACCGGAGTCCGGGCGTACCGGAATGAAGACAAATGGTTCACGGGTCTAAGCGTCATCTGTAAGGTTCCGCAACGGTCTGTGCCCCCTCGCAAACCGGTCAAGGATGCGGTGGGGTTTTGACCGCTGTGACGGCGCACGTGATCGATAAGCTTGAATGAAGCTCCCCGCAGCCGCCTATTTCGCCGAAGCAGCCCTTCGGCTACGAAAGCCGGAAGCTACGGGGTATTCGGCGAAAGAGAATACAGCGGAATGTTGGTCTGGCTGAAGGAACCGGACGTTTTGCCTGCCTAGCTGGTTGCCGAAAAACTTGGTGTGCGCGCCAACGTCGCTAGAATATCTCTGAGCGAGGCGAGAACGATGCCTGGTGAAAGGTGCGTCTCGGCGCACAAGGGGTGGGTGAGAAGAGTGCCTATCTCAGCATCTTGCTAGAGTTTCTGCATGATCCGTTCGACATAGCCAGTGAGTTCCATGTAACCCTGTCCGCGAATTGGTTTTCCCTGTGCGGTGCCGGTTGTCTCGACGGCGCCTTCCCAATAGGTGACTTGTGTGCTGCGTTTGGGGGAGAGCTCCTGATCTGCCATGCGGGGAGCAATGTCGAGTGAGAGTTGCTGTGAGGGAATGGTCAGGCGCCAACGTTGTGGATAGCGGGCCTTGCTTGTAGGGCTGGTCCAATAACTAGTTGGTTCGAGCGAGAAGTCTCCGAGCAATAAATGATGCCCCTGTCCGTCACGATCGATGAGTGTGCCGCTTGAGGCGGGATCGGCCGAGCCGTCTGCCCGGCGGAGCCTATAGAGCATGAGTTCCCTCTGGTCGTCGAGTTGCAGACAGAACCAGTCCCATCCGACGAGATCCTTGTCGAGATCGGCAGACCCAAACTCGTGGTCCATCCAACTGGTGCCGGTCACCTCGAACGATTCACCCCCGACCGTGAGGGTGCCGGTTGTGGCCAGTCTGGTGAAGGAATAGTAGTGGGAGGCTTGCCCTACGAGCGGACCTTTGTGGCTGATCCCGTTGGTGCCATGTACGACCGGTGGTTTTTCCGACGAGACCGTGAGTCGGATGGCGAGGTCGCCCTCTGCGGCCTCAAGGATCTGTGTGTCGGGAGCGGCTGACGGCGATTCGGCGCGCCACCGATCGATCCAGGCGTGGAGATGGTCTTGCGCCGCACCGGCCTTGCCTAGAGCGGCTCGGCTCATTTTATCCGTATAGTGAAACCGGCCTTTGCTGAGATCGCTGATGGCGAAATGGGCCAGGTAGAGGTGTGTGACGGCCCATTGTGACGGCAGGGTTTTCGTCTGCTCGCTTGGCATGCCACGACGGAAGAAGGTGAGCTCATAGCCGAATGGCCTGCCGTCCTTCGTCGTGACCTGGCCGGTGTAGTACCACCATTCGGTGCGAAACTCCTGGTGCGACCCGTGATCGCGAGGGAAGGCGTATCGATAGCCCTCCGTGGCGAGGCGGAATTCTTCTGCCGTATCGGCTGCGAGCCCTGGCACAACGACCATCAGGCTACTGGTAAGCAAGAGGGCGTGTCTGCAATGGCGTAGAAATTTGTGCATGTGAAAACGACCGACCATGAGATGTTGTACGCGTCGCGTGCGCTTATATCATGCTTCGACTGATGGCACAAATCTCCTGTGTTGATAGGGGTTTTCATCGACTCGATGCATGAACGGCACCCACCTCGCGCCGTTGACAACTTTGTTGGCCATCAGCTATCGTGAGCTATGGAGACGAATCACGAGCGCGAGCAACAAGGCCGCGATCAGCCTCGCAGCGCGACGCCGTTTCCCATTCCGTCTCGCATTCCGGTGTTTCCGCTTCCGAATGTCGTGCTGTTCCCCAAGACCTATCTTCCCCTTCATATTTTTGGTTCTTCGCGTGAGAGTATGGGTAAAAATGGCATTAAAATCACAATTTCGGGAGCATGGATGTGAGAATTTTCAGCCGCAGATATTCCTCGTCGC
>Ga0163153_10002044_pt1 | contig 30470 bp, 15 predicted proteins | sample OliLakLV19MP6IB1_FD_148629 | JGI IMG/M metagenome (GOLD analysis project Ga0163153, IMG submission 148629) | Freshwater microbial mat bacterial communities from Lake Vanda, McMurdo Dry Valleys, Antarctica - Oligotrophic Lake LV.19.MP6.IB-1 | ecosystem: Environmental > Aquatic > Freshwater >...
CCGCGGTTGTAGGCTGGTTCGGTCAGGTCTATCGTGCGCGTGGGCGAGCCGCTCTGTTCGATGACCAACTGCGACGGGGCGCCGCCGGAGGCCTGGCCCGCAGACCGCAGCAGGCCCAGGTCGTTGAGGTCGCCCATGAGGGTGAGCGGCGGGCTGCCAGGCGCGGCGGGCTGCTGGGGGGGCGTCACCGGGCGGCGCGGCCCGGAATGCGCGCTGGGTACAGCGTTGGGCGCGGCGAGCGGCGCGCTGGGTGCAGCGGTCGCGGGCGGCGGGGCGTAGTTCTGCGGCGGCGCGTAGGCGGCGGCCGGGGGAACCACGACCGCCCCACCCTCAAACACGGTCGGAATCGGGCGCGCGCTGGGGGCTTCGACCATCAGTTCGATATTTTGGCCGAGCGTCAGGCGGTCGCCGGCTTGTAAGGGGCGGGCGGCGGTCAGGCGTTCGCCGTTGACATACGTTCCATTACTGCTGCCCAGGTCTTCCACCACCAACGAGTCACCAGACAAAATAAGCTGCGCGTGGCGGCGCGAAACGCCCGCGCCGTCAATGGACAGTTGGTTGGCGGGGTCGCGTCCCATGGTGTACGGGAACTGGTCCAGGGGATACACCTGCCCTGGATTTGGCCCCCGCCTTAGAATCAGTCTGAAATTCGGGCCAGGCATCAACAGGACTCCTTCGTTACTGGCGTCATTGCCACAACTACACTAATGTAGGCTACAATCAGGCCCGCACGCACGGGACAGCGGACGTAGTATACATGAGGCCAAAGGCCTCCGCCACACGGCCGCGCGCCATTTTGGCCCAGAGGGGGTCTGGGCGGCAGGCTAGTAGTTGGAGTGGTAGTCATGACTGGTGAACAAGCACCCGACTTTATTACGCCGGAGACTCTAGTAGATTTGCTGCTCTTCCGGGCGGACGATAAGGCCGATACGCTGGCCTACCGCTTCCTGGCCGATGACCCAGCCGCCCCGCCCGACACGGTAACCTACGCCCAACTCGACCAGCGCGCGCGCGCCATTGCGGTCTGGCTGCAGCAGCACGCCCCCATCGGTGCGCGCGCCCTGCTGCTGTATCCGCCCGGCCTGGAATACATCGCCGCCTACTTTGGGTGTCTGTATGCCGGGGTCGTGGCCGTCCCAGCCTACCCGCCGCGCCTGAACCGCCCCATGCCGCGCTTGCAGGGGATTGTGGCCGACGCCCAGGCCACGGTCGCCCTGAGCACCACCAGCATCCTCAGCAGCCTCGAACGCCGCTTTGCGCACGCGCCCGACCTGGCCGCGCTGCGCTGGCTCGACACGGCCCATATGTCGCTCGACACCGCCGCCGACTGGAAGCGGCCGAATATTTCCGGCGACACGCTGGCCTTCCTGCAGTACACCTCCGGCTCCACCAGCGCGCCCAAGGGCGTCATGGTGACGCAGGGCAACCTGATCCGCAATCTGACCATGATTCAGGCCGGGTTCCAGATGAGCCCGCGGGAGCGCGGGGTGTTCTGGCTCCCCAGCTATCACGACATGGGGCTGATCGGCGGCATCTTAGAGCCGATGTACCTGGGCGGCGATTCGACGCTGATGTCGCCGGCGGCCTTCTTGCAGCAGCCCGGCCGGTGGCTGCAAGCCATCAGCGACTTTGCCAACCCCGAGACCACCATCATTAGCGGCGCACCCAACTTTGCCTACGCGCTGTGCGCGGACAAGGTGACGGCCGAGGAGCGCGCCCGGATGGACCTCAGCCGCTGGCGCATCGCCTTCTGCGGCGCGGAGCCGATCCGGCCGGAGGCGCTCGACCGCTTTGCGGCGGCTTTTGAGCCGTGCGGTTTCAAGCCCGAAGCCTTCTATCCCTGCTACGGGTTGGCTGAGGCCACCCTGCTGGCGGCGGGCGGGCACGGCGCGGGACGCATTACCACCCTGAGCCTGGCGCGCAAGGCGCTGGAGCAGAACCGCGTGGTGGTCAGCCCGGCCCCGGCCGGCGCGCCCGGCCCCGACCAGCAAGTGCTCGTGAGCTGCGGCCGGGCCATCCTGGACGAGCGGCTGCTGATCGTCAATGCCGCGAGCAAGATCGCCTGCCCGGAGGACGAGGTCGGCGAAATCTGGCTGGCGGGCGGCAACATCACCGTGGGTTATTGGCGGCGGCCGGTCGAGACGGCCGAGTACTTCGGCGCGCGGCTGGCAAACGGCGACGGCCCGTTCCTGCGCACCGGCGACCTGGGCTTCCTGCACGACGGGCAGCTTTACATTACCGGGCGCTCGAAAGACCTCATCATCATCCGGGGCCGCAACCACTACCCGCAGGACATTGAGCAGACGGTGGAGCACTGCCACCCGGCCCTGCGCGTGGACAGCGGGGCGGCCTTCTCGGTCGAGGTGGAGGGCGAGGAGCGGCTGGTCATCGTCTCGGAAGTGGACCGGCACTATCAGAAGCCGGTGCTGGCCGAAGTCGTCGCGGCCGTGCGGCAGGCGCTGGCGGTACACCACGAGCTGCAACTGCACGCACTGGTGCTGATTAGGACCCTGAGCATCCCCAAGACCTCTAGCGGCAAGATTCAACGCCACGCCAGCCGGAACCTGTTTCTCAACGGCGGCCTGGAGATCATCTCGGAGTGGCACGCGGATCGCGACGCGCAGCCCGCGGCCGAGAGCGCGCCCGCTGGGTCCACGCGGCGGCCGGTCGCGGCACCGGCTGTGCCCCACGCCAGCGCCGAGGCTTTGGGCCTGGCGGCGACGATTGAGGCCTGGCTGGTCGAGAACGTGTCGCGGCGGCTGCGGATGCGCCCAGCGCTGATTGATTTGGAACGGCCGTTCGTGGAGTACGGGTTGGACTCAGCCCAGGCCGTGGGCCTGGCGGGCGAGCTGGGCCTGTGGTTGAAGCGCACCGTGCCCCCCACCCTGGCCTGGGATTACCCGACCATCCGGCTGCTGGCGCGGCACCTGGCGGGCATTGAGGACGAGCCAGAGCCGCCCGCCGCCGAGACCGGCGAGGCCGCGCCCGCGCCGGTGGAGCCGATCGCCATCATCGGCCTGGCCTGCCGCTTCCCCGGCGCGCCCGACGCCGAGGCGTTCTGGCAGCTATTGCGCGACGGCGTGGACGCCATCACTGAAGTGCCGGCCGACCGCTGGCCGGTGGATGCCCTGTATTCGCCCGAGCCGGGCACGCGCGGCAAGATGAACACGCGCTGGGGCGGTTTCTTGGAGCGCGTTGACTTGTTCGACCCGCACTTCTTCGGCATCTCGCCGCGCGAGGCCTCACGCATTGACCCGCAGCAGCGCTTGCTGTTGGAGGTGGTGTGGGAGGCGCTCGAAAATGCCGGCCTGCCGCCGGACCAACTGGCGGGCAGCCAGACCGGCGTGTTCATGGGCCTGAGCAGCTACGACTACTCGCGGCTGCTGTTCGTGGACGGCGACCGGATTGACGCCTACACCGGCACTGGTAACGCCCACAGCATCGCCGCCAACCGGCTGTCGTACTCGCTGGACCTGCGCGGGCCGAGCATGGCGATTGACACGGCCTGCTCGTCGTCGCTGGTGGCGATGCACCTGGCGTGCGACAGCCTGCGCAAAGGGGAGAGCGACGTGGCGCTGGCGGGCGGCGTCAACCTGATCCTCGCGCCGGAACTGACCATCACGTTTTCGCAAGCGCGCATGATGGCCGCCGACGGCCGCTGCAAGACCTTTGACGAGAAGGCCGACGGCTATGTGCGCGGCGAGGGCTGCGGCGTGGTGGTGCTCAAGCGGCTGGCACAGGCGCAGCAAGACGGCGACCCGGTCCTGGCGGTCATTCGCGGCTCGGCCGTGAACCAGGACGGGCGCAGCAACGGGCTAACCGCCCCCAATGGGCTGGCGCAGCAGGCCGTCATCCGGCAGGCGCTGGAGCTGGCCGGCGTACAGCCGGGCGACCTGGACTACGTGGAGGCGCACGGCACCGGCACGCCGCTGGGCGACCCGATTGAGGTGCAGGCGCTGGGCGCGGTGCTGGGCGAGCCGCGCTCGGCGGAGCATGTGGTGGGGCTGGCGTCGGTCAAGACTAACATCGGCCACTTAGAAGCGGCGGCGGGCGTGGCCGGCATCATCAAGGTCGTGCTGGCGATGCAGAACCAACTGCTGCCGGCGCATTTGAACCTGAAGACTGTCAACCCGCACCTGCCGCTGGCGGGCACCCCGCTGCAAATTCTCACCAGCCCCCGGCCGTGGCCGCAGCGCGCAACGCCGCGCCTGGCGGGCATTAGCTCGTTTGGCTTCGGCGGCACGAATGCCCACATCGTGCTGTCGGAGCCGCCGGCGGTCGCAAACAAACCGCCGGCCGAGCGCGAGCGCCCGTTGCACCTGCTGACACTCTCGGCCCGCACTCCGGCGGCGGTGCAGACGCTGGCGGCGCAGTTTGCCACGCACCTGGCGAAGCACCCGGCCCACAGGCTGGCCGACGTGGCCTTTAGCGCCAACACCGGCCGCAACCATCACCCGCACCGGCTGGCGCTGGCGGCGACCGACTCGGCCGAAGCGCAGATTCAACTGGCCGCCGTAGCCAAGGGCGACACGCCGCGCGGCGTGGTGCGGGGGCAAGTAAACAGCCGCCAGAAGCCCAAGATCGCTTTTCTGTTTACGGGCCAGGGGTCGCAGTATGCCGGCATGGGCCGCGCGCTGTACGACACCCAGCCGGTGTTCCGCGCCGCGCTCGACCGCTGCGCCGCCTGGCTGGACGTGAACGGCTCACTGCCGCACCCACTGTTGGCCGTGATGTGGGGCGAGGCTGATGGGCTGGATCAGACTGGCTATACGCAACCGGCGTTGTTTGCGCTGGAATACGCCCTCTGTACGTTGTGGCGCAGTTGGGGGGTTGAGCCGGCGGCGGTGCTCGGGCATAGCGTGGGCGAGTACGCGGCGGCCTGCGCGGCGGGCGTGTTCGAGGTCGAGGCCGGACTGGCCCTGATCGCGGCGCGCGGGCGGCTGATGCAGGCGCTGCCGGCCGGCGGCGCGATGGCGGCCGTGCTGGCCCCCGAAGCGGTCGTCAAGGCGGCGGCCGCGCCGTATGCGGGGCAGGTCAGCCTGGCGGCGCTCAACGGGCCGGAGAACGTCGTGATCTCCGGCGCGGGCGAGGCGGTGCGGGCGATTGTGGCCCAGCTTGCCAGCCAGGGCGTCACCAGCCAGCCGCTGACCGTCTCGCACGCCTTCCACTCGCCGCTGATGACGCCGATGCTGGCGGAGTTCGCGCGCGTGGCCGGGACGGTGCAGTATCAGCCGCCGCAGATCACGCTCATCTCCAACCTAACCGGCGCGCCGCTGGCCGCCGGCGTGGCGCCCGACGCGACGTATTGGCAGAGCCACGTGCTCGCGCCGGTACACTTTGCCGAGGGCGTGGCGCGGCTGGGCGAGTTGGGCATAGACACCTTCATTGAGATCGGCCCCAGCCCGGTGCTGCTGGGCATGGGCCGCCGCGTTCTGCCTGAGACCGGCGCGCACTGGCTGCCTTCGCTGCGCGTGGGGCAGCCCGATTGGGTGGTGCTCGGCGCGGCCGTGGGCGACGTTTACACTAGGGGCACGCCGGTAGATTGGGCCGCCTTTGACAAGGGCTACGCGCGGCACAAGTTGGCGCTGCCCACCTATCCCTTCGAGCGCCAGCGCTATTGGCTGGCCGCGCCGCTGCCGCTAGCGCACGCCGTGGCTTGGAGCGGGTCGGCCGAGAACGAGCCAGCCAGTGACGAGAGCGTGCGGGCGGCGCTGGCGATCCTGGCGCAGGTGGGGCCGGAGCAACTGGCGGCGCTCGGCGTGCGGCTGGAATTTACTGACGCGGCGGCCAGCAGCGCACCGCCGGCCAGCAGCGCACCGCCGGCCAGCGCCGAGGCCGCGCCGATGTCTATCCCGGCCTTCCTCGACCAGCAGATCAGCCGCGTGCTGGGCCTGGGCGCGGGCCAACTCGATCACAACCAGCCGCTCAACCTGCTCGGGCTGGACTCACTGATGGCGGTTGAGTTGAAGAACCGCTTTGAGTTGGCGCTGGGCGTGGAAGTGCCGCTGGTAGATTTGCTGCAAGGCCCCACGCTGGAAAGCCTGGCCGCCGCGCTGATCGAGCGCGTGGCCTCGGCCGACTCGCACGTCGTGCCGATTGAGGCGCTAGCCGACCTGAGCGCGGACTACCCGCTGACCTCCAACCAGCAGGGCATGTGGTTCCTGCACCAGGTGGTTCCGCCGGGCGTGTCTTTCAACGTGGCCGGGGCGGCGCGCATGACCGGCGCGCTCGATTTGCGCGCGCTCCGACGCGCGCTGGACCAGTTGACGGCGCGCCACGCGGCGTTGCGCACAACCTTTCACCTGACCGGCGGCGGGCCGGTGCAGCGCGTGGCGGTAAACCTGCCCACCCCGCTGGAAATCATCGGGGCCGTGGGCTGGACGCCGGAGGAGGAAGCGGCGCGGCTGACGCAGGCTGCGCACGCGCCGTTCGACATCGAGCGCGGGCCGCTGTTCCGCGCCCAACTCTTCCACCGCAGCGCGACCGAGCACGTCTTTCTGCTGTCGCTCGATCACATCATCACCGACTTTTGGTCCATGACGATCCTGGCGACCGAGTTCATGCAGTTGTACCTGGCCGAGCACGCCGGCGCGCCGGCCCAACTGCCGCCGCTGACGGTGCAGTATGCCGACTTTGTGCGCTGGCAGGCCGAGCGCCTGGCCGGCCCGCAGGGCGACAAGCTGTGGGCCTACTGGCAGCAGCAGTTGCGCGGCGAGCTGCCGGTGCTCGACCTGCCCACCGACCGCCCGCGCCCGGCCTCGCCCACCTATCAGGGCGACACGCGCACGCGGCGCTTCGGGCCGGAGCTAGCCGAGCGGCTGCGGGCGGTGGCGCGCACGCACGGCGCGACGCTGTATATGACGCTGCTGGCCGCCTTCGACGCGCTGCTCTACCGCCACACCGGGCAGAGCGACATGGTGGTCGGCTCAGTCACCACCGGCCGCAGCCGGCCGGAGCTTTCCGGACTGGCGGGCTACTTCATCAACCCAGTGGCGGTGCGGGCTGAGGTGGACGGACAACAGTCGTTCGCCGCCCTGCTGACTCAGGTGCGCCAAACGGTGCTGGCCGCCTTCGAGAACGCCGACTATCCGCCGGCCTGGCTGGCCGAGAAGCTGCACCTGCTGCGCGATGCCAGCCGCCCGCCGATCTTCCAGACCATGTTCATCTTGCAGCGCCCGCAGACGGCCGACGAGCAGGGGCTGGGCGCGTTCGCGCTCGGCCTGCCCGGCACGACCATGCTGCTGGGCGACCTAACGCTCGAGTCGCTGGCGCTGTTCAAGCAGCCGGCCCAGTTCGATCTGACGCTGATGATGGCCGAGGTAGATGGCGGGCTGGCGGCGTCGCTCAACTACAACATCGATCTGTTCGACGCGGGCAGCGCCGACCGGCTGTTGGAGCACCTGGGCCAACTGCTGGAAGGCATCGCCGCCGACCCAGAGCAGCCGCTGGCCGCGCTGCCGCTGCTGACGCCGGCCGAGGCCCAACTGGTGCGCCACGACTGGAACGCCACGGCGCGCGCGCTCCCGGAGACCCTGAGCTTGCCGCGCCTGATCGAGGCGCAGGTGGCGCGCACGCCTGAGGCGTTGGCCGTGGTCAGCGCCGGCGGAGAGGCCGCCACCGGCCTGACCTACGCCGAACTCAATCGGCGCGCCAACCAACTGGCCCGGCATCTGCAAGCGCAGGGCCTGGGCGCGGGCACGCTGGTGGGCGTGTGCGTCGAGCGCTCGCCGCAGATGGTGGTGGCGCTGCTGGGCGTGCTCAAGGCGGGCGCGGCCTACGTGCCGCTCGACCCGACCTACCCCAGTGACCGGGTGGCGTTCATGCTGGCCGACTCGCACGCGCCGCTGCTGCTGACCGAGAGCAGTTTGCGCGCCGGGCTGCCGGACTTTGGCGGCGTGATGCTGGCGCTGGACGAGGATTGGCCCACTATCGCCAAACACTCCGGCGACGACCTGCCGACCGCGCCTAGCGGCGACGACCGGGCCTATGTGATCTACACCAGCGGTTCCACCGGCAAGCCCAAGGGCGTGCAGATACCGCACCGGGCGCTGGTGAACTTCCTGCTGTCAATGCAGCGTGAGCCGGGGCTGACGGCCGATGACCGCTTGCTGGCCGTCACCACGCTGTCGTTCGACATCGCCGGGCTGGAACTGTACCTGCCGCTCATCACCGGGGCGCGCATCGTCGTGGCCGAACGCGAACTGGCGTCCGACGGGGAACGCCTGCTGGAAGCCATTCAGGCGCACGGCATCAGCGTGATGCAGGCCACCCCGGCCACCTGGCGCTTGATGCTGGCGGCGGGCTGGTCGGCGCGGCTGGCGCTTAAGGCGCTGTGCGGCGGCGAGGCGCTGCCGCGCGGCCTGGCTGAAACGCTGTTGGGCCGCACCGCCGAACTGTGGAACCTGTACGGCCCGACCGAGACGACCGTCTGGTCCACCGCCTACCGCGTGGCGGCGGGGCCGCACCAGCAAGCGGCCACGGTGCCGGTGGGCCGACCGATTGACAACACCCAGGCCTACATCCTGGACGAGCGCCGGCAGTTGGTGCCGCCGGGGGTGGTAGGCGAGCTGTATTTAGGCGGCGTGGGCGTGGCGCTGGGCTACCTCAACCGGCCGGAGCTGACGCTCGAACGCTTCGTGCCCGACCCATTCCAGCCGGAGGGCGCCGGGCGACTGTATCGCACCGGCGACCTGGCGCGCTTCCTGCCGGATGGCAACTTAGAATTCTTGGGGCGCAGCGATCAACAGGTGAAGCTGCGCGGCTTCCGCATCGAGTTAGGTGAGATCGAAGGCGCGTTGGCGCTGCATCCCGCCATTGGCGCAGCCGCTGCCGCCGCCGTGGGGGCCACGCCCGAGGCGCGCCGCCTGGTGGGTTACGTGGTGGCGCGGCCGGGCGAGGCCGTGCCGGCCGCCGAAGCGCTGCGCGACTTCCTGCGCCAGCGCCTGCCGGAGTATATGGTGCCGGGCGAGTACCTGACGCTGGCGGCGCTGCCGCTGACGCCCAACGGCAAGCTCGACCGCAAGGCCTTGCCCGCGCCGGCCGGCGACGCCGCCCCCAGCGCGCACTACGTGGCCCCGCGCACCGCGCGCGAGAGCGAGATGGTAGATGTATGGGGCGAAGTGTTGGCGCTGGAGGCTGAGGCCGCCCGCCGCCGCATCGGAGTCCATGACAGCTTCTTTGACCTGGGCGGCCACTCGCTGCTCGCCACGCGCCTGATCCTGCGCGTGCGCGAGGTCTTCCAGGTGCGCCTGCCGCTGCGGACCATCTTTGAGACGCCGACCATCGCCGGGCTGACCCTGGCCGTGGAGCAGGCGCTGCTCGCCCCGCCGAACGGCACTGGGCCTGGCAGCAACGGCAACCCCAATAATAATGGGGCAGGCAGGCACGGCAGCCGCCTGTTCGGCACGCCCAGCGTGGCCGCGTTGAAAGCCGAGGCGACACTTGATGAGAGTATCAACATCGAAGGGCTGGAGCCGGCCCGGCTCGGCGCGCCCGCCCACATCTTGCTGACCGGCGCGACCGGCTTTGTGGGCGCGTTCTTGCTGCATGACCTGTTGTACAACCTGCCGGCGGCACAGGTGCACTGCCTGGTGCGCGCCCCCACGCCCGAGGCCGGGCTGGAACGCCTGCGCCGCAACCTGGCAACCTACCGCCTATGGGACAACACGCTGGCCGCCCGCATTGTGCCGGTGCTGGGCGACCTGACCACGCCGCGCCTGGGCCAGAGCGAGGCCGAGTTTGACGCGCTGGCCGAGCAGCTAGACGTGATCTACCACAACGGCGCGATGGTCAACTTCGTGCATGGCTACGCGGCCCACAAGCCCGCCAACGTGGGCGGCACCACGACGGTGTTAGGGCTGGCGACCCGCCGCCGGGTCAAGCCGGTACACTTTGTGTCAACCCTGTCGGTCTTCCATACCCCCACGCATCCGGGCCAGCGCCGACTGCGCGAGGACGACGACCTGGAAGCGATTGGCACGCCCTACGGCGGCTACGCCCAGAGCAAGTGGGTGAGCGAGGCGCTGGTGCGTCAGGCCGGCGCGCGCGGGCTGCCGGTCGCCATCTACCGGCCCGGCTCGATCTCGGGCAGCAGCCGCACCGGCGCATGGAACACCGATGACTTCATCGGGAGCCTGCTGAAGCTGTGCCTGACGCTCAACAGCGTGCCCGACCTCGACCTGGGCGCGGACGTGGTGCCGGTGGACTACGTCAGCGGCGCAATCGTGGCGCTGTCGCAGCAGCCGAGCGCGTATGGCAAGATTCATCACCTCTCGAACCCCTCACCGCTGCCGTTTGAGAAGGTGGTGGCCTGGGCGCGCGGGCGCGGCTACCCGCTGCGGGTGCTGCCGTTCGAGGGCTGGCAGAGCGAGGTGCTGGGCCTGGCCGCGCGCTTCCCGGCCAACCTTAACAGCCCGTTCCTGCCGCTGATCGAAGACGTGAGCCTGGAGCAGGTGTTCATGCCGCGCTTCGACTGCACTAACACGCTGAACGGCCTGGCCGGCACCGGTGTGGCCTGCCCGCCGCTGGAGCCAGCCCTGCTGGATATGTATGTGACCCACCTGGTCGAGACTGGCTTCCTGCCCCGGCCCTCGGCCGCGCCCGCGCTCGACGGCGCAACTGAGGCCACTCCCGCCGCTGTGAGCCAGTCAGCCTAGAGCGAGGAACACGGGATGCCAGACCTGACCGGCACCACGATTGGGCAGTACCGTCTCATCTCGACCATGGGCCAGGGCGGCATGGCGACGGTCTATCGTGGCTACCAGGCCGGGATGGAGCGCTACGTCGCGGTCAAGGTCATCAACCCCGAACATGGGGTGGACCCGAACTTCGTCCAGCGCTTTCGCCAGGAGGCGCGCGTCATCGCCGCCCTGGAGCACCCCAACATCCTGCCGGTCTATGACTACGGCGAGGCGCAGGGCATCACTTATCTGGTGATGCGGCTGGTGGGCAGCGGCACGCTGGCGGACCAGATGACGGGCCAACCCGTGCCGCTCGACCAGGTGCGGCGGCTGCTGGCCGAGGTGGGCGACGCGCTCGACTACGCGCACTCGCGCGGCGTGATCCACCGCGACATCAAGCCCAGCAACATCCTGCTGGACGAGCGCGGCCACACGCTGCTGTCGGACTTCGGCATCGCCAAGCTGGCGCAAAACCTCACCGGCTTGACCATGACCGGCAGCTTCGTCGGCACGCCGTACTACGCCTCGCCCGAGCAGGCGCTGGGGCAGGAGCTGGATGGCCGCAGCGACCTGTACTCGCTCGGCGTCATCCTGTACGAGATGGCAACCGGGCGGCAGCCGTATGTGGCCGACACGCCGATGGCGGTGCTGTTCAAGCACATTCAAGAGCCGCTGCCCGCCCCGCGCAGCTTGAACCCCAACCTGCCGCCGGCGGTGGAGCAGGTCATCGTGAAGGCGCTGTCCAAGAACCGGACCGAGCGCTTTCCTACCGGCGCGGCCCTATCGGCTGCGCTGAACGCCGCCCTGGTCCCGGGCGCTACGGCCGCGGGCGGGCGCACCGTCATGGAACCCGCGCCCGACCCCAACGCCGCCGCGCGCACCCTGCTCGACCGAGGGATGACGCCGCCCGGCGGCCAACCCATCGCCCCGGCCTACACTGCCGCGCCCGGCGCGTATCCGACTGCCTATCCTAGCCAAATGCCGGCCGCCGCACCGCGCCGCCGCTCGGGCCTGGTGTGGCTGGCGGGCGGCTGCTTCATTTTCGTCACGCTGTTGGTGCTGGCAGTGGGGGCGGCGCTACTGGCCCCGACCCTGCTGCGCTCGGCCGGGATACTGCCGGGCGGCGCGGCGGCCACCCCAATAGAACTGGGGCAGGTCGCCACGCCGACGAACACGGCCCAAGCGCCCGCCACCGACACCAGCGCGCCGGCGACGGCGACGGCCTCCGCCCCGAGCAACACACCCGTCCCGCCAATTGGCTCGGACCACATCTTCGTCGAATACATCCTGGACGCCTCGGGCAGCATGTTGGAGCCGATGGACGGCACCAACCGCTGGGAGATCGCCCGGCGCGTGCTGGGCCAGCGGGCCGCCGCCCTGCCGCCGGACGTACACGCCGGGCTGCGGGTGTACGGCCACCGCGAGCCGGCCGAACCGGCGGACGTGAGCTGCGCCGACATTCAACTGCTGGTGCCGCTGGCGCAGCACAACTCGAAGGCCATCGTGGAGGCGCTGCCCGAGTTGCAGGCGCGCGGCAGGACGCCCATGTCCGAATCTATCCGGCTGGCATCGGAAGACTTCACCTTCATCCCTGAGAACCGCAACTCCATCGTCCTGATCAGCGACGGCATCGAGACCTGCGGCGATGATCCGTCACAGATGGCGGCCTTCCTGCAAGAGTTGGGCATTGACTTCACCATTCACGTCATCGGGCTAGACGTGGACGCCGCGACGCGCGAGCAATTGAGACGGCTGGCCGAGACCGGCCACGGCATTTATCACGACGCGACCACCGAGGCAGAATTGCGCGACGCGCTGGAAGACATCGAGCGCGCGGCCGTCTCGCCGCCGGAGAGCGTGGCCGAGGTGTCGCCTAGCCCCACCGTCACGCCGACCGACGATTCCAGCGTCGTTGCGCCCGGCGGGCCGACCCGCACGCTGGCGCCGCTCTTCACCGCCACGCCCACGGTCACGCCGACCCCTGAGCCAACTGCGACGCGCGCGCCTGGCGTGGCGGTAGATGTGACGTTTGAAGGCTCGGTCAGCGCCTCGTCCACCTACCCGGGCTTTTCGGCGTTTGGCGCGGTGGATGGCGACGTAGGCACCTCCTGGTTTTCGGCCGGCGAGATCGTTGACGGCGCTTCGTCCTATTTTTCGTGGACTGGGCTGCAGGAGGACTTTATCACCGCCATTACCATCATCGGCAACGGCTCAAACGCCGACCCGGCCAACCGCACGGGCTTTGGGTTTGATTCGGTGGAAGTGGTCATATACGATGCCTTGGATCAAGTGGTGTTTGACGCGGTCTTTAGCCTGGCCGGCACACCCGACCCAACCGTGACCGTCAAAGCCGGCGTCATGGGCCAGACGGTGCAGTTGATCTTCTTCGGCCACGAAGCGCCCGACTGCGGCGGCTTCGCTGAATTGGAAATTGTGGTCGAGCGGTGAGTGTAGGCGCGGCCCCGCCGGCCGCCCGCTGGTGGGTTAGCCCACAGCCGCGCCCGCAGGCGGCCTGGCGCTTGATCTGTTTTCCGCACGCGGGCGGCGACGCCACTGCCTATCACCCCTGGGCCGGCGCGCTGCCGCCGCACATCGAGTTGGCGGCAGTGCGGCTGCCGGGCCGAGGGGCGCGCCTGCGCGAACCGGCTTTCACTCGCCTGGAGCCGTTGTTGGCGGCCCTGCGCCCCGCCCTGGCGCCGCTGGGCGACCGGCGGCTGGCGCTGTTCGGGCACAGCCTGGGCGGGCTGGTGGCGTTTGAGTTGGCGCGGGCCTGGCAGGCCGAGGGCGGCCCGATGGTCGAGCACCTGTTTGTCTCGGGCTGCCGCGCGCCGGAACTGCCGCTGCCGTACGCGGCGCTGCACACCCAGCCGGATGAGGCGCTGCGCGACTACCTGCGCGCTCAGGACGGCACGCCGCCAGAGGTGCTGGCCCACGCCGAACTGATGGCGCTGATGCTGCCCGTCCTGCGCGCCGATCTGACGATCCATGACCACTACACTTTTACCCCCGGCCCGCTGTTGACTTGCCCAATCACGGCGCTGGGCGGCGAGGCCGACCCCAACAACAACACGGAGGCGCTGTTGGCCTGGCAGACCCACACCAGCGGCGCGTTTCGGATGCGCCTGTGGCCGGGCGGGCACTTCTACCTGCATGCGCAGCAGGCCGGCGTACTGCAAACCATCGCGGACGCCCTGCCCGCCTGAACCCGCCCATGCCGGCCGCCCCTCTGCTGCCGCCCAACACACTGCACCTCTGGAGGCTGGCGCTCGACCTGCCCGCCACGGAGCAGACCGCCGCCCGCGCTGTGCTGTCGCCGGACGAAACGGCGCGGGCCGCTCGCTTCGTTTTCGAACGCGATCAGCGTCACTTTGCGGCGGCGCGCGGCCAACTGCGGCAGGTGCTGGCGACCTATACCGGGCAGCCGCCCGAGGGCGTGCCGATACAGGCCGACGCGCACGGCAAGCCCTTCCTCGCCGATGTTTCATCCATACACTTCAACCTGGCCCACTCGGGCCGTTGGGCGCTGCTGGCGGTAACGCGCCACGCACCGGTCGGCGTGGACCTAGAACACCGACGCGCTGACTTGGAGCGAGCGGCGATTGCGCAGCGCTTCTTTGCGCCGGGCGAGGCACAGCGGTTGGCCGCGCTGCCCGCCGCCGAGCAAGAGGCGGCCTTCTTCCGGTGTTGGACGCGCAAAGAGGCCTATGTGAAGGCGCGCGGCGAGGGGCTAGCGCTGCCGCTGGATGGGTTTGAGGTGGCGTTGGAAGCGGGCGCGCCGCGCTTGCTGTGGGTAGCGGGGGACGCGGCCGAGGCGGCGCACTGGACGCTGTTCGAGCCGGGCGTGCCGGAGGGTTATGTGGGCGCAGTCGCCATCCGGGCGCTCGATGTGCGGTTGGAGGACTGCGGTGTGTGGGCGGCCAGCGGCTGAGGCGCTACGGCCAACAAGCCGCGCCGGCCGGAGCTTGGGCTTTTGGATAGACGCGGTAGAGGTTGTGCTCGGGCGTCAGGCAGTAGTCGCGCTTGAGGGTTTCGACGCCGTAGTAGCGGTCGCTGAGCGACGCCAGGTAGATCGGCCGCTGCCCAACTTCGGCCGCCACGCGCGCAAGGGCCAGATCAGCACTGAAGGCAAAGGGGTCTTCGGTCGGCCAGCCTTCGAGCACCACGTCCGACCGGATGCCCTCCACGGCGTTGAAATAGCGCAGCACGAAATACTCGTCGGTGTCGGTGTACCATTCGGCCAGCACCAGCGCGTTCGGCGGGAGCGCCGTCATCGTCTCTAGCCCAAAGTCCCAGGCCGTGTAGTCGCCGTGCTTGTTGGGGTTGACGTAGTAGGCCAGCCCATCGCGCACGCCTGTGCCGATCTGCGGAATGCCTAGCACCTCATCGCCGCCGCCGTTGGCGTGCACCAGCCCTGGCGCGGCGGCGTAGGCCACGGGCATCAGCGCAATCAGCGCCGCCAACCCGGCCAGCGTCCACGCCTTCTGCCGGCCCTGCAACCGCGCCAGCACCACCGCCGCACCCAGCCCCAGCGCCAGCGCGAAGAACACATACGCGCTGAGAAAAAACGCGAACTGATCCGAAACATGGTAGAGCACGCCAAAGGCCGCGTACACCAGGTAGCCGGCCGCCACCTTGCGCGCCAGCGGGCCGCCCACGCGTGCGCCGCGCCACAGCCCCACCACGCCCAGCGCCACGCCCGCCGGGTTGAACTGCACCAGCGTCAGCACGCTAAACGTCACCAGGCTGGTCAGCAGGCCGAGCGGCGTCAGCGCCAGCAAGTTGGCGAAGAAGGTCGTGCCCACGACCGGCCCCATGACATCCTTCAGGGGCAGCAGTTGCAGCAGACGCACAAGCTGGATCAGATATGGCACGAAGCCCAGCAAGAAACCAACGCCGGCCAACACCGACCAGCCGAACAGCCGCCGCCAGGCCACCGGCGGGCGTGGCTTGGCCTGGCTCAGGTACTCCAGCCCGGCGTAGGTCACGATGGCGGGCGCGGCCAACAGGGCCAGCAGGTGGTTGGAGGCCCCCAGCCCCAACGCCAGCCCGGCCGCGAACAGCCACCGCCGCCGCCCGGTGCGCTCAAAGCGCTGCCAGAGCACCAGCGCGGTCAGCAGCAGCAGCGCCCACAGCGTGTAGACCTCCGGCGTGACGGCGTGAAACCAAAAGGTGTGCGAGACCATCAGCCCGGCCGCCGCTACCACCCCGGCCGCCCGCCAGGCAGTCTGCGTGGCGATCAGCACGTACACCAGCGCCACCGTGCCCGCCCCGCACAGCGCCGAGACGAAGTTGACCAGCCACAGCCGCGCCACCCAGGGCAGCAGCTTGACGGCCGTGTGCGCCAGGATCACATACAGGGGATGGTCCCAGGCGGCGACGCCCAGGCGGTTGAAGGGATAGGGGTCGGGGGTGATGGCGGGCGCGACCATCTCGGCCAGGATGAACGACTCGCCGGTGACGGCCTCGCGCTGCAGGCGCGTGCCGTCGCCCCAGGCCAGCGAAGGTTGAAGCGTGTAAGTATAGAAGGCGAGGGCCAGCAGGAAGACCAGCCAGGCCCCCCAACGCTCAAAGAGACGCGCAGCGCCAGCCATGCCGCAGCTAGGCCGTCTCTGGCGCGTAGCCGGCGATGACCAGCGCGGCGTTGCTGCCGCCAAAGGCAAACGAGTTGCCCAGCACCCGCTGAATGGACTTGGGCCGGGGGCCTTCGATCACGTAATCCAAATCGCACTCGGGATCGGGCACGCGGTAGTTGCTGGTGGGCGGCACGATCTGATCGCGCAGCGAGAGAATCGCCGCCACCGTTTGCAGGGCTGCGCTGGCCGCAATGGCGTGGCCCAGCCCGGCTTTCAGGCTGACCACCGGAATATCTTTAGCCCCCTCGCCGGCCAGCAGCTTGATGGCGGCCGTTTCGGTCTTGTCGTTCCAATCCGTCGCCGTGCCATGCGCGTTGATCCAATCAATTTGCTCGGGGCCGATGTGGGCGTCTTTGAGCGCGCGGCGCATGGCGCGGGCCGGGCCGTCGGGCACGGGCTGCGTCAGGTGATAGCCGTCGCTGGTGGCGGCGTAGCCCACCACCTCGGCCAGGATCGTTGCGCCGCGGCGCTTAGCGGAGGTCTCGGATTCCAAGATCAGGATGCCCGCGCCCTCACCCAGCACCAGGCCGTCGCGGTCGGCGCTGAACGGGCGACAAGCGGTAGCCGGCTCGTCGTTGCGCTCGGATAAGGCCCGCAGCGCGCACCAGGCCGCCACCACCCCCGGCGCAAACGGGCAGTCCGAGCCGCCGGTCACGGCAATCTCGAGCAGCCCAGTGCGGATGAGGTTGTAGCAGTAGCCGATGGCGTGGGCCGACGAGGCGCAGGCGGCGTCCACCGTCATCATCGGCCCTTGAAAGCCAAAGCGGATCGAGACGTTGGACGACGGCGCCGAGTTCATGGAGATCGGGATGATGAGTGGGTTGCTGGCGCGCCTTTGATAGAAGTTCTTGAAGAAGCTGTCGCTGGCCGCGAAGCCGCCGATGGAGCTGGCGATGATGACGGCTACTTCCTGATAGTCAAACTGCTGCGGGGTCAGACCGGCCTGCGCCACCGCCTGGGTGGTGGCGGCCACCGCCATCTGCGACGACCGGCTCATGCGGCGGGCCTGTTTGGCGTCGAAATACTGCCGTTCGTCGTAGCCCGCCAGCCGCGCCCCAATGCGCGTCGGCAGTTCGGCATAGCCTTCCTCACCAATGGGCACGACGCCCGAACGGCCGCCCAACAGGCCGTCCCAGAAGGCCTCCACCGAGCATCCCAAGGGGCTGACAACGCCTGTGCCCGTTATCACAACACGCTCCATGCAGTCCTCCCGGTGGTGGCGCGGCGAGCTTCCGCCACAGAATAATGGTCTACCGGCGGCTAGTCTACTTCACTTGCGGCCGTGGGCCAATGGGCTGGCATCTGTTCGCCCAGACTGAGGCCCCCGGCTGCTTAGAATACCCTAGAATGCGGCCAACCACGCACGGGTTTGCCGTTGACCGGCGCGCGGGCCGCTCCCACACACGGCCCGTTGACTCGGCCCACGGGCCTGTGCTACCATGCGATTAGTTAGTTAAATAGGCCAACTAAGGCACCTGGGCCAACATTGACGCGGGGACCATGCACAAAATTCGCAGTGCTGATCATGCGCTGATGCGCGAAATGAACCTCGCGCTGCTGCTGGAGTGTCTGCGCCGCGAAGCCCCGCTCGCGCGCGCCGACCTGGCGCTGATCACGGGGCTGACCAAGGCCGCCGTCTCGAGCCTGGCGCGCGAGCTGCTCGACGCCCGCTACGTACGCGAGTTGGGGCCGGACCTGGGCAACAAGGGCCGCCCCTCCGTGCCGCTGATGCTGAACCCGGATGTCGGTTACATGATCGGCGCGGAAATCGGGGTGGACTTCATCTCGGTCATCCTCACCGACTTCGCCGCCCGCGTCGTCTGGCGGCATCACGAGTTCATCCACTCGCGCAACCAGGCGGCCGTGCTCGACCGCACCCTCGCCATCGTGGCCGAAGCCTGGGCGCACACGCGGGCTCAAGGCCAATCCATCTTGGGCCTCGGCCTGGGCCTGCCCGGCCTGGTAGATGTGAGCACCGGCACGCTGCTGTTCAGCCCCAACCTGGGCTGGACCGAGGTGCCGCTGCGGCGGCTGCTGGAAGCCAAATTCCCCTTCCCGATTTACATTGACAACGAGGCCAACTTGGCCGCGCTGGGCGAGAGCTACTTTGGAGCGGCGCGCGGCTGCGACTTCGTGCTGCATGTAAGCTGCGGGGTGGGCGTGGGCGCGGGCATCGTGCTCAATCGGCAACTGCTGGCGGGCGCGGCCGGGCTGGCGGGCGAGGTGGGCCACATGACCATTGACCCGCACGGCCCGCGCTGCAACTGCGGCAACACCGGCTGCTGGGAAACCTTCGTCAGCCAGTGGGCGGTGTTTCGGCGCATTCAAGCAGCGGTGATCGCCGGCCGGCCCACTCGCCTGCTGGAGAGCACCGGCCACGACCTGGAGCAGTTGACCATCCCACTGGTGGTGGACGCGGCGCGGCGCGGCGACCTGGTGGCCCGGGCCGCGCTGGAAGAGACCGGCGCGTATTTGGGCTTGGGGCTGGCGAATCTCATCAACGCCCTCAACCCGGAGCGCGTGGTCTTTGGCGGCAGCCTGAGCCTGGCGCACGAGTTTGTGCTGCCGGTGATGCGCGAGGTGGTACACAACCGCGCGCTGCGCTGGTCGCAGGAGGCTACCGAGATCGTGATTGCCGCCAACGGGGGCGACTCGTGCGTCATGGGCGGCATCGCCACCGTCTACTATCGCGTGCTGACCGGACCGCTGGCGACGGCCCGCACCACGCGGCCAGCCGAGGCCGAGCCGGCCCACGCCGCCCAGCCCGCCTGGGCCTGAAGGCCGCCGCACCGCTGCGCCCCTACCGCAGTAAAATCACCGCTGGGGTGGTCGTGGATCACCCCGCCCCAGCCCGCAAGGACAGCCATGCCGCGTTTAGCCTTCCCGCACACTCACCCGGTCCCGCCGGCGGCCCAGGCATGGCCGCCGCGATGAAAGACACCAAGCTCTACCTCATCGGCAACGCCCATATTGACCCGGTGTGGCTGTGGGGCTGGCCGGAGGGCCACCACGAGGTGCGCGCCACGTTTCGGTCGGCGCTCGACCGGCTGAACGAGTATGACGACTTCGTGTTCGTCGCCAGCTCGGCCGCCTTCTACGCCTGGATCGAGCGGGGCGACCCGGCCATGTTCGCCGAGATCAAGCAGCGCGTGGCCGAGGGCCGGTGGGAGATCGTGGGCGGCTGGTGGATTCAGCCAGACTGCAATCTGCCGGGCGGCGAGGCGTTTGTGCGCCAGGGTTTGTACGGCCAACACTACTTCAAAGAGAAGTTCGGCGTCACGGCCCGCACCGGCTACTGCGTGGACGCCTTCGGCCATCACGCGGTGCTGCCGCAAATTTTATGGAAGAGCGGGCTGGAGAATTATGTCTTTGCGCGCCCGTCGCCGGCCGAGCTAGAGACGCCGGGCCGCCTGTTCTGGTGGGAGGCCGCCGACGGCGCGCGCGTGCTGGCCCACCGCCTGGTGTTCGGCTACAACGCCTCGGTCAACCTCGACGCGCATGTGAGGCGCAGCGCGGCCGACATCACGCCGCCGGCGCCGGCGCTGATGTGCTTCTACGGCGTGGGCAACCACGGCGGCGGCCCGACCCGCGCCAACATTGAGAGCCTGCGCGCCATGCAGGCCGACCCGGCCCTGCCGGAGCTAGCCTTCAGCACGCCCAACGCCTACTTCGACGACATGCGCGCGCTCAACCTGCCGCTGGCCGTTTTTGAGGGCGAGCTACAGCACAACGCCAGCGGCTGCTACAGCGCGCACTCCGGCGTCAAGCAGTGGAACCGGCAGGCCGAGCAGCGCCTGCTGACCGCCGAGAAGTGGGCCACCATCGCGACGCGGGTGCTGGAACAGCCGTACCCGGCCGCCGACCTGGCCCACGCCTGGAAGCAGGTCTTGTTCAACCAGTTTCACGACATACTGGCCGGCACCAGCCTCGAGAGCGCTTATGGCGACGCGCGCGACAGCTACGGCGAGGCGCTGGCGATTGGCAACCGCGTGCTGATTGAAGCAGTCGAAGCGTTGTCATGGAACATCCAGCTCGAGGCGGACGAAGCGGCGCGGCCGTTCGTGGTCTTCAACCACCACGCTTGGGCGAGCCGGTGTGCGGTCGAGGTCGAGTTTGGCGCGCCGCCCATTGGCGACGATGTGCTGCTGGACGACGCTGGGGAGGAAATTCCGTACCAAATTGTCTTGGCCGAGTCGGCCTCCAACCTGCGCTTCCGCCTGGCGTTCGTGGCCGATCTGCCGCCGCTGGGCTATGCCACGTACACGCTCCGGCCGCGCCCCGCCGGCCAGGCTGCGCCCTTAGTAGCAGCGCCCGTCGCCACTGGCGGCGACACCGTGCTCGAAAACGAGCACCTGCGCGTGGAGTTTGACCCGGCGACTGGCTACATCCTCAGCCTGCGCGACAAGCGCGTGGAGCGTGAGGTGTTCAGCGGGCCGGCGGCGCGCGCGGCGGTGCTGGCCGACCCGAGCAACACCTGGAGCCACGGCGTCTACCGCTTCGACCAGGAGGTGGGTGCTTTCAAGGCCACGCGCACGCGCCTGATCGAGAACGGGCCGGTGCGCGCCACGCTGCGGGTCGAGAGCGCGTATGGCAACTCGCGGCTAGTGCAGGACTTCACCCTGTACCGCGAGCTAGACCGGCTGGACGTGGCCGTGAGCGTGGATTGGCACGAGCGCTACCAGGTGCTCAAGCTGAACTTCCCGGCCAACCTGGACGCGCCGGTCGTCACCTATGAAATCCCCTATGGCACGATCACGCGCCCTGGCACCGGGCAGGAGGAAGTCGGGCAGACGTGGGTGGACCTGACCAGCGGTGCGGGCGAGGCGGCCTATGGCCTGAGCCTGCTCAACGACGCCAAGTACAGCTTCGCCGTCAGCGGCAGCGACCTGAGCCTGACCGTGCTGCGCAGCCCGATTTACGCCGCCTTGCTCTCGGTGCCCGCCGGCACCGAGGACGACTACCGCTTCATGGATCAGGGGCTGCAAGCGTTCCACTATTCGCTGTGGCCGCACGCCGGCCCGTGGGAGTCGGGCGGCACGGTGATGGCCGCCGCGGAGTTGAATGCGCCCGCGCTGGCGGCGCCGGCGACTTTTCACGCGGGCACGCTGCCGCGCCGGGCCGCGTTCATCGAGGTGGAATCGCCCGACGTGACACTGACCGTGGTCAAGCAGGCCGAGGCCGGGGACGACCTGATCCTGCGGGCGGTCAACACCAGCCAGCGCGCCAGCTACGCCACGATCCACCTCAACGCCTGGCGGCGCGCCATCCAGAGCGAGTTCGGACCGGCCGAGATCAAGACCTTTCGCGTGCCGCAGAGCCTGGCGCACGGCGCGGTGGAGAACAACCTGCTGGAGTGGGAAGCGTGACCCGCGCCGGCCGGTGCTAGAATCTGCCCGCGCTCGCTGGAGCGCTCCGCTAACCCATTGGTGAAACTCATGCATACGAGTCTGCAAACGCTGGTCGAAAAGTATCCCGCGCTGGACGCACTTGTGCCGGCCGTGCAGCAGGCGGCCGAGATGATGACGGCCTGCTATCGCGCGGGCGGGCAGGTGCTCATCTGCGGCAACGGCGGCAGCGCGTCCGACGCCGAGCACGTGGTGGGCGAGTTGATGAAGGGCTACCTCTTCAAGCGCCCGGTGGCGGCCGACCTGCGCCGCGCCCTGACCGAGGCCTACCCCGATGAGGGCGCTTACCTGGCCGACCACCTGCAAGGCGGGCTGCCGACCATCTCGCTCGCCAGCCATACGTCGCTCATCACCGCCATCGTCAACGACATCGGCGGCGACCTGATCTTTGCCCAGCAGGTCTACGGCTACGGCCGCCCGGGCGATGTGCTGCTGGCGATCAGCACCTCCGGCGCGTCGGCCAATGTGCTGCACGCCGTGCGGGTGGCGCGCGTGCGCGGGCTGCGCTCCATCGGCTTCACCGGGCGACACGGCGGCCAACTGGCTACGCTGTGCGACCTGCCGCTGTGCGTGCCCGCTGACCGCACCGCCGACATTCAAGAACGGCACCTGGCGATTTATCACGCCGTGTGCGCCATGCTGGAAGAGGCCTTGTTCCCCCAATGAAGTTCTACACGCTCGAAAAGATCGCCAAGCAACTGCCGGAGTTGCGAGCCGCCAGTGTGCGCGCCGAGCGGCCGCTGCCGGCCTTCAAGTACCACGCGGTGGACGTGCCGGGGGCCGAAGCGCCGGGGTTTGACGACGCCGCCTGGGCCGACTTTACAGTGGGCGGCCACTGGGGCGGCTACGATCAAATTGCCTGGTTCCGCACCACGCTGACCCTGCCGGACGGCTGGCAGGACCACAAGCTGCAACTGCGCTTCGTGGTCGGCCCGGCTGAAGGCGGCGAGTCCACGGCCGAGACGATGCTGTATGTGGACGGCGTGGCGCTGCAAGGGCTGGACGTGTGGCACGAGACGGCCTGGCTGCCGCCGGAGCTAAAGGCGCGCCGCACGCTGAGGCTGGCGCTGCGGGCCTGGAGCGGCGTGTGGCGCGTGCCCGAGCGGCGACACTTCCGCGTGGCGCAGTTGGAGGTGATTGACGAGCCGACTGAGGCGCTGTTCTTCCTGGCCGACACGGTACACAAGGCGCTGGCGGTGCTCGGCCCCAATGACCTGCGGCGCGAGCTGATGCTGACCGCGCTCAACAACACCTTTCTGCGGCTGGACTTCACCGAGCCGAAGTCCGAGGCCTTCTATCATTCGACAGCGGAGGCGCACGCCTATCTGGCCGCCTGTGTGCAGGCCTGGCAGGCGCACGCGGAGATCAAGCCGCGCGTGACCGTGGTGGGCCACGCGCACATAGACCTGGCCTGGCTGTGGCGCTGGGCGCACACGCGCGAGAAGGCCCAGCGCACCTTTGCCACCGTGCTGCACCTGATGCGGCAGTATCCCGAATACCGCTTCATGCACTCGTCGCCGCACTTGTACAAGGCGCTGGAGCAGGACGCGCCAGAGCTGTATGCCCGTGTGCGGGCCAGCATCGCGGCCGGCGATTGGGAGATCACCGGCGGCATGTGGGTCGAGAGCGACACCAACGTGCCGAACGGCGAGTCGCTGGTGCGGCAGTTCCTGCTGGGCAAGCGTTACATTCGTGACGCCTTTGGGCGCGAGACCAACATCCTGTGGCTGCCGGACGTGTTCGGCTACAGCGCCGCGCTGCCGCAAATCATCAAGGGCAGCGGCGTGGAGTATTTCTTGACCACCAAGATCAGTTGGAGCCAGGTCAACCGCTTCCCGCACGACACGTTCAACTGGCGCGGCATTGACGGCACCGAGGTGCTGACGCACTTCGTGACCACGCCCGACACTAACGAACGCTTCTACACCTACAACGGCAAGCTCCAGCCGTATGACATTCAGGGCGTGTGGGAGAGCTACCGCCAGAAGGACGTGAACGACGAACTGCTGCACCTGTATGGCTGGGGCGACGGCGGCGGCGGCCCGACGCAGGCGATGCTGGAAACCGCCCGCGCCCTTAAGAACTTGCCCGGACTGCCGGCGGTGGAACAGGGCCTGGCCGAGCCGTACTTCGCCCGCCTGGCCGAGCGGCTGGCCGACCAGCAACTGCCGGTGTGGGACGGCGAGCTGTATTTGGAGTTCCACCGCGGCACGTACACGTCGCAGGCCTTCAACAAGCGCGCCAACCGCCACTCGGAAATCCTGTTTCACACCGCCGAGTGGCTGGCGGCGCTGGCCGCGCTGACGCTGGGCCGGCCCGCCTACCCGCAGGCCGAGTTGCAGCGCGGCTGGGAGCTGATCCTGTTCAATCAGTTCCACGACATCCTGCCGGGGTCATCTATCCCGGCCGTGTACGTGGACAGCCGCAAAGACTACGCCGAGATCGCCCAGATCGGCGAGGCGGTGGCAGCCGAGGCCCGCGCCGCGCTGCTGGCGCAGATCGCCACGCGCCAGCCGAGCGTGGTGGTGTTCAACGCGCTGGGCTGGCAGCGCGCCGGGCTGATCGCGCTGCCGGCCGACGGCACGCTGGACGGGCTGGCGCTGGGCGGCGGGGTGCAGGCCATCACTAGCACAGGTGGGCAGGCGCAGTGGCTGGCCGAGGTGTCGCCGGTGCCCGCGCTGGGCTACCAGGCCGTGCCGCTCGAAACGGCCCTGGCCCCGGAGTCCGCCCTGACGGTGACGCCCGCGTTGCTCGAAAACGAGTTCTACCGGGTCACGCTCAACGCGCACGGCCAGCTTACGTCAGTCTTTGACAAGCGGGCCGGGCGCGAGGTGCTGGCCCCCGGCGCGCGGGGCAATGTCCTGCAAACCTTTGAGGACAAGCCGATGCAGTTCGACGCCTGGGACATTGACCTGTACTACCAGGAAAAGCTGCGCGAGGTGGACGACCTGATCGAGGTGGCGGTAGAGGAGAGCGGCCCAGTGCGCGGCACGCTGCGGCTGCGCTGGCGCTTCCACAAGTCCACGATCACGCAACGGCTGAGCCTGTATGCGCACATGCCGCGCCTCGACTTCCGCACCGAGGTGGATTGGCACGAGCGCCAGGTGCTGCTCAAGGTCGCCTTCCCGGTGGACGTGCGCGCCACGCACGCGACCTACGACATTCAGTTCGGCTCGGTCGAGCGGGCCACGCACTGGAACACCAGTTGGGATTGGGCGCGCTTCGAGGCGGTGGGCCACAAGTGGGTGGACCTCTCGGAGGGCGGCTACGGCGTGGCGCTGCTCAACGACTGCAAGTACGGCCACGACGTGAAGGACAACGTGCTGCGGCTGACGCTGCTGCGCTCGACGATTGACCCCGACCCGTTGGCCGACGAGGGGCGGCACACCTTCACCTACAGCCTGCTGCCGCACATGGGCGACTGGCGCACCGGCGGTGTGGTGCGCGAGGCCTACGCCCTGAACGTGCCACTGACTGCCGCGCGCGTGCCGGCCCAGCCCGGCGGCGCGCTGCCGCCGAGCTTTCAACTGGCGGCCTCTGACGCCGAGCACGTCGTGATCGAGACGGTCAAGCAGGCCGAGGCCGGCGGAGCGTGGGTGTTCCGCGTGTACGAGTGCCACCAGGCGCGGGCCACGGCGGTACACGTCACGTTTGGGCGCACGATCCGTGCCGCGCAGGAATGTAACCTGGTGGAGGAGGCCGACCGGCCGGCCAGCTTCGCCGGGGCGGTGCTGACCTTCCCCATCCGCCCGTTTGAGATCAAGACCTTCAAAGTCTGGTTCGAGGCCCCATGACCGAATTAATTCTGGCCTTTGACTTCGGCGGCACCAAGCACACGGCCGGCCTGATCGAGCGCGGCGGGCGCGAGTGGCTGGCCCAAAAGCAGGTCGCCTCGCCGCCCGGCGCGGACGGCGATTACGACATCCGCACCATGCTGGGCCTGGGCCGTGAATTGCTGGCCGGGGCGCGGCCGGCGGCGGTGGGCGTGAGCTTTGGCGGCCCGGTCAATTACGCTACCGGCACGGTCATCCTCTCGCACCACGTGCCCGGCTGGGAGAACCGGCCGCTGCGCCAGATCATCGAGGCCGAGTTTGGCGCGCCGACGAACGTGGACAACGACGCCAACGTGGCGGCCGTGGGCGAGCATCGCTTCGGCGCGGGGCAAGGGTGCAGCAGCCTGCTGTATATCACCGTCAGCACCGGCGTGGGCGGCGGTTGGATATTGGACAACAAGCCGTGGCGCGGGCGCGACAGCCTGGCGGGCGAGTTCGGCCACCTGATGGTTGATCCGCTGGGGCCGGTGTGCGTGTGCGGCAGCCGGGGCTGCGTGGAGCGCCTGGCCTCCGGCACGCACATCGCCGGGCGGGCGCGCGAGTGGCTGGCGGCCCAGCCGGAGCGCGGCGCGGTGCTGCGGCGGCTGGTGAACGACGACCTGGCGGCGGTGGACGGCAAGGCCGTGGCCCAGGCCGCCGCCGAGGGCGATGAGCTGGCCTGGGAGTCGTTAGCCGTCAGCGCCCGCGCGCTGGGCCAGGGGATCGGCTCGGTCGCAAATTTGATTAATCCAGAGCGCTTCGTGCTCGGCGGCGGCACCACCAAGTCGGGCGCTCGCTATTGGGAGACGATCCGCGCCACGGCCCGCGCCACCGCCATGCCGGAGGTCAACTTTGAGATCGTGCCGGCCGGGCTGGGCGACTTCGCGCCGCTGTGGGGCGCGGTGGCTATCGCCGACCAGGCCGCGCAGTGACCAAGAGGCCCGCTGCGGTGGTTGATCTGCTCAGCCCGAAGATCATTCAGGAGTTGGCCCTGCCCTCCAACCAGCGCTACGGGCAGGCGATTTACGACCGCGGCGGCGTGCAGTTCATTGAGTTTGGGACCGACCAGGTGGAGGGTTGGGTCGGCGGCCTGGATGGCAGCGTGGCCGCGGGCGGCAGCCAACGGCGGCGGACGCGGCTCTTCATAACGCCAGGCGGGTTAGGCTGGCACTGCGCCGGCAACCCCAAAAACCATCAGGTCTTTTGCAAGCACTGCTACGCGCTGGCGCTGGCGATCATCGCCCGTTCCAAGTAGCGGCAGGCGTTACGGCACGGCCTGAATTCCACGCCCTTAAGACCCCTAGCGCAGCATCCCCTTCGCTCCTTCCGCACCAAACTTCTGCTTGAACTCCAGCGCGTTTCGTGATACTATACGAACTCTTGTTCTAATCACTTAGCTGTTTTCATCCGATACCCTTTGTAGAACAGGAGCAACACATGGGCGCCAATCTCAGCCAATCCTTCCCCACCCCCGAGGAATGCGACCGCTGGGCCGAGCAGCAAACCCGCCTGGCCGCACAATGGAACTTGCAAAAGACCGCCGACCTGGGCAACCGCTCGGTCGTGCGCGTGCCGGTCGTCTCGCCCGCCGGCCAGCCGGAAGAGATCACCGTCGCCGTTGAGCCGGGCGCGCCGGTCGAGCCGCGCATCCACGCCCACCTGCACCAGACGCGGCGCTTCGCCGGTTACCGCGAAGACCCGCTGCGCCGCCGGCAGAGCGCCTTTGTGCGCAGCCTGCGCTTCGACTGAGGCGGCCTTCTCTGACCTCTGACTTCCGACCTCTGACCTCCGGCTCGCCTTACCGAACATGGTAGACTGTGAACATCTGCTCATAATTCTCTAAGGCATTCTAGCAATGCACACACACACCGCCACGGCGGTTGCCAACGCCAACATCGCCTTTGCAAAGTAGTCACAATGATCCACCCCTGGACATCACAGTGACCGCCCGTTTAGTCCTGAACGAATTGCGGGCTATTTAGTAACCAGGCACGCCTTCAGTAAAGAGTTCTCCGCTTGATCCTGGGCCGCTGGCTAACGCCAGCGGCCTTTCTGTTTTGGCCCATCGTGCATTGCATCCCTAAGCTACCTGCGGGAACAGCAGGTAGCTTGGAAGTCTTCGGCTGACCTGAGGGCGCACAGTGGATTTCGCCGACTGTGGCGCTCCAAAGTAATGTGTCCCGTTTACAGTCTGTAGCCTTCACCCAGCCCTTCAAGTTCCTTCAATTCAATTCAAGCCCTTGCTTGCTACTCTGCAATCATCAAATCTTGCTTGGTCCCCGGAAACAGTACACCTGCGCAAATCACAGGTTCCGGATAACGCCAACTTTCTGATTGGCTACGGGGACATCACGCTGCTCCTGGATCTAAACGGAACCAGGATGCTGCTTACTCGCCGAACCCGTTGAGTAAGTCACTCGCCCAATCGACTCTCTGATCGATGGCCGGTGAATGGAGGAGCTGCTCACTTCTCCAGGGTTCATGCTCGCACGCCCACGCAAACAAATGCGCCGTGCCGTCCACCGCTTGTCCTTTTCAGGATGAGCCGTTCGCCGAGCGGTGGTCGAGGCCAGAGCCACATAACTGGCCGACGGGTTCCAGAACCATTCGGGAAAGTGACGGCCCGATGGAAATTCTGTGTCCAAGAAAGGGTCACGACTAGCCACTCCAGCGAGAGTGTGCTGCGCTCCTTCGGGAGCTTTAACCGGACAGGATCGGCAAACGGCGGTGGGCAAGCTGTCCCCCGCTGGTGATAGAGCGGCAGTGGCTGCTCAAAAAGAGTAGTGGCAGCAGGCGTGGAAACCGTCGAAGACGGTTTCCACGGTCTGGTAGGCCGACGGGAGAGTTGCGCCGGCCGGCTGGGAGCTAATCATGGCCAAAAACTACGGTTCAGCGGTATTCCAGGTCAAGGCGGCGCTGCAAGCCGTGTTCACGCCAGGAGTGAGCCGGCACGCTGGAAAGCTGGACGGCACAGCCGCAGCGCACATCTATTCCATCGGCGCGCTGAAGACCTACCTGAGCTGCGACATCGTGTTCGCCAGGTGGGTTCGCGCGGAGTTCAACGAGAAGTTCATCGGCGGGATCGGCCCCCCGATGGTCGACCGGTTCGTCCGGAGCCTGCATGACCGGGACTTGTCGCACGCGACGGTCAACAAGTACGTCGCCGCCATCGTAAAACTGGACGCCGGTCTGCGCGCGGTGGGCTGGCGGCCCAAGGACGCGCCGGAACTCGTGCCGGCAGACCTGTACAGCCGCCATGCCGACGCACGCCCAGCGCCGTACTCCGCTGATCAAGCCCAGCAAATTATCGCGCACCTGCGGCAGGCCTGCCCCGACCGGCGCCTGGCGCTCGCGGCCGAGGCCGCCTGGCACGGCGGGCTGCGGATAACGGAGGTGGCTGGGTTGCGCCTGAGCGAGATCAGCGAGAGCGGCTGGACCGTGAACCTGGATGGGCACAGCACCAAAGGCGGCCGGCCGCGAATGGTGCCCTTGAATGATGCGGCCAAGGCATTTTTCCAGGAGTTGCGGCACATGACCGAGCGTCGCAGCGGCGACTACGTCTTTCGCGACCACAAGGGCCTGCCTCGTGAATTGCAGCGCTGGCTCAGGCGGTCGTGCCGGGAGCTGGGAATTGGACACAGTCGGGTGCATGACTTTCGGGCGGCGTACGCCAACAAGTTGTGCGACCGACTGATAGCCGCCGGGGCGACGGACCATCAGGCTCGCCGCGAAGTCGCCGGCGCGCTGGGGCATGGGCGCGTGGACGTGCTGAAACACTACTTGTTACCGAAGTGAAGGTGGACATTTTCTACTGAGAAAGGGACCCATGAACAGCCTGGATGCTGGTGACACCACGCCGCGCCTTCAGAGAGTTGCCCTGGTGGAGAACTACCATCTGGTAGACGTAGAAGCGCCAAACCCGGTGAACGACCCGAAATTCGTGGAATTCGCTGATTGGCTACAGCAATGCAATGTTCCTAGACACCTGGCGGAGACGATTTTTCAACACTATGGCCCGAGCGCGCTGCAGGTCGTGCAGTCCGATCCGTATCGGCTGGTCTGGGAGGTCGGGGGCATCGGTTTCAAGACGGCCGACAGCATCGGGCGTGGGCTGGGGCTTTCGCCGGCCGCACCGTCTCGCCTAGAGGCGGGGTTCGTGTACACCCTGCGGCAGACGGTCAGCGACGGCCACGTGTATGTGCCCTTACCGTATTTGGTTGAGCGCGCCAACCATTTGCTCGACACCGATGAGGCTTCGCTGTACCTAGCGCTGGATCGGCTGGCGACGAATGGGCACATTCGGCAAGAAGCCCTTCCCGGCCAGTCCAAGGTCGCCATCTACCTGGCAGCGCTGCACCGGGCTGAGATCGGCGTGGCAGCGGCGTTGCGTCAACTGTTGGGTTCACCGGCATCGCGTCTGCTGGGCTGTGGCCATGGCAGCCAGTCCGATGTTATTGGCGTGCCCCTGACGGCCGAACAGCATCAGGCGGTAGGGATGGCATTGGCGTCCAAAGTCAGCATCCTCACCGGCCAACCGGGCACGGGCAAGACTACTGCCCTGCGGGCGTTGATCGCCAGGTTGGAAGCCGGTGGGCGCCGGTATGCGCTGGCATGCCCCACAGGCCGAGCCGCAAAACGGCTGAGTGAAGTGACCGAGCGCCCCGCCCAGACCATCCATCGGTTGTTGGGCTACTCTCCGGAGCTCGGCTTTGCCTTCAATGGCGACCAACGGCTCGAGGTTGACATGGTCATCGTGGACGAGACCTCTATGGTGGACCTGCCGCTGATGTATCGGCTGCTCCAGGCCCTCAACCCGGCCGCTCAGTTACGCAAGGGGTGTCGCGTGTTTTGCGGAACCGGTGCGGGTCCCGCCCACGAGTAAACCGGGCATTGAGAGACATCGGGTAAGGATTGGGCGGTCAGGGCCTCCAGTGTAAAGGG
>Ga0163153_10002045_pt1 | contig 30469 bp, 29 predicted proteins | sample OliLakLV19MP6IB1_FD_148629 | JGI IMG/M metagenome (GOLD analysis project Ga0163153, IMG submission 148629) | Freshwater microbial mat bacterial communities from Lake Vanda, McMurdo Dry Valleys, Antarctica - Oligotrophic Lake LV.19.MP6.IB-1 | ecosystem: Environmental > Aquatic > Freshwater >...
GGCGATGAAGCGGCAGGCCGAAGCGTGCGTCGATCAGAACGAACGATGATTTACAGAAAGAAACTTGCACTCCTTTGCATGTTTGCGCGCGACGTTTTCGACTGTGCTGGTGCGACCGCAAACGCATTCTGAAATGCAGAGTTTATGCATAGCGTGGGCATCGAATGGCACTTCATTCTCACGGTTTGTATTGGTTCGAGGGTTGTAACACCGCAACTCCCCGTGAAAGTGCCGCAGCAATTTGTTGTCGCAACTAGAATCATTGTTTCGCGTATCCCCGTTTACCTCAAAATAGTTATTTGCGGTGCCCGACTGACGATTCTGGTTTGTTCTTTTCGATTGCGTCGCCGATTGTGCGGTTCACGTCAGATCGCGATCCGCTCAATCTCATCAAGCGTGATCGCGTCGTCGGTGCGGTCGTACAGCTTAGTAGTTCGTGGCGACTCGTGCGCAGCGATCGCCTGGGCGTGTTCGAGCGTGCCGCCGTTCTCGAGATACGCGGTGATGCCGGTGGCCCGAAACGTGTGGCAGCAGATGCGTTCGGCGCCGATGCCGGCAGGAACGGCACGCCGTTTGACCATGCGGAGTACATCGATTCGGCTCATTCGATCGGCAGAGAGTGCGGCGGACTTGCCGGTCATGGATCGAAACAGCGGCGACTTCGTGTCGTCCGCAAAGCCTGCCGCCGCCAGATACTGATCCAGATATTCTTCAGCCGTGTGATGCACCGGTACTTCATGGAACTTGCCGTTCTTTTCGTGCAGTCGGAACCAGCTTCGTTTTCCTTGCTGGTAATAATCGTCCACATTCATGTTCACGACCGCCGAGACGCGGGCGAAACTGAACACCATCACGCCAATCAAAGCCCGATCGCGTAGACCGATAATGGTGTTGGTTTCGATCGAATCGAGCAGTTGCCGCGCTTCGGCGGCGACGAGCACCGGGGTCTTCCCTTTCTTGACGACGTGCCGCGGGCCTTTGACCGACCACGCGGGGTTCACCGCGACGATGTGGCCGGTCACCAGCCAGTCGAAGAGCATGCGGATGGCCGCAAGATGTTGTTTGACCGTGGGTGCCGAGCGGATGCGGGTCAAGTGTTCGATGTACGCGCCGATCGCGATCGGCTGAATCGTGCGGAGTTCTAATCCCTTCGCCTCGCACCAGCCAAAGAACTGCCCAATGGCTTGCGCATACGCTTCCCGCGTGTTGCGGTTGCGGATTGTCGCGGCGAAGAACTCGGCGAAACGGCGCACCGCGTCGTCGCCGGCGCGGACGATGATCGACGGCAGGCCCGCCCGCGACATTCCTGAAAACTCCGAACGGGTTGAGAGGGAGAACGGGTTGTGGGATTGATTGTTTATACTATTATCACGATACATAACGTCCTTTATGATACAGGTGACCCCTGCCCCAGCGCAAGGTCAAAGGGGCCATCGAACTGTGGATAAGTCACTGAACATTGTTTCATCATCACAACTGCCGCGAGGCGGCATCAGCGTCGTAACCCATGAAACTTCTTTCCGCAGGCCGAGTCCTCGCCGACGGGGAAGCGGCCTGTCGCAAGGGTCTTTCGGGGATCAGGGCGACTTATCCCCAACTTCCCTGCTCGCCGGCTTGTGGCATGAGGTGATAAGATGGTGAGACCGAGCGGTGCTGCTAACCGCGCCGCCAATCACCTGAAATGTCACACGTTCCTAAACGCAATCATTATGTGTCCGCCGTCGCTTTTGAGCCGTCGGTCGTCGAATATCTGAATGACTTGGCCCAGCGCATGAGGATGAGTCGAAGCTGGGTGATCAACACGATCGTGCAGGAGTACGCGATGTTCATCGAACAGAAAAACATCACGCCGCTCAAGTCGCGCACCACCATACTAAGATAATCGCCATCGCTGTCATGAACCGTTCGCTGGAGGGAAAGCAGACCGTATCGCGCTTAACAAAGCCATTTGATGACAAGGCGTTTTCCGGTTTTGCGGCTCCAACCAGCAACACCACCTACACGCCCAACCAGTTTTTCGACGTGTGTCTGCCGCACCGATCGCGCGGCTGCGTGCGGATCGTGGCGTATCTGATTCGCCGGACTTTGGGATGGAGCGATTCGCATGGCATGCCGCTGGTGGAACGCCATGCAATTTCCTACAGCGAGTTCATCGACAAAGCGGGGGTGAGCCGGGGCGCCATTAAGACAGCGTTGACGGAGGCCATTGCGTTCGGCTTCGTTCAGTGTGTCGAAGCTCCGGCGGCCAAGTCGTCAACGTCATCGGGGACGTCTGGTCGGTACGAGCTGAACTGGGACGAAGGGGCGAATTATCTCAAAAACCCTAAAGCGTTTGGGGGCTTCTTCGCCGGCGAAGGCAACCGAACCTATGTGCCCAACCAGTTCTTCGACGACCTGGTTCCCACCGAGGCATTGTCGGTGCTCAAGGTGGTGGGCTCAATCCTTCGCTTCTCCATCGGGTTTCAGATCAGGTGGGGCCACCGCCGCCAGCAAATTGATCTGAGTTACGAGGACATCCGCCGCTACAGTCACCTCGCCGACGTGCATTCCCTCATGAATGCGATCAACCGATCGATCGAAAACAACTACATCGTGCGGCTGGAAGCGGGCGTTTTCGACCCCAACGCCGGCCGGGGCAGCAAGCCGGCAGTGTACGCGCTCAAGTGGCTCAACCAAGCAGTTGAACCAATGATCGGTACAAAAACCCCAACGGTAAATTCGCAAGTTGACGATCGGAACAAAAACCCCAGCGGGATCGGTACAAAAACCACAACGGACGATCGGTACAAAAACCCCAGCGACATAGAAATAACAAGAATAAATAACAACAAGAAACAACAGGCGGCGATCGTATCGCCTGAAGCTGCTGCCGGTTTTGAATTGCTCAGAGCCGAAGGATTCGACGAGCGGGCTGCGGAGGCGATCGCGAGCCGCTTTACGGTGCAGCGGATTGTCCGCCAGATCGACTGGCTCAGTCGTCGGAACATCAAGTCCAACCGACTCGGTTTGCTCCGCACCGCGATCGAGCAGGACTGGCCGGCGCCTTCGGCAAAGTCGGGTCAACCCGACTTGCGGGGGGAACACTCGACGGGGAACCGCGTGCCGACGGGCGATTTTAGTTCGGCGCTTCGGGCGGTCCGGTCGCGGTTTGATATCAACCCATAATCCAATTTGCATGTACATCATCACTTCGATCAACGCCAAGGGAGGCTGCGGCAAGAGCACCATCGCAATGAACCTCGCCTCGGGTTTGGCGCTGCTCGGGTACGACACGCTGCTCATTGACATGGACCCGCAGGCGCAGGTCACCCAATGGCTGGGCGCCGGTGACGGATTGCGCCTCGGTGGAACACTCGCATCGGCGTTCGGCGGCGCGGAATCGTTCGATAAGGTGATTCAGCCGACGCGGTACCCGAACCTCAGCTTCGTCGCCGCCAGCGAAGGGCTGGAAGATGTGGGCCGGCAAATCACCGACAACGAAGGCTATGCCACGATGCTTACGGGGATGCTGGTCAACTCACCCCGTCAGTTCACGTTTGTCGTCATCGATTCGCCCAACCAGATCAGCCCGATCATGGAAAATGCGATCTATCCGTCCGATTTGTTCATCGTCCCGTTCGAGTCGACCAAGGCCGTGCGGTCCTACGCCAACTTCTTCAAACTGCTGATGCGGCTGCGTCCAGGCGAGGAACACCGGTTGATGCATGTACTGGTCAACCTCTCCCGTCAGCAGGGATTGCGCAACAAAGTGATCGAGACGATGGCGTTCCACGGCATTCCGCGGGCGGAAACCGAAGTCCGCACTTGCGGCTGGCTGGCTCAGGTGGACGAACACGGCGGCTCGATCTTCGACTACCGCCCGTACAGCAAAGGGGCGGCGGACATGGCGGCGCTGCGGAGGGAAGTAATTGAGATTCTCGCGCGCGAAAATGCCGACCTTCTTCCCGCACTGTCGGCCGCCGATGCGATGCTGACCCCGCGCCGCGTGGTATCGCCGTCGGCAGCAGAAGAATTCGTCGCAGTTCCGCCCGAAGTTGCCGCCGAACCTATTGCCGAACGGGCAGCGATCGTCCCGCCGCCGGAGCCATTACCCACCAACCTAAATCCACAATCATGAAACTACCCGAAGGGAAGACCCGCCTTGACCTGGTCCGCGAAGGACTCACCGGCGGATTGAAGAAGACCGGTCGTCTGGTCGTCAGCATCGACCGTCTGAGCGAAGATCCGAAAAACGAGCGCCGGACGTTCCGCAACATGGAAGGTTTAATTGCATCGATCAAGTCTGTCGGGTTGGTCGAACCGATCACCGTCATCCCCACGGAAGGGGAGACCTACCGCATCGTCACCGGCCACCGGCGGTTCAGGGCCGCAAAGGAAGCGGGACTGTTTCAGGTCGAAGTGCTGATTCGCGAACCGGAAGACGAGATCAAACGCCGCCAGAAGTCGATTATCTCGAATGTGCAGCGGGAGGACGTGGGGCCGGTCGAGCTGGCCGAAGCGCTAAAATCGATCCTGGAAGAAGGCCCGGCCATGCAATCACAGGAAGATTTGGCGACCCTGATCGGCAAGGACAAACGCTGGGTCAACGGGATGCTGCGGATTCTCACGTTGCCGCCGGCGCTGCAGACGCAAGTCAGGTCAACCCGACTTTCGCTGGGCTACGACGCGATGATCCGTGTTGCCCGCGTTGAGGATCCCAACCTGCAGCGGGAACTGGTTGAAGCGCTGCTCGGCGGCGCGACCCAGCGGGAGATTCGCGACCGCATTGGAGAAAACAAACCGCCGACATCATCAACATCGAACGACAGAACAACGGCGACGCCCAAGGCCAAACGGGTGTTCAAGACCGAACACCAGGCGATCGTGATCGTGCAGAGCACGACGGCCAAACTCAGCCCAGACCGGGTTGTATGGGCGCTTCGCGAAGCGTTGAAGTCCGCTTATGAACAAGCGGGCAAGCAGGACGAGTAGCGTTCATCGAACACAACGATTCCTATCGGACACACCACCTCAGCGGTGGTGTTTTTGCACGAGTGTCTTTCACCGCCGAACGATCCGTTCGTGCGTTGAGGGGTTCCCCAAGGGTCTCCCCACCAGGGGGAGGGGAAGAAGGAGTACGGATTCCGCCGCAAACCGCGGCGGCGCAACGGACTGTGCGTGCGAGTTGTCGGGTGCTTGCGCCCCCGACTTCGACCGGCTTCCTCACGGCTCCGCGTGGCTATTGCTCACGCTGCGGCCTTGCCCCTGATCGCTAGCGCTGGGGGCGGCGGCAATCCGGTCGAAGTCGGGGCCGCTCGAAGGTGCCGCGGGATGCGCTGCATCCCTTGCCGTCCTCGATGCCGGCGAAGCCGTATTCGGACGGGGCACTTCGGCGCCCGACAACTCGCACGCACGACGGGTGGTCCTGCGGACACAAGTCGTCCGTAGGACACGGGTGTTCTACCGAAAACAGGGGGGCAGGCCCCACTGCCTGCATGACTGCGGACAACCGCGTGTACAAAACGATGTTCGCCGACGCAAAGCAAGGCCATCGCGGCGCGGGTCGGCGGCATCGCAGCGTCGTCCTCCCCTTTTCTTGAAACACAACACCCAACGGATTGTGTCAAGTCACACGACTGTTGACATCGCTGCACATAACCGGTCCCACGCGTGTTACGCTAGAAAAACACGAGCATGAAAACGCACCGCAACAACTCTCGGGTGACCGACCGCGACATCGACGTGTTGCGCGGACTGTTTGAATGCCGCGTTCTGACGCTCGGCCAGATCGCACTCATGCAGTTCGCCGGCCGCGGCGAAGCGGCCAAGAAACGCATTCAGACTCTCAAGCGCGCAAAGCTGATAGCAGAACGTCCGCGCGCTCGGAATTACGAGCGGTCGATCTTGTTTCTCACCAAAGCGGGCTTTTCAATGCTCCGGTCCGGCGGACATGTCCGCGACTTTCCCAAGATCGACTGGGACACGATGGAAAAACGAGTTCGCGTTTCCCCGCTAACACTCGCCCACGAACTGTCCGTCAACCATATCAAAGCCATCATGACGGCGGCGATGCGCAACCAACCCGGATTGACACTCGTGGAGTTCCTCACCTGGCCGCGCCTATTTTCATTCAAAGCCAACACCGACACCGGCGATGCATTTGGGCACGAAACCGTCATTCGCCCCGACGGCTTCGTTCGCATCGAGCAGTCGCTCGCCGATGAAGTTTCCACGCATCTTGCATACCTCGAAGTCGATCGCAGCACCGAAACCCTCGACACGCTGCGGATGAAAGTGCTAGGGTATATGGATCACTTCCGTTCCGGCGGTATGGCCGCACGGCTGGGCCGTCCACGGGCAGAGTATAAATCGTCCCCGTTTCGTGTGTTGTTTGTACTCAACAACGATGAACGGCGGAACAATTTGGCCGAAGCGCTGCTCACCATGCACCGACCCGTCCTGCAGTTGGCGTGGCTGACGACACTCGACGCGATCCTGGCCGACCCGCTAGGCCCGATCTGGCTGCGTCCGATCGACTACCGCACTGCCACGACCGCAACACAGTATGAACCTAGGACCCGATTGCGAGGCGAGGTCTACCGCCGCGATCCCACCCGCGAGGCATTCGTCGCAAATGCACTGGAACTGAAACATTTTCTCACTGCAAAGCACTAACTTTAGTTGCGAACGGCTACTGTCACAGCCTGCACATGCGCATTGCAATTACCTCCGCTTACCGAACTTCTTCCGACTCGGATTGAGCGATTGCACCGGAACTTCGATATCCATCTGCTTGCAAACCGCCTGTTTCTGAGCCTGATCGGTGTCGATTAGCAACAACCGCTCCCAAGTCACTGCTTCGAGCACGACTCGTGCCACTTTGTTGCCAGCCTTATTGAGCTTCTTATGAAGTCGTACGATTTCATCTACCGGAATGTGGGGCGTTCGTCGGTTTAACCGCACAACCAAATCTACGAGTTCAATCGGAATGGCAGGATCAGTCGCGCGCAACCTGTTCAAAGTCGACTCCAAATCTTTGGATCCAATGGCATTGGCGACCCTCTTCGTAAGTCCAAAAGTTGCCATCCAGTAAGTCTCGAACCAGAATCTGCTTGACATGATTCCCGCTTCACGCCAGAGGTCCCTTAATTCCGCGCGCCGTAATTTCCCCGCCTCAGCATCTTTATCAGATCCTCCAGCGGCCCGTGCCTTCTCGATGTTCTCCTTAACCTTCGATCTTACGAGCACTGGCATTAAACGTTTCCGAACATCCATGACCATATGTCGCAAATCCTTCAAGTGATGGAAAAGGAAACCAAGAAGCCGACGTTGCACCCCGAAGACCTCCTGCATCAACGATAGCTTCTCGGGCCCCTCAGTCGAAAAAGCCTTATTTCTCAGCACTTGACCGAGAATTCGTATCGTCCGCAACGCTCCTCGGACGTCATTCAATGTTGCGTGGAGTTCCTCGCGTATGTCTTGTTCATCGCCGTTGGGAACCACCCGCACGAGCCTCCCATCATGGAGCTGTCGATCCCGTCGCTTCGCTGCAGCGTCGTCTTCCAGCTCTTGGAGAAGCTTTCGGTTCACGTCGGGCGCGGTGGATGGCAGCGCGAAGAAGCCCTCGACGCCAGGTAACTTATTCAAGGGCTCAACGTCGTTTTCGACCGTCGCCGGCTTTGCACTCTCAAAAAACTTCGCTGCTGCCGCACGCATTTCGTCCAGTACAATAGGGTTGTCCGTTAGGTGCGAGAGGAAGACCAATACGTTTGCCGATACCTCGTGATGCAGCCGCTGAGTCAACTCGCGGATGACGTTGGTTGCTTCCGGGCGGTGGATGTTCCGCGATAGCCAGTAGGCCACGAAAAAGGAAAAAACGTACGTTTGCCGGAATGCGACCTCGTCTCCGTCGAGTCGCAGCATTCGCGTATCAACCAGATCGTCCCGCACCTGCTCAAACGCGAGCGTGAGATCAAATTTTGCACAATGATCGGCATGGAATTTACGCGCCTCGGCGTCATTCAGCACCGGCTGTTTCTTCTTGAAGAGGTGATATGCAAGTTCGGACAAATATGTAAACTTGCCGGACAAATTGAATCGAGAAAACTTCGATTTGGCAAGGCGAACCGTGATGACCGCGTGGTAGAGGTGCCCGTAGTCACCGTTTTTCGCAGCGATCGTCGCGTCGGGAGACTCGTCATGCTCAAGAATCACGACCAGCAGCCACGGGGTGTGCGGAAGTCCTGCCGTTGTCAACAGCGATTGGACTTTGTCGCACAAATCGAGCGCCACAGATCGTAACTCGGCGGGGTCTCTCTCGCCGCGCCCGATCGAGGTCCAGCGAAGTGCGAGTTCTTCGAGTCGTTGCCGTCCAAAATCGCCGATTTCATACCGTTGGTAGGCAATCAGCTGAGAAATATCCTCGCCAGTTCGACGGTTGAGAAGCTCGATGAACAGGTCGTCGCTTGCTGTCAATGCGATATCCTTGAACCTACCACCGATCGCGTCGAGAATCTTGCGTCGCGCGCCAGCGTCGGATGGGGCATCGTGAAAATCGTCGACGAGCAAAACCTTCAGGTCGGTGCCCACTTGCTCAAACGCGGCCGGGGTTAGGTATTGATACTGTTGCTCGACCGCGTGCATGATTTGCTTGCGAAGGTGTTCAGTGTTCCCAGACTTCGGGAGCTCTGTTCCTCTGAGGAAGAGCGGAACGCGCCCCAACCGATGCAAATCCGCAAAAAGCCGTTTGAGTAAACTAGTCTTCCCAGCCCGATCACCGCCTCCGACAAGCGCCCGGCTCGCTTGGCTCAATTCGCCAAATACGTCTCCGCTTTTTATTCTGTCAATGACTTCCGAGGGCTTCGACTCGCCGCCATCCGCGACCTGAGTGATGCGTCGCAGATCAGGGTACGAGAAGAGGTGTGAAAGCCGGAGGTCTTCCTGCCGAGGATGAGTAAGTGGATCTTCGAGTTCGTCGAGCCACTCTTCGAACTGTGCCCGCAACCGGAACTTCCGGTCGATGCGGAATCGATTCACGTCAAGGGGCGACGGGTTTGCGATAGCGTCGAGCTCAAAGTGGTCTGTATCCCATGCATGCCGCTTAACCAGTTGTGTTTGACTCTCAAAATCAAGGCGAACTGTGTTGAACAAGCACAAATCTGAGGTCGGCGTGTCGCTCAACACTCCTCCCTCAAGATATGCGATTTCACCGCCTTCCTTCACCAACCGCCGGCTCGATTCGTTCTCGTGTTCATGTCCGGTGAGCAGGAGATCGCAATTTGTTTCAAGCAGGTCCCTCAGTTCGCGCCGAACGCTCGGCATAAGGAACCAGTGGGGCGGATGATGGATGACGCCGACCGCGAAATGGGCGTCGGTCGCAGGCGGTGTAAATGCTTCCAGTGGAAACCGAAGATCATCGTTCTCGTGAATTATCGATGTCCACGATGAGTTAAGCAGATGGAATCGAACCGTTGTACGCTTCAGCACAAGATCGAAGTGCCGATAGAAAGGGTTTTCGAGTGAGAACGCCGCGCCGTCCGGATTCACCAATTTTGAGAACTCAAAAAAGTCTCGTTGTGCTCCGAGTAGGAAACGCGCTGTCGAAGAGGCTGGCATTTGGTTCGACGTTTTGGCGCGCAATGTGATTCTTGCTTCCAAATCCTCTGACGTAAGGTCGCAGTCATGATTGCCCGGGACAACAAGAATGTGTACGGGTAAATCTGGCTTTACAAACGTGAGGTGCGTTTTGAGGCCGGTTAGTAGTCCCGAAGCCAAGCTGAATTGATCCTCCTTGCCGCCAAACGCCGCGTCACCTCCGAAAACGATTACGCACGCTTCGATGGTGTCGTCAAGCTCCGCTTGAACAGTCTTCAATACCGCGTCCCATCGCTTGAAGATCGGTTCAGATCCGTCCGTCGCGTGGAGATCGCTGAGCTGCACGAGTAATATGGGCATGCCGAGATTCTACAGCGTCGCCGGGCAGATTCGATGCGCGGGCGTGTTGGGGTGAAGTCAAGGATGGTCGACTGCGTGTAACAATGCCTCGTCAATCTCTTACTGCCTGTCCCGTAGGTGTGTGAGAGCAGTTCATCGCGGCGGTGAAGCTGATGCCGCTCCTGGGGCTGAACTGGTTAGCGCTATTCACTATCGCAGGCTACGTTTGTCAAGGCAGTGGTCACTACTGACCCATGATAAAATCAATTTCTTATCATCTAAGCTCACACGTTTTATGGAATACGTTCCGGTTCCCGATCCGTCGCTCGACCCGCAGACGGCCCGTGCCGTGGCCGCGATTGTCGCCACGCTCATTTTACAGCCGCTTTTGCCGGTGATTGAGTAGCGTCAACGGTTGGTCGTCTCGTGGCGTAGTTAAAGCAATTGTGTAAAAAGACCGCAGCACATCGTGCTACGGTCCGTTCGAATTATTCAAAATTCTATAATGCTTCAACGTTGGCATTCAGGACGACAGCAGTGCTGCAAGCATCTCCCCGTCCAAGTCGGTCGGCTGTTCATCGGCCAGCAGTTTGACCCAGGTACACCAGCGCCGGGCTGCGAGGTGCGGGATCAGCGTGTGCGCGAGTTGCACACCGGCAGCGTCGCCGTCGGGAAGAACAAACAGTCTGGCTCGTTCGGTCACGAGTTTGCAGATTGCGGCGATCTGCCACTCCGAAGCCGATGACCCGATCAATGCGACGACGTTCTGGATGCCGTGTTGCCACAGCCACCACACGGACGCAAACCCTTCGACGACAACTAGCGAATCGACCAAGTCTTCGATTCGGTGTGCGTTGTACAACACGCGCGATTTCCGGAACTCGATCAACTTTCCGTCGCGTTCGCGTCGCCCCGGAAGCAGATAACGCGGGTTGTCGGCAGTGATACTGGCATCATCGACGGCGCGACCGGCGTAGCCGATCAAATCGCCCGCTTCATTGTGCAACGGAATAGCGATGCGATCCTTCAGCATCCCCTTGCCGCAAAATCCGAGGCCAAAGTGTTCGATCGTCTCCGCGTTCAAACCGCGGCCGAGCAGGTACGCATGACTCGGATCGAGGTTTTGCAAAGTGAATCCCAGCGGCGGGTTCACTTGCGCAGCCATCGACACCGCTTCATCGTCCGGCTCAATAATCGGATCAACCGTTACAGCGATCGATTTTGGCGGCTGCCCGGCGGTCACCGATTCATTGCCGGGTCGCTTGGCATACCGCTTGCCGTCCCGTTTTACTTCCTCACCCGTTCGCTTTTCGCCGGTCACATTCAACCCGAACCGCTCGGCCAATTTTAGTCCTGCGGCGCGGGCGGATTTCGGATCGGCGGGATCGAGTCCCATGAGAAGGATTTCCAGATCGACCGCGTTGCCTTTAGCGCCGCAGCCGAAACAGTGGAAACAATTCTTGCGGTAATGCGCCGAGAACGAAGGCGACTTGCGGTCTTCGTGCCCCGGCAGCGGGCAGAACCCGCTGGACTGATCGCCTTTGACTTTCATCACTACGCCGTGGTGCGCCAGCACGTCGGCGATTTTGAGTTGTGCGCGCAGGGCGCGGAAGTCGATCCATTGAGCCATGACGGCCTCCTTTTGAGTTATCGCGAATGGAAAAGAGCCGGAGAACACCCCCGGCTCGATGAATGTGTTGCACGATCTACGAGGTGGTAAGCCTCATTTCCTTCGTGGCAATCGAATCCCATTCGGCAGCAATGCCACTCTTTCCAAACTGGTCATCAGTAGTCGTCCGGCAGTAGAACGGTGGTCACCGATCGGTCGTGTTCAGTGATGATGTAAAATGTGCATTGACCGCGGTCGGTGTAACGGCTGAACAATCGCGAGCCTTGAGTCAGGGCGATTTCATTGCTCGCCCGGTCTTCATCGCACAATTCGCCCCAGTCGCCTTTGACGTGGCGATCCATCGACGTCTTTACGTCGTCGGGATCAAGCGTGCGACCGGCGTTGGCCGTGATGACGCACCGCCCCAACGGAAACTTCATGGTTTCCATGACTGCTCCTTAAAATGAAATCGGATTACCGCTACCAGCTGGCGATCAACGTGATCGCAGCGGAATTCTCACGAACGTGAGCGCGGGATAGTTGTGGAGAACACTCCGCGTTTAGAGTGCCACAGGTCAGGCGTCGGCGCAAGTGATCGCCAACCGACAACTGGCAGATGTACGTTGGAGATCTTCCTCAAAAGTTTCCTGTTCCGCGTCGTCCGCTGCCGACCATTGCACCTATGACCCCGAGCGTTCACGCTGTCGCGGTCGATCGTCTTCAGCGCAGTTCAACAATGATCTTGGCGTGTGCAACCGTAAACCCCTTTAACTCCAACGACATGAACCACGCCTCATCGGCGGGCGTCAACTGCAAAATAGCCGGATGCCTACTGCCGCCCTGAAGGACTGCATCGAGCCAAGCCAGATCGTCGGGCGATGGAAGTAAAATTTGCCATGATCGTTGCTATGTGTGAACGTTGCTTTTGTTTTGCTGTTGGAAATGGCATCGTCTATCATAACAAAGTCGTGAAATGAGTGAACTAGAATATTGTTGCCGAGGTTCAGTCGGCTCTAGTTAATCGAGTTGCGAGTCGCCACTCGCGTAAGCGTTGCTTGTTTCAGTCGCAGGAAAAGTACGAGATTCCGATGGGAAAAAAGCTTGTCGATAAGTTGTCAGCGTTCCCAGATATCTCAAAATTTAGGAGCCTAGCCAATGCGTGTCACCTACCTTCCCGCCGCTTTAAGCTGCCTCGCTCTTCTTGCGGTCGGGTGCGTAAAAGTTGTCAACACTGATGGGATCGACGCGTGCCTGGCAAAGAAGGCAAAGGCCGAGGTATTGGCATATAAGCTCAAGACTCGCTTTCCGTCCACGCAGAGTGCCGAACACAAATTGGCGGAAACGATGTACGACGAGGCTGCTGGCGACGTGAACGGATTTCTCGACCCGGTCGTTTCGAATCTCCGGCTCACCAAGAGAATCGATGTGCCGAAAGCGAAGTTCGAACAACACGACGCGAGTGCTTCCTTGAAAAAATTTCTGGAAGACGGGCCAAAACTAATGGGAAGTGGCGTGGTGCCGGTGCCGGACCCTGTCACGGCAGCTGCGATCGCCAGTGGCGTTAAGGTCGTCTTGGACGGCTTGATTGGACTGCACAACAAGCTTGTGGATCAGGCCGTGAGGGATGCGCGGGCCGTGATTGAAGACGGTAAAATGGTTCCTTTTAGCGCTTTGACCTTACAAACCATCAAGTCACGATACCCGGAGAAGCCGTGAGATGCCTCCGCTGCATCTCATATTCACGACTGTAATTTTCATCGCAGGTTGTGCGGCCACGGTCCGCGAGGTTGGTCCGCCGGTAAAACTTGAAACTAGACGATCCGACGCGACAAAAACAACCCCGCTAACAAAGGCGACGACCCAACCCTCTGAAACTGCAATGTATCAATTGCTCGCCCAGTGGCGAGCAGATGAGTCAAAAGCGGCAAAGGTTGCCGCCGAACATGCTTGGGAAGTCGTGTTTGATCATCTTGCGGAATCTGATAGAGCCTTTGTTCCCAACGACGCATTTTTCTTCAACCCTGACGATGATACTCCGTTTGGTTTCTTCGCCCACGGGAAAATCGGCAAGGTGCCCGCGAAAGTCACAGTAACGCTTGGCGGTGCTAGGACCTTGTATGCCGTATGCGAAGCCATGTGCATAAGCGAGGAGTATTTGCTTTCAAAGAATCCTCGCGATCCGTTCTTTCAGTTGTATTGCGCATACTTGGCCACAAACCCAGGATTCGCAGAACTTCGAACTCCGACGGAGGCGCTTGGCTGGAAACATCAGGATGTCCCGGATCGCGTACGCGAGCGAGCGATCAACAGTTATCTTGAGTGCCTTTTCTTCGTGGTCGCACACGAAGTCGGTCACGTCGTCTTGGGTCATCCCGGCTGCGATCCGGGCGAACGGGATCCATTCCAGCTCGCGATGAGCCGCTTGCGGGAGGTTGAGGCCGACCAGTACGCTTTTCGCCTGCTCTATCGAATGGGTTACACAGCACTGCCGATGACGTATGTCTTTGTCGCATGGACTGTGTGCGTCGAGGGAGTTGATCCACTGCCTGGACAACGGACGCATCCGCCGCAAATGAGCCGTATCACCGCAGCAGTCGATTTCTTGAACGCGCTCGCCGAGGTCAAGGACATGCCGCCGAACATCCGAGCGGAGATGTGGAATGCGCGCTTGGCAGCCTATCACTTCGCCTTGGTGCTGGAGGATGAAAAGTTGCGTGCGGAAATGTCGAAAACGATTCGTAATCTCGACGTTAAGGATTTACGCCGCGAGGCTCCCAAACCCGCCGTGCGAAAGTAGCGTATACGCTTCGCATCTGAAAGGACACGACATGCCCCAAATGCTGACTATGCGACTGTGGTCGCTGTTTATCTTGCTTACGCCGTTCGCACTTCTCGCGCTGAAATACGTCCAGATTGGAGCGGAAAAGCGAGTTCGTGGATCCTCGGCGGGCGCGCCGATCTCCGAATTGTTGTCGCGCAGGCTCGACGATCCGAGTCTTTGGGCGATGTTCGCAAGCGCGTTAGCCGCGCTGCTCGTCGTGCATGGAATTCAGAAAATTGGTGCCCAACCAGAACTCTGGGCCAATCCAAGTGCCGTCAAGCGGTTCCGATTGTGGGGCTGGAATGTACTGGGCGGCCTTGCAGGTGTGTACCTGATCATTACGTTTCTGAAGAAGGAAGCGTTGTTCTTTACGCTCGGGAACGGGCCGGACCAACGCGACGGCATCATGCTCACGGTGCAGTTCATCGAAGGAGTTATCAATCTCACCGTGATCTGCGTGATGGCGAGAACTTTCACCGTCGCCTTGATCGGTCTCGACGAGATTCGAACCCGGGCCCAAGCTGGGGTACCTACTCAGGTACTGGCCAGTGCAGGAAGGACGGATGCTCGTTTCAGCCGGTATACTCCCGATCTCGGCATTTCTGCTAGCACCCCTCTCCTATCAAGTGTTGACGTCGGTGTTCGGCGCAGAACCGGACTTCACTCATCCCTGGCCCCTGTGGCCCGCGGGATTGCTTTCGATCCTTCCGTTAGCTATCCCCTTCGGCATCGTCGGCATAAGAGGACTTATAGTCCTTCATAAGCATTATCGTGTTGGGCTCAGTGCGCTCAGCCTGCTGCAATTGCTGATTTGGGTCGGATTGATCGGGATGGGACTGGCCAACGCCAAACCTCCCGGCTGGTTAGTGCGCTTTGAGAAGCCGCGTGGCATTGTTATCGGAATTGTCGGCAACTTCTTCCTAGCCACGCCGCTGGCGTTTTGGATCGATGTGGATTTATAGCTTCATGCGCGGGATTTTTCGGTTAATTCGAAGAGCTTTTCGCGAGTGCGACGTTCTACTAAGCAAGTTCCCCGCTCCATATACGCAAATCCTCGCAGGATTTCGCCAGATCCCGGGGAGCTCGCGACAGCACGCAAGCATTTGGCAAGTTGCGCCCGCGGCTCAAGAGGATTGAACCGCGACGGCTACGACCGACTTCACGGCCCTTTGAACAGCAGGAAACGCATCAGCAGGGTCAGTGCTGCAAGTGTCAGATATAACGGCCACACGGACACCGAAAAGATGCTGACGCCGACGCCCTTACAGAGCGTACCAAGACCTCGCGGCGGAGCGATGCGAAACAACTCCTGTTCAGTCGCCGTTCCCTCATGGACGTGTCGGAGAAACTTGTTGTACGACCCGATGAAGCAGCGTTCGAGGTGCAGGTAGTAACCATCGAGCAGGAAAAAAAGGACCACCGGAACGGCTGCAATGTAGGCGTACTGAGGCTTGTCCTTGTCGGCGAGAACGACCAGAATCGCCGAGACGATCGTGATCGCCAATGTCTTGCAGGAGGCGGCGTTGTTGGCCATCCGAGTTATGATGCCCTGATAGATGGCAAGCTGCGCGCCGACGGCCTGTGAATTGATGTCCGGTTTTTCCATTTACCGACGCTCCGGGAGGTCATTTTCAGCAATTGCACGACGTTCTGAGCGAAATGGCAAATTTCTTACTCTTGCCGAACAACCGTCACAAGGGTAAACCTGTTGAACTTTGAAGGAATCCAAATGGCCCGCCGCGCATTCTACAGCTTCCATTACAAACCCGACTGCTCACGGGCTGCCCAAGTGCGGAACATCGGAACCGTCGAAGGAAACAAGCCCGCATCGGATAACGATTGGGAATCCGTTACGCGCGCCGGCGACGCTGCGATTCAAAAGTGGATCGACGACCAGCTCTACGGGAAGTCCTGCGCCGTCGTGCTGATCGGTGCGGGCACGGCGGGCCGTAAATGGATCAACTACGAGATCAAGAAAGCGTGGAACGAAAAGAAGGGATTGGTCGGCGTCTACATCCACGGGTTGAAGGACCTGAGCGCCAATACGTCAAGCCAAGGAAACAACCCCTTCCAAGGGTTCAAGGTGGGCGATACCGAAATGACGACCATCGTCAAGACTTACAACCCGCCCTACTACGACAGCAAGCAGGTTTACGGTTACATCGCTGAAAATTTAGCGGCTTGGTTTGACGAGGCGGTGAAGATTCGGGAGAAGTATTGATTGTGGCGTAAGCCAGAATAAATGTTTGCCGGAGAAATGGAGCTCTGACATGGCGAAGTGGCAAGGGAACAAGAACAGCGGGAAGCCGGTTACGCCGGCGATCGTGCGGCAGGTCAAGGAGTTGGCGAAGGAGAACACGCCGACTCGGGTGATCGGCGGGATGATCGGTCGAACCGAGGGATCGGTGCGCAATATCGCGTCCGACAACAACATCTCGTTGAAGCCGACGAACCAATCGCCGAACAAGGGAAAAGGCAAGTAGGCCACCGGAAGCGCCGATAGCGCTTCTGATGCGTGCCCGCTCCATCCGCCAGCCTACGCCGAGCGGATCCTTTCGCGGCACAAAGAATATCGATTACCGCATCCGCCCGACGAGGATTATCGGCCAGCAGTTCTATAGCTACGCGGCCAAAGCCAGAGCGACGAGCCCCCACCTGCCCTCTCCCGTAAGCGGGCGAGCGAAAATTACCGCCCACAATATCGCGGTGCCGCGAGGGGAGTTGCCTGCGTGGATGTTTGAGCTGGCTGCGGCACTCCGGCCGTGGCACAGGCCGGTAGTTTCGCGTGCTCGCCGGGTACCCTGATTTTCTACAAAAAAGTGCGATTGTATGTCGCACCGAGAGCATACGCGGTATGACCCGAATGCCATCCGTTTAGTGCATATCCTCTGTGTTTGCTGTTGGTTGCATGTACTGAGATCGCCGTTTTGTCATCAAGTCGTACGGTTTGATTCGTCGTTTCAGGACGCGTGGGTTCCAGCGGCCGGGGCGGGGTGGGTTGATGATCAGGTCGGTCCGCAAGCAGCCGTCGCCCGGCGCCGACTTGACCGCATTGACGCTCATCAGCCAACGCGCGGCATCAATGAAACTCACGCGGTTCGGATCGACGACGTTTCCTGCCGCGGCGCACATCGCGGTTCGCACCAGATTATACACCAGCGTGAACACCAGCAGTTCTTTCATCACGCCGTCCGGGGTTTTGCATTTGAGTTGATCCATTTTCATTGTCTGTTTGAGATGGCGGAAGTTGGTTTCGATCTCCCACCGCTGGCCGTAGAGCTGGGCGATCTGGCGCTTCGGAAAACGCATCGGGTCCAGCAACGTCGTCACGATCGTCACGACGCGTGTCCGCCGGCCGGGAACCGTGATGCAGTAACGAAGTTCTCGTAAGCTCATCGTCGCAGGCAGATCATCGTACTGCTGCTGTGTCATCCACACGGGCGGCTTTGGCGGCTTGACCCATTCGACGAGTTGATCATCGGCGCCCAGCCGCCGCACGAAGCGCGACGTCGGCATGCCGCGTTTACGCTTTTTGCCGCGTCGCTGGTGCGCACGATTCGGGGTGAAGTCGACCAGATGCTTCTGATGAACACGCAACACCGCGTCGAGTTTCTTCAATGCCAGCATGGCCAGATGCGCGAACGAGCAGAACCCGCGGTCGCCCAGCAGCACGTCGCCGGGCCGGAGCATAGACGACATCGCGGCGGCCTGGCTCATTTCGTGGACGTTCAGGCAGAACATCGACAACTGCACGATAAGGCCCGTGGCCAGATCGACCAGTGCCAGCAGCTTGATCATCGGAAAGCCGATGCCGGGATGCTGCGCATCGGGTTGCGGCCAGAGCCGCTGCATCGCCGGCGTGTCGGGCGTAGAGCAGTTGGTGGCATCGGCGATCAACACGCGCCGCCCGAGCCACGTCGCGGCGGTGCTGCGCGTGCATTCGATACAATCACGACACAGCGTCTCGATCACCGATGCCATCGCCAGCAGGGGCAATCGCGCCCGCGCGTCACAATAACTCGACGGGCAGACCGCCGTCTGGCACAAGTGTCGCAGATGCGTGATGGCCGTGTTGCCGTGCAGCACCTGTAAGATGAACAGCTTGAGGATCGTGGCCGGATCGAGCAGCCGATCGCGCCAGACGTGCTCGGCCTGAGTGAAAAGTGTGTTGATGCGATCGGCTCCGCCGATCAACAACAAGGGATCAGATTTGATCCCCGCAAGGGTTCGAGCGACAATGGCCATCCGTGGCCTCCTGTTGGTTGGTGACAAACACACCACCATTCTGACAGGAGGCCGCGTTTCGCGCTACGATTCATAAAGCGCGCGGTAGCGCGGACTTATGGACTAAGCGGATGGCATTCCGGTATGACCCATTAAATTGCAACGGCTTCCGTTCGACGGTTTGGTCGTAACTCGTGTCACCAGGACATACAAAAGAGCCAAGCATTGAAGCTTGGCTCTCGGCGGAAAACACCGCCAACGATTCGATCAACCCCGGCCGTTCTCACTGTCGCGGGCACGGAGGTTGGTGATGAATGTGTGGCAGTCCAGCAGCAGCTTGGCGACGATCGGCAGATCGTCGTATCCGAAGCTGGACGTTTCGTGCCATTCGTCGTTCACCTTGTAACTGCGGGTGACGGTCACGTTGTGGAAAATCCCAGAGTCCACCCGGTTCTGCCAGATCGCCGCTTTAAGTCGGCGGTGGCGGACGGTGTGAACGGGAACACTTTTGGCACCCGCACCGGCGGCGGCGTTGCCCGACATGGACGACGGTGCCGACGTGGCGCGGGGCGGTTTCGTGTTGGAACTTGCAGAGGCCATGATCAAACTCCTTATTTCGACGGATTCAGCGCGCAGCGAATTTCCGGTCGATCAAGCGATCGACGAATGCGGAGAATCCAATTTGCGCAGTGAACGGGTTGGGAAGGAACTAGACGGGTTCGGGTTCGGGCGAGCGAAGGAACTGGCCCAAACATTCGTACGGGTAGCCGGCTTTTAGAATCTCATCGGCGGCCCGGAAGATGCGCTGGGCCGAGCGGGACGGGATTGCACCGTCGCTGCCTCGGCTTAGCCAACTTTGAATGTAACCGCGGCAGCAATCATCGCCGGGCAATCCCAGCGACTCGCAGCAGATCAACGCCACCGACTCGGCTTCGACTTCGCGAAGGTTGACCGGCGTCCGCTCGTGATCATCCATCCGGCGAAGCTCCGCGGTGTGGCCGAGAACGACATGCGCCAGTTCGTGGAACAACGTCTTGTGCGGCAGCACCGCGATCGGCGACACCGCCACCGTGCGTTCGGCCGCGACACCTTGCACGTTGCCGTTGGGGTTGTCGAATGGAACACGCTGAATGTTCAGTCGCTCCAACGCCCGCTGTTCACCCCAATCCGGCAACTCCGTTGGCGGGACGTCTTCCCCTTCAGTCTGTGACAACACAAACCAATGAGGTTTGAAGGCGAACACCGTGCGGGTGGCACGACCGGCGTTGCGCTCTGCGCCATCACCGACCATCGGATCACCGTCGTCATTGGTCGGCGGCTCGCTTTTCTTGCGACGCACCTGCACCGGCATGCGCAGCGAGATCGCCTTCTCCCCTTTCTTCACCTGCCGACCGAGCTTGTGCCAACCCTTGTAGGTGTGGATCGGCCCAGGCGGAATCTGTCGAAACAGGCACTCGAACATCGCCAACAACTGATTGCCGACCGAATAGTGCCAGAAACGGGAGTATGCCGATGAGATGACGCCGGGCCTGGCCACGGCATCAATCAACAGTTGCGACCAGTCCGGCGGCGGACGGGCGGTGGGATGAGCGGACATAGACAACCTCCTGTCCCGATCAGGCGGGACGTAAAAACAGTTGATGATCGATTAACAAAGGAACGGTGGGATTCTGCCTTCATCCAAGCACGGATCGGGCGGGTTTGTACAGTCGCCTAGGCGCGGTTATCCACAGTGGATAGTTTGGGATTGTTGGTGGCTTGCCGGTGTTACCGAAGCCGCGTTTCAGGCCATCCACTGCCGCAATCGATCTTCGACGCCGGCTCGCGGCGTTGAATAGCGCTGCCGGCAGTATCGAATGATGCGTTCTTTCACCCGATCGGCACCGACTGGCGGAGGCAACGTGTGACCGATGAACGGATCGAGGTGTTCCCCGCCGTCGAGCAGTCGAGCCACAACCGTGTGGTTCGGCAACCCGCTAAATGTCGAAGGCGGATAGAAACCGCCGCACTGACGGGATAGTGTTTCAGCATTCTTCTCACTCGTGCGAAACGCGATGGTGTTTGCGGCGTTAGCGGCGACCGCGTCGCGGACTTCCGGAGCAATTTGCTCAAGGTGTTGGTGAAACAATGCAATCGAAAGTTTGAACTTACGCGATTCAGAAAGAATGTCGGCGAAGTTGGTGCCGGCGAAGTTCTGAAATTCATCCACGAGAAGTGCGTGGGGAGCACGGTCGGCTTCCGGTTGATCGGCCCGCCACAGCGACGCGGTATAGAACGACGAGACCAGCAATGCGCCGATCAGGCCACTGGCGGCTTCGCCCAATCGGCCCTTGGAAATGTCGGCGACGAGGATTTTGTTGCGATCCATTATGAATGGAATGTCCAGGCGGGTGCTCACTTGGCCGAGCACATTCCTGAGCGGGCCGGACAAAAGCAGGCTGCCGACTTTGTTAAGGATCGGGCTGATCGCTTCACTGCGCAACCGGCTGTCCATCGTCGCAAATTCGATCAGCCAGTACCGCCGCACGATCGGATCGGTTACCTGCCGCGTGACCCAATCGCGGTAACGACCGTCCACGAGCATCCGCTGAACGCTTAACAGCGTCACATTCTCACATTCTGTTAACGCGGCGATTGCGTTGGATAAAATGTACTGAAGTCTTGGCCCCCACGAATCCCGCCAGATCGATTGAAATGCGCTCACAATCGCATCAGTTACCAGATGCCGCCGATCGGCGGGCACGTTGGCGAGCAGGTTGAAGCCGATCGGATGCTCCAAATCGGCCGGCGCGAAATAGACGACATCATTCACGCGCTCACGCGGCACGAGCGACAATGCACGGCTGGCCAAGTCTCCGTGCGGATCGATGATGCTGCATCCGCGGCCCAATCGAACATCCTGCTCGAACATCGACAATAACAGCGTACTCTTGCCGGTTCCGCTGCCGCCGATCACATGAAGATGCTGCTGTCGCGAAGCAAGCGAAAGCCCGAACGGCCGTCGTTGGCCGCCCCAGATATCCCGCTCCCCCATTTGAATAAAATCATCCATGGCCCCCGGCGGAGCCACCGTTCCGGCACGTCGATGTCGTCTGCGTCGTCGAAAGACACAACCCCGTGCACATCAGCGACAAACCATTTTTAGGAGTCGCCGGGATATTCGGTGGCTCGGCCGGACGTCAGAAGCAATTGCGGATGAAGTATTATACTCCGGATTTCATATCGTCCGCGAGCAAGTCAGCTGCCGAGCGAGAACAGGTCGGTCGGTCAGCCTGATCTGCTTGGCGGAGCGATCCTCGCTATCAAACATATGGGTTTATTTCACCTTTTTTCCTGCGAATTCTGGAAGGTGAAGTAAGCCTCGCGTTTGTCCGGACGTGGTGGCCGAACCGCGCCATTCAGTACCTTACAGGCAAGAAAGTTTGCTTTCACGCCGTTTCAGTTTCTGGCGCGGGAAGCCGAGTGCAAGTGGCGACAACTCGGCGACGGCATCGTATTCATCGACCGACCGATCTAGATAAGCCGTTTAGCTTGCCGCGGCTGTCCCCAGTTTTTAGTCACACCTCGACACCTTTCGGTTGAAAATCGATTAGGCAGCAGTTCGAAAAGCACGATTACAGGCGCCGGAACCTCGGCTTACTTCGACCTCCAACTGTCACACAATCAAAGTCGTTGCGCCATCGTACAAATCACGCAACACCTACTTCTTTATCTAGCGGTCTGCCGTTTAGTCCAGGCTGCTAACACGTCAACCCCGGCGGCGGCAAAGTTGTCTAATTGGCAATATTCGACCGTCGATCTCTGAGTTGAAACCGATTCAGAAAGCGCTTTGTCCTTCTCCACCAACCCAACAGCGTAGACAACTTTTTTGACCTTGCTCAAGACAATGCAAGTAGCGCACATGAGGCAAGGAACTGCCAAAACATACAGTCGGCATGCAGAAAGATCGGGTGATCGAAGAAAACGACTTGCTGCTCGTATTGCTTCAATCTCAGCATGGCTTGATGGATCATGCGTGACGTGAACTGTATTAACGCCTTCTGCGATAATGGATCCGCCGTGGACAACTGCAGCCGCGAATGGACGCCCTCCTTCTTTTGTGTTCTTGCTCGCGGCATCAATGATCCGCCCCATGATTTCGGCATCAGTCATTTTCACTCCTAACGATGATTTCACAACCTAGACGTGTGGGCAGATTGATTTTGAACACATCGCCTTGATCCATTTCTGCAGGCTTGCCGATCTGGATTAACGCCTGAATGACTTCGAAGGAGTTGGCGATCAGGCAAGTCACAGGCTCATGGATCGCGATCGGAAAGTCGTGCCAGATCCCTTTCGATAAGACGATGCCTGTGCCGCCGTTGAAGACAAAGCAACGCAGGCTTGATAGGTCCGGAGTACGATTGATTCCGTCTGGCGGATGGCAATCTGGCTTGGCCAGCACGAGAGCAAAATCGGCACTGCCCAAACCGAGGAAGAACTGAGTGAGGTTCAGATGCCGCTCCAGCCACCGGACCGGCATGTTCGTGGGAAAGACTCGCGCCGTCCGAATGACCGCCCGTCCCGTGTGCTCGAACGGCAGGTTGATGCCTTCGTCGACGTGCGGGTAGAACGGTATGGGAAGCCGCGCATCTGAAACGATCTGATCGACCAGACATCCGAACGGCGCGACCGAGCTGGCTGTGGCTCGCTCCGCGTTCAGGATAATCTGGTTCACAACATCTCCAAGAAAGTCCTTTAGCGCCTTCCCATTCCGGTCAACGCCAGCTCTGAGATGACCCGGCGATTTTCAGGCACTTAAAGAACACGAACAGCGGCATCAATTGGCCGATCTGTTCTTCCTTCCATGAGCTGTTTGCAGACACCTCCGAAAGATCCGCAAGCTGAAGTTCTGCGTGTTGAAACACTCGTATGTTTGTTTCAAATGTGCGATGGTATTTCACAACACCATCTACAAACCACTTGTGCGGACGTGGACCGTCTAAGTGGTAATCTACGATGGCGGAGGTGCCATCGGCACCAAGGTTGGCTGTGTAGAATGGATGATTGATTGACATGATCAGCTGCCCGCCGGGCCGCAGCCAACTCGCGATTCGCTTTACAACATTGGCGAAGGATTCGACGTAGTGGAGAGACAACGAACTCACCACTAGATCATAGGTCTGCTGGCGTGTTTCGAAATCTTCGACAGGCAAATTAATCAATCGGATGTTCTGGACGGCGTTCGTATTCTTTTGCGCTAATGCACACATCTGAGCGGAAATATCGATACCCGTCACGCTGAGCGCGCCAGCCTTACTGGCAGCGAGGCAGAATTCACCCATGCCGCTGCCAATGTCGAGCAGATGTAGTCCCTGCAATGGCGGCAGCATTCTCTGCAGAGCCGGCCATGCGAGCTTTTCAGTCGGGCAGTCTCCCCGCGACCGATACGCCAGATACGCCTTCAGGAAGCTCGGATTATCAAAAATGTTCTGTCGCATTATTTTCCTGCCGATCGCTCGGCATGAATTTCGCGGACGAGGTCGTTCGTATAGCACGATTCGATATCCGGCACGCGCTTCAATACGCCCGATGCGCTGAAGATCTCGGCTGTGTGCTTCCAGGTTCCTTCGGGCATTAGGCCTGATTTTCCCGGTTCGTGCGATAATAATTGTTCTTTCGTGACTCGCCAGACTTCAAGCTCAGTTTGGCGGTTCAGATTCGGATTGAGCTTAAGTACGATGTCAACAACCTCAGCGTCCTGCATTTTCTGCGATTCACTGATCGCCTCAAGCATCGCACGCAAAAATGCTTTCAGTTGCGGGCGTTTTTCGCGAAGCTTCTGTTCGGTAGTAAACACCACGTTGCCACCCGGGCGAATACCATAATTCCACGGGTCGATAATGTTCACAGCATGGCCCTTCTGTGCGACGGCAATCGGCTGATTCGACACATATCCAACAGTGGACACGTCAATTGCTCCAGTCAAAAGGGGCGTCAGATCAAAGCCGATGGTCACTTCGGTAATTCCCTTTCGATCGATGCCCTGCTTGGCCATCAGCGCTTCGTAGACGGTGCCGGTGTCTGAAGCGGGAATAAGACCTACTTTCTTTCCCACAAAGTCTTTCGGCTCCTTAATTCCAGACTCTTGAAGCGAATAAGCCACAACGCCCGATTTCACATATTCCTCCGCAATCGCGATGATCGGGATTCCCTTCTCACGGGCCAATAGGATCTGCGCATAGCTGGCAAGCCCGATGTCGTCTTCGCCGGCAATGACGGACTTGATCGGATCGACATTAGCACCGCCGGGCCGGATATCAATGTTCAGATTCTCACGTGCATAGAGCCCTTTCTCTTGCGCAATCAAGTGATGAGCAAACGAACTGTAGATAAACCACTTCAACCGGAACGTCAGCTTTTCAGGTTGCGGCTGGGTGGCCGGTGCTCGGGTCTCGGGCCCCAATCTACCGGGTTTCGGCAGGAGCGCAGCAGCGATTGCAATAACCGTCACCGCAACAACGGTGACAACGATGGTGACCTTTTTCTTGGACATACGAACTCCTTCTTAAACTAAGACGTGTATTTTCGAAGACACCACTCGATGCCCGCAACCGACGTAAACGCCAGCAGACCAAGCGCCGCGGCAAGCATCGCGGCGGCAAACACCAGGCCCGAGTTGAGATTCGCCGACGCGATCGTCATCGTCACCCCAAGGCCGTGCCTTGCGCCGGCCGTCTCTGCGATCAAGCTTCCAAGCACCGCACTGGGGGCGGAAATGCGCATGCCCGCGATCAACATCGGTACACTCCGGGGAACGATCAACTTGCGGAACAGTTGCCAACGCGTTGCCCCGAATGCGCGAAACAGATCGTGTTCGGCCTGACTTGCACTGGAAATCCCCTCAACTCCCGCGACCAGGATGGGAAACAGCGCCACAACCGCCGCAAGCAGCAGCTTGGCAGTCATTCCATATCCAAACCACAGGAGAAAGATAGGCGCGCAGATCACGATGGGAACCGACTTGAGCGAAACCGCGACCACGATTATAGGCCGGCGAGTCGAATTTATGATGAACGTCAATGATGCCAACAGTAGCCCGATGAAAAGCGCCAGAACGAATCCGCAGACCGACTCCACCAGCGTATAGAGAAAGTCAGTGGATAGGGCTTGTCGGTATTCCCATCCGCTGCGAAAAACCATCGACGGTGGAGGCAACAGGTAGGAACGCACGCCGATCAACCAACAGAGAAGTTCCCACATGATCAGGAGTCCAAGTATGGTAGCGACAAACTTAAAGACTATGCGCCCCATGTTGCTACCCCTTCCTCTCGTGAGGCGGTGCTGCCACCCACTTGCACGGTCGCTAAGACCGCGCGAACCTGTCGCCGGATATCGCCGAGTTTCTGGTTATCAGGGTCGCTAAGGCGATCCTGCAGACCAATCTCAACATTGTATTCTTGAAGCACAGATGCCGGTCGTGGCGACAGTGCTAGCACGCGGTCCGAAAGCAGAACCGCTTCATAGATGGAATGCGTCACCAGCACGCACGCGATGTTCAACTTCGCCACCAGCGACGCCAACGTGGCATACAAGGTTGACCGCGTAAGTTCGTCCACCGACGCGAACGGTTCATCGAGGAGCAGCAGTTGTGGACGGCGCACCAACGCCCGCGCTAGCGCGACGCGAGCCTTCATGCCGCCCGATAACGCCCTCGGGTGGTAATGCGCGAATTCTCGAAGTCCAACCTGCGTCAACAACTCGTTAATGGCGCTACCAATATCTTCCACCCGTTGATTCGGCCCAAGCTCGAGCGCGAGCCGAACATTTTCGAATGCAGTACGCCAAGGCAATAGCACTGGGTCTTGAAATATGAACCCCACACCCTCACTCGGCGTGTAGTCGCCGTAGTTGATCTGGCCGGACGACGGCATTTCTAATCCGGCGATCATGCGAAGCATCGTCGTCTTGCCCGAGCCAGAGGGTCCGCACAGGCTGATCACCTCCCCCGATCGCACCGACAGCGACAGATCCTTCACGACCTGCAACGGGCCTGCAGGACTTGGGAAGGACTTCGAGACGTTGTGGACGCTGAGCAGAAACACAGATACCTCACGTTAACTTTTTTCAGTTATTACAAACGGGGGAGTAGGGCACGAAGCTTGTCACTCTGATCAAATTCATGGACCAGATAGTCGATGCAACTGTCGCACGTCGCTATGTCCGTGTAGAGCAGCAAGTCTCGATTTGCACTCGGACCGCCAAATGGAAATCTCCCGAAAAGTTCCCTCTCGCGTCTGCCTTCTGATGTCACGACGGAGTAAAACCCGAATCGCATGTTCCATGCCCAGAACGGGCACCACTCGGTCGCTATCAGGTGGACACGGGAATCGATGTCCTTTTTCGAAAGGTCAACCGCCATGAGCGACTGTCTCATTTTCAAATGATCTGCAGCGACTCGGGCACCGTCTATCCCTCCATGCAAGCGGGCATTTGAAATTCTCTCCAGTACGGTGTCTGCCGGCCGAATGTAAACAAAGCAGCAACCGCGCTTCACGGCACTAATCCAGGCATCGCGAAGCAAGTTCCATCCACCTGGAGTCAGTTCGAGCGGAAGCAAGTTCACGGAACAAATCACCACAAGATCGTCTTCATCCAGTGCGCGATAGAGGTCAAGAATGCCGGACTGGAGGTCGGTAGACTTGGACCGGATATTCCGCGCAATGCCGAGCCGAACGTTCTCCTTCGCAACTTTGGCGGGGCTGCGACGGCTCTCTTGTCGTTGCGTGGCGACGGCAAAATCGAATCGTTCGGCCAACCGCTCTCGACCCACCTCGAGGAAATCAGCAATCGCCTCGGTTTCCTCGATCGAAAATGTGTTGCGCTTGAGATGAACGCGAAATTGAGAACGGTCCACTTGGATTGAATCCGCAAAACCAATTTGGGTCCGGCCAGCCGCCTTCAAAGCCTCTTTGAAAACTTTCGCAAGCTGAATGGTCGGTTTGTTCGCCATGCAACTATTGTTTCTCACAATCATTGAAAAGGCAAATTTTTCTGGCAATCTTCTTGACTCATACAATCCTAGTCGTTATTGTAACTGGTAACACTTGGGGGTTTTTGAAAATGCAATAGCATTGGGCTAGTTGATGTGAAGCGTGTCGGTTTGGTCTGAAATATGAAAACCCCGCGGACATTACGAGTGTCCGCGGGGCACAAACAAATGTCGGCCGGAGCCAACACTTCCGTTCCTTATTTTACACTAACATGTGTTCGTGTGCAAGGAAAAGGCGCTCCGACCTAACTTCGGAGGCTACGTCGTGTCCAACTTTCTTGATCATCGTGCCCTCACGCACGATCGCGTCCTTATTGTGCCGCGTATTTCCCTCGCCGCGCTTCAGGCGGTGACCTCGGGTGATGCGCTGGCGTTCATCGTTCCGCAGTATTACACCACCGCTGATTGCGCGCTCTTCACACGCCGCCTGTTGTCATTCGATCGTTGGACCAGCTACGAAACTGGCACCGGTGCCGAGGCGATTGGCACGCTGGGTAGCTCGCTTTTCGGCTGTTTGGGCCAAGAATTTTGCGAATCGTATTTTGACGGCGCCGCAGAAATGATGGCCGCCATCTCCGATCACTTTTCGCCATTTGCGTATCCAATCGATCGCGTGATTCGTGAACTCGATCTGGTGTGGCCGCATGGGGCTTCCCTTTGGCGTGTTAACGGCCGCGTTTGTTTCGCCGGTCTTGCTCGTATGTTCCGCAGCGGCGGTGCCGCGTTGCCCCACGACGATCGCGCTGACATCGATTTTCCGGCGGAAGAAACCTCAGCGTCACTCGATCAACTTTTTATCAACGTGTACTGCTCGAAAACCGTAGGCGGCGGCAAGCTTCAAATTTGGGATCGCCGAATCACCGACCGTGCCGAATATGATCGTTTGCGCGACGGTGACAGCTACGGCCTTTGTCGCGACGTGCTTGGCGAGCCAGAAGTAACGATCGACCCACCGCTCGGCGGGCTGCTCATTGGTTCAGCGCGTCGTATTCACGCCGTGACCGCATGCGAGGGCGAAGGGGTGCGCCTGTCGGTGTCATCGTTCATCCAGTACGCCGGCGATAATCGCCCGTTGTTTGTTCACTCGTGATTTATCCTGATACAGCCTGCCCGGTCATCGTTTGACCGGGCGGCTGCATCGTGCGTTACTTAAGGAGTACACCAACATGCACGTCAAAAAATCACTCGTTTATTTGCTTCCGAATCCGCCTATTCATTCCAAGGTTTTGATAGTGTCTGCGACAACTTCCGCCAACGGTGAAACCATCGTGCGAACCGACCCTTGTATTTTCCACCCCCAGGGTGGCGGCCAACGCGCCGACGTCGGAACGATTGGCGGATTTCGCGTACTCGACGCGCACAAGACCTCGGACGGCGACGTTGAAATTGCGCTTGAGTCGGCTGCGGCCGGCCTTGTGCAAGGTCAGTTCGTCGACGCCAAAGTCGATGACGACGTTCGTCGATCCAACGCCGCATTACACACTGCCGGCCATGTTCTTGCGAACGTGGTTGAGCAGCGCTTTCCAGCACTCAAAGCCACTGGCGGTCACCACTGGAAGGACGAAGCGCGCGTCGTCTTCACCGGCCCACTGTCGGTTCCAATCGAACAGTTCGTCAATATTATCCAGAAAGATCTGGCCGCCGCCATCAACGCCGATATGCTCGTTGCCGTCCTTGGCGATCCACATGCAAACCGTGAGATCAAGATTGGCGAACTTGCCTCACTTCCGTGCGGCGGCGTACATCTAGCCCGTACCGGCCAGCTGAGCCACATACTGATCCGAAAGGTAAAGCTTGCTGGCAAGGAACTCCGGATCAGCTATGACGCGTCCCCGGTTACACTGGTCGACGAAGAAACCGGAGTCGTCACGACCTTCGCACCATGAGCAATTTCACACTGTCGTCAACGTCAAAACCGCCGGGCACGCTGCCGGCGGTTTTTTGATTCCCGTGCATTTGATTTACGGTCGGCCTGGAGACAATGAACAGCGGCGGCGTATGAATCATTGATAAGCTACTCGACACCCATGATGCCGCACAAACTAATGAAAGAATAGTGGCGACCGGTTCCGCACATCCCTCCTAAACGCACCGCGACGACCCAACGCCCGCCGAGCGATCCGCGGGCGATGCTCCACGGCAACTTCTGAAACATGCCTATCGATACGCCCTACCCGATCGGATCGGACCGCGGAAGGCCCAACTCGACCATTTCAGAAAACGGCGGGCCAACGTAACGCACAACGCACCCTTCATTCACTGCAACTTTGCCTCGATCGCTAGGGACAAATCGATTATGGGCATTTGGCGGTTTGATGGCTCGGGCGCTGGATCAAAAATCTCCTTAACGCACGTCTTGGTCTCAGAGCAACTTGGGTGTCGCAGGCTGGTCGCGGTAGGATGTCTACGATTGCTGGGTACGCGGCTGTAGTCGGCGGCGACTCCGCGACGCTGGTCTGGATAAGATCGCTCACTATTGGCTATCTCTTACGACAAACCTTGCGTTCCACGAGGAACCGCTGAACGCTGGTGATCCAATTTCCTTGCGGATCAGTTTGCCCGACCTTCCAGCGGCTGATCATTGAGTATCCTGCACCCAACTCTTTGGCCAACTGCTCCTAGGTTATAACTCAAAGCGAGTCGCTCGCAACGGATCTGGCCGCCGCGGTGGCATACACGGGTCGGCTAACCCTATTGTTGGCGTTTGTGGTACGAAAATGAGGATTTGGCGCGCAGGTGGATGCGCGGTAAATTCGCCACACAAGTTAAGTAGTGCGCGGAGCGTGTTGGTGGCGTTTGACACGCTCCGACTCCGCACAACTTGGCCTGAGAGCCAATTCATGGCACCCCAACTCATTGCAGCATGTGACCG
>Ga0163153_10002048_pt1 | contig 30435 bp, 28 predicted proteins | sample OliLakLV19MP6IB1_FD_148629 | JGI IMG/M metagenome (GOLD analysis project Ga0163153, IMG submission 148629) | Freshwater microbial mat bacterial communities from Lake Vanda, McMurdo Dry Valleys, Antarctica - Oligotrophic Lake LV.19.MP6.IB-1 | ecosystem: Environmental > Aquatic > Freshwater >...
CGAACCGCACCAAGCCGGCTGCCCGTGCGCCGCGCGAACCGGTCGCGGCGGAAGAAACTCCGCCGGTCCGCACCGCGAAACGGGATCAACCAGCGCCAGCGCCGCCGACGCGCTCCGGCAACCTGCGCGCCGAGTTGGACGCGATCGAACTGGCGCTCTCGCAGATGGTGGCGCAAGATTCGAGCCATTGGGACTTCGACAACATCAACCGCCGCGCCGAAAAGTTGTTGGAACGCAGCGCCACGGCCGTCGAGCGCGGTCGCAGCCGGCTGTTGTTACGGAAGATCGCGCGGTTCGAGGACATCGCCCAGGGACACGCCGATGTCAAAGCCTCGGGCATGAACCGATCGCGTCCGATCGCGCCGCGCGACGACGTTGCTCCGGCAGAACTCGCCGCGCAGCCAGAAACATCGCCACGTGAACCACCAGCGGACGACGCGCCGGCGCGTTCACTGGGCTTTGTCGGCGTGGGCCGTTTGACGCAAGTGATGTCGCGCCGTCCCGGCGCGCCGTCGTTCGCGTTGGTCGACGAAAACCGCCAGGTGAAGTACTTCGTCACGCCGACACCCGGCATGAATCTGCGGAGCTACGTCGGCAAGCAAGTCGGCATTACCGGCGTGGCGGCGTACAACCACACGTACAGTAAGCAACAACTGACGGCCGAACGCATTGACGTGCTGACCGACAATGTCCTGCGCCGCTAAGCCACAGCCCCGATAGGGGCGACAGGTAATAGTCAGGGGTGCCAACCCCTGGAAATCGCGCAAAAGAGTTGAATTGAGCCCCAACGGGGCGACACTCCCTTGGTCACGTCATCCGTTCAATTGGGGCGCCCCTATGGGGCTTAAAGACTTTTTGATTTGACCGTGGTTCCAGCGGTTTGCACCGCTGGCTATTATCTATCGCCCCGTTGGGGCTGAATACTGTTGCCGCTACTGCCGCCGCACCAACTCGGCCGCCAGGCGGCGCACCGATTGATCCGGATCGCGGGCGGCGAGCTTTCGGAACAGCGACAACGTCGCTTCATCGATCGACGTGCCCAACAGCGTCACCGCGGTGCGGCGAACTTCGGGGTCCGGGTCTTCCGTCATCCAGGTCAGCCACGCCTTGGCGTCGATGTTGCTGATCCGCGGCAACGACGACGTCCATTGCAGACGTTCCTTGCGATCTCGGGCGCTCAAATGCGTGGCCAGTTCGATGGCCTCGTCGTCGAAGCCGCGCGCTCGCAGTTCCGCGGCAATTTCTTCAGGACGCTCGCCATGCAGCGCGACGATTAATTCTCGCGTGGAGGCTTTTCGGTTTTCGGAGCGATCTGCGTCGGAAGCTGGCCAAGGCGCTAACGGCACATTCACGCTGGGCGCTGTCTGTTCAGCTTGCGCTTCATCTGGCCGGGGCGAGAGATCCCAATCAGCATCGTGGTCAGCATCGAGCACCGCACGTTCGCCTTGTGGCACGAGCAAACGCGGAGCGCTGACGCCCGATTGTTTGCCGACCGCTTGCGGCGCCAGGGCAACTGCGTCTGGCAAAGACATCGGAAACTTCGTCGAAGCTTCGATAGGCGATTGTGTCGCGGGCGTTTGATTCGATTGGACGACTACCGAAGACACGTCTTTGATCGCTCGCACGACCGCAACATCGCGAACAACCGGCGGCGGCGCAACCTCTTTCAACGCCAGAGCGATGCGTCCGCGCGTCGCGGCGGGGCAATCGGCACGGTCCGCCCAAAATTTGATTCGCGCGGCCAATTCAGCGCCGGCGCTGTGCCTGGTCGCGTCCGGTAAGTTGCGAATTGCTTCGGCCATCGCAACCGCGCGTAAGGGTGCGGTGTTCGTGTTGGCCGTCGACCAGCGGTCGATTTCATTGCGCAGCGCCTGATTCGCAGCGCGGCGCACGGGCTGACGGATCGACGTTAAATCATCCACCACGAGCGCGATGCCGGCCGTGCCGTCGCGCGCGAGCAGCCCGGACATCCAGGGCGCCAACTCGTCGTCGGGCAGGCCGACGATTTGGGAATGGACCCAACGATCCATGACGTGCGGGCTGGTCCACAAATACCAGCCGCCGACGGCGATCCCGGAAACCGTCGCGGCGGAAGTCATCGCGCGCCAGCCTGGGCGATAGCGCATGTACTGTGAGAATCGCATGACCGCATGAACCTGAGTGCCGCCCCCGCAGCGAGGCGGAATTCTCCCCATTGCGCCAGGGCGGCTCAAGATCAATCGGCCGCCGGGCGCACCGGCGTCGGCGGTGCGAAATACCAGAACACCGCCGCTATGGTGGCCACGATTGCCGCGCACGAGAAGCTGCGGGGATCGGCGTATCGGAGGGGATCGTAGGCCGTGCTAAAACTTGGCAACGACCACGTCCACCAGGCCACGAACGTGGCGGCCGCGATGGTTGGACCAAGCCGCAAGTAACGCAAATAAACCCAGCCCAGCAACGCACCCCAGGCGGTCGCGGCGGCCAGCAAGACGACCATGCCGCGCACGGGTTCTCCCGGATAGAACCCGGTCAGGTTGCCACGCCACGCGAGCGGGAAGAGCCAAATCCCCCAGATTGCTCCGACCATCACGGCCGCCAGCCACGGGCGAAAGCCCAAGCGGACCACGGTCGGCAGCAGCAATCCACGGAAACCAATCTCAGAAGCGGCGACCATTAGCATGGCCGCGAACGCGAAGAACAGTTCCGCGACGATTGTTTGGACCGCCAACCCGATGTAGTTCAAGACATCGTAAAACTCGATCGGCAGATAATTTGTACCGCCGATGAACAGCAGTGACTCGCCCGTCGGCTGCCAACTCCAGACCATTTGGCAGCCTCCCATGACGTACGACCATCCGAGCGCTGCCGTGCAGCACGCCACCGTGATCAGAATCGCCAAGCAATAAGCGCGCGGCGGTGCTGGTTCTGGCTCCGGTTCCATCGTCTCGTCAGCGCGCCGTGAACGAAACAGCAGGTGCGTCAGTTTCGTCGCCAGTGCCGGGCCCCAAAGGCCGACGATCATGATCGCCGTGGGCACAACCGGCAGGCGATGCACGCCCGGCGCCCAGAGTCCGGCCCAAACGGTCCAGCTCAACAGGAACGCGAAGCCGACGAAACTGAAACAACGCTGCTGAGCGTCGCGCAGGTCGTAGGCGGCATGGTCCATGGTCGGCTTTCAACTCATTGTGCCGGCGCCGTGAGACGCGTGGCTTCCGCCCCGCGCGCCAAGAGCTGCTCCGGCGTCGCCGTGCCAGTGGCGCCGAGCTGTTGAATGGTAATCGAAGCGACCAGATTTCCCACGGCCGCGGCTTCCACCGGCGTTGCGCCGGAAAGCAGCGAAGCCACGATGCCGGCTGTGGCACTGTCCCCTGCGCCGACAATATCAATCGGTCCGGAAACGGGGAACGACGGCACGCGCATCGCTTCGCCGTCCGGGCGCACGACGAGGATGCCTTCCTCGCTCATCGTGCAGAACAACGGTCGCCCGGTCCGCTGCGCGAGTCCGCGCGCCGCGTCGTCCAGGATCGCGCGCGGAATTGGTGCGCCCTCGGCCGGCGTCGGCAGGCCCATCGCGTGCAGGCATTCCACGCGATTGGGCTTCAACACGCCGGCGGTGAAGCGATCGATGTGCCGACGGCTGTCGATGAACATCAATTTGTCCGGGTGCCGCGCGGCCAGTTCCTTCAATCGCTCGCGCACGCGCGGGTTGATCACGCCCCAACCTTCTTCGTTGACTTGATCGAGTACGATCAAACCGTCGGTCGTGCGGAACACTTGTTCCAATTCGGCCAGTAATCGCTCTTCACTCGCCGGCGACAGCGGACGGTTGTTGCGCAGATCGAGGCGATTCAACTCGCGCCACGTTCCTTGTTCGTCGCGCCGCAACGGTTTGGTGTAGGTCGGCGTGAGCCGCTCCGCGTCGCGCACGATGTGCGAGACTTCCACCGGCAGCTTGTTCAGCTCTTTCAGCAGGTCGTAGCTGGCGCCGTCGTCTCCGACGACGGTCGTGGGCACGAGGCGCCCAACGCCGAGCGCCGCCAGGTTATTCATCACCGTACCGAGCGCTCCGGGGCTGTTGCGCACCGAGGTGATTTGATAGGCCTCGAGTCCGGTCTCGATCGATAGCTCGTGCCAACCGGGCTCCAGGTGCAAGTAGCGATCGAGGAACAAGTCCCCGACTAACCCAATGGTGAGCCGGGGAAACGCGGCCACCAATTCGGCGAGTCGTTCCAGCGCGATCATGGCGTTGCTTTCAGTGTCCCTGCACCGTGCGCGACTTGGCCATCGCATCTTCGGCGTCGCGGATATACGTCATGTTGCCGGTGCCGGCGTAGGCGCGCTGGTACGTGACGCTGAGCGCCGTGTAGCTGAAGGCGTCGTCGGGCTGCAGTTCGCAAACCTTGCGGCCATGCTCGATCGCATCCTCGTGGCGTCCCAGGCGGCCGAGAATCACCGCGAGCGCCGCATGTGCCAACGCGAACGGCGGGTCTTGAACGGTGATTTCCAGCATCTTCGCCGCGGCTTCATCGAGTTTGCCTTGATCCTTGAGGCGATCGGCCTCGTCATAGAGCTCGTGACTGGTTGGCATAACGCGGGCGCTTTCGGGAGAGTGGCGGTGTTCCGGGGGATTTCGGCACATTCTACCGCTGGGCGGCGTGACGCGCAGGGGGCCGAGATGCGAACCACGGCGGCAACTTCGGCAAACCTGGTAAAGTCGGCAGCACCGGTCAATCCAACTCTAGTGTCACATTCGGCAAGGCCGATACCTTTCGACGGAAGCGTCGGAGCGTCATCAAGGGCCCCAGGACGAGGACACCTGCTGTGAAGATTCATCCCCTGGCCGTCGTAAGCCCTCAGGCTGACCTGGCAATGGACGTAGAAATCGGTCCCTTCGCGGTGATCGAAGCCGGGGCGAAAATCGCCGAGGGATGCAAGATCGGCAGCCGGGCGGTGATCAAAACCGGCACACGGCTCGGGCCGAACAACGAGGTCTTCGAAGGCGCCGTCCTCGGCGGCCTGCCGCAGCATTTGAAGATGCCGGAGACGCTCGGCGACGTGGTGATCGGCGCGCGGAACACCTTCCGTGAAAACGTCACGGTCCATCGCGGCATGACGCCGGAACACCCCACGGTGATTGGGGACCAAAACCTGTTCATGGTAAACGTCCATGTCGCGCACGATTGCGTGGTGGGCAACAATGTGATTGTCGCCAACAACACAATGTTGGCCGGCCATGTGGAAGTCGCGGACCGCGCCTACGTTTCCGGGGCCGTCGGCGTCCATCAGTTCTGCCGGATCGGCCGCAACGCGATGGTCGGCGGGCAAGCGCATATCGTGAAGGATGTGCCGCCTTACGTCACCATCGACGGCACCAGTTCGTTGATTGTCGGGCTGAATCAAGTTGGTTTACGGCGCGGCGGCTTCACCACCGCCGACGTCCTGCAACTGAAAGCAGCCTACCGGCTGATTTATCGCAGCGGCCTGACCTGGAACAACGCCATGGCAGAGTTGAACCGTGAGTTCAACTCCGGCGCCGCGGCGGCGTTCTGCGAGTTCTTCGCCACCGGGAAGCGCGGCTTCACGCCGGAACGACGGATGCCGCCGAACGCGACGATCCGGATTCGTCACGATTTCAATGAGGACGAACAGCAGCGCCGCGCTGCGGCTGGCTAACGGTGATTCGACATCTCTCGTTAGCGGCGGCAGTAGCGATCTACTTGGCCACGTGGTGGGCCGTCGGCGCGCTGCCGCCCGATGCCGTTGGGCGGCGCATCGCGCCGTTGGCCTTCGTGGCCTTTGTCGGCGCGCTCACAGTGACCGCCTTTTTCGTGGCGCGCGACGCCCCGAAATGGTTCCGCGTCAGCGTCACTCTAGCGGCCGGCCCGGCCGCGGCGGCGTGCTTCGCACGGACCGCGGAACCGGCGCTCCCGTCGTTGCTCGGGCTTGGTCTGGTCCTGGCCTGGGCGACGGTCGTCGCGTTTGGTGCCATCCCGGCCCGCCGTTCCGATGTCGATGCATCGTCATAAGTGCATGTCAATGAATGCCTTATGAGCGCCGCCCGGGCGTTTTCTTGACGTTCTGACACGGCAAATGCCTACAATTGGGCTGGCCGTTTGCTTCTGGGCCTGCTCGTCGTAAACTTTGTAGAGGATGCGATTTAGCGTCTGCGAGGCGGCGGCGCACGATTCGAGATGTGCTTGTATTTTCGCTGCCTGCGCGTATTCTTTACGTTTGCGCTAGGCCGCCACGCGGGGGGCGGATGCATGGCCCCAGGGGCCAACGCGACCAGCGTACGGCGGCGCAAGGCGGGCGCGGCTGACACAAAGGATCTACTGATGCGCGAGATTCTCACTGGTTGGGAGATGCATCCCACGACGTGGGTCTATTTATCCTCGCTGATCATGATCACGGTGTTTTTTAAGTTTGGTCGCTTTTGGAGCGTCCGGAACCTGGATCTGGTCGGCCTGATTTCGTTCGGCCCCGGCCTGTTGCTCGCGCAACGCAGCGATCCCACGCTTTCGCAGTTGGGATTCCTGCTGCTGTTCGTTACCGGCGGATTCTTCCTGGTGCGGCTGCTGATCGATCCTCAAATGGTGCGGCGGCCGCTGCTGGAACCGAATTTGTCGACCGGCGGGTTGACGTTCATGGGCGTCTCGCTGTTGATCTTCTTGATGACGAACGTCGTCACGGAGAAATTGACGGTGAACGATCTCGACGGTCCGCCCCGGCTGGAAAAAATGCTCGACCACGAGGTCGCCGGTACGCATGATCCGCAACTCGCCGCGCCTGGCCCCGGCTATCCGCTGCTGCACTTGCTGCCCAGCATGCCGAGCCGCGCGATCATCGAGCCGCTGGAAGTTCCCGAAACGCAACAGCTCGACATGCTTTCCATTGCCACGGCGCGCACGATGGCGATTTTTTCGCACCTCGCAGTCGTGATTGGCATGGTGCTCGTGGGGCGCCGGCATTTCGACAACATTCGCACCGGCGTAGCTGCCGCGACCGTGTATCTCGTGTTGCCGTATAGCGCGCAGATGACCGGCCGCGTCGACCACGTGTTGCCCGCGGCGCTGATGGTCTGGGCGTTGCTTTGCTACCGGCGGCCCGCGATCGCCGGCATCTTGATGGGGCTCGCGGCGGGCGCGATTTACTACCCATTGTTCCTGTTGCCACTCTGGCTGGGATTTTATTGGCAGCGCGGTTTCTGGCGCTTTGGCGGCGGCGCGCTGGCGATGATCGCCCTCCTGGTGGGCAGCCTGGCTTGGATCTCCAGCGACTTCGATTCCTTCTTGTCGCAGCTTCGTACGATGTTCGGCTGGACCGATTTTCAGACTCGCGACGTCGGGGGCTTTTGGGACGTTCAATGGTCGGCGTTTCGGTTGACCGTGATGACCATCTTCGCGGTGCTCTCGCTGAGCATGGCGCTCTGGCCGCAGCCGAAGAACCTCGGCACGTTGATGAGCTGTTCCGCGGCGTTGATGCTCGGCACGCAATTCTGGGTCGCCAAGGACGGCGGGCTATTCATGGCCTGGTACTTGCCGCTCTTGTTGCTGACCGTCTTCCGTCCGAATCTGGAAGATCGCATTGCACTGACCACCTTGGGCGATGGTTGGCTGCTGAAATTCAAAAACTATCGCCGCACGCTCAAACAGGCGGCGTAGTTGCGCCGTCGCTGGGCCGAGGCGGCACGAGGAGCTTGCCTCATGTTCGTTCGAGCTTGCCGCATTGCCACAATTCTGCGGATTGCCTTGGTCGCTTGCCTGGCGGCGTTGTCATCAGCGCATTTGTTCGCTGATGATTGGACGCAATTTCGCGGCCCTGAGGGCGAAGGCATCGCCAACGGCCCTGTGCCGATCCGCTTTGGCCCACAAGAAAACCTGCTCTGGAAGACCAAACTTCCCGGCGCCGGCGGCTCGAGCCCGGTGCTGATCGGCGATCGCATTTTTCTCACCTCCTACACCGGCTACGCGGTCGCTGGCGAACCGGAGGGGAGCATCGAGCGCTTGGAACGCCATGTCTTGTGCCTCGATCGAGGCGACGGCCATTTGATGTGGGATAAGACCATACCCACGCGACTGCCCGAACAGGAAGGCATTCGTGAATCGCACGGCTACGCGTCGAGTACGCCCGTGGTCGACGCAGATCGGGTGTACGTGTTCTTCGGCAAATCCGGCGTCTTCGCCTTCGACCACGACGGCAACCAACTTTGGCAAGCGGAGGTCGGTGACCAGACGCACGGCTGGGGCTCGGGCGCGTCGCCGGTGTTGCACCAGGATGTCGTGTTGATCAACGCCAGTGTGGAGAGTGAATCGCTCTATGCGCTCGATCGCAAGTCGGGCGAGGTTGCGTGGCGCGCGGCAGGCGTCCGCGAAGCGTGGAACACGCCGCAGCTCGTGAAGACTGACAAAGGCGACACTGAAATCGTCGTGCCGATCATCGAGCAAGTCCTGGCCTTCGATCCGGCGAACGGCGAGCAGCTCTGGCACTGCGCCACGGACATTCCATGGTACATGGCGCCGAGCGCCGTCGCGCGCGATGGCATCGTCTATTGCATCGGCGGCCGGCCGGGTTATTCGGTGGCGGTGCGTGCGGGCGGCCGCGGCGATGTCACCGCTTCGCATCGACTTTGGGCAATGAAGAAAGGCTCCAACGTCCCGTCGCCGATTCTGCTTGGCGATCAACTCTATTGGATGCACGATAACCTCGGCATCGCGAGTTGCGCGAGCGCCGCGACCGGCGAACTGCTATACGAGCAACGGATCAACCGCGCCGGCATGGTCTATGGGTCGCCAGTGCTTGCGGGAGAGCACTTGTACTATGTCACGCGCGAAGGGCGCGTGTTCGTGGTGAAAGCAGCGCCGCGCTTCGAATTGGTCGCAACGAATGATCTCACCGATGGCGGCGTCTTCAACGCCAGCCCCGCCGCGGTCGACGGCAAGTTCTACATTCGCTCCGACGGCTGGCTGTACTGCTTCGGCGAATAAGCGCTCGCCGGCAACTGCATGCGGTGACCCGCAGCGCGCATAAAAAAAGAGGCCGCCGGACCGTTTATCGGCTACAGAACGGTCCGTCGGCCCCACGTTTCCGCCCAACGATTTACACGCAAGAGCGGGCTCGTTGCGAAAAAATGGCCAGGCTCGTCATCCACCCCACAAACCGATTCTGCCCCACAGGATCGATGATGGCGATATCCGACGACGACGAGCCTGGTCATCAACTTTATCGCACGAGCCCCAGAAATGTACTCACGGTCCTTTTTTGACCACGCCGAACGCCGAACCGATTTAACCGCGAAACACGCGAAAGGGCGCGAAAGAGAAGAGAGAGGACAATGGTTGAATTTGTTTCAACCAAGCTTACGGGACATTGTCGAGTTACTAATTCCGAACTTCCCTTCCGTTCCTTTTTCGCGTTATTTCGCGTGTTTCGCGGTTCCTTCCCATTTCAAGTATTTTCCCGTAACAGATTTCGTGGACTTCCGCTTGGCAAGGTAACGACGCACTGACGCGTCGGACCAAAAAACTCAAGCCAACGGGAATTCACCCATGTTTACTCGCCAACAACTCTGCTATTTGCTGACTTTGACCCTCGGCCTGGTCACCAAGACGCAAGCCCAACCTTTCGGCCCCCCGCAGCCGGGCTACCCCCAACCGGTCGCCCCGCAAGCCGCAGTGGCGCCGGCCGCAGTGACCCCGGCCGCGTTTCCGCAAGCCGGCTACCCGCCGGTCGGCTACCCGCAACCGGTGGTGATGCCGTCGCCGGTCGTCGTGCCGGAACCCCCGGTTCGCCTCGGGTTTCAGTTTGTGATGTGCGACTACGGCATGGCCGTCAACGCGATTCTTGAAGGCGGTCTGGCCCAACAGGTCGGCCTGCTGCCCGGCGACATCATCGTGCAGATGAACACGTTCCAAATCACCGGTTGGGACCAGTATTGCCTGGCCATCCACGACGCGGTGTTCAGCCGCGGCGGGCAGGTCGAGATGTGGCTCTACCGGCCGACCGCGGCGGGCTACGAATTGCAGTACGTGGCCTTCACCATCCATGAAGAACAGATCATCGTCGTGGTCCCGTGCTCGTACCACTACGAGAAGTGCCACAGCCACCACGTGAGCTGCTGGAACGACCGCCTGGTGTACTTGAACCACTGCTGGCAGGAACATTGTCACGACGGCAAGGCTCACAACCACAACGGATTGAACCTGAACTTCCTCGGCCAGGGCATGAACCTGAACTTCAACAAGGGAGGCGTGAACGTCAACCTCGGCAACCTGATGCAGAACCAAGGTAAGGGCGGGTTCGGCGGACAGTTCGGCAACTTCAAGCCCCAGCAGTTCCAGAACCAGGTCAAGCAGCTCAACGGAGGCAACAACTTCCAGAAGCAAATTCAGTCCCAATTCAACAACAACTTCAAGCCGAAGTTCAACAACCACGGCAACCATAACAGCAACCACAACAACAACTCGTCGCACTTTCGATCGTCGAACGGCGGCTCGAACAAGAACTCGTCCTCGCAGTCCGGCCGCTCCCACGGCGGCAGCAGCATGACGAAGTCCTTCAGCGGGTTTGGTAAGAAATAGTCCCCGCGATAAGTAAGTCGCAACAAACCATCGCCGCCCGGGTCACTCGCAAGAGCCCCGGGCGGCGTCGTTTGTTGACTGCCAGCTTGGGGTTGCCGAAGGCCTTGTGAAAGCAGGCAAGAAAATGCGGTCAGCGCGATCGCCTGGCTGCAGGGGAGCTTAGTTCGTGGCGAACAAACCGTCTTGTTGCGATTGTGCGACGCGGATGAGCACGAGCCGGCCGGTCGCGCCGCCCGAAACGTCTTCCGTGAAGAAGTAGCCGCCTAAAGCGCCGTCGGCGGAGGACGTGCCGCCAAGCACGAGGATCTGGCCTGGCTGGAGTGGCACGTCGATTTTCAGATCGTCGAGCGCCACGCGCTCACGGCGCGTTTCGATCGTGTATTGCCCTTCGCCTGGCGTGAAGATGCCGCGGGGATCGCCGTGCTGGACTTCCGAAAGGACTTCCAAGAGCACGCGGCCATCCGGCTGCGGCTTGCCGCTGACTGCGAAACAGCATTGCGCTTGCTGGTACGACTCGCCCGTGACTTGCTGATCGGTTCGATTGAACAGCGTTATCCGATCATAGACGCGCGAGGCCATGATCTCGCCGCGACGTCCGGAGCGCATTTGCAGAATACGGCGCGAGACGTTGGACTCGGCTTGAAGATCGACGACGACCGCGTCGCTGGCCGGGGCCGGCGACTTCTCGCCGAGCTGCATCAAGCGCTCCAGCTCGACGGGAATGCGCCCGGCCGTGAGCCCCGCGCGGAAACCTTGTTTACTCAGCCGGGCGCGTGTTTCAGCCGGCAACGAAAGCTCGTCGATCTCGGCCCAGATTGGCGTCGCTTGGGCCGCCTCACCAGGCGGCAGTCGCACTAGAAAAACTTCCAGCACGACGCTGTCCGCGGCCATTTTCGGCGGCTGCAATTCGAGGCCCTTATGCTGGGGCAACTCGGCGCAGCCCGCCAGCGCGGCCGCGAAAAGCAGCAAGATCGAGCGCAACAGCCTGGCAAAACGCTGCATCCGTGCGCGTCTGTAAGCCGTGGAAACGCGCCAAGGTCCGGACTCGGCGCGCGGAAAGACCGATGACGACCCGGGACGATAGAGATGTGCGGCGTGGCAGTCAACCTGACCTGCCGCGCGAAGGCGGTTCGCCTCTCTTGCCCGTTCCGCCTATTCCTGCTTTTCGCCTTTGACGATCGGCGTGTCGTCGGCGTTGCCCCACTCCTGCCAGCTGCGGTAGTAGTTGCTGACGTGCTTGGCGCCCATCAACTCCATGCCGAAGACCATCACCGAGGCGCGGCCGCCGCTTTGGCAATGGGTCGCCGCGGGGCGTTGCAGGTCGATGCCGGATTTGGCGAACAGTTGGGACAATTCCGACGCTTCGCGAAAACGGCCGGTGTCGGCGTTCAACAGGTCGACCCATTCGAGGTGCTTCGCGCCGGGGATCGCGCCGGCGCGTTTGTTCTTCAACGCGTCGTCGCCGCAGAACTCAGCGTCACTGCGCGTGTCGATGATTTGCAGGTCGCCGGTTTCCAGCGAATGCAGTAGACCTTCCTTGGTGGCGAGGCGATCGGCGATCGGTCGTAGCTCGGGTTCCGTCGCTTTCGGTTCAGGCGCAGGCGCCGTTTCGATTTCGCGTTTCGCGGCCTGCCAGCCCTTCCAGCCGCCGTTCAACAGGCGTACGTCGGCGACATCCAAATAGCGCAGGATCCACCACATCCGCGCGGCATCCTTGGTCTGGTTGTCATCGTAGATGACGAGTTTGTCGCTTGTGGTCAGGCCCAGCGCGCCGATCCGTTGTTGCCAGCCAGCGACGTCCTGACCTTGATCGAAGCCCTTCGCCCATTCGCCGGCGTCGATCCATCGTGCGCCTGGAACATGCCCGGCGAGATACTGCTCACGCGGACGGGCATCGAGCACGACAAAATCTCCGAGCCGGAGCGCTGCCGGCTCGACCAACAATTCAGGGTTCACATAATCATTGGATGGCGCCTGCGCGAACATCGCGCCCAACAACGCCAACGAGAGGGACAGCGACCCGATCATGATGCGACTCCTTCAACGAATAAGGCCTGCTGGAAGGCAGTGTAACCCTTCCGAGCAGGCCCCGCCATCGCGCTGCGGTGGCACGTCATTCCGCTGCGAGTGGCGCCGACTCTCCGCGTCGCGAGACATGCCAGGCTAGGCCCACAGCGACCAAGGCCGGCAGTGCGACCAGTTCCCAGTTCATGGCTGGCGGATAGCTGAGCCCAATCGAGAGCGTACCGTTGCCCGGCATGGTGGGCAATTTGAGTTGTGAATGCATCAGCGCGCCCAGCGCGCACTCCAATACCGCGACTACCCAGAACCAGCGTGCGCCGCAGCCGCTCCGAAACGCCCAGCGGCCGAATCCGAACGTGACGGCCATCAACGGGACGATCATGCCGATCTGACAGACGACGATCGCCAGGTATTGTCGCGACCAACTCGTAGCGCCGGCAGGCTGAAATGACCCCAGCAATTCGAGCGCCCAGAATCCGAGCGTGAACAACAGCGCCGACAGCAAGATCGTGCAGGGAACCGGTCCCATCGTAAACACCAGCCAGGGGTGTCGCCCGGCGAAGTGTTGGGCGCGGAACTCCGTGGCGAAGTGTTGTGCGAGTTGCCGGGGATCGCCGAGGCGATCGAGTTCCGGCGCAGTCTGCCGTTCCGCGACGATGTCCTGCGAGTGATCGTCGAACTCGCGCATCACGCGATGCACGTAGAACCGCGGTAAGCGGCGACGGACCAGTTCACATCGCAACTGCGCCGAAAGTGATGGAGCATTCATCCGAGCCTCCTTGCAAAATGCGTTCCACGGCCGCGACGATCCGCTGCCACTCAGCGGACGATCCGGCCAGGCGTTTCGTGCCCGACGCCGTCACGCGGTACACCACGCGACTGCGCCCCCCCGCCAATTCGCTCTTGCTGGATAGCCAACCGGCGGCCTCCAGCTTGTGCAACACCGGGTAGATCGAACCCTCGCCGAACGTCAATTCGCCATTACTGACCAGGCGAATCGACTGCACGAGTTGATAGCCGTACATCGGCTGCCGGGCCAGCAGACGGAGGACTACCAACTCCGGCACGCCGTTGAGAAAATCAGGGTTCGTTCGCAGTTTGCTCATAGCGTCGGACGATACCTAGAACCACAAAGCATGGCAATAGGAATCGGCTCCAGGCGTCGAAAACTTGACAAGGAACGTGATCTCGATGGATGCGGTTCGCTGGATGATGGTCTTGGCCCTCGCACTTTTTTTGGCGGAAGGCTTCGCCTTGAGCGTCTTCCCTGTGCAGTTTCGGGAGCTGGTTTCGCAACTCGACGCGCGGACGTTGCAAGCGGCAGGGCTGATGGAAACGGTGCTCGCCGCGGCGCTGATGGTCGGCGTGATCCTGGGGTAAGTCAGCGCGCCGTTCAGAACAAGCGCCGCTGGCCGCCGGGCGTTGCGCAAGGTTGAAACTGCTCGCGGTCCAGGGGCGGTAAATCGCTGAAGCCGAGTTTCTTGCGGAACACTTTGAACATCGCGCGAATCTGATCGGCGACTTCGCCGGCGCCGGTCATGCGTTGGCGCCAGGTGGAATCGCTCATTTTTCCACTGCGCGTCTGACGGATGAGGCTCTCCACTTTCTCGGCGCGTAGGGGCTGCGAGCGATGCAGCCATTCGCGGAACACCGGTTCGACAGTGAGCGGTAAGCGGAGCAGGATGTAACCGACGTCGCCGGCGCCGGCGTCGCGCGCGGCTTTCATCACGGCCGGCGCTTCATGGTCGTTCAAACCGGGAATGATCGGCGACACGAATACGCGCACCGGCACGCCGGCTCGTGCGAGGGTTTCCACCGCGCGCAATCTGGCCGCGGGGATGCTCGTCCGCGGTTCCATCTCGCGCGCAAGTTCTGGATCGAGCGTGGTGATCGAGACGTTCACGTGTGCCAGGCGATGCGAGGCCATCTCTTGCAGGATGTCCAAGTCGCGCACGACCAGCGCATTCTTGGTGACAATGCTGATCGGCTGCCGGCATTCCTGTGTTACTTCCAGGCATTGCCGCGTGAGCCGGTACTCGCGCTCGGCGGGTTGGTAGCAGTCGGTCACGCCGCAAAACGTAATCGGCTCCGGCTTCCAGGCGTCCCTCGAGAGAAACGCGCGCAGCAGCTTTGGCGCATCGCGTTTTACGAAGATTTTCGTTTCGAAATCGAGCCCGGCGTTCAGTCCGAGGTATTCGTGCGTGTTCCGCGCATAGCAATAACTACAGCCATGCACGCAGCCACGGTAGGGATTGACGCTGTAGCGAAAGCCGACGTCGGGCGAGTCGTTCTCGCTGACAATCGATTGGGAAGCATCGTCAAAATACTGAATCGGCCGATCGGTTCGTTCCTGCAGATACTCGTCGTCCCACGCCAGGTGCTCAAGGTCCGGCGCAGAATGGGTTTTGTCGTACCGATTCGGCGGATCGAGTTGGGAGCCGTGACACATGGGGAACTTAGGGCAGGGAATCAGGTGAAGTGTGTGCGTTTGTACACTAACACGCCGAGGCTAAATGTACAAGCTCGCATTCAACTACGGCTCCCCGACGGGACCGCGACGGATTCAATTTGCTGGACGCACGCGAGCTATTGCTCAGGCACTCGTAGGGAAAGCGAATTCGAATCGTCTCCCTTCAAACCGCCCGAGTGGTAGAATGCCAATGTCACGATTTGATCGTTCAGCCCGAGGGCGCGCAAGTGTTTACGGCAATTCATTTCAAGAACTTCAAAGTCCTCAAAGACGCCACGCTTCCACTGGGGCGTTGCACGCTGATTGTCGGGCCCAATGGAAGTGGGAAGAGTACGGCGCTGTCGTCACTGCAATTGTTGGCGAATCGTTCGGCTGGTTCGCTCTTGCATAGCCGTTCAGCAGCAGCAAATGAAAATGCCCCAGTTGAAATCGATTTCAAGTGGAGTGACGGAAATTCAATCGCGTTGATGCTGACGGCCGAGAATCAGCCATATATTGAAGTTCGGCCGAAAGGTGCGACCCTGAGGCCGGAATTTGAGCAAGCGTGCAACAGTTCACGAGTGTACCGACTTGATTCGCGTTCAATTGCCGAGGCTGGACCGTTACAGGAACGGGTGGTGCTTGAGCAGACTGGACGTAGGCTTGCCGCCGTTCTCGACGGATTGAGCACACGATACGAGGATCGATGGGCCACACTGAACGAAAGATTGCCTGAATGGTTCCCAGAATTCGACCGAATCCGACTTTCGGTGGAGTCCGGGACTAGTAATCGGACCTTCTCGATGCGATTGAAAGGCACAAATCGTGAAATTGCGGCCCGCGATCTCTCCGACGGCGTGCTGCTGTCAATTGCCTTGTTCACGCTAGCGTATCTGCCCGACGCGCCAGCATTAATTGGCCTTGAAGAACCAGAACGTGGAATTCACCCACGACTCTTGCAAGAAGTGTTTCTTACTCTTCAAAGGCTGGCCCACCCAGAGGAATTTGGCGAATCGCGTGTTCCCGTGCAAGTCATCGCCACCACTCACTCGCCCTACCTCCTCGGCTACTTCCGTGATCGCCCGGAAGATGTCGTGATCGCCAATCGTGAAGGGGACAATGTGCGATTCGAGCGCCTCGCGGACATTGCCAATTATGACGAGATCGTCGGCGACGTTTCGTTGGGAGAGGCCTGGTACACGGGCGTATTTGGCGGCGTGCCCACACAATGAAAATTGCGATTGTAAGCGAATCTCCTGGCGATAGCCTGATTGTGAAGATTCTCTGCGCGAAGATACTCGGCTTCCCCATCGACGTCGTTACGCTGAAACGTTCTGCCGACGGTTTTGCCGCGGCAAAGGAGTCGCTCAAGGTCGCATATCGTCAATTGCACTACCGTCGGGAAGCGCAGGTCATGATTGCTTGCGTGGATGCCGACAATTCCTATCCGCACTTATCCAATTGCGGCGATCCGCGATGCCGCCACTGCGACATATCGAGCATGCTTGACCAAGAAGAACGGCATGCCAAGCCAAATTCAGCGTTCCCGACGCCGATTCAATGCTTTGTGGCGGTTCCTCCACCCTCCATCGAGGCTTGGCTGATGGCGCATCGCGACAACAACTGCCGTGAGGCGCTATGGCGGTCTCAACCGATTTCGCGGCGCGATTCCGCGAACGCAATTCGTCAGCAAAAAATTTCGCTGTATGGAAAACTGCGGCCGTCCGACCAAGAGCGCGAAGGGGCAGCGATCGCGGCCGCGAACGACATAGCCTTGATTGAACAATGTTATCCCAACAGCTTTGGTCAGCTCGCCAGCGCTCTGCGCGGCAATCTCGGCATCACTTAGCCACTGCCCTCTACACAAACCGGTTCACCAGCCCCTCCAGCATTTCCTGGCGGCCGCTCTTGTTTGGGGTGATTTCGCCCTTTTCCAGCATGTATTTTTCCAGGGTTTTGAAGCTGGCTTGGCCGGTTTCGATTTCGGCGCCGACGCCGGTGTCGAAGCTGCTGTAGCGGTCTTTGACGAATTGATCCAGTTCGCCGTCGGCGCGGATCGCGGCTGCGATTTTCAATCCTCTTGCGAAGGCGTCCATGCCGCCGATGTGGGCGTGGAAGAGGTCGACGGGCTCAAAACTTTCGCGGCGGACTTTGGCGTCGAAGTTGACGCCGCCGGGGGCGAGACCGCCGTACTTCAGGATGCTGAGCATGCACTGCGTAGTGAGGTAGATGTCGGTGGGGAATTGATCGGTGTCCCAGCCGAGCAGCATGTCGCCGGTGTTGGCGTCGATCGAGCCGAGGAAGCCTTGCATGCCGGCGTATTCCAACTCGTGTTGCATCGAGTGGCCGGCGAGCGTGGCGTGGTTGGTCTCGATGTTCATCTTGATGTGTTTTTCGAGGCCGTAGGCGCGGAGGAAGTTGATGCAGTTGGCGACGTCGAAATCGTACTGGTGCTTGGTCGGCTCTTTGGGCTTCGGCTCGAAGAGGAACTGGCCGGTGAAGCCGATTTCCTGGGCGTAGTCGACGGCCAGGTGCATGAAGCGGGCGAGGTGATCGACCTCGCGCTTCATGTCGGTGTTGAGCAGGTTTTGATAACCTTCGCGGCCGCCCCAGAAAACGTAGTTCTCACCGCCGAGTTCCTTGGTGACTTCGATGGCTTTCTTGACTTGCGCCGCGGCGTAAGCGAAGGCATCGGCGTTGCAACTCGTGGCGGCGCCGTGCATATAGCGCGGGTTGCTGAACAGGTTGGCGGTGCCCCAGAGGAGTTTGATGCCGGAGCGTTGCTGTTCGTCCTTCAGGGCTTTCACGACGGCGTCGAGATTCTTGTTGGATTCGGCCAGCGTCTTGCCTTCCGGCGCGACGTCGCGGTCGTGGAAGCAGTAGAACTCCACGCCGAGCTTTTCCATGAACTCGAAGGCGACCTTTACGCGGTTGACCGCGTTTTCGACGTTATCGACCGGGCCTTCCCAGGGGCGGACCATGGTGCCGGGGCCGAAGGGATCGCTGCCGGCGCCGCGGAAGGTGTGCCAGTACGCCACGGCGAAGCGGAAATGGTCCCGCATCTTCTTGCCTTCGACCGCTTCGTCGGCGTTGTAGTGCCGGAAAGCGAGCGGGTTTTTCGATTGCGGGCCTTCGAACTTGATTTTGCTGATTTCGGGGAAAGCGGCCATGGCGACGCGTAGCTCCAACGTGGGTTTGGCGATGAATTTGGGAATGATTAGACCGGAAAACGGGGGTTTTTCAAGCTCCGGCGGTTTGGGCGGAGGATTCACCACTGAGGCACGGAGGCACGGAGGACGCGGAGAGGAGGGAAGGAGAAAGGGAACCACGAAAGGCGCGAAAGTCACGAAAAGTGGAGCAAGGATGTAGGAGACGTGATAGGTAGGTGCTGCGCTGGGGACGAACTTGTTAGGGCACGGAACTTGATTGGCTGGTTGCAGATCGCCTACTTCAATTGGGCGGTATGCTGGGGGCGCGTGTGGCGATAGGATTGGGCGCGACTTCGTGCTTTACATCTAGATTTCTACCTGAGAGGTGGCCAATGAGACGCATTGTGCAATGGACGTTTTTGATTGGCGCGGCTTGCTCGGTCGCAATGCCGGCGAGCGCTTCGTTTCGCGGGAGCAGCTGCGTGGGCGATTGTGCCGTCGCTGCGCCGCAGACCGTGGAGCGTACGATTCTCGTCCCAGAATGGACTACCGAGACACGCACCGTGACTGTGACCGAGTGCCGGCCGGAAACGCGCACGCGGACGGTGACGCAGATGCGTTGCGTGCCTTATACCGAGACGGTGACGCGCCAACGTTGCGTGATGGTTCCGCAGCACCGCACGCGGACCGTGAACTACATCGTGCGGAAGCCGGTGATGGAAACGGCGACGCGGGAATGTGTAGTGCTCGTGCCGCATCGCGTGGAGCGAACAGGGACGCGGACGGTTTGCCGCATGATGCCGGTGACGATCCAGCGCACCGTGTGCGAGGATCAGGGGCATTGGGAAACTCGCGAAGTCGCCGCCTGCGCTGATTGCGCCACGTGCTGTGAACCGCGCACCGCGCGGGTGTGGGCGCCGCATGTCGTGACGAAAACCGTACCGGTCAAGGTGATGCGTCCAACGATGGAACAGCAGACGTACACTTACTACGCGACGGAATGCCGGCCGGAACGGCGCACCAAGACGGTTCAGCTTTGCCGCTACGTGGCGGAGCCACGCACACGCGAGGTGACCGAGACGATCTTCGTGCCGAAGATGGTTATGCAGACCTGCAATGTCACGCGCGTGCGCGTGGAGCCGGTGACCAGGACGATCCAGTGTCGGGTGATGGCGCCGCACCAGGTGCAGAAGGAAGTTCAGGTACGGGTTTGCAAGATGGTCACGAAGACCGTGCAGGTGAACGTTGGCTGCTGCCGGTAGACGGCACTGGCGGTTGTTGAAATTCAGAGGGCCTGGCCGATTTCGGCCAGGCCTTTTTTTGTTGATGCTCTTGGTTGAGGGAGGATTTCACCACGGAGGCACGGAGAACACGGAGAGGAGTGGAGGGAGTGGTGCGTCGGAGGAATTGGAGCCAGGAGCGTGAAGGACTGGAGGGAATAATGCTGGACGAAGTGACGCGTTTGAATGTTGGCGAACCCATGTGCGTGGATTCCAGGATCGTGCCGCTGGCGAGCGCGAACAGCACGACGCAGCGTAAGGTCGGCGCCCCGCAACCGGGCCGTTGTCATTTCTGCTGTCGATACGCGCGCTGATTGGCGGTCGTGTCAGCTATCGTGAAGGCGGTTCCAACGGTCACGATCACACGATGCCCAGGCGTCTGGTCCGACCGGCGTCAGGCAGTCATGTGGCGGGAGAGGTGGGTTATCGATTGCCTGGCGGCTCGACTAGGGGCGAAATGGGGATTTTGTGAAACACGCGATATTCCCCGCGAAAGCAACGTGAAGGCCCCTGTTTTTCAGGCAAGTTCGCACTCACGCAGTCGTGACGGAGATTAAAAAGACCGCGAGAGTCGGACTTGCAGAACGTCGCAGTTGCGGCGCCACGCTGCTCTGCTTAGAACCGCCAGCCGACGCCCACGTTCGAGAAGAAGTTTGGCGCGTCGTCGGTCACGCCCCAGCCGAGGCGGGCGCCGAGTTCGAGGTTTTCTGTGACCAGGCAATGCATGCCGGGGCTGAGGAAAGCGCGGTTGAATTCCTCGTCAGCGCCTTGCGAGTTGATGCTGAAGTATTCGGCGTGGGCGTGCCAGCGCTCGTTGATGGGGATGCGGAGTACGACCGACGGCGCCCAGAGGTTCAAGGCGTCTTCGGCCGTGTGCTCTGTCAGGTAGTGAATGGAAGAATCCAGTCGCCACCGATTCGCCAACTCCCAGCCAAACGTATAGGTCGCGAGGAGATCGGTATCGTTCGATTCGCCGCTGGTGGGCGAATAGCCTTGCACGATCAGTGCGCTGCGCGGCAGCCAGTTGTCTTGTTCGGTGACGCTGGCCTTGAAGCCATATAGGAGCTGCGATTCGCGCTCCAGTTCACCGCCGGCGGGCGCTTCGCCGCCCTCGTTTCCAGACACGAGATCGCCTGCGCCGCCGACTTCATAGTTCCAGCCAAACCGCAATTCGAGGCGATCGCTCAGGCCGCGGCGGATGAGGATTTCTGGAAAGCTGTGCGTTTCGGCGACATCGCGATTGTCGATGAACGAATACGACGACTCGAAGACCGTCACGCACCGCCCGACCGTGCTGGTGGCGGGCGTGAAGGCGTCGCGGTCGGTTTCCAGCTCGTCGGCTTCCTCCTCTGCTGGCTCGGCCTCGACTTCGACGTCGGCCTGGTCCAATTGCGCGACAGCCGATGTGGCGGCGCTTAGCCACTGCGATAGCACAACTGCGATAGTCAAAAGTGCGCGTCGCATGGCAGTTCTTTTCGCGCGGTCGAAGGTACGACGACTTTCCATTCGTTCAGTCCGGCAGCCGCGCCGCGGCACGCTCGCCACAAATGATTGATCGGCAAAGATGCGGCGGTATTGACCGCTGGAAGCGCCCGCGGAGGCCGCGCACGGCGTGACATGATGCCGCATGTAGCGATTGCGTGGACTTGGCAAACTTGGCGTCTGTGCCAGTCGCTTCCAGCGCAACAAAATAGGGGACGCCGGCTTTTCGGCCGGCGCCCCCTTGAATCAGCTGGCGGACTACTCTCCGCCGACAGTCATGCTCTTGATTTGCTGCTCAAGCGTGTCCAGGCTCCAGTCGCCCGGCTTCTGGCTGGGCGGGAATTCCTTCATGCTCATCAGAAATTCGCTGGCGACCGCCTGCAGAGGCACCAGTACGAACGCCCGATCGATCATCCAGTCGTGATACGTGTTGGAGTTGTGCTGAGACTTCTCGAACGGGTCGCGGCGCAGGTTGAACAGCAGCGGTAGACGCAAGTGGACGAGGGGCTCGCGCCATACCTGCAATTGCTCGGCGCGGTTTTCCCGGTACGTCGCCTTCCAATCTCCCACACGGATCGACATCACATTGCCATCGTCGCCCACATAGATGAACGACTTGCGCGGCGACTCCTTCGTCTTGCCACTGAGGTAGTCCAGCAGATTGTGGCCGTCGATGTGGTTCTTGTAGGTCCGGCCGTTCAGTTCCACGCCCTTAAGCAGCTTCTCCTTCACGTCCGGAGCGCCGGCGATGGCGGCGAACGTCGGCAACCAGTCCTCGTGGGAGATGATGCCGTTGAGCGTCGTGCCGGCGGGAAAATGTCCCGGCCAACGGATAAAGCAAGGCACGCGAAACGCGCCTTCCCAGTTGGAGTTCTTTTCACTGCGGAACGGCGTGGTGCCGGCGTCGGGCCAGGTGTTGTAATGCGGGCCGTTGTCGGTTGAGTACTGGACGATCGTGTTGTCGGCGAGACCGAGTTCGTCGATCAACTTGAGCAGTTCGCCAACGTGCATATCGTGTTCGACCATGCCGTCGCTGTATTCGTCCTGGCCGGAAATGCCGATGTGCTCGGGCTTCACGTGGGTGCGGAAGTGCATCCGCGTGCCGTTCCACCAGCAGAAGAAGGGTTGGCCGGCCTTCGACTGACGGGTGATGAAGTCCTTGGCCGCGGCCAGGGTTTCATCGTCAATCGTCTCCATGTGCTTCTTGGTCAGCGGACCCAGATTCTCAATCGTTTGCCCGCCTTTGCCGTCTGCTTTACTTTTGATAATCCCGCGCGGACCGAATTGCTCGAGGAATGTCTTACCGTTCGGCAGTTTCATATCGCGAGGGTAGTCGCGGTTTTCGGGCTCTTCTTCGGCGTTCAAGTGATAGAGGCTGCCGAGGAATTCGTCGAACCCGTGCATCGTCGGCAGGTGTTCGTCACGATCACCTTGGTGGTTCTTGCCGAACTGGCCGGTGGCGTAACCCTGGCTCTTCAAAACGGTCGCCATAGTCACGTCGGTCTTCTGCCAGCCTTCTTTCGCGCCAGGCATTCCGACCTTGGTCATGCCGGAGCGAACCGGAACGCTACCGCTGATGAAGGCGGCGCGACCGGCCGTGCAGCTTTGCTGGGCATAATAATCGGTGAAGGCGACGCCTTCGCGGGCAATGCGATCGATGTTCGGCGTCATGTAGCCCATCATGCCGCGGTTGTTGTGACTGATATTCCAGGTGCCGATGTCGTCGCCCCAGATGACGAGGATGTTGGGCTTCTTGCCGGACGCGGGCTGCGCGGCGGCCTGGTTGTTTTGAACCTTGTAACTGGCGAGGGCGAAGACGTTCTTTGACACAGCGCCATCGACACAACATGACTTTTGTCCGGCGGGCGTCGCCTCGGACGACGACGTGATCGTCTCCGATTCCGCCCGCGCGGTCGGCGAGAACGATAGTCGCTCCGTCGCCGCGGCCCAGCCGAGCATGGCGCCGAGCGCCAGCGCCGCGAGGGTGTATAACTGATTTCGTTTCACTGAGTTGTCTCCAAGAACAAAATGGGAGCGCGCGAAGGTGTGCCAGTTTCCGGAACTTATAACCCCGGTACAGAACGACTTCAACTCACTGGCGACATTTCAACGCTAAGAATCCAGCGACGGACGCCGGATTGCCCAGTTCCGACAAGGTCATCCTTGTTACGGTGCAAGTTGTCAGTCGTGACGGTCGCAGCCGTCAAAGTGTACGTCACAAGAATTCGTGCCGTGAAGAGTTGTGGACCTGCGCTATGGATGATCGCCCCGGGAGGGGCGACTTGCGCCAGGCGAAGCGATGCACGGCTACCTGAGGCGACACGAGAGCAAATATCGACCAATGAGTTCGTGACGCGGTTGTCCGCAAGAGCCGATGCATCCATAGACCTGGATACGTGGCGCGACCCGAATCAATTGGCGCGGTCTTGCAGGCCGTGGCGCGTTAGCGCTTCAGCCGCAGCCGTGAGAATTCACGGACTTGCTCGGTGATCGCCACTTCCGTCGGCAGGCGTTCCATGGAACTCGCGCCGTAGAAGCCTTCGATGTTGGGGACGCGTTCCAGAACGTATTGCGCGTCGTCCGGCATGGCGATCGGCCCGCCGTGGCAGAGGACGAGGACGTCGGCGCGGACTTGCTTGCAGGAAGTGGCGATCGCAGTTACGTCGCGGACGCAATCATCGAGCGAGCGCGCGGTGCGGGCGCCGATCGTCCCTTTGGTCGTGAGCCCCATGTGGGCGACGACAATGTCGGCGCCGGCTTCCGTGAGCTGGCGGCCTTGCTCGGGATCGAACGCGTACGGCGTGGTCAGTAAATCAAGCTCGCGCGCCGCGGCGATGAGTTCGACTTCGAGATCGAAGCCCATGCCGGTTTCTTCCAGGTTCTCCCGGAAGAGGCCGTCGATGAGACCGACGGTGGGGAAATTTTGGATGCCGGCGAAGCCGAGGTGCTTGAGCTCGCGGAGGAAGGGATCGCGCAAGAGAAAGGGATCGGTCCCGCAGACGCCGGCAAGGATCGGCGTATGGCGCACTGCCGTGAGGACTTCGGGGGCCATCTCGCGGACGATCTGATTGGCGTTGCCGTACGGCATGAGCCCGGCGAGCGAACCGCGCCCGGCCATGCGGAAGCGACCGGAGTTGTAGATCACAATGAGATCGACGCCGCCGGCTTCCTCGCACTTGGCGGAGATGCCCGTGCCAGCACCTGCGCCCAGGATCGGCTCGCCGCGCGCAACCTTGGCGCGGAGGCGAGCGAGAATGGCTGGGCGAGCGAGTGGGTTATTCATCGCGGCGCGACTACTGAGCCTTCGCGGCGACGGGTTTGTTCGTTGCCACAGGTCGCCTTCAGTCGACAGGAGTGAGCATCACTTCGCGGGCAGCGGCGCGGACTGGACTCTCCAGGTCCCATCGGCTTTGCTCATCACCCAGTCTTGCGTCGAGACGACCGTGCCATCCTTGCCGTAGACTTCGACCTTGACTTTCGCCGTGTCCCCTTCGACCAGCGTTTCCGTGGCAATAAAGCCGTTGTAGTTGCGGAATTTCGCGCGATCCGCGGGCTTGGGAATGGATGACTTGACCCACAACTCTTCGGTCAGCCGCTGACTGCCCGCGGCATCGACTAATTTCGTCAACACCAGATTGATGGCACCGGTCTCCGTACTCGTGTCCAACTGGTCTACGGGGCCGTCTCCGCAGCCGGGAATGTAAAGGAGTGACATCAGGACGAACACCGCCACTCCGCGCAATCCAACGCTCCGCTCGACCGACCTTTGCCGCATTTTCATTCCCCCAATTTCACAACAGTACGTCTTCACCCCATCTTGCACGGCTTAGGGTAAGCCCAAGCGCGGTCGGCGGCAAGGGTTCCTAGAGCATTGCCGCGCAGCGAAAGCACCCGGGAGGCTCGCTCGCCGGACCGTCCTTTCGCGTTTGGGGCGCGCCGACTATATTCAATCGCAGGTCCCACCTTGGGAATCCGGCGGCGTTCCTGCCTCTTGCGCCACGCGGTCCCGAGCGTTCCTGTCGTTCTCCTTCCCAGCCTGCTGTTATGCCCAAATATGTGGTTCGCTGTGGGGTGATGCGCTCGTTGGGGGTCTTTGCCTCCCGCGAAGGGGAGCATTATTTGCGCGAAGCCCGGGTGGTGGTTCGCTCCGACCGTGGTCTGGAGGCCGGGGTGGTGCTGTGCGAGGCCACGGACGAAGCCGTGGAGCATTTGCAGGACCCGAAGCGCGGTCAATTGCTGCGTGCGATGAGCGGCGACGATGAGCGCGACTTGGAACAAATGCACGGCCAAGAGCGCAATGAATTCGCCATCTGCGAGCGTGTCATCGCCGAGATGCAACTCGATATGCGGCTGATCGACGTCGAGCACATCCTGGGCGGCGAGCGGGTCGTCGTCTATTACCTGTCCGAAATCCGCGTCGATTTCCGCGAACTGGTGAAGAAGTTGGCGTCGGAATTTCAGACGCGGATCGAAATGCGCCAGATTGGCGTGCGCGATGAAGCCAAATTGCTGGCGGACTACGGCGACTGCGGGAAACCGGTCTGCTGCAACACGCATCTGTCCGAAATGCCGCCGGTCAGCATGAAAATGGCGAAGCTGCAAAAAGCCACGCTCGACCCGACGAAAATCTCCGGGCGCTGCGGACGGCTGAAATGCTGCCTACGTTACGAATACGACGTTTACGAGGAATTACAGAAGGATTTGCCGCCTGTCGGGGTCGACATCATCACCGCCAAGGGCCGCGCGCGGGTGCTGGCTCAGGAAATCCTCGCAGGGCAATTGCTGATCGAGACGGAAGACCGCCGGCGGGTGATGATACCGGCTTCGGAAGTGCTCACCGTGTTGAGCAAGTCGAGTAACAAATGACCACGATGTTCGAATCGCAGGCATGAATGGCCACTCGCAGAACCAAGACTCCCACCGCTATGACAGACCCCGCTGAACGCGCCGAACGCTTCGCTCAACTGTTGCGGGACGATCCTCGTTTCCCGCCAGCGGCCTACCGCTTCGTCACCGAGGCGCTGGAATACGCGCAGTCGAACCTGGGCATGGGGCAAGCGAAGCCGACGGAGCCGACGCCGTTCGACGAAGAGGCCGAAGGCGAGGAACGTCCCAAGGTTGGCGACCGTCACTTGACCGGCCAGGAACTATGCGAGGCGATTCGCCACTACGCCATGGAGCAATTCGGGTACATGGCAAAGTGCGTCCTCAATAATTGGGGCATCCATGAAACGGGCGACTTTGGCGAGATCGTGTTCAACCTGATTCGCATTGGCCAGATGTGCAAAACGCCGGATGATCGCCGCGAAGATTTCGATAACGTCTTCGATTTCAATGAAGATCTGCACGGTCAATTCAAGATCACGATGCCGGAATAGCCTTGTCGCATGAAATCCGACCGCGCGCCGCAAAACGCCCGTCGCCAGCCCAACGCCGCGGCGCGGGACGGAGCTAGGGATGCGGCGGAAGCGTCGAGTCGATCTCGCGCGCCGATGGCGCGGCCGATTTGGCTGTTGGTCAGCGGGGTCTGCCTGGCGAGTTGGCTCGCGGTGCTCGGCTGGCTCGCGTGGCGCGGCTAATTGGACTGGCTGGGAACACCAGCAAGTAGATTGATCTGGGGCGCCTCGAAGGGCCCGCCCCAATCTCCGGGACCGAATTTGGCCTGCCACTTGGCGCCGCCAGTCGCTTGGGAACTTTTACAGGCGCGGTTTATTTCCGCACCGGTGCGATGATGACCGTTCTCCCCGGAAGGTGTTGCGAAATCGCCACAGCCGATTTGTCCTCCTGCCTGCGAGCATTTCGTAAGTTGTGTGTTCATAGCGACTTAGTGCCGACACGGCCGTCTCGAGTTTGCCCGGCATGGCGTTCGCAATCTGGTTACATCGAGACACCACGCGTACCAGGGGCAAACGCTACATGTCACACACCACCTTTGCGCCGGCCGCCCGGCGCGACGTACTGACTCGTTGGGTCGAATCGGGACATCCGTTGGTTCAACCGGAGGGAAATGAATCTCACGGATATCGAGCGCTCAAGCGCGCCCTCGATATCCTCGGCGCCGTGGCGGCGATTGCGCTCTTCGGGCCGCTGATGCTGCTGGTGTTCGTCGCCTTGACGATCACGACCAGGGGGAATGCCATCTTCGTCCAGGAACGCATTGGCTACTGCGGCCGGCGGTTCCGCATGTACAAGTTCCGCTCGATGCGGATGGACGCGGCGAAGTTCCAGCATTTGGTGTCGAACGAGCACTCTGGGCCTATTTTCAAGAACCGTCGCGACCCGCGGATCACGCGCATCGGCCGCTTCCTTCGCTCGACCAGCATCGACGAGCTGCCGCAGTTGTTCAACGTGTTGAAGGGGGACATGGCGCTCGTGGGACCGCGCCCGCCGATCGCCAGCGAAGTCATCAACTATGCACCCTGGCAACGCCGCCGGCTGGCCATCCAGCCAGGGCTCACGTGCTTGTGGCAAGTCAGCGGCCGCAGCGAGATCGGCTTCGAAGATTGGGTGCGGATGGACCTTTGGTACTCCCGCCATCAGAACCTGTGGACCGACCTGCAGTTGATCTGGAAAACGCCGTTGAGCGTACTCTCGCGACGCGGGGCGTATTGAAAGCGCCGCGCGAGTTATTGCAGGACTGTGGGGGGCGTCTCCGACGCCGATGGAGCAGGCGCCTCGGATGGACCCACCGTCGAATCAGCAACAACGTCGAACAATCGGCGTCGGAGACGCCTCCCACAAATCCGCTCGCATAGCGCATTTGCCAGTGAACCATCCGGCACAGTAAAGTGAGTCGCTGTGCGCTAGATTTCCTGCTTCCCGGCGAATAGCTCTCTGATGGACAATCCTTCCCCGGAGGTTCCGCCGGAATCCCCCCGCCCGCCGGAGACCGCGCCGCCGGCGGGCCCGACGCCGCCGCGTGCGCGGATCGTTCGTGAGCGCCGCTGGAGTTGGGCCTGGTTGGCGCCGCTAGCCGCGGCGGCCTTCGTCGCGTTTTTGGCGTACCAATCCTGGCAACCGGCCGGGCCGACGCTGCTAATTCATTTCGCCGAAGGGCACGGCCTCAAGCCCGGCGATGTGTTGCGGCATCGCGGGGTCGTGGTGGGCGAAGTGCGCGAGGTGATCATTGCTCCTGACTTGAGCCACATCGACGTCGCCGTCGACCTGCGGCACGAAGCCGCGCCGATCGCGCGTCACGGCAGCCGCTTTTGGATTGTCCGGCCGCGGATTGATTTCGCGGCCTTGGAAGGCCTGGACACCCTCATCGGCCCGCATTACGTCGCGGTCTTGCCCGGCGACGGCCCCGCGCAAATGGAATTCACCGGGCACGAGGAAGCGCCGCTCACGGAACGCATTGAGCCGGGCGGCGTCGAAGTCGTTCTGCAAGCGACGGAGCGCGGCGGCTTGCGCCCCGGCGCGGCCGTTTACTATCGGCAGATTCGCGTTGGCACGATCCTAACCGTCGGACTGGCCGCGGATGGCAGCGCCGTTGAAGCACGAGCCTACGTGCGACCTGCGTACCGCGAATTGGTGCGGGAGCGATCGCAGTTCTGGAACGTGGGCGGGATTGAATTGGACGCGGGCTGGCTATCGGGCGTGTCGTTGGAGGTCTCGACCGCCGAGGATTTGCTGCGCGGCGGCGTCGCGTTCGCCACGCCTGACGACGGAGGCGCGCTCGTCGTGGACGGCCATCGTTTCGCGGTCGCCAAGAAGGCGGAAGAAGATTGGCACGATTGGTCGCCGTCGCTGCCGTTGGCAGGGCAGGTACTTGGTCCATCGCAGCCGGCGCCAGCGCCGATGCGCGCGGTGTTGACCTGGAAGCACAACGGTACTTTTCGCAATCCCGAGCGGCGGCGCGAAGGGTATGTGTTGCGCGTGCCGGAGGGCTTCCTGGGACTGGCGGATTTGCTGACCGCGCCGGAGCAGTCGTTCGCGGACACCGCCCAGGTCGCGGTCGCGGGCACGGCATATCCGGTGAACGGCGAGGCGAAGCGGCTCTACGATTCGCTGGCGCTGCTGCCGCTGGAGAAGAACAGCAAGGAAAAAACATCTCCCTGGCCAGCGGATCGGATTCGCAATCCCACGACGCCGGAAGATACGCTGGCGTTCATCAGCTCGACGGGCGAGCCGCGGCCGATCGCCGCGGCGCGTTGCGAAGATCAACGCACCGTCTGGCGCGTCGACCCCGTGGTGCATATCGACGCCGATTGGCATGGCGCGGCCGTGCTAGCGGTGCGCGACGGCAATTTGATCGGGTTTCTGAGTTGGCAAGAGGATCACGCGGAAATCGTGCCGCTCAGGAGCGCCGCGCCGCCCGAGAAGAAGGAGTAGCGTACAATACCACCCCGAAGCGCTAGCGAGCACCTCGGGTTGGTGTCACGAGGCCTCTTCACGCTCCGCCCATGGCATACCTCATCGTTCAAGGGCCGGAAAACGAACAACGTTGGCGGCAGACGCTCGCGCCGGGCGCCGCCGTAACGATTGGACGATCGGCCGGTCCGTGGAGCGTTCCCTGGGACGACCGCATCTCGCGGCGGCACGTGGAGCTGCTTTGGCAAGACGATCGACTACAAGTGCGCATGCTGCCCGCGGCGCGCAACCCGGTGTTTTTCCGCGGCCGCGAGGAGCAACGTTTCGAACTGAAGCCGGGCGAGCATTTCGTGATCGGGAGGACGCGCTTCAGCCTGGTGAACGAGCCGGCGGTGACGGCGCTGGAAACGCCGATACCGGTTGAGGAGCAGACCTTTACCGCGCAGTATCTGCAAGAACTGCGGTTTCGCAACCCGGATCATCGCATTGAAGTGCTGAGCCGATTGCCGCAGGTGATTGAGAACGCGGCGAGCGATCACGAGTTGTTCGTCCGGCTCGTGAACATGTTGCTGAGCGGCATCCCACGCGCTACCGCCGCCGCGATCGTGGCCTTGGAACCTGCCGAAGCGGCGTTGGAATTGCGGCAGACGCGGATTCTGTATTGGGACAGCCGCGTTGCTCCCGGTGAGGCATTTCAGCCGAGCACGGCCCTGGTCCGAGCCGCAATCGAGCGCCGGCAAAGCGTGTTGCATGTCTGGGAACCCAGTCGCCGCGCATCGCCCCAGACATTCACGGCGAGCGAGAACTACGATTGGGCCTTTTGCACGCCAGTGCTGGGCAAGCCGAGCGGCGGCTGGTCGGTGTACGTGGCGGGTCGCTTCGAGCCCCATACGCCGCGCAACACACCGACCGATGGCGCGGAGATCAAGGACGATCTCAAGTTCGCCGAGATGGTCGGCGGCGCGCTCGGCTCTCTGCGCGAACTGAAACGCTTGCAACGCCAGAAATCGAGTCTCGGCCAGTTTCTTTCCCCCGCGGTATTGGAAGCGCTCGAGGTTGAAGACCCGGACGAGGCGCTCGCGCCGCGCGAGACCGAGGTCTCCGTGTTGTTCTGCGATCTGCGAGGCTTCTCACGCGCGTCGGAGAAATCAGCTCAGGACTTGCTCGGCTTACTTAAACGCGTC
>Ga0163153_10002050_pt1 | contig 30397 bp, 14 predicted proteins | sample OliLakLV19MP6IB1_FD_148629 | JGI IMG/M metagenome (GOLD analysis project Ga0163153, IMG submission 148629) | Freshwater microbial mat bacterial communities from Lake Vanda, McMurdo Dry Valleys, Antarctica - Oligotrophic Lake LV.19.MP6.IB-1 | ecosystem: Environmental > Aquatic > Freshwater >...
TGCGAAAACAGCCGGGGCATCCCTGCTTCCCCAACCCTTGAACACCCTGCCATGCCTCATAAAATCCAACCGTCGCCCCGCCAACTCGTCGTCAATTCACCCACAGATTCTGGCGAAGACCCTAAGTTCCAGAATCGCTCACGGCTCGGGTACGCCGAGGTCCTGACATATCTTGCGAATCAGAGTTGGGCGTAACTCACGATGGCGTGGTATTGCCGTCGTATTGCGGTTCGACGGATTCCAGTACATCGTATGCCGCGCATCCTCGCGCAATAACTCACAACCAAGCGATACTAGGGTTCGAGATGAAACTCTCGGTTGCGTGGATTCGACGCAACTGAGTGTTTCATCTCGATCTATTTTCGGCGTCCTCTCTCCCTCGCTGGCGCTACGGGCTAATGTGAGAGGACCACTCCCTCTCCCCCCTCCGCGCCTCTTCTTCTCTACGGTCGGCATTTACCCCTTTACGGTTCAGGACTTCGGTATCTGAATTGTTGCTTCCGGCACTGTTTTCGGTTACCATCACGGTTGCCTGATTACGTCCCGCCGAATCCCTGGGGCGAGCCGCACGCGGGTGGTCGAGCCCACGTGTTTGGCGCCCACCTGTCCCGGGGAAATACGATCTCTCAGTTTGGGGAGTGAAGCGCATGTCGTGTCGACTGCATCTCTCATGCGGCCGCTGTGTTTTCGCGCTGGTCGCGTTTTTCATGGCGCTCAACGTTAGCCGGCAGTTCGCGATGGCCGGCACGAACGACGCTCCTGGGCAGATCGTCTTCAATCGCGATATCCGGCCGATCCTGTCGAACAACTGCTTTCAATGCCACGGGCCGGATCGCATTCAGCGGCAGGCGGAATTGCGGCTCGACCAGGAAGCGGGCGCCTTAGCGCCGCTCGCGTCCGGCGCAGGTTCCACGATCGTCCCCGGCGACAGCGCCGCCAGCATCTTGATGGAGCGCGTGACGTCGACGGATGAATCACTGGTGATGCCGCCGCCGGAAACCGGCAAGAAGTTGACGCCGGAACAAATCGAAACGCTCCGCGCTTGGATCGACGGCGGCGCAGGTTGGCAGAAACACTGGTCGTTCCTCAAGCCGGAACGCCCCGACGTCCCCGCGGTGGGCAACGCAGCGTGGCCGCGCAATCCGATCGATCATTTTGTGTTGCAACGTCTGGAAGCGGAAAAGCTCACGCCGTCGCCGGAGGCCGACAAGGAAACGTTGATCCGTCGCGTGACGCTCCATCTCACCGGATTGCCGCCGACGCTGGAGGAGATCGACGCATTTCTGGCGGATACCTCGGCCGACGCCTATGAGAAGGTGGTCGATCGGCTGTTGGCCTCGCCGCGCTATGGCGAAAACATGGCGCGCTATTGGCTCGACGCCGCGCGCTACGGCGATACGCACGGGCTGCATCTCGACAACGAACGCAGCATGTGGCGCTATCGCGATTGGGTGATCAACGCGTTCAACGGGAATCAACCGTTCGATCAATTCACGGTGGAGCAATTGGCCGGCGATTTATTGCCGAGCCCGACACTCGAACAACGCGTGGCCACGGGCTTCAACCGCTGTAACATCACCACGGGGGAAGGGGGCTCGATCGACGAAGAGTATTACGTGCGTTACGCGGTCGATCGCGTGGAAACGACGAGCACGGTGTTCATGGGGCTGACACTCGGCTGTTGCGTCTGTCACGACCACAAGTACGACCCGCTCTCGCAGCGCGAGTTCTATCAGATGTTCGCCTTCTTCAACAGCCAAACCGAGAAGGCGATGGATGGCAACGCGCTGGCGCCGCCGCCGTCGATTAAGGCGCCGACACCCGCCCAAAGCGAACGCATGGCGGAGCTCGACGCGCTCGTGCTGGCCGCCGAACAACGGCTTGATGCGCCGCTGCCCGAGGTCGATGCGGCCCAGGCCGCTTGGGAAGCGGAGATGCCTGCCAAATTACAAGCGCAGTGGCAGGCGCTCAGCCCAAGGGAGTTGAAGAGCTCTGGCGGCGCATCGCTGCGTTCGCTGGACGACGGCACCGTGCTGGCCGAGGGCACTAATCCGGCGAAGGATACGTATGAAATCGTCGCCGAGACCGACGCCGTGGGCATTACGGCGATCAAGCTCGACGCGCTGGCGGACGACTCGCTCGTCGGGCGCGGGCCCGGGCGCAGCGACAACGGTAACTTCGTGCTGAGCGAAATTGAAGTCGAGGCCGTGGCCGTCGATAATCCGAAGGCCGTGAAACGCATCAAGCTCGTCTACGCCCAGGCTGATCACGAACAGGCAACCGGCGAATACTTCGTCGAGAAGGCGATTGACAGCGTCGTGGACGATCAAAACGGCTGGGCCGTCGAAGGGATGAATCGACATGAGAATCGCGCGGCGATGTTCGTCGCCAGCGAGCCGTTCGGATTCGCGGGCGGCACCTTAGTGCGAATTCGCCTGCGGCACGAAACGCAGTTTCCGCAACACGCGATTGGGCGTTTCAAATTGTCGGTGAGCAGCGATCCCTCGTTGGCGCCAGCACGCTGGAGCGATTGGAATTTGCTCGGTCCGTTCACCGCGGCGGGGACGAACGAGGTTTTCGAAAACGACTTCGGCCCGGAGACCGGCGTCGATCTGACAGCCACCTACGGGGAAGACAAGAAGGCCTGGCAGAAGAAGCCGGAATTCGTCGACGGTCAGGAACACGGCTTGCCCGGCGATCTGACGACGCACTACCTATATCGCACGGTGAATGCGCCGACAGCGCGGCGCGTGACGTTGTCTCTAGGCAGTGACGACGGCATCAAGCTCTGGATCAACGACGATCTGCTGTTGACCAAGAGCGAAGTGCGATTGCTCGCCCCGGATAGCGACATCGTCACGGTCGACCTACCGGCCGGCGAGAGCCGCATCTTGATGAAGGTCGTGAACTTCAACGGCGGATACGGATTCTATTTCCGGCCTGCCAAGGAAGACGCCGGCGATGAAGCGTTGCAGTTGGCGCCGCTATTGGTGCTGGCCGCGGACCAGCGCACGCCGGAGCAGCAGAAGTTGGTGCGAAATTATTTCCGCCGGATGAACTCGCCGGAATGGCAGCAAACGCAAGATGAGATGGCCGGCCTGCGGCAGCAGAAGCGCGACGTCGAGGCGCAGGTGCCTGATACGCTCGTCATGGAGGAACTGCCGGAGGCGAAAGAGGCGTTCATCCTGGTGCGCGGACAGTACGACAAGAAGGGGGACCCCGTCGTGCGCGACGTTCCCGCGGTGTTGCCGCCGTTGCCGGAAGGGACGAAGCCTGATCGCTTGGCACTGGCTCGCTGGCTGGTCGATCCCGAACAGCCGCTGACGGCGCGCGTGACTGTGAATCGTTTCTGGCAGCAGTATTTCGGCACGGGCATCGTCAAGACGGCCGAGGACTTCGGCTTCCAAGGGGAATGGCCGTCGCATCCGGCGCTGCTGGATTGGCTGGCCTCGGAATTTGTTACTTCCGGCTGGAATGTGAAGGCGATGCAACGGCTGATCGTCACGTCCGCCGCGTATCGCCAGTCGTCGCACGTCACACCGGAGTTGTTGCAGCATGATCGCGAGAACCGGTTGTTCACGCGTGGGCCGCGCTTCCGACTGGAGGCCGAGGCGATCCGCGATCACGCGCTGTTCACGAGCGGCCTGTTGCTCGAACAAATTGGCGGGGTCAGGAGCGTGAAGCCGTATCAGCCGCCGGGCTTGTGGGAAGCGGTCGGCTTCACAAGCAGTAATACCGCGGTGTTCAAGCAGGATCACGGCGGGGCGCTGTATCGCCGCAGCATGTACACGTTCTGGAAACGCACGTCGCCGCCGCCGGCAATGTTGATCTTCGACGCGCCGACACGCGAGGCCTGCACGGTGCGCCGCGCGCGGACCAACACGCCGCTGCAAGCGTTGACGTTGATGAACGACATCCAATTCGTCGAAGCGGCCCGTAACTTGGCGACGCGGATTCTGTTGCAGGGCGGCGGCACGACGGAAGAGCGGATCGCCTTCGCGTTCCGAATCTCTACGTCACGCCAGCCGACAGACGAGGAAATCGCGGTGCTGCGAGACGTGTACCAGCAGCAGTTGGCTGAGTACCAGGCGGCGCCGGAGGCCGCGATGAAGTTAATTTCGCTCGGGGAATCGCCCCGCCCGGAACACGCCGACGCGTCGGAACTGGCGGCCTGGACGATGGTGGCGAACTTGATCTTGAATCTGGACGAGAGCGTGACGAACGGGTGACGCAGTAGTGCGGAACGCGAAACTAGGAACGATATTTGCCGACGGGGAGCCGGATCATGAGTTTATTCCAAGAAGCACAGTTGCTCGAAACGCGGCGGCAATTCTTCGGCCGGGCGGCGACTGGCATCGGCTCCGTGGCGCTGGCCAGCCTGATGAATTCGGAAGGGCTCGGCGCTACCGCCTCCCCGCCGGAGAGTTATCCGGGCGGGGTCGTCGGCGTGCCGCATATTCCTCCGACGGCGAAGCGCGTCATCTATCTGTGCATGTCGGGCGGGCCGTCCCAACTCGATATGTGGGACTACAAGCCCCAGATGAACGAGTGGTTCGATAAGGATCTGCCCGACTCGGTGCGGATGGGTCAGCGGATCACGACGATGACCTCCGGCCAGACGCGATTTCCCTGCGCGCCGAGCAAGTTCAAATTCGCCCAACACGGCCAGTGCGGTCGCTGGGTCAGCGAGTTGCTGCCGCACACGTCGTCGATTGTGGACGATCTCTGCGTCATCAAAAGCATGCACACCGAGGCCATCAACCACGACCCGGCAATCACGTTTTTGCAGACCGGTTCGCAACTGCCGGGCCGGCCGAGCCTTGGCGCCTGGCTCTCGTACGGCATCGGCAGCGAGAACAACGACCTGCCGGGCTTCGTCGTGTTGCATTCTTCGTGGAGCTCCAAGCAAACGACGCAGGCGCTGTATTCGCGCCTCTGGGGCGCCGGCTTCCTCCCCTCCGAGCATCAGGGTTGCAGCCTGCAATCTTCGGGCGACCCGGTGCTGTATTTGTCGAATCCCGACGGCGTCAGTCCTGAAGGGCGGCGTCGTATGCTGGACGGCCTGGCCAAGTTGAATCAGCGGCAGTTCGAGGTCTTTGGCGATCCGGAAATCAATACGCGGATTCGGCAATACGAGATGGCGTACCGGATGCAAAGCTCGGTACCGGAGTTTGCCAACGTTGGCTCGGAGCCGCAAGCCGTGTTGGACATGTATGGCCCCGATGCGAAGACTCCCGGGACGTTCGCGGCGAATTGCCTGCTGGCCCGGCGGCTTGTCGAACGCGGCGTGCGCTTCGTGCAGGTCTACATCCGTGACTGGGACCATCACAACGACCTGCCGAACCAGCTCCCGTACGTTTGTCGCGACGTCGATCAAGGGAGCGCGGCGCTGGTGAAAGACCTGAAACAGCGCGGGCTGCTGGAAGACACCCTCGTAGTTTGGGGGGGTGAATTCGGCCGCACGATCTACAGCCAGGGAACGCTCAGCGACACTAACTACGGTCGCGACCATCATCCGCGCTGTTTTTCGATCTGGATGGCCGGCGGCGGCGTGAAGCCCGGCATCAGCTACGGCGAGACGGACGACTTCTCCTACAACGTCATCGATAAGCCGGTCCACATCCATGATCTGAATGCGACCATGCTGCACTGCCTGGGCATCGATCACACGCGCCTCACCTACCGCTTTCAGGGTCGCGACTTCCGCTTGACCGACGTCGAGGGCAACGTCGTGCGCGAGATTCTATCCTGACCGTGGGCGTCCAGGCAGTCTACGGACACAGCGCAGGATTTAACGTCCTCCTCGCATTCCACTAACAATTTTGCGTGCGCTGGAAGTTCCGATTCGTCTCGAATTGGTTGCTCTTTGATCAGAATGAGCGCGGTCGGGAACTGCTGTCGCATTCGCTTAGTCCAAGAGGGGGTCGGTGCGACTTTCATAGATTCTTAGATTTCTGGAAAAATCCGTCACGCAAGCTTGACAAGAAATCTGTGCGGCAGTGTAGTGGATGATCGAGGTTGACGAATGGGCTGCGTCGACCTGGGCGCGAGCGAATTGCCGGGACTATCTGGCGAGTTCGCTCGCGGCGTTAAGATCGCTGTGGTACATGCCAAGTTCCATGGCTGAGGAGAGTCCAGCGCTCGCGGAGTTGGGAGCGGGCCACGGTCTCAAATGTGGCGCATGCATTGCTCTGTAGTAGTCTTCCCACTCGGCACGGCGCGAGCAACGCGTTGCGCCCCAGAACTAACGCTAGCAGGCGAACGTAGGCAAGAACTTTTGGTATGCGCGTGGCTCTGGTGGACCGCGCGCTCACCCGGCAGATCGGCACGGCGCATGAAGCGCCGTGAACCGTCGGCCGGTCGCGCTGCGGAGCCGCAAGCCGAAAGGAACAGTTCGCATGAGCACTCAGGAAGAAGCGGGGCCGCGTCGTCCGTCGCAAAGTAGCGCCCGACATTTGCTTTCCCGGCGTTTTCGCGCAGGGCGGCGCTCCACTCGAGCGCGTGGTCTCGAGCCGCTGGAAGATCGCCGATTGTTGGCGCTGACGAACCTGTTGCCGCAGTACGAAGATCCGCTGACCGGCGAGCAAAGCGCTCTCTGGAATCCCAAGCAGGCCCAGTTTTCGACGATTGATCAGGGGCTGTACCGTACGTCATTGGAGCATCGCTTCCGAATCTTCACTGACGACGGTTCCAACTTTACGCCCTCCGATCCGGAAATGCTGGTGGCGGACGGCTTCATCGTCATCGACGCGCAGGCGGAGCCATCGGCCGGGGCGGCGCTGCAGGCCGAGATCATGAGTTTGGGCGGGCGCGTGACGGGCGCCTTTGGCGACATTGTCTCCGCCTTCGTGCCCTTGAATCGCATCGACGCTCTCGCTCGGTTGGATAGCCTCGCCTATGCCGCACCCGCTTACGCGCCGGTGGCGAATGCGGGACAGGTGCAGACGCAGGGGGACGCGGCGATGCTGGCCGCGGCCGCGCGCGCCCTGGGGGCCGACGGCTCGGGCGTCAAGATCGGCTTGATTTCCGACAGCTTCAATCGCCTGGGCGGCTACGCAACCGACTTGGCAAATGGAGAATTCCCGACGCCCGTCACCACGGTCGTCGAATTGCCTCCGCTCAATATTGTTCCACACGACGAAGGTCGCGCGCTGGCGCAGATCGTCGCCGATGTGGCGCCTGGAGCTCAGTCTTTTTTCAACACGGGCGTCGCCGGCATTGGCAACTTCGTTTCGGCGATGAACAATCTGCGTAACCGAGGCGTCAACATGATCGTTGACGACCTGATTTTTCTCACCGAACCGATGTTTCAGGACGGAGCGATCTCACAGGCCATCAAGTCTTCGACCGACGCGGGGATTGCACATTTCTCTTCCGCTGGAAACTACGCCGATCACTCCGCGGAATTCGGCGCGTTCATTGACTCGGGTATCGATGGCGTCAACGGGGGCGTACTGCATGACTTCGACTCCGGACCAGACGTCGATGCGTTCCAGCAGATCACGGTGCCCGTCGGAAAGTCATTTCGCTTGTCATTCCAATGGGACGAACCTTTCTTCGTTAACAATGGAGGACCGGGCGTCCCCAGCCCAGGCTCAGCGAGCGACGTCGACATCTTGCTCTTGGATGCCGCCGGCGCTTTCGCCTTTGATGGCGGCGTGAACTTTAATGTAGGCCGCAATCCCGTCGAAGTCTTTCAGTTCGTCAATGACGGCACGTTCGACTTCGACGAAGACGGCGTCCCGGATACTGAGTTCAGCCTCGCGTTCGAACTCTTCTTCGGACCGGCGCCGGAACGCATGAAGTACGTCGACTTCGACGGCGGGATGATCATCGAGGAGTATGCGTCGAGCGCGCCCACGTCCTTTGGCCACTTCGGCGCTGAAGGAGTCTTCGCCGTGGCCGCTGCGCCCTATTGGACGACCCCCGCCTTTGACGGCGATCCCGCAATCCTCAACGACTACTCCTCGCTCGGGCGCCAGGTCATCTTGTTCGATCCGTCGGGCAACCGGCTGGCGGAACCAATCGTGCGTCACCATCCCGATGCAACGGGACCGGACCAAGGAGATACCACGTTTTTCATTCCGGGAATTGACATCGAACCGAACGGTTTGCCGAATTTCCCCGGCACTTCCGCCGCCGCGCCGCACGTGGCCGCCGTGGCGGCGCTGATGTTGGATGCGGCAGGCGGGCCTGGCAGCCTGTCGGTGCAGAGTCTGTATACCGGACTGAAATACACCGCACACGACATCCTGCAACGCGACACCGCGGCGCCGGAGGACATCCCGGGCGGGGCGGGCTACGACTACTTCAGCGGTCACGGCCTCGTCGACGCCGAGGCCGCGGTTCAAGGCGCCTTGAACGGCTTCGATCTGGTCATTGATGCCAACGACGTGGCCGGCGATCCAGCGCTCAACGATGGCGATCCGGCCGACGACGGCGTCGCCGACGTGTTCTCGGTTTCGTTGGATGGCACTGAAGTTGTGGTAGTCATCAATGGCATCGAGGCCGCGCGGATGGACCTGGCGGCAATCAACACGCTGACCATCGTTGGCTCCGGCGACGACGATGAATTGGTGCTCGATCTCGCGGGAGGGAATCCCATTCCCGCCGGCGGGCTGGAGTTTCAAGCAGGGAACGACGCCGGCACCGGTGACCGCCTTCACTGGAGGAACGGCGCGCCTTTCGACTTGATTCACACGGTGACCGGGCTGTCATCCGGAACGACGCTCATTGATTCCGGGAGCGTGACCTACGTCGGCGTGGAGCTTGTCGTCGATCAATTGACTCCGGTACACCGCGAGATTCGGTTGACCGAGGACGCGCAATTCGCGTCGATTTCCGACGGCGCCGCGGCGTCGGATGGAATCAATCGCCTCGGAACCACGGGCACCAGCCCGACGTTCGATTTCGCCGCGGCCACGGGCGAAACACGCATCTTTCTGGGGGACGCCGACGATCAGGTTCAAATCGACGCGCTCGATGACGAGGCCGCCGCCGCGATCGAAATCCTGCTGGGCGACGGGGATGACCAAGTGCTCATGGTTCCGCAACAGGCCGCCGCGCTGCATCTCGATGGCGGTCCGCAATTCGGGCTCGACGAACTGCTGGTCAATGCACTCAACGTTGGCGTCACGGACACCGGCTCGGTGCTGGAGTTCGTTGGCTTCCTCGACGTGACTTACGCCGATTTCGAAAAGCTTTCCGTGAGCAATGCCGGCGAAGGGGGCGGACTGCCGGACGTCACCATCGCCGACGTTTCGCTGGCGGAAGGCTCCGCCGGCGGTTTCACCGAAATGACTTTTACGGTGAAGCTCTCGGTCGCGAATGCGAGTCACTCGGCGTTTGTCGACTACTTCACCGTCGACGGAACCGCGGAGGATGAGCAAGGGGACGGCGACTATCTGGCCGTCGCCGGTACGTTGGAGTTTCCGCCCAATACGTTGGAACAGACCATCGTCGTGCAGATCGCGCACGACGCTGTCTTGGAGCCGACGGAGCAATTCACGGTTCAGTTGGCCAACGCCGTGAATGCCAATTTGTTGGACGAAGCAGCGCAGGGCGTGATCGTCAACGACGACTTTCCGCCGGCTGGCGTCGCCTATGTCGATGACGATTGGGCCGGATTGCCGATTGGCGCCGACCCCGACGGCGTCGGCCCCGCGGTGAGTTTTGGCGCCGATTCGTTCGCTGATTTTCCGGAGGCCCTGGCGGTCGTGGTCGCCGGCGGCTCAATTCTGATGCATCCCGGACAATACACCGGCGCTGCGATCAACCAAGACGTCTCCGTGTTGGCGCTCACTTTGGGCGTGACGATTTCCGGCGCGTCGCCCGCCTTAACGGTGCTCGGCGGCGCCGTGACAGTGAACGGCGTGACGCTGGACACGGCCAGTGATGACGCCACGATCGTGGTCGCTGGCGGGTCGCTCACGTTGCGCGCGACGACGGTACGTGAGACCGCGGCCGGCGCGCAATCCGCGCTGTTGCGGACCGGCGGCACGGTCAATCTTGGCGACTCGCTCGAATCCGGTTTGAACACATTCGAGGTCCGGGGCGAGGGGCGACTGATCGACAATCAATCCGCGGGCGATATTCCCGCCCTCGGCAACATTTGGCTCCACGGCGGCGTGACGCTGGACAATTTCCAGATTGAAGATCGCATTGACCATGCCATCGATGAAGCCGCCCGCGGACTGGTGAGTTGGATCGAGCAGACGCTCTTCGTGACGTCGCTCGCACCCGGCGCCATCGACGCGTCGCACAACAACTATCGCCGCCTGGCGAACATGTCCGCGGCCTTGAGCGACGGCGCCACCGCGTACTTGCGCGGAGTCTTTGATTTTGCGGAACCCAACACTCTGGCGGACTGGGCGACCGGAAACGACGGTCTGGCGGGCACGGTCGACGACTACGCCGTGTTGCTGCCCGGCGAGCTTAGCGATCTCAAACTCACCGCCGAAACTCTGGGAGCCGCCACAATCGTTGGCCCGGGAGACCTGGCCGTTGTCGATCTCGAGGGCGTCTTCCGCTTCGCTGCTGAAGACTCCCACGACTGGGAGATCTCTCGGTTGGAAATCTTTGATTTCGATTTGGCGATCGATTTGAGCGGCACGGAAAACAATGACGACGCGCGCGACGGGCTGAGGATTGTCGGCAATCATCTGCGCCTCGCGACCGACTTGAATTTTGACGACGCGCCGGCGGACTTCTTTCAAAACATCGGCATCGCGCTGGGGCCCGGACACAACCAGACGGTGAGCGGCAACCGCATCGACATTCCGGGCAACGCCTTGTCGGACGGTTCCCAGTTCGCCGCTTCGGTGGGTATTCAGAGCAGTCCGCATTCCCCCGCGGCTTACGACGGGCTGCTGATCGAAAATAACTCGATCAACATCCTGCATGGGCAATCCGAGGACCCGTCGACGATCGTCGGCATTTGGGACGCTGGCGAGGCGCACGAGAGCGATATCACGATCCGGGGTAACAAGTTCCTCAACTTGGCTGCAGGGAACGACCCGCGAAAGAACCTGCAGCGGGCTTTCCGCGTCACTTCCCACAGCGGCACAAGCAGCGTCGTGCTGTACGAAAACAATACGATTGTCGGCGCCAACATGGGCTTCCAATGGCAACCCGGCGCCGACTTTTCTGGTCAGGCGCCGGTGCTGCTGCACAACAACGCGATCGAAGAAGTCATCCGGGGGATCGTCGTTTCCTCCAGCGGATCCGCGCACATTTCCGGCAATACGTTGACCGGGCTAGGTTCAAACGACGGCATCGGGATCGACGTGCAATTCGGCGCTACAGCCTCGATCGACGGCAATACCGCCGACAATAGCATCCATGGCTTTGCCAAGGGCGTGTTCGTCAAAGGCGACGCCGACATCTTTGGGAATGCTGCCACGATTTCCGGAAACGCGATCGGCATCGATATCGACGGCGGCACGGCGTCGATCCTCGGCAACCACATTAACGCCAACGACACCGGGATTCGCATCACCGATGCCGGTACAGCCACTTCCATTGCCAACAATTTCATCGTCGACAACACGTCGGACGGCGTGCGAATCACCGCCACGGCCGGCGAGATCGGCCTCATCTTCAACAATTCCCTCTCTAACAACGGCAATCGATCCATCCGAAATCAATCCGGCGCGCTGGTCGACGCCTCGGGGAATTGGTGGGGGATCAACACTCCCGACGGCGTGAATCAAGTGGAGCAAGGCGACGTCGACTTCTCGCCGTGGCTCGATTCGGGCACGGATATCGACGGCGATTCGACGAACGGCTTTCAAGGCGATTTCAGTACGCTGCACGTCGATGACGACAGCCCACAGGCTGGGGACGCTGGGCTGATTCAAGAAGGGATCAACTGGGCGCTGGCCGGCGGCACGCTGATCGTCCACAACGGGCTTTACCGAGAAAGCAACTCCACCGTCGACCGTCCTTTGACGGTCAGCGGGGAATCCCGCGGCGGCGTGGTGATCGCGCCTGGCGCGGAGGATGATCACACCGACATCGCCTTCGGCGGCGACTTTCAACAAGGCTTCATCGTCCAGTCGAGCGACGTCGTCATTCAGAACTTGACGATCAACGGCCGGGCGAATTCTGGTCTGACCCCTGGCCGCAACAATTTTCGGACGGGCGTCATTTCCGACCGTCGCACCGGCGTCGTCTATCATCGCACGCGGATCGAAAACGTCGATGTTTTGCACATTTGGCGAAGAGGCGTCGAGTTGTTCTCGTCCGAAGCGCCTGGCGCGCCACGCAGCGTGGACAACATCATCCGCGACGCGCGCATCGAGGATGTCACGACTCGCGAGGCGATCCTCGTACGTGAGGGCAATGCGCTGATCACCGGCAATACGATCATCGGTGCGACGATTGGCATCGGCGCGAACGATCGCGGTGACTTCACGAACGCTCCGGTCGTCATCATTCAGCAGAACACGCTCCGTCGCGTGAACCAGGGGGTCGCTCTCAGCGGCGCCGCGAACGGCAGTCTGGTCGGCGGATTGGGCGGCTTCGGCAACGTGATCGACCTGACCGAAGGCAACAGTGACGACATCGGCGTCTTCGTTCAGTATTCGCAAGGGCAAGTCGCGATTGCGGGCAACGAGATTCTTGCCGAGCGCGACGACTCCGGCATCTGGTTGTTCCACAACGAAGACGCGACGCGGCCGATCATCGTCGCCAACAACCAGATCACGAGCTCGCTCAGTTCCTCGGACGGCCCGGGCCGCGGCGTTGGCGTGTTCCTGACCGACGACGGCGATCTCTTCGGCGACGAGGACGGCGCCAGTTACGCGACGATTCTTGGCAATACTATCACCGGATTCGAGATCGGCGTCGACCTGTATCGCAACGGCACGTCGCCCGCCGGCGGCCGGACCGTCGAGGCGACGATCGGCGACGGGTTGGAAATGAACAACAACACGCTCGACGACAACACCATCGGCGTCCGCGTGTTCGAGAACGACGGGGCGAGCAACGGCGGCCACCGGGCTGTGGCGCATATTCTCGGCAATACCGCGTCGATCACCGGCGGACGCGTCGGCGTCGAAGTCAACGGCGGAGCTGCGGAGATCGTCGGCAATCGCATCGGTGAAAACAACGTCGGCATCCGCGTGCTGCGCGACGGCATCGCGATGCTGGAAGACAACAACTTGACTGACAACAACTCGATCGGATTGCTGATCGAGACCGGCGGCATCGTCGACGCCGGCCAGGAAGGACTCGGCACGGACTTCACCGGCTTCGGCGCGAGCCACGGCGGCAACGATTTCTCCAGCTACGTGGAAATGGCTGATGAGAACGACGGGGCGATCGTCAATCTCAACGAGGACAACGTCGTGGGCCGGCAGGGCGTGCCGCCGGACGTGTCGGCGCGCGGGAACTTGTTCTTCGCGACCGCGACGAATGACATCGAGGATGTCATTTACCACGACAGCGACGACGACGACTTGGGCTTCGTCGATTTCTTCGGCCTGCAGAACCTGGTGCTCACGTTCAGCGCGGATCCCGTCGCTGAAGGGACTCCGTTAACGCTCGATGGCAGCTTTGAGAGCGATTCGGCCGGACCGCACGAGGTGACCATCGATTGGGGCGACGGCGACGTCGATACCCTGACCGTTCCGGCAGGCGTGTTCAGTTTCAGCGTGATTCATACCTATGATGACGACGATCCAACCGGCACCGAGTCCGACCTGTACCCCGTCTTGGTCACCGTCGAGGACACGACCGGCCCGGCCTCCATCGTCAAGCCGACGAACGTCACGGTTGCCAATGTCGCGCCCGCGATTTCTGATCTGGCGGTGACGCCAGCGATCGACGAAGCGGGCGAAGTGCATTTAACAGGCCCAATCGCCGACGTTGGTACGCTCGATTCCTTTGTCCTTCGCGTTGATTGGGGTGACGGTTCGGTCGAGGATTTCCCCTTCCCAGCGGGAACGACGGCGTTCGACGTGACGCACGTGTACGCCGACGACAATCCGACGGCAACCGCGGCGGACGTCTATCAAATCCAAGTGACGCTTGCCGATGACGACGGCGGCGAAGACCAGGCGGACGTCGCGACAACCGTCACGAATCTACCGCCGAGCGCAGCGATTGATGGTGCGCCCGTGAGTGGCGAAGTGGGCCTGCCGATCGAATTGACCGGATTGTTCGATGATGTCGGCACGCAAGACACGCACACGTTGCGCTGGGAAGTACTGCGCGACGGACTACCGTTCGCGACGGGCGACGGAGCTTCGTTCTCGTTCACGCCCACGCTTGCCGGCAGCTATCAAGTCACGTTCACAGTCCTGGACGACGACTTAGGCGTCGGCTCCGACGAAGTTACGATCGAAGTGAGCGCGGTTCCCGTAGACGCGCCGGCCGTGTCGCAGGTGCTGGCCTCCTCGACCGCCTGGCAAACCGGCTTCTTCGACCTATTGACGACGCCTGGCTATGTCATTCCGGCTGGCGCGGACCAATGGACCGTGCTGCCCTGGGTGAATCTGGATCAGATTCGCGTTGTCTTCACCGAAGACGTCGTGGTCGCGGAAGATGACTTGTCGATCGCCGGCGTGAATGTCGGCCAATACCTGATTGATTCGTTCGCCTACGACGCGCTTTCCTTTACCGCGACTTGGACTTTGACCGCGCCGATCGCGGTCGATCTGGTCACGTTGTCCTTGGTCGATACGATTATCGATGTGGACGACGGGCTGGCCCTGGACGGCGAATGGACGAACGCCGTGAGCGCCTTCCCGTCGGGCGACGCGACGGCCGGCGGCGGCTTTGAGTTCAGTTTCCGCGTCCTGCCGGGCGACATCGATCGCAGCGGCGACGTCGGCATCACCGACCTGAACTATGTGCGAAACAATTTCGGCGAGCTGGCGACGGACATCGTCGGCGACTTGTCCGGAAGCGGCGCCATCGATATTGTCGACCTGAACGCGGTCCGCAACAACTTCGGCGAGCAGGCGGTGAGCATTCCGCCGCCGCCGATGATGACCGCCGCCTCCGGTAACGCCGCCGATCAGTTGTTCACAATCGCCGATGGCGACGATGAATTTGATTGGTGGAATCGCCGCGACGCCGACGGCGATGACCTGGCCGCGGTCAATCAGGCGTCGTGGGAGTCCGTCCTCGAAGACTGGAACAACCCCGGGGCGTAGGTTATTGGCGGCGCCCTATTCCACGTAGGCGAATTCGTTCAGTCCGAAGAGAATCTGGCAGTAATCCGCCATCGCGGTGCGCCGCGGAGTGGGGTTTCCTGCGGCGCTGTAGGCGGCTGTTTGCGCTTCGATGAAGCGCACCGCCGCGGCGAGCTCAGTTTCGTCCAGTTCGCGGCAGAGTGCCAGGCGGTGAGCGTTCTGGATGGCGGCTTCGCTCGCGACTTGATCATCCGGCAGGACTTTGCCAGCGAACGCCACGGCCCAGGCTCGGACCTGGGCGTTGTTCATAATGGTGAGCGCCTGCGGCGCTACCGTCGTGGTGGCCCGGCGTCCAAGACCAGCCAGGGCGTCCGGCGCGTCGAACGAAAGCATCATCGGCACGAGCTTGCTGCGCTTCACGGTGAAGTAGATGCTCCGCCGACGGTGCGATTCGTCGAGCGTACCTGGGCCGAATATCGTGCTGTCGAGCGCGCCGCTCACCGCGAGCATTTGATCGCGCAGAATTTCGGCTTCCAAGCGGCGCGGGACGTGTCGCCAAACAAGCTTGTTATCCCGATCGATCGACGCCTTGGCGGCGTCGGCGAGTGCGTCCTGTTGATAGGCCGCGCTGGCCATCATTAAGCGATGCAGCGGCTTCAATTGCCAGTCGTTGCGAATCAACTCTCCCGCCAGCCAATCGAGCAAATCCGGATGTGTGGGCGGCTCGCCCCGCGTGCCGAAATCGCTCGGCGTGGCGACGATGCCGCGCCCGAAGTGATGTTGCCAGAGGCGATTCACGATCACCCGCGCCAGCAAGTGCCCCGCGCCGTGATCGACGTCGGTCATCCATTCGGCGAGCGCCCGGCGGCGATAGGAAGTGTGCGCTCCGTCTGGCGGGGCGACGAACCAGTGTTCCGGACCTTCGCCGGCGTCGGACGTGACTTGAATGAAGCCTGGCTCCGCGACGGCGACCTTATCATTTGAATTGCCGCGCTTGAGGAAATGCGTCGCTTCGAGAAAATCGCCGCCTTGCGTATGCAAGCGCACGGCGGGGACGCCTTCGCTGGAGATCAGCACTTTTTCCAGCCGAGGTTTCGGTTCGGCCAAGAGAAGTTCGCGCATCGGCTTACGCAGGGCTTGCCAGCCGGCGTCGCGCCATTTGTACCAATCGAGCAGCACTTGCCATTCGTCCGGCGAACGCTGCGCCGCGGGAATTCGCAGTAACCTTGAGATCTCGCCGGGAATGGCGTTCCCTTCGAGTCCCACCGGCCGCGGCGCGGTGCTCGTCGACAAACGCAATCGGCCGATGCTGTGTCCGGAGTTGTTCTCGAATTTGAGCGTTAATGACCAGCGGACAGGGCCCGTCGTCGCCAGGTCGTCCGCGAATTGCAACACCAAAGCATGGTCCTGGCCAATCTTTCCGTCCACTGCCCAGGCGGATTTTGCGTCATCGTCAATGGTCGCGGCGGCGGGCAAGCCTTCTTGTGCGTGCGTCGCGACGGCGCGATCGAAACGCACTTCTGTCGGCGCGGCATCGCCACTCGCCGGCGCACTTTGAAGCGAAACGGTCGACAGTGCAAAGTTGCCGTTCGCCGCTCGGCCGGGGCCATGCTGCGGGAGTGACTCGTGCGCGAGCGCCTCAAGACGCAAGGACGTCACACCGGCAAGCTCCGCCACGCCAGACACGGTGTAGGTTTCGCTCTCGCCTGGCGCGCCTTCGATCACCAGCGAACCGTCTTCCAACGGCTTCGAGGTCGCTCCGCCCGCGGAAGTGAATTGCTCGATCGACAGCGCTTGCCATGGCACAGGCGGTTTCGCACTGGTTTGAGCCCGTTCCCAGTCGGCGAACTTGGCCGGCAATTCCGAAAGCTCATACACTTCGATTGCGTTTCTGCGCGGCGCGAGCAACTGGTCGAACTCCTGCCGCGCCTTCGCGTAGGCCTCGGGTTCGAAATTCAATTCCTGCTCGCTACGCACCGTGGTCGTGAAGTTGGCCACCATGCGGTAGTAGTCGCGCTGCGGCAGCGGGTCGAACTTGTGGTCGTGGCACCGGGCGCAGCCCAATGTCAGCCCGAACATGGCGGTTGTGGTCGTGCCGACGATGTCGTCCAACTCGTCGTAGCGGTGTTTTTCGACTTCGTTTTTCGTGATCTGCGTGGCGTGCACACCGGCCGCGAGGAAGCCCGTGGCCATCATCGCCAGCGGATTCTCCGGTTCGTATTCGTCCCCGGCGAGTTGCCATTTCACAAACGTGTTGAACGGCAAGTCGGCGTTGAACGCGCGGATCACGAAGTCGCGGTAATGAAACGCATACGGACGATCGTAGTCGTGCTCGAAGCCATGGCTCTCGGCGAACCGCGCCACGTCGAGCCAATGCCGCGCCCAGCGCTCGCCGAAGTGCGCGTTTTCGAGCAAGCGATCGATCAACTTGTCGTAAGCGTCCGGTGATGCATCCGCCAGAAACGCGTCCACTTCCTCCGGCGTCGGCGGCAGGCCGATCAAATCCAAGTACGCGCGGCGAATCAACACGCGGCGATCGGCCGGCGCGTTCGGCGTCAGCCCCTGTGCGCGCTGTTTTTCCAAGATGAACTTGTCGATCGGCGTGCGGGACCAGTTGTCGTCCGCGAACTCCGGCGGCGAAACATCGTGCAACCGCTGGAACGACCAATGCTGCCGCGATTCGGCCGGCACGACACGCTCCGTCCAAGGCGTGGCGTCCTCCTCCGTGCGCAGCGGCTTGTCATACGGCGCGCCGCGGTCGATCCATTCCACAACCCAGGCGATCTCCTCCTCGGTCAACTTGTCCCCTTCCTCCGGCATCTTCGGCTCTTCCTCGTGCCGCAAGAGCTTGACGAGCCGGCTCGACGAACCTTGCCCGACGGCCAACACCTCGCCCCCAACTCCGCCCTTGAGTAGCCCTTCGCGGGTCGTCAGGTCGAACTCCGACTCGGTCGCGTCGCCCCCATGGCACATCACACAGCGATGGGCCAACAGTTCCCGCAGATGGCCTTGAAACAGGGCCAGGCCGGCGGGGTCGACGGCCGGCTCACCAGCGGCCGGCGTGACCGAGACGGTGTCGTCCGCCAAAACTGGGCGGCCCGTCGCCAGGACGAAGAGAATCGCGAGAAATCGTCCGAAATGGACCATGCAAAGACGCCTGGAACAACAGGTCAGGGGCGGGGCTTCTGGAACCAGTCTAATCCATCCGCCACGTTGTGGCACGTGTCTCCCGACCGTGCCACCGGTCCGACCGAAGGTCTCCAGTATCGGACGTCACCAAGCCCGTCGTGGTACGGTCGGGAGACCGTACCACAACAGAGTACTGGCGGCCTTCTTCGTGTTGACCGCATACGGGAAATCGCGTATCCCACGCTCTTAACCGCCCGGCCGAGGGAGCATTTCCAATGCGTGGTTTCATTGCGGTAACGTTACTACTACTCCCAGGCTGTGCGGCAATCGCCAAAGATTCGGCAGCTACCACACCGATCCGGTCGTCACGCCGCGACCCAAAGGTCGATGATCCGTGGGAAAGTCCTAACGGCTGGGTCGATAAGACATTTACGCTTAGGGATTGCTTCTCTGGTTGCTGCGAGCTGCTCAAACGGCCGTGGTCAAACTAACTCAGCTTTACAGGTTGCGGCACGTGTGTCCCGACCGTGCTACCGGCCCGACCGAAGGTCTTCAATGTCGGACGCTAGAAAGCCCGCCGTGATCATCGAGCGAGAACGAGCGCGGCAATCGCTGCAAAACCGGCTGCGATTGGCCACTTCGCCTTGTTCCACTCACGAATTGAGTAAGTGACGACTGAAATTCCAGTCAGCAGCAGCCATGGATCGCTTACGTATCCGTCGCGCACAGCGAGCCAGTGAAGCCAAAACAGAGATGTCAGGAGCACCAAGATTGAGATTACGACAGGCAACATGACCCCATTAGACCGCCTCCGAGTTCGAGGGCAAACGCTTGTTTCGGGCCCTCAACCAATCCTTGACGCCCCCTCCGGCCCTAGTTAGACTGCCCAGCTTATTCAAAACTGGACCTTCTCCCGCTGGGCGAAATCACGATCGGCGTTTGGGCCGGTCCCGGGCGGATTTTCTCGATTGCAAGCGAAAGAACCAAGCGATGGCCAAGAAGCACAAGCGCGTCTACTACTTCGGCAAGACCAAGGCCGAAGGCGATAGGTCCATGAAGCTCCTCTTGGGGGGCAAAGGGGCCAATCTGGCCGAAATGACCTCGATCGGCCTGCCGGTTCCCCCGGGCTTCACGATCACGACCGAGACCTGCGCCGAGTACTACGAAGTCGGCGAGAAGTTCCCGGACGGCTTGCTGGACGAAGTGAAGGCCAACGTCGCCATGCTCGAAAAAGAGAGCGGCAAGAAGTTCGGCTCGGATAAAGACCCGCTGCTGGTTTCGGTCCGCTCCGGCGCGGCTGCCAGCATGCCTGGCATGATGGACACGGTGCTCAACCTGGGTCTGAACGACAAGGCGGTCGTGGGCCTGGAAGCGATGTCCAAGAATCGCCGCTTTGCCCTGGACGCCTATCGCCGGCTGATCAACATGTTCGGCGACGTAGTGATGGGCGTGCATCATGAGCACTTCGAGGCGGAATTCGACCGCATCAAGAAGAAGCACAAGGTGCAACTCGACACCGACCTCGGCGTCGAAGGCCTGGCGGAACTGGTCGAGGCCTACAAGAAGGTTTATCAAAAACACACCGGCGAGTCGTTCCCGCAGGATCCGTACCAGCAACTGGAGAAATCGGTCGGCGCGGTGTTCGCCAGTTGGAACGCTCCGCGGGCGCTGTCGTACCGGCAGATCAATGAGATCAGCGGCTTGAAGGGCACCGGCGTCAACGTGCAGTTGATGGTGTTCGGCAACATGGGCGAGGATTCCGGCACCGGCGTCGCCTTCACGCGAGATCCCTCGACGGGCAAGAACGAGTTCTACGGCGAATTCCTCGTGAACGCTCAGGGCGAAGACGTCGTGGCCGGCATCCGCACGCCGCAACCAGTCATCGAAATGAAGAAGTGGCGTCCGAAGGTTCACAAGCAATTGATCGAGATCAAGGACAAGCTGGAAAAGCATTACAAGGAAATGCAGGACTTCGAGTTCACTATCGAACGCGACGTGCTGTACATGCTCCAAACGCGCAGCGGCAAGCGGACCGGCGCTGCGGCGGTGAGGATCGCCTGCGACATGGTCAAGGAAAAGCTGATTCCGGAGACGGAAGGCGTGCTCCGCGTGCCGCCGAACGACTTGAATCAATTGTTGCTGCCGTCGTTCGATCCCAAGGCTAAGCGCATCGTGTTGACGAAGGGCCTGCCAGCATCGCCGGGCGCGGCGGTCGGCAAGTTGTCGTTCACGGCCTCCGACGCGACCGATCGCACGCACGCGGGCGAAGCGGTGATCCTGGTCCGCAAAGAAACCAGCCCGGAAGACGTCGAAGGCATGCACGCGGCGAAGGGGATTCTCACCAGCACCGGCGGCATGACGAGTCATGCGGCGGTCGTCGCCCGCGGTTGGGGCAAGCCCTGCGTGTGCGGCGCCGGCGAGATCCAGATTGATGAAAAGAAGCGGACCATCGTCGTCGGCGATCGCAAGTTCGGCGAAGGAGACGTAATCTCCCTCGACGGCGGCACCGGCGAAGTGATGGCCGGCTCGGTCCCCACGCAGGCCCCGAGCATGTCGGGCGACTTCGCCACGTTGATGAAGTGGGCCGACAAGTACCGCACGCTCAAGATTCGCACCAACGCGGATACGCCGGAAGATTCCGAGCGCGCCCGCGGCTTCGGCGCGGAAGGGATCGGCCTTTGCCGCACGGAACACATGTTCTTCGGCGGGGACCGCATCGCGGCGATGCGAGAGATGATCGTGGCCTCGACCGTGGAAGACCGCCGCAAGGCGCTGGCCAAGTTGCTGCCGTTCCAGCGGGCGGACTTCATTGGCATCTTCACCGCCATGAAGGGCCTGCCGGTCACGGTGCGGTTGCTCGATCCGCCGTTGCATGAATTCCTGCCGCACGACGCGGCGACGCAAGCCGAACTGGCGCAGATGATCGGCGTCAAACCCGCGGTCATCAAGCAACGCGTGCAGCAGTTGCACGAGATGAACCCGATGCTCGGCCACCGCGGCTGCCGGTTGGCGGTGACGTATCCCGAAATCCTCGAGATGCAGGTCACGGCCATCGTCGAAGCGGCCATGCACTGCAAGCAGAAAAAGATCGACGCGCATCCGGAGATCATGATTCCGCTCGTCGGCACGGCGAAGGAATTGTCATCGCTGCGGAAGCTGACCGAGAAGACCATCGAAGCCGTGAAGAAACAGCACAAGTTCACGGGCAAGCTCGATATCTTGATCGGCACGATGATCGAGATTCCCCGCGCGGCGCTGACGGCGGATCAAATCGCCGAACACGCCGACTTCTTCAGCTTCGGCACCAACGACCTCACGCAGATGACGTTCGGCTTCAGCCGCGACGACATCAACACCTTCCTGCCGGACTACCTCAAGCAGGAACTGCTGGAAAAAGACCCGTTCCAGACGCTCGACATTTCGGGCGTGGGCCAACTGGTGGAGATGGGCGTCCACAAGGGCCGCAAGACGAAGAAGGACCTCAAGGTCGGCATCTGCGGCGAACACGGCGGCGACCCGGCGTCGATCGCCTTCTGCCACAAGACCGGCCTGGACTACGTCAGCTGCTCGCCATTCCGCGTCCCGGTAGCCCGCCTCGCCGCGGCGCAAGCGGTGATTCGAGCGAGTGGGAAGAAGTAGAAATCATCGCCGCGAACGTGATTCAACAAGCAAAGCCGCCGTGAAGCTCACGGCGGCCTTTTTGTTTGGCGTCTCGTTCAAGTAGGTCAGGCAAATCGCGCCCAACGCTCGCCAGGTCGACTAAAATATCCGCGCACAACGCACACGATTCCATACTCTCGGGATTGCCTGACAGGAGTGGACGCCGCGATCATGTCAGGCAATCCCGATGCGCGCCGACAGCGGCCATTGATGGCGACGGCTCATGTTGTGCCGGGATTTTCCAGGATGGATTTTGCCTGACCTACTGGACTAAGGTCCAATAAACTCGTTGAAGACCTTTACGTCGGTCACGCCATCCGAGGTAAACACAACGTCGACGATATCCACACAAGTAACAAGTCCACTTTGCCTGGTCCGTGTGCAATCAAGGTAGTCGACGTTCTCTATGGTTCCCTTCACGACTTCGCCACTTGCGCGAAGCTCCTCGAACTTGAGCGTCGAGTTTTTCTGGACGCGGCAAGTAAACCCTTCCGCCGTCAGCAGCGATTGCGCTGCTTCCACGCTTGTTCCAACCGGAATGCTGTACTTGATGGCGTAAATCGACAAAGTAGACTTGCGCTCGGCAAGGGAGCCGGGCAGGAGCGAATTCATGTCGGCGGCACAGCCGACAGTCGCCATAATCGCAGCGATCAAATACGGAAACCTATTCACGCAAGCACCCTCGAAGAGTGACGCAAGAGCTAAGCGCTTCCCCCTCAGCGTCTCCGCCCCTCAGCGGTTCAAAACGCGATTGACCCTTTACGTCAACTGCCACACCGCCATCTTCAGCGAATCCCCCAGCCGGCGGTTCACTCCTAACACTGCCGCGGGTTCGAAGCCGCAGTGGACCAGGCAGTGTTCGCAGCGCGGGTCTTTGCCGCGGCCGAGCGCGTTCCAGTCGGTTTGCTCGATCAGGTCGCGGTAGGTTTTGTAGTGCCGGTTCGTGATCAGGTAACACGGGCCCTTCCAGCCGCGGACGTTGCGAGTGGGGTTCGCCCAGGCGGCGCACTTGAGATCGCGCTCGCCGCGAAGGAATTCGAGATAGATGGGCGACGTGTTGAGTTTGAACTGCTTGAGCAGGTCTTTGCCGGCGCGAAATTTGGCGTGGACGTCGTCGCGGGTCATGAAGATCTGCTGCGCGCCTTCGGGATTGGTCTTCTGCACGGCGTCGTAACCGTAGGCGGGGCTGAGCATGAAGCCGTCGACGCCCAGTTCGGTGAGATACGCGTATAGCACCGCGATCTCGTTCATGTCGGTTTCTTTGTAGATCGTCGTGTTCGTGCAGACCAGGAAGCCGGCCTGTTTCGCGGCCTTGATCCCTTCGATTGCTTCCTGGAACACGCCTTCGCGCTCGACGGCCAGGTCGTGCGACTTTTCCATGCCATCCAAGTGGACGTTAAAGAAGAACCGGCTCGTCGGCTTGAAGCCGGCGAGTTTCTTCTTGATGAACATCCCGTTCGTGCAGAGATAGATGTGCTTTTTGCGCTCCAAAATCTTGGCGACGAGTTCTTCGAGGCCAGGATAAATCATCGGCTCGCCGCCGCAGATGCTCACTACTGGCGCGCCGCATTCATCGACCGCGGCCAGGCATTCTTCGACGGTCAGCTTGTCCTTGATCGTGTTGGCGTACTCGCGAATCCGCCCGCAGCCGGTGCAAGTCAGGTTGCAGGCGTGCAGCGGCTCGAGCATCAGCACCAAGGGAAACCGCGGCTCGCCGCTCAGTTTCTTCTTGAGCAAGTACGTGGCCATCGTGCTGGTGAGCGAGAGCGGGAAGCGCATGGCAGGCCGTAGGTGATGGAGGTGGAGTAGTAAGTATCGTAGGGCGGGCGATGCGCGCGTTGGGTGGTTGGTGTTATTCCGCTTCGCAACTCGTACCGCGATTTGCTTCAACGGGTAAGGTCCGCCGTGGCGCGCTAAGGCGGGCCTTACGTTTTTGTTGTGGAGCGGTTCCCATCTTTCGGGCTTGGATGCATGGCGACGGTTTCCTTCGCGCGCGGCCCGCCCTACGGCTGTTGGCTTGCAATCGCGATTTTGACTCTTGGTTCCGGGCTCTTCGCGCTTTCCGCGCGGGCATATTGCGCCAGTGCCATCAGCGGGAAATAGATTGGGTACAGGTGATACCGCAGATAGAACACGCGCGGGAAACCGGTGCCGGTGAATTCGGGCTCGTCCCAGCGGCCGTCGTTGTTTTGGGTTTCGATCAGGTAGCGCACGCCGCGCGCGACCGACGGATGATCGTGCCTGCCGGCCGCCAATAATCCCAGCAGCGCCCAGGCGGTTTGCGAGGCGGTCGTCGCACCTTGGCCGCGCAGATGCGGTTCCGCATAACTGTCGGCCGATTCGCCCCAGCCGCCGGAGGATTGCTGGTGCGCGATCAACCAGTTTACGCCTGCGACGATGAGCGGATCGTTTTCCGGTACGCCGACCGCACGCAGGCCCGTGATGACTTGCCACGTGCCGTAGATGTAGTTCACGCCCCAGCGGCCAAACCATGCGCCGTCGGCTTCTTGCGTGGCGCGGAGATATTTCACTGCGCGATCGACGGCCGGATTTCCGACGCGGCGACCCAGGCAGGCGAGCGCTTCCAATACGCGCGCCGCCAAATCGGGCGAGCTGGGGTCGATCATGGCGTTGTGATCGGCGAACGGCACGTGGCAGAGGAATTCGCTCGTGTTGTCGCGATCGAAGGCGCCCCAACCGCCGTCTTTGTTTTGCATGCCGAGCAACCAGCGCTCGGCCCGGGCGATCGCGCCGGTGGTGCGATCGAGCGTCGCCGCGAGATGCGTCGACGGGCGTTCCGCTTCATCCCGAAAGCGCAATGCGTAGCCTGCCGGCAGCGGCTGCGTTTCGCCGTCCTCGAACTGCCGCCAGAGGGCCATGATGACCATCGCCGTGTCGTCGCAGTCGGGATAGAAATCGTTGTTGTGCTCGAAACACCAGCCGCCGGCCGGGCTGTCGCTGCGTGCGGCCCAATCGCCGCGCTTGGTGACTTCGCGATCGAGCAACCACTCGACGCCGCGCTGGACGGCCGGATGATCGCCCGGCAAACCCGCGTCGGCCAAGGCGCGGAGGGCGATGCCCGTGTCCCACACCGGCGACTTGCACGGTTGCAGCCGCACGGCGCCGTCTTCCTCGATCACCAACCCTTCGAGCTGTTCGAGGCAATACTTCATCTCGGGGCGATCGTCCGAATAACCCAACGATCGCAACGCGATGATGCTCCAGACCATTGGCGGGAAGATCGCGCCCAGGCCGTCGCTGCCGGCGAAACGGTCGATCATCCAACGTTCCGCCGTGGCCAGCGCCTTGCCGCGCGCGGGCACCCAGCCTTGGCGCTCCAGGAACTTGAGCCCGCGATCGACGGCGCGGAAGCAGCGATCCCAACTCAACAGGCCCGTGCCGCCGGTCATTCCCGGACAACGCAGCGCGGGCCAATCCTCGGGTTGCTTCAGGAACAACTCGCGGATGCCGAATTCCGGCGCAACTTCGCGCAACGGCCGGCACGCCCACATGATCGACAGCGGGACGATGATCGTCCGGCTCCAGGCGCTCACTTTGGTGAGATTCACCGGGAACCACTTCGGCAGCAGCACCGCCTCGGGCGGCACCGCCGGGCATTGGTCGTAAGAGATCTGTCCCAAGAGCGCGAGATAGAATCGCGTGAAGCTGTTCACCGCGTCGGCCCCGCCATGGCTGAGTACGCAGGCGCGGGCGCGGCGCATGGCCTCGGTGCTGGGGTCGTGCCCGGTGAGCTTGAGGGCGAAGTACGCCTTGACCGTGGCGCTGATATCGATCGGCCCGCCGGGATACTGCGCCCAGCCGCCGGCCTCGGTTTGTTGCTGGAGGATGTAGCGTGCCGCGGCTTCCGCCCGAGGGCCGCGTTCCTGCCCCAAGAAGGCGAGCAGGAGAATGTATTCGCTTTCGAGGATCGTGTCCCCTTCCAACTCGCCGACCCAGTAGCCGTCGGCGTGTTGTTGGGCCAGCAACCACTCCCGGGTCCGCACCACGGCTCGCCGCAGGCCAGCCAGTCGGTCCACGGAGGTCGCGGAAGAAGCGTCGGAATGTAAACAGGTCTCGGCGTCCGGCCCATCCATGGGCAAGAGCCGCAAATGCAGCGTGGCGGTCATCCTTGAACTCGCTACAGCGGGGTTTCGCAGCAGGCGTCATCCTGACGCCAGGGCCTGGTCACGGGAAACCGGGCGGACGAGCAATGTAAGCCGCCGGGGGAGCGTGGGGCAAGAGCAGAAGGGGTGGGTGCTAGCTTGCTGGCATGATTCGCGCTCGCGGTCCTCAGTTCCGTCTGTAGCCGGTCTCTGTGAGGCCGGCCGGAGAGGACGTTGATCTCTCATCGAGCGTGGCACCTTCGCAAAAGCTATAATCTGAACTCGGAGGACTCCATTGATGCGATATCGAGTACTGATCGAACAAGACGAAGACGGCGTGTTCGTGGCGAATTGCCCCACGCTGCCGGGTTGCGTGAGCCAGGGCGCCACGCGCGCCGAAGCGGTGACGAACATCAAAGACGCCATCGCCGGCTACGTTGCCAGCCTGGAGAAGCACGGCGAACCGATTCCACCGTCGATCTGGGAAGAGACAGTGGAGGTTGGGCCGTGACGAAGCTGCCGGTGGTCTCGGCTCGAGAAGCAGTGAAGGCCTTCGAGCAACTTGGTTGCGAAGTCGACCATCAGACCGGCAGCCATGTTATCCTTCGCCAAACCGAGGCGCCACACCGACGTTTGACGGTGCCGAACCACGCGGAGCTTGCCAAAGGCACTTTGCGCAGCCTGATTCGAGAGGCGGGGATATCGGTGGCGGAGTTTTGCGATTTGCTGTAGCGCCGGGCGCCCCGCGTCGTTGCTGCAATTGTTCGATCTCAAGGAGTAAACAGCACGACGAATTGCTCGTAGTGGTCGGGCGAATAGTAGACGTTCCCGAGCTGGCTAACGACGATACGGCCGGAGTCATCTCGATGTCGTGCGTAGAATTTGACGTAGTAGTCGGACCACCGCTGCATTGGTGGCAGATCTCGCTGCGTGTTTCGGAACTCTTTTCCATCATTGTCTCCCAAATACTGTTCGGCGAGGACTCGACGAATTGCGTACACCACGCCGATGCCAATCCACCACGGATGGTCTGCGATTGATTTGAGGCATTTTTGCAGCCCGGCGCGTGCGCGTCGATCGAGCGGAACCCGGTCAAAATGACAATGCAGTACGACCATTTTCAATCTCCTTGAAGTGGTTTGAGAAGTGCCAACGAAAAAAGGGCCGCCCACGATGGGCGGCCCTTTGACCTCTGATGGCTGGATGTGTTTGCGTCGAGCGCGCGGCTACGGCTCAGCGCATGAAAAAAGCCGCGGTTGCGGCTGTTGGTTCAACGAGGGATGCGGCCTGTATGCCGTCAGCCTTCCTGACGTCGCTCGTCCTCTTCGACCAATTGGATGAGTTGGATGCAAACGGATGCGGCGAACCCGTCGTGTTGCACATCACGAAGAGCGACAAGGATTGCGACGAGCAGCTGGCGCACGTCGCCCCAATCCAACGCGAGATTGACATTGTCGCTAAGATTCTTCGCGCGAAATCGAAATGCAGAACTTCGCATAGCCATCAAGCGCGACCGATTGCGCATTGGCAAGCGAAACGTCGAGAACTCGGAGCATATTGCTCTCCTTAGAGAAAAGGGAAAATGGCCCAATTGGCAGACAGCCAGATTGGATGAACTCTCACTCGAATTCGGCGAGAGTTCGCAAGAATCTCAAATGAGTACTTGCGCGCACGAGGAGTGTGCAAACGATCAAATTATTTAATTTGATTGTTTGATTTCCGTTCCGCTGTTTAAGTTTGGGCGGAACCCGTCGCGTTTATACGGCGCGCTCCTTCCAGCGCTGCGACGTACCTTTAGCCCCCATTACAAGGGCATGTTGGCCGGTGTAACAACCGCGTGCGGCACCTCGGCTGGGCGAGGCACCCCCTCACGCGGGCGCTACCCCGACGTCAGGATGGTATCGTGCGACTCGCAAGAAGTCAAGCTACGAGCAACTGCTACCTCGATTGCAACGGGGGAGTAATGCTACAGCGTAGAGTCTGTAACTCTTTTCTTGCATAGCTCTAGAGGCTACACACCGGACAATTTAACGGGAGCGTTTATAAGCGCCCTGCCCGTACCTATCAGCTTCCCGCAAGGGTTGCCCGGCATTTCCCCTTGCGGGGACGCCTTGCCCTGCGCCCGGCGTCATGCCTGCGCTATTGGACATATCTCGTAATACCGGCACATGTTGTGCCGCAACGTGAGCCATCGAGGGCGACCAGCACCCAGTGGCACCGCTCAACCCCTCTCCCGGCACCAGCATCATACCGCGCCCCCTTGGTCGGGACCAGTCCACCCGCACGGTCAAACTTCGACACAATTGTTCGGCCGCCAACAACCTGCCTAAGCGTCCATTTCCATCCTATTCAATTCGGCGAGCTATCCCCAGCATTTCCGCGCTAGCATCAATGAAAACGAAGGCCGACGCCGACCTTTCGAATCTGGTTGAATTGCCATTCCCCCCGCCGCTTGCCCCCACTAACTCTGTTTCGCTTTCTCCGAAACCTTCCCAGCGGCTTTCTTGTCCGTGCCGACCAGGGTCTTCAGGTCCTCGAAGGCTTTCATGCTTTTGGTCAAATCGGCGCCCCAGGTTTTCTTGGCGGTTTCGCAATCCTTGGCCACTTTGACCAGGCGGACTAGAATCGGCTTGATTAACTGGTGACCGCGGTTGGCTTTTTCGACGCCGTTGGCGGTGGACGTGGCCTGTTGACGGACTTGTTCCAGGCCGGCGTAGACCTGCTTCGTCTTGCCGGAGACGAGCTTCAATTGGTTGACGACCTGATCCAGGTAGGCGTGTTTGTCATCCATTTTCTGGGACTCGACCACGTTCTTCGTCTTGTTCGCGATGAAGCTGATCAGGTGCCCAGCCGTGTTCTTGTTGCCGAAGACCGCGACAATCCGTTGATACTCGTTTTCCAGTTCGACCGTCGTATCGGTGATCGTTTGCAGCGCCGCTTGTCCGCGACTCGTCGCGCCTTGGACGTTGTTCTGGGCCGCTTGAATCGTGGTATCGGCCACGCGGATCAAGGATTCGGCGCGTTTGATCACGCCTTCCATCTTGGAGAAATTTGCATTGGCCCCCGTCCAGCATTTGCCGGCGATCACAAGCAGTTCTTTGCGCAGATCGCCTTGGGCCGCGTCCGGGGCCTTGGCGAAGTTTCCCGAGCGATGCGGATCCATGACTTGCGTGGTCGTGTCATCAATCATGTTTTGCAGGTCTTGCATCAGTTGCTGGGCGACCTGACGTTCATCGCGAATCCGTTGCATCTCCGCGGCCTGATTTTCCAAAATCTGCTTGGGAACCGCCGCGCAACGGTCTTTGATGTTGGCCACGGAGTCGTCCAGTCGCCCGAGATCGCGCTCCATCGTCTGCAAACGCCGCTTCGTTTCGCCCGGCAGCGCTTCCTTCGCCTGGCGGTACTGATCGACCGCGCGCTGGTCCTGATTCGAAAGCACCGGCGGGTTGTTGCCCCCGCCTTGCTGAATGTCCGCCGCTTCGACCAGGATCAGGTCGGCCACGTGGGCGCTGCCGTCCTTGATTCGCAGCACCATGTCGCCTTTGACCAGGCCCAGCTTGGCGTACGGCGCTTTGTATTTTTTGGGCGTCTGCTTGATGACGTCCTTGACCATCTTTTGGGCGATGGCCGGGATGGGTTTCTTGGTGATCCCCTTGATCGCGCTCCAATCGATTTGATTGAGATCCTCGCACTGGTACTGCTTGTCCGCCTTTTCCATCGTTGCGACCATCGCACTTCTCCTCGACTCGAAAGACTTGATATTTGTGTTGGCGGCGGTTGATAGGCAGCCGTGCGCCTTAGGGCCTCCTCAATATGAATGGGGCCGCAGATGGATTCAACCTGCGCCGTAGGTCGAAAATGTCGGCGCCGTCATGCCGCCAGAAACGCCGTTCCCGGCCGGTTGCCACCTGCCTACCGCCGCCCACGTTCGCAAGGTAGATTATCGGATTCCCTAGGGACTTCCCTCGTTTTGCCACTATTCTGTGTGTTCGAGCCAGTCGCGCCATGAGTGATGCAGCGCAGCCTTCCGCGGGGCCGGATCCGGCCGGGTCGAATGATGTTTCCGACGCCGAGAATTCGGCCCAGTCGTCGGCGCCGAAGCCGGCGCGGATGAAGATCGGATCGCAACGGTTCGAGGCCGAGCGGTTCGCGCCGAAGCCGCCGCCGGTCAGCCTGGCCCCCGTGGCCAAGAGCGCCGAAGCGAAGAGCGGCGCGCCGCCGAAGCAGGGCCGCATGGCGCCGGCAGGGCGCGACGAGGACGAGGAGTCGGCGGACGAGAAGCCGACGGGCGCAGCGATGGGAGACGTCGCGGCGCCGGCAGCGCGGATGCGCAAACTTCCGCCGCCCCGGTTGGAGCGTGGCAAC
>Ga0163153_10002051_pt1 | contig 30377 bp, 30 predicted proteins | sample OliLakLV19MP6IB1_FD_148629 | JGI IMG/M metagenome (GOLD analysis project Ga0163153, IMG submission 148629) | Freshwater microbial mat bacterial communities from Lake Vanda, McMurdo Dry Valleys, Antarctica - Oligotrophic Lake LV.19.MP6.IB-1 | ecosystem: Environmental > Aquatic > Freshwater >...
GGTGGGAGCAGTCCCAGCATGTCCGAAAACAACATGAGCAAGTCTTCACAAAGAGTTCATGAGGATTCAAGCACCAAAGGGCGAGGTTCCGGGTCGGATCCCGGCCGATCGGCCAAGGACACTACAGGAGGAGAGCAGGATGGCAGCGATTCACCGTTCGAAGCTGATGATTGCGGCGCTGATGGGCGCGGCGCTCGTGGTGGGATGTGGTGGGGGTGGGGACGCCGCCCCACCCGCCGAGAACCCACCTGCGGCCACCGGCGAGCTGACCGCATTCCAGCTGGAGCACGGCATCGGGCCGATTACCGAGGCGATGACGTTGCCTGAGGCGATCGATCATGAACTGGCCGAGGAGGGCGAGGAGATCTTCGTCCTGAAGTGCTCGGCGTGCCACAAGATGGCGGAGAAGTACATCGGTCCCGAACTGGGCACCGTGCTGGACCGCCGCACCCCGGCCTTCGTGATGAACATGATCCTGAACCCGCAGGAAATGATCGAGAAACACCCAGTCGTCAAGCAGCTCCTGGCGGAAACAATGTCGTTCATGGCCAACCAGGGCCTGACCCGCGAGGACGCGCGCGCGGTAGTCGAATACATCCGCACCCAGCACCCCTAACACTTCCGGAGGAGACGATGTCTCGCAGTTGGATGCACCAGTTTGCCGGCGGCCTGATGGCCGCCCTGACCGCGGCAGGGTGCGCGGGTGGCGGGTCGGCCAACATGGCCGTCGACGCCGATGCTGCCCAGGCGGTTTACGTGGCCCCGGGAGAGCACGATGAACTCTACGCCTTCCTGTCGGGCGGGTTCAGCGGCAATGTGACCGTCTATGGCCTGCCCTCTGGCCGACTCCTGGCGCAGATCCCGGTCTTCTCCCAGTATCCCGAGAAGGGCTACGGCTACACCGAGCAGACCAAGCCGATGCTGGAGACCAGTTTCGGGTTCATTCCCTGGGACGATTCGCACCATCCCAAGCTGTCCCAGACCGCCGGAATGACCGACGGGCGCTGGCTGTTCATCAACGGCAACAACACCCCGCGGATTGCCCGGATCGACCTGACCACGATGGAAACCGTCGAGATCATCGAGATCCCGAACTCAGCCGGCTCCCACGCGTCGCCATACCTGACCGAGAACACCGAGTACGTGGTCAGCGCCACCCGGTTCAGCGTGCCCACGCCGCAGCGGGACATCTCGATCGATGAGTACAAGACCGGCTTCGACGGGGTGCTCACCTACGTCAAGGTGGACCCGAACAGTGGCGAGATGGCGATCGCGTTCCAGGTCAAGATGCCCGGCTTTGATTATGACCTGTCGGCCTCGGGCAAGGGCCCCTCGCACGGTTGGTCGTTCTTTACCTCCTACAACAGCGAAAAGGCCAACACGCTGAAGGAGATCGGCGCCTCCCAGAACGACAAGGATTTCATCGCGGCGATCAACTGGAAGCGTGCCGAGGAGTGCGTGGCCAGCGGACTCGGCGTGGCGACACCCTCGCAGTACGTCCACAACAAGATGGACCATTCCACCATGCGGGCCACCAGCCGGGCAATGACCTCGGTGACGATGCTCGACGTGGCCAGCTGCTCCAACCTGGTGTACTTCCTGCCCACCCCGAAGTCGCCCCATGGCGTGGACGTGGACCCGACCGGCGAGTTCATCGTGGCGGGTGGCAAGCTGGCCACCGTACTGCCGGTCCACTCCTTCAGCAAGATGTTGGCGGCGATCGAGGCCAAGGCGTTCGATGGTGAAGTGGGCGGGATCCCGGTGCTCAAGTACGAGGCGGTCATGGCGGGCGAGGTGCAGAATCCGGGCCTGGGCCCCTTGCACACCGAGTTCGACGCCAACGGTTTTGCCTATACCTCGGTGTTCATCTCCTCCGAGATCATCAAGTGGAGCCTCAAGGACTTCACCGTGGTGGACCGCACCCCGACCTACTACTCGATCGGGCACCTGCTGGTTCCCGGCGGCGATACCCGCCAGCCGTATGGCAAGTACGTGATCGCGCTCAACAAGATCACCAAGGACCGCTACCTCCCGACCGGCCCGGAGCTGACCCAGTCGGCCCAGTTGTACGACATCTCCGGCCCCAAGATGCGCCTCCTGCTCGACTTCCCGGTCGCCGGCGAGCCACACTACGCCCAGGCGATCGAGGCGAGCAAGATCAAGGACCGGCAGGTGCGGACCTACGCACTGGCCGCAAACAATGACCCCTATGTCGTGCGCAGCGAGGCGGAGACCAAGGTGACCCGTTCGGGCACCAAGGTGCATGTCTACATGAGCTCGATCCGCAGCCACTTCATGCCCGACAACATCGAGGGGATCCAGGTCGGCGACTCGGTCTTCTTCCACGTGACCAACCTGGAGCAGGATTGGGATGTTCCCCACGGCTTCGCGATGATGGGTGCGCGGAACGCCGAGCTGCTGCTGATGCCGGGCCAGACCCGGACCCTGGTCTGGATACCGATCCGCGTCGGGGTGTACCCGTTCTACTGCACCGATTTCTGCTCGGCGCTCCACCAGGAGATGCAGGGCTACGTCCGGGTCTCCGAGCGCGGTTCCAGCGTGCCGCTCAAGTGGAACAGCCCGGGTCAGTGAGGCCATGATGATGGACCGCCTGTCCCGTACCGCACTCGCCGGCCTGGCCCTGGCCCTCGTGGCGTGCCTCTTCCTCCCGCTCTGGCGGGTGGCGCTGCTGGCGCCGCAGTACCCCGAGGGTCTGGGGTTCTATATCTGGGCCAACCGGATGAGTGGGGATCTTCGGAGCATCAACGGACTCAACCACTACATCGGGATGAAGCAGATCGTGCCGGAGTCGATTCCGGAGCTGCGCCTGATGCCTTGGGCGCTGGGCGGGCTGGTTCTGGCCGGCCTGGGGGCTGCGGCGTGGGGCAGGCGGAAGGCGCTGGTGGCGTGGGTGTCCCTGCTGGCATTGGGCGCCCTCGCCGGCCTCGCCGATTTCTGGCGGTGGGGGTACGACTACGGCCATGATCTCGATCCGACCGCCGCGATCAAGATCCCCGGCATGACGTACCAGCCGCCGCTGCTGGGCAGCAAGCAATTGCTCAATTTTCATGCGACGTCGCTGCCGGCGGCGGGTGGGTGGATTGCGTTCGGGGTGCTGGCCCTGGGCATTGCATTGATCATCCGTGAGCGGCGGCTGGCGCGCCGCCCGAGACCGGCCTGAGGCGGAGCGATGCGCGCCTGGATCGGTTCCCTCCTCCTGCTCGTCGCATGCTCCACTCCGGGGCCGCGGGAGGTGGTGGTGGGGACCGACCTCTGCGAGCACTGCCACATGACGGTGGTCGACCCTCGGTTCGTGTCGCAGCTGGTGACCACGACCGGCAAGGTGCTGATCTTTGACGATGCCGGTTGCCTGGCCACGGCCCTGAACGACGGGGTGGTGGCTGGGCCGCAGGTCCGCTCCCTCTGGGTAACCGACTTCCTGGCCCCGGCCGCACTGCTGGAGGCCGAGGCGGCGTGGTTCGTCCGGGCGCCCTCGCTCAACACCCCGATGGCCAGTGGGCTGGCAGCGGTGCCCACGTCGGTCCAGGCCGACAGTCTGGCGGTGGCCCTTGGCGGCGAAGTCCTCCGCTGGGCCGCCGTTCGCACGACCCCCCACGGGCACTGAGATGATCCTGGCGCTGCTGCAGGTCGCCACGCTCGTGGTGGGCACCGCCAAGGTGCCCACCATCGCTGAGGCGCTGCGCGTGGCTTCCCCGGGGAGCCGGATTGTGGTGCCGGCCGGCAGCTACCATGAGCGGATGCTGGCGGTGGACAAGACGGTGGAGCTGGTGGGTGAAGGATGGCCAGTGGTGGATGGCGATGGGCGCGCCGGCATCTTCCTGGTGACCGCCCCCGGGGTGACGATCCGCGGATTCGTGGTGCGCAACACCGGGCAGAGCGCCGTGGACGACCGGGCGGGCATCCGCCTGGAGCGCGCCGACGACTGCCGGATCCTGGACAACCGGCTCGAGCTGACGTTCTTTGGCGTGTACCTGGCGGAAACCCGGGGCTGTCTTGTGTCCGGCAACACCATCGAGGGGCACGCCACCACCGAGGCGCTCAGCGGCAACGCGATCCACCTCTGGAACAGTCGCGATGTCACCATCACCGGCAACCGGCTCAGCGGACACCGCGACGGGATCTACCTCGAGTTTGCGCGCAAATCCCGGATCGCGTCCAACACCAGTGTCGACAACCTGCGCTATGGCCTGCACTTCATGTTTTCCGACAGCGCCGACTACCGGGGCAACACCTTCCAGCGCAACGGGGCCGGGGTGGCGGTGATGTACAGCAAGCATGTCGTGATGGCCGACAACCGGTTCGAGTGGAACCAGGGGCAGGCGGCGTTCGGGTTGCTGCTCAAGGACATCACCGACAGCCGGATCACGGGAAACCGGATCGCCGACAACACCGTCGGGCTCTACATCGAGGGCGGCGGCCGCCTCGAGGTGCAGGGCAACACCATCGCGCGAAACGGCTGGGGCCTCAAGCTGATGGCCAACTCTGCCGACAACACTTTGACCGCCAACCAGTTCGCCGGCAACAGCTTTGACGTGACCACCAACGGTCGGCGGCACAGCAGCATCTTCGAGGGCAACCACTGGGACCAGTACCAGGGGTACGACCTGGACCGCGATGGGGTGGGTGATATCCCCTTCCGTCCGGTGCGGCTCTTTGCCTATCTGGTGGCCCGGCACGACGCCACCCTGGTGCTGCAACGCAGCCTCTTCGTGGATCTGCTGGATGCCGCCGAGCGGGTGCTGCCGGTGCTTTCGCCGGAAACGCTGGTGGATCGGCGGCCGTTGATGGCGGTGCCGCGATGACGGCCGTGATTGAGGCTGTCGGGCTGGAGAAGCGGTTTGGCCGCTTGCCGGTGCTGCAGGGACTCGACCTGAGCATCTCGGCTGGAGGTATCACCGCACTGGTCGGGCCGAATGCCGCTGGCAAATCGACCTTCATCAAGGCGGTGCTGGGGTTGGTGCGCCCTGATCGGGGGCAACTCTCGGTGCTCGGCCAGCGACCCGAGGCGGGAGAGTCGTACCGCGAACGAGTCGGCTACATGCCCCAGGCGGCACGGTTTCCGGAGAACCTGACCGGCCACGAGGTGATCCGCCTGCTGAGTGGGCTGCGCGGGCACCCCGCCGACCAGGACCTGGAACTGGTGAAGACCTTCGGCCTGGTGCCAGAACTGGCCAAGCCGGTCCGCACCCTGAGCGGGGGGACGCGCCAGAAGCTCAATGCGGTGGTGGCGTTCCTCTTCCGCCCGGCCCTGGTCATCCTGGATGAACCAACAGCGGGACTCGACCCGGTGTCGAGCGCCCAGCTCAAGGACAAGGTGCTGGCCGCCCCGGGGCAGGGGACCACGGTGTTGCTCACCTCCCACCTGATGGGCGAGGTGGAGGAGCTGGCTGACCGGGTGGCCTTCCTCCTCGAGGGACGGGTCCGCTTCCACGACACGGTGGCGGCGCTGCGGGAGCAGACGGGGGAACACAAGCTGGAGCGGGCGGTGGCTCGCCTGATGGTACGGGCGGCATGACGGCGTTCCTGCGGATCCTCCGCGCCGAGCTGCGCGATGTGCTCCGGAGCAGGTGGCTGCCTGGGTACGCGGTGCTGTTCCTGGTGCTGACCGACCTGCTGTTCCGGTTTGGCGGCAGTGGGGACCGGGTGCTGCTGAGCCTTCTCAACGTCGTGCTCCTCCTGGTGCCGCTGGTGAGCATCGTGGTGGGGACGATGCACCTGTACCAGTCCCGTGAGTTCGTCGAGTTGCTGCTGTCGCAGCCGGTGGGGCGGCGGGCGCTGTTCGGCGCGCTCTGGCTGGGTCTGACGGTGCCGATGGCACTGGCGTTCGTGGCCGGGGTGGGGCTGCCGTTCCTCTGGCACGGCACGGGTGGGGCAGGGGGTACGCTGGTGACGTTGCTGCTGGTTGGTGCCGCCCTCACGGCGGTGTTCACTGCGCTGGCATACCTGCTGGCGGTGTCGTTCCAGGACCGGGCGGCGGGGCTGGGCGCCGCGATTCTGGTCTGGCTGCTGCTGGCGGTGGTCTACGACGGGATGATCCTGGTGGGAACAGCGATCTTCGCCAACTATCCGATCGAGACCCCGGTGCTGGCGGCGGTGGTGCTCAATCCGATTGACCTGGGCCGGGTGCTGCTGCTGCTCAAGGTCGACATTGCGGCACTGATGGGGTACACGGGCGCGGTGTTCGAGCGGTTCTTCGGGAGCAGCCGTGGGCTGGTGATCTCCTCCTTGGCGCTGGCGCTCTGGGTGGCGCTTCCGGCGTGGTTGGGGATGCGGCGGTTCGTGCGGAAGGACCTGTAACCGGGCACATTCCGTTGGGGCGGCGTGTCGTTACCCGTGTTGTGATCGTGCGACGCGGGCGGCGTACACGCCGCCCCTACGACTGGGGCATGCCGGGAACGGGCGGCGTACACGCCGCCCCTACGACCGGGGCATGCCGGGAACGGGCGGCGTCCACGCCGCCCCTACGACCGGGGCATGCCGGGAACGGGCGGCGTACACGCCGCCCCTACCGTGATCGTGCGACGCGGGCGGCGTCCACGCCGCCCTACCACCCCGCCGCGTGCCCATCCTTGCGCGGATCGGATGCTGCCGCATAACCTCGGGTCAGGCGGACGATCAGTTGCGCCCCGCCAAACGATAGCCGCCCGGCGTTGACCGGCTCGTGGCCAAGGGCACGGAGCCCGTCCCGTACCGCCGTACCGATCGCCGGCTCCAGTTGCACCCGCAAGCCGCCACCGTGGTTGAATCGCGGCGCGTCGACCGCCTGCTGCGGATCCATCCCGAAGACCAGCATGTTGAGCAGCACCTGGACGTGCCCCTGCGGCTGGTGTCCCCCTCCCATGACCCCGAAGCTCATCCACGGCTCCTCCCCCGTGGGTGTTTCGCGGGTCACGAAAGCGGGGATGATGGTGTGATACGGCTGCTTGCGCGGTGCCACCATGTTGGGGTGGCCCTCCTCCATCGTGAACCCTGACGCGCGGTTCTGGAGCATGATTCCGGTGCCCGGTACCACCACGCCCGATCCGAAATAGCCGTAGACACTGTTGATGAACGAGATCATGTTGCCCGCGCTGTCGGCCACTGTCAGGTAAATCGTTTCGCCGGCGGTTAGCGGGTTGCCAGGCTCCATCCGTTCCATGGCCCGGCCCGGATTGATCAGCGTCCGGCGGGAATCCAGATACGCCGGGGCGTACATGCGCTCCAGCGGCACCCGCATATGGTCCGGATCCGCAATGTGCTCCGCCAGGTCGGCGTAGGCCAGTTTCTTGGCTTCGATCAGGTGATGCAGGTACGCGGGAGTATTGTGCCCCATCGCCTTGAGGTCATACCCTGCCAGGATGCCGAGCATCTGGAGCGCCGCGACCCCCTGTCCCGGCGGCGGCAACTCATAGAGCCGGTAGCCCTGGAACGGCACCGACACGGGAGTGACCCAACTCACCCGGTGCGCCGCCAGGTCCTCGATCGTCAGGAAGCCGCCCAGCTGACGCAACCCGTCCACCACCCGCTTGCCGAGGCTGCCGCCATAGAACGCGCCCGGGCCCTGGGCGGCAATCTGTCGGAAACTCCGGGCCAGATCCGGATTGCGGAACCATTCTCCTGCGGCAGGTGATCGCTCACCCCCAAGCAGGAAGGTGGCTGCCGCCCCGGGATCGCGCTGGAGGACGTTTACCTGCTGGGCCCAATCCTCGGCGATGATCGGCGTGACCGGGAAGCCTGCCTCGGCAATGCGGATTGCTGGTGCCAGTGCCTCGGCCAGGGAGAGGGTGCCGTACCGTTCCAGCAGCGCGGCCCACCCCGACAGCGCGCCCGGCACACTCACCGATTCCGCCCCCCGCGACGGTACCGCCTCTCGGCCCCGGCGCACCAGTTCTTCGCGGGTCATCAGGGTACCCGACCGGCCATTGGCATGGAGGCCGATCAACTTCCGTTCGCGGGCAGACCAGAGGATGGCGAACATGTCGCCGCCCATTCCGGTCATGTGCGGTTCGGTGACATTGAGCACTGCGGCGGCGGCGACCGCCGCGTCAATGGCATTGCCGCCACGCTGCAATACCGCCAAACCGGCCGATGTGGCCAGCGGCTGGCTGGTGGCGATGGCGGCGTTGGGGGCATAGACGGTGGAGCGGTGGGCCATCGTGGCAGGAGGCTCCTGGGCATGGAGGAGGGTGCCGGTAAGCAGGGACAGAACCAGGGTGCCCGCTGATCGATGCATCAGAACCTCCGGAGGCATCGCCCCACGAGCCCCAGGAGGATCCAACGCAGGGCCCGGAGTGAGTTGCCTCGTGATGAGAATGCTGCCAGCTTCGCGCTGACCCGCTGACCCGCTGACCCGCTGACCCGCTGACCCCCCGCCCCTACAGGTATCGGGCTACTGCCATCGCCGCCGTCGCGATCAGGAGCAGGACGGCCACGATCCGTCCAATACTGGCGCCGCTGGCCCGAAGCGCCTGGATCTCGGTCATCCGGGCCGAGCGCTCCGCGTCGGAGGCCAGCGCAGCCATTCCCTGCATCAGCGACCCGGCCCGGAGCATGGCAGGGCGCATGACCAAAATCCCGAGGATGAATGCCACGATCGCCACGAGGGCCCCGACACTCAAGGCCATCCCGAATGGTGAATGGACCCAGGCTGCCCCGACGGTGGCCGTACTCTGCCCGAACATCCAGAGACCGGAGATGATCGTCAACACCGCCACCAGCGGCAGGAAGTTCATCAGTCCACGGCGTTGCAGCGCGGCCATCACCTTGCCGCCGTCTGGCCCGACCTCTGCCACAGCGGGGCCCAGCCAGTAGGTGGTGAACACGACCGCCCCCACCCAGATGGAGCCGAGGACGATGTGGAGAAGCCGGAGGGTGATCTGGAGGGGGTCCATGGGGGGGCAGGGAATGGGGAATAGGGAATCACCAGCAATCAGTATACGTCGAACAAAGTGGGAGGGGGAGGAGGGTCCTCCGTTCGGCCCTCAGTGTCCCCGACCATTCCCCATTCCCTATTCCCCATTCTCCGTTAGCCGGCCCGCAACGCCTCCACCACCTTCTGATTGGCGGCGTGACGCGCCGGGAAGAGACCACCGATCAGCCCCATGACCACGGCAAAGATCATCCCGTTGAGCATCAGCGCCGGGGTGATCCGGAATGCGAACGCCACCTCGCTGAATGAGGCCCAGTTGGTGGTACTGGTGACGAGTCCGTTGATGGGAAGGGCCATCAAACAGCCCAGCACCCCGCCAATGGCGGCGATAAACACCGCCTCGAGCAGGAACGAGGCGAGGACGCTGCGTGGCCGGAAGCCCAGGGTCAGCAATACCCCGATCTCAGGGCCCCGGGAGGCGACCGCGGCGTACATCGTGTTGACCGCGCCGAAGACGGCGCCAACGGCCATGATCGAGGCCACGAAGATGGCGATGAAATTGAGGATGGTGGCCAGCATGGTGGACTGGCTGGCGTAGAACTCCCGCTCCCGGAAGGCATCCAGGGTCAGGCGCGGATCGGCTTCCAGCGTCTGCTTGATGCCATCAAAGGCGGTGGCATCCCGCATCCGGAAGGTGACGCTCTGAAAAATCTCACCACGGAACACCGGCATGAACTGTTCATTCTCGCCCCACACCTCGGACTCGAACGACGACCCCTCGGCGGAGAACTGCCCGACTACCGTCCAGTCGGTCTCCCCGAAGCGCAACACCTCACCCACCCCGGAGTTCGGGAAGCGGCTGGCAAACGCGGTGCCGACCACGACCTCGCGCGCCCCAGGATTGAAGGTACGTCCCGCCACAATGGCGATCCCCTTGCGGACCTCAAAGGCGCGCGAGCTGACCCCCCGCACCACGACATTGGCCATGCCGCCCTGATTGCGCCGATCGAGCGGTACCACCACAAAGGTCTCCGGGCTGATCATCGGCAGCCCATCGGCACCGGCCGCCACGAACGGGAAGCCGCCGATGATGCTGGCGTTCTGGCGGCCAATGCCGCTGTTCATTTCCTGCTGGGCGCCCTTGCGGAGTACGATGACATTTTCCACCGATCCGGTGCTGACCAGGGCGGCGCGGAATCCGTTGGCCAGCGCGTTCATGGCGATGAACACCGCCACGACCAGCGCCATGCCAAGGGCGGTGGTCAGGGTCGAGGCGGGGCGCTGCCGCAGGCTGCGGATGTTGTAGATGATCGGAATCTTCATGGTTGCCTCACCCCACCTGACGGAGGGCGCCGGCCACCGACAGCCGGGCCGACTGGATGGCGGGAATCGTCCCGCTGATCACGCCGAGCGCCACGGCCATGAGCATGCCAAGCGCGATGGTACCGCCGGTGACCCCGAACCCGGGAAAGAACATGTTGAGCGGGGTGTTGCCCAGGAACGCCAGCCGCGCCAGCAGCAGGCCCAGGGCGCCTCCGAGCACGGTAATCAGGACCGACTCCGCCAGCACCAACCCGAACACGGTGCCGTTCCCGAACCCGACCGTCTTGAGGACGGCGATTTCCCCGATCCGTTCCCGGACCGCCATCATCATGGTGTTGGCGGCCACGAACAGGATCGCAAAGAACACCGCCGTGCCGATGGCGCTCACCAGGAAGCCGATGTTGCCCCACATCGTCACGAAGCCGGCGTTGAACGCCTTCTCGGTCTGGGTCTTGGTGGGGGCCACCGAGCTTTTGAACATCGCGTCGATGGTGGCGGCCACCTCGGGGGCGCGGTCCGGCTGGTTCAGGGTCATCACGAACCACCCCGGGCTTATCCGGCCGCCAGTACCCTCGTAGAGGTACTCGTAGTGGAAAAACATCAGCTCGTCGCCGAAGGCCGGATCCGGCGGGTCGTAGACAGCGCGAATGTTGAACTCCCAGTCGCCGGGGACAAAGGTCCCCTTGAGAGTGATCTTCTGGCCGAGCTGCCAACCGTATTTCTCCATCAGCCCGACACCGAGGATCGCCGCGTTGCGCTCGCGCGTGAAGTCGTCCATGCTGCCGGCGGTGATGACCACCTCGGGATACATCGGGAAATAGGTGTCCGCCTTGATGGCAAACTGGGCAAAGAAATCGTTGGGGTCCTGGTAGTAGGCCCCGAACCAGCTGGCCCAGCTGACGCTGCTGACCCCGTCGACTGCGGCCAGCCGGCTGGCGTGCGCCTCGGGCAGCTGAAAGGTGATCCCGCTCGCGCTGGAGGCGATCAGCCGACCCTCACTGCCGACCTCGCTGGCAGCATCGAGGGTGGTGACCACCGACCGCAGCACCCCAAAGAGGAAGAATGCCACCATGACGCTGAGCATGGTGAGGATGGTGCGCTTCTTGTTGCGGCGCAGGTTGGCCCAGACGAGCCCGGCTTTGGTCATCGGGACAGCACCCCCTTGTCCATCCGCATGATCGCCTGGGCCCGCCCGGCCGCATGGGCGTCGTGGGTCACCAGCAGGATGGTCTTCTTGAACTCGGTATTGAGCCGCTCCAGCAGCGACAGGATCTCGTCGCCCGAGGCGGCGTCCAGGTCGCCGGTCGGCTCGTCACCCAGGATGATGGTCGGATCGCTCACGATGGCCCGCGCCACCCCGACCCGCTGCTGCTGCCCGCCGGAGAGCTGGGTGGGAAAGTGCTCCGAGCGGTCGGTGAGTCCCACCACGTCCAGCGCCATCATCACATGCTCGTGCCGCTGCTTCTTGCTGAGGTGGGTCAGCAGCAGCGGCAACTCGACGTTCTGCGCCGCCGTAAGGACCGGCAGCAAGTTGTAGAACTGGAAGATGAAACCGATGTGGGTGGAGCGCCACGCAGCCAGTTGCTTGCTATTCATCCGGGTCACGTCCTGGCCGTCGACCACGACCTGGCCGCGGTCCGGGGTGTCGAGCCCGGCCAGGATGTTGAGCAGCGTGGACTTGCCGCTCCCCGAGGGGCCCATCAGCGCCAGGTACTCGCCCTCGTGGATGTCGAGATTGACGTTCTCGAAGACATGGATCGTTTCCGAGCCGCGGCGGTAGTTCTTGCCGAGGTCCCGGATCTGGACCAGGACTCGGCCGGTGGCCACGCCGGCGCTGGCCGCGGTGGCGCTCTCAGTTGACGACATTGACGCGGGCTCCCTCTGCAAGATCCCTGGGTGGATTGATGATGACCTGCTCCCCGCCCGACAACCCCGCGCGCACCTCGCGCCGGCCGCCCGACACCGGTCCTGCCTCGATCACCGTCCGGCTGGCCACGCCGTTTCGCACCAGATAGACCACCGTTTCGGCGCCTTCGGTGCGCACCGCGTCGGCGGTCACGAAAATCCGGATTGGCGCGGCGGAATCGGCCGCCTGGGCCACCGCCAGGAACTCGACCCGGGCGCCCATTTCGGGCAGAATTCGCGCATCGCGATCGCTGATGGCCACCTTGACCTGGACGGTGGCGCGCTGCCGGTCAGCGGTGGGCACAATCTGGCGCACCGTCCCCGCGAACGCGGCGGAGGGATAGGCGTCGAGCACGATCCGGGTCGGTTGCTGGTCGCTGATCTGCGCAATGTATGCCTCGTTCACGTCCACTTCGACTTCAAGCGTCTCGAGGTCGGCCATCGTCACCACGGCGCCTCGGGTCAGACCGCCTCCCGCCGCCACCGGCGCCACCACCTCGCCGACTTCGGCATCCTTCCGGAGGATCGTGCCATCAAACGGCGCCCGGATGAAGGTGTTGTCGAGATTGGCGCGGGCATAGGCAATGGCCGCAGTGGCCGAGCGGATCTGGGCCCGCTGGACACCGACTCGCGCCGTGGCTGCCAGCAACTGGGCTTGCAGCCCCTCCGCGTTGGCCGCCGCTTCCATGTTGCGGCTCACCAGGTCGCGGGAGCGGGCCAGGTCGCGCTCCAGCTGGTCGCGCAGGGCAATCGCCTCGGTCAGGCTGGCCTCGGCGCGGCCGCTGTCGGCCTCCGTCTGCGCCAGCGCCGCCACGTACTCATCGTTTTCGAGACGCGCCATCACCTGGCCACGGCGCACCTTGCTCCCTTCCTCCACCGCCAGCATCGCCAGTCGACCGCTCAGCCGCGAGGAAACCGAGGCACGGGTGCGGGCTACGACATAGCCATTGGCAGTGATACCCGTGCCGCTCCCGCCGCCGCCGCCGGACACTTCGACCCGGGAAACGTTGACATCGAGTGCACTCCCCGGCCGGAAATACAGGTACGCCGCGCCGATGATGACGACGGCGAGGCCAAAGAGGATGGCGGCGGTGCGCAGCGCACCCCGCTGGCCGGCAGACGGCTCGTCACGGGCAATCCGGAGCCGGGAAAGGTCGGGTGGAGTTGATGTCATGGTTTTCCAAGATACCGGGATGACGCGACGTCAGGGCCAGCGGCCGAGTCCAATTATGATACCGAATAACCGCCGAAAGACAAGATCGCGAAGCCGTGACCACCTCGGCTGGTCTCCGAGGCTGCCTACGGGTTCCATGGATTGGAGGTTTCGGTGTGAAAGCGGGGAGCGGCTGTCGGTCCCGGAACCTGCTATCGAGCCTGCTTGCCCCGAATCAGGTCGGCGATCAGCGTCAGCGAATCGAGGTTGTCGATGCTGGCCTCGTGGGGAGCGATCTCGATCTGGAATCGATTCTCCAGGAAGCCGACCAGCTGCACCGTCGCCAGCGAGTCGAGCACCCCGCCGGTGACCAGCGGAGTGGACGCCGTGAGCTCCGTGGGCCGGGTTCCAGGCAGGAATTCCGCCAGGATATACTCCTTCACGGCCGCCTCGATTCCGTCCGTCGCTTCTGTCATGGTGATCGATCCCCTCTCGGTGCGAGTAGTGGCTGCTGGGTGGCCCGCGTCTCGGACGCAGGGTTACTCCCCCTGGGGGGGATCAGAGCCCGATCCAGCGGGCAATGATGTTGCGTTGCATTTCCGACGTCCCGGAGTAGATAGTGCTCCCCACCGCATCGCGGAGTCCCCGTTCAACTTCGTAGTCCACCATGTACCCATAGCCCCCGAACACCTGGACGACTCCGAGAGCGGTGCGGAGGAGCGTCTCGCTGGTGGCCAGCTTTGCCATGGCGGCATCGAGCGATGCATTGCGAGTGTGGTCCAGCCGCCAGGCCGCCTGGTACACCAGGAGGCGGGCGGCCTCAATCTCCACCTTCAGGTCGGCCAACCGGTGGGAAACCCCTTGAAATTTGCCGATCGCCTGGCCGAATTGCTGCCGGGTTCTAGCGTACTGAATGCCGAGTTTGAGGAGGCGCTCGGCCTGCCCCACCTGGCTGGCAAAGAGACAGGTGCGCTCCCAGTCCATCGCGTGGGTAAAGACACCCGCTCCCCCCCCGACCCCCCCGAGCACGGCGCTGTCCGGGACGAGGACATCCTCAAACACGAGCTCCCCAAGCGGTGCGCTGCGCAGCCCCATCTTCTCGATCGCGGGGCCCTGGGTAAATCCCAGCGTGCCCCGGGTGACCAGGAAGGCGGTGACCCCGCCATGGAAACCCTTGGTGCGGTCAGTCATGGCAAAGACAATCACGACATCGGCAACCGGCCCGTTGGAGATGAACATCTTGGTACCGGTAAGGCGCCAGCCCTCTGCCACGCGGGTGGCGCCGGTCCGCATGGCAAAGGCATCGGATCCTGAGTCGGGTTCGCTCATGGCGTGCACCCCAACCTGGGTACCATCGCAGAGGCCGGGCAGGTACAGGGACTTTTGCGCCTCGGTCCCAAACCGGGCGATTGGGACGACGCAGGACAGCAGGTGGGCGCAAACCGAAAAGACCAGGCCACCGTCGGCGCAGCCCAGTCCCAGACCGTCCAGCACCACGGCACATGTCAGGGCATCGCATCCCGACCCCCCCCAGGATTCGTCCACCGGCATCCCGAGGAGCCCCATGACGCCACATTCGCGCCAGAGGTCTTTGTCGAATCGGTGCTCCCGGTCCCGGGCCGCGGCACCCGGCGACAGTCGCTCGCGAGCAAACCGTACCATCTGCTCGCGCATGGCAGCCTGCTCCGGTGTGAGCGAGAAATCCATTACGGCGCCCCCTTCAGGGCCTGGTAGTCGGTCTTGTCGGTGGAAGTCTTGGGCAGGCTCGACCGAACCTCGAATCGATCGGGAATCATGTAGCCCGGGATGGCGGTGACGCAGAAGCGCTTGAGTTCGATAGTGGTCGGGGCCGTCGGTCCGCGTACCACGAGAAAGGCCGTGATCGCGGTGGTGCCCAGGTCGTCGGTTCCCGCCACGACGGCTGCATCGGCAATGTCCGGGTGGCGATAGAGGGCGGCCTCAATCTCACCGAGCTCAATACGATACCCGCGCCGCTTTACCATCCGGTCCTTGCGGCCCACGAATCGCATGACGCCATCCCCCTCATCCACCACGATGTCTCCCGTCCGGTACCAGCGCGTTCCATCCGGCCCAGGCACGAGGGCTTCGGCGGTTCGTGCGGGCAGGTTCCAGTACCCCAGCATGACATGGGCGCCGGCGATCCACAACTCCCCCTCCTGACCCGGTTCCGCCTCACGGTCGTCGGTGGCCATTCGGCGGGCCTGCAGGTGCGGGCACACCCGACCGATCGGAAATGGGGTGGATTGACTGTCGGGAATGGTTGCCGGGATCGGGTGCCAGGTGCAGACGTTGGTCTCGGTCGGCCCGTAGAGGTTTACGTACACCGGCTCAGGCCAGTGGGCCTTCAGGGCGCTGAGGTGCTTGATCGGAAACACCTCGCCGGCAAAGAACACCAGGCGGAGATGGCGGTAATCGTGCCGCGCCAACTTCCCGTACTGGGCCAGCATGCTCAGGACCGAGGGGGTCGAGTACCACACCGTGATCGCGCGCGTGGCGATGAGCGCGGCCAAGCCGGTGGGCTCTTTCCCGTCGTTCGCGCTGAACAGCACGATGGTGGCCCCGTGCTTGATCGGCAGGTAGAGATCCAGGATGGAGAGGTCAAAGTGGAACGGCGCATGAGAGCTGAATCGGTCCGTCGGCTGCGGCTGAAACTCGCTGGAACACCAGTCGATGAACGAAGTGGCGTTCCGGTGGCTCAGCATGACGCCCTTCGGCTTGCCGGTCGAACCAGAGGTATAGAGGATATAGGCCAGGTCGTCCGGGGCCGGGCCGAGCCGGCCCTCGAGCTGCCGGTCCTGCCACGCACCTGGCTGGCTCAAGGCCCGGGACAGCGCCACCCCGGCACCGGTCACCTCAAGGCCCAGGATGACGGGCTCGGCCCCCAGGCCAGCCAGCTCCTTCCCCAGATCCTCCACGAGCCGTTGATCTGCCACCACCAGCCGCACCCCGCAGTCGTGGAGGATGAATGCGCAGCGTGACACCGGCGCGTCGACATCCACGGGAACGTATGCTGCCCCGAGCTGCATGACCCCGAGGATCACGGCAAGTGCGTCTACCGATTTCGGCAGCTGAACTCCCACGCGGTCTCCGGGCACCACCCCATGTGCCTCCAGCCAGGAAGCCGACAGCGCGACGAGGCGGGCCATTGCCGTATAGGTGACACCCCGACCGTCAGATTCCTCCACGGCTGGGTGCTCGCCCCGGAAGGCCACAGCCTGTTGGAAATAATGGACCAGGGTGTCGGCCAAGCCATCCTCCCAATGCAAATCCATCACGTGGTCTGCGTATCTCGGCCAGGGACCGACCAGGCGTTCCCGACCATCCAGAGCAAGAAACCTGCCCGGGGGCGAGTCGCTACGGGGTCACCTCCGGCTCGTAGCTCCCGATGAACGCCAGAAACCTGGCGATGTCGATCAGCGAGGCTGAGCGGTAGCGGATGCTGTGAGCGGTGGTGCGCTCGACGATCGATAAATAGGCAAGCAGTTCCGCCGCCCGATAGTGCTTGAACGACACCTCCAGCTGATACGGCCCCGCCACCCGCGCGGGACGGATCGTGGCGCGCCGTTCGATCCCGGTTCGCACCGCTTCGCGGATCAGTTGCTGCGCCGCCTCTGGCGTCCGGGTAATTCCGGCGTGAAATCCGATCGCCTCCTTGACCACCGCGCCGGCCGCGCCCGGCACCAGCGCCAGCAGCTCGGCCACCGCGGCATTGTCACCCGAGATTGCCACCACTGGTACCCCGTAGTGCCCGGCGATGGCGGTGTTGAATCCCGATTCCGACACCTCGGTGCCGTTGAGCTTGAGTCCGGTGTAGCGGGCGCTGCTCATGGTGTGGGCCCGCACCCCGTCCAGGTTGGTCGTGCCGGAGTGATATCCGATGTACACCACCGCGTGGAAGGTCGAGTCGAGCCCCTCCATCATGCTCAGCGGCCGGCCCGGGCCGCGTACAATCCTGATATCCGCGGGGAACTTCTCGATCAGCAGGTTCTGCATGTTGCCGTGGGCATCGGCCACCAGGATCTCGGTGGCCCCTGCGGCCCGGGCCCCCTCGATCGCCGCCAGCGCCTCGGCGGTCATGAACTCTCGGAATCGGGCGTACTCAAACCCGGTGGGGCTGAGCTGCTGATCGGAGACGACCCCGGCCACCCCCTCCATGTCCACCGAGATGAACACCTTGAGACGCTGCTGGGCAGCACCCGACGTCGTCAGGGAAACCAGGAACAGCAACGAGAGTGGAACCGAAGGATTCATGACGCGGATTCTCGGGCGAGGGGATCCAGAATCCTCGCTCCTCAGCCGGGAGAGGGGAAGGGGATGCCGGAATGCCGGGGCTCGGTCAGGCCGACCAGCAGGTACGCTGCCACTGCCACGGCCAGGGAAGTGATGAAAGGGTACGGTAGCCCGGCCAAGGTCGCCCCGAGGTAGCTGGCCAGCCCTCCGAGCAGCGAGACGGTGGCGGCCCGCGGGCCCCCGATCCGGGTAAAGAGTCCGAACGAAACCACCACCAGTGCCCCAGCCGTGCCGAACGAGGATGACTCCTCGACCAGTTCGGCAACGCCCTGGGCGCCGAGCGCCAGGGTCAGGGCGACGACTCCGAATACGAGTACCCCCATCCTCGCCAGCCGGAGCTTGGCTCGCTCACTCGTCACCCCGAGCATTGGCGCCACCAGGTTGTGGGCCGCGAGTCCGCCTGCAACGAGCAGGATGGTGTCCACGGTGGAGAGGATCGCCGAGATCAGCGCACCGACGAAGATGACATAGCCAGCCGTGGGTAGCATCTCGAGGGCGAGCGCCGGGAGGAATTGCTCGGAGTCGGGCAGGCTTGGCACCAACCGCCACGCCACCAGCCCCAGGAACACCGGCAGGATGCCGACCACGATATAGAGGCCGCCAGCCATGACCGCGCCATTCCGCGCCACCTCTGGGCTTCGCGCCGCAATCACACGGCTGATCAGCTCCACCGCCACCACCGACCCTGCGATCGGGATGGCGTACTCCTCGAGCAAGCCGACGAATGATGGGGAAACATCGGGACCGACCAGCGCCAGGCGGCTGGGATCAATGCCGGCAAGCGTCGCCTCGATGCCGCCCTGGTGCATCACCACGGCCACGACCAGCCCCACCAGCCCCACCACCAGGATGCTGCCCTGGATCAAGTCGGTAATGGCATCGGCCATCAGCCCGCCGAGTACGGTGTAGAGCACACAGAATGCCGCGGCGGCGGCAATGGCCGTGCTCAGATTGAGAGCGGTGATGGTCGTCAACACTTGGCCAAAGCCGCGAAGCTGGGCGCCAGCCCAGAGTACGCTCGGTGGGATGAGCATCAGCGCTGCCAGGCGCTCCACCCCCGGCCCGAACCGCAGCCGGAACAGGTCGGCCATGGTGGTGAGCTTGAGCCGCCAGATCGGGACGGCAAAGATCAACCCCGTCAGCATCAACGTCACGCCGTAGGCAAACGGCTCGGCGCTGGTCAGCGAGAATCCCTCTTCGTACGCGCGCCCAGCCGAGGAGATGCAGGTTTCGGCGCCGAACCAGGTGGCAAAGATCGAGAAGATGGTGAGCGGGTAGCCAAGCTTGCGGCCGGCCACCAGATAATCGTCCTCGGTGTGGATCTTCGGCGCCAGCCACGCCCCGATGCCGAGCTGGAGCACCAGGTAGGCCACCAGGGCCAGCAGGATCCAGTTCACGTCCCGAACGCCTTGATGCGCGGCCAGGCGTTGCTGGCAAAGAGCGCCACCCCACCGGCCTCAGCCAGTCGCCCGGCCAGCAGTGCGGCAGACTGATCGGCCGCAGCACCTGCCACCACCGTCAGGACACCAAGATTGAACAGGGTGATCGCCACCACCGCGATGCGGACCGATCCCCGTGCGGCCCCAGTCGCATGGCGCGGCAGGATGTAATAGGCCACCCCCATGGCCAGCTGCAGGGTCCAGCCGAGGAGCGCGAGTTCAAGGTGAGCGGGGCGGAGCCAGGACGGTGGAGCGAGGGTGGGGAAGCCGCGGGCGGCAAGGAGCCATGCCCCGGCGGTGAACGCCACGCCGAGGTGTACCAGCGCCAGCCGGATGGCCCAGCTCGACAGGCGGGTCATTTCAGCGCGCCTTGACCCGGGGCCAGAGATTCACGATGAAGGCGACCGCCGCCACCCACTGCAGGACACCGGATGCCACGAGGATCCCGCCGGCGCCTTGCCCCATCAGTGCCAGGGGCTCCCCGACGAGGCGGAGCACCAGTCCGGCGTTGAGGGCAACCCAGGCCAGCCACATCAGCCGCTCGTCGCCGCGGGGAGCTTCCCGGGTTCGGCGGGGAAAGAGCCAGTGCGCCACCCCGAAGATCAGCTGGGTCAGCCACCCAACAACCAGCAGGTGCAGCAGGGTGGGCCAGAGCACGGCGACGACCGCAGGAAATGGCAGGAACTCCCGGGCCGGCATCGCCACCAGCCCGACCAGCGCCGCGAGCAGGCAGACCATCCCGCTCTTGATGAACCAGCGGGTTACGCTCGGCACGCCGCCGCGAACCGCCGCACGATCTCGCCAGCGGGTTCCACCGAGTTGATACCCTCCACGCTCTTCCCCGCCTGCCAGTAGTCCCGGGTCGCGGCCTCATCCAGGGAGGAGCGCTTGAGCTGCCAGAGCGACTTCAAGGCGTAGAAGTTCCGCATCCACTTCTTGGTCCGACGGCCCCGCAGCATCCGTTTGGCAAACGGGCCGGCCTTGAGTCCCATCCGCTGGATGTAGGGAGTGTTGATCACCGCCACCGGCACCCCGGTGATCCGCTCGCTCAGGACGATGTCGTCTTCGTGGGCGTCGATGATGGCCTGCTTGTACGCCTCGCTGGTCCGGCATTCCGGGGTGGCAATGAACCGGGTGCCCATCTGCACGCCGGCGTATCCCATGCGGAGCGCCGCGGCAAACTCCTCCGCGGTCCCGATCCCGCCGGCGCAGACCAGCGGCACGCCGAGCCCGCCCAACTCCTCCATGAGCTGCTCGGCGCCGCTCGGGCCGGCATGCCCACCCGCCCGGCGATTCACCGCGATCAACCCATCCACTCCACCCGCCAGCCCCTTCTCGGCCCACTTCCGCTCGGTCACGTCGTGGTAGACGATCCCGCCCACTGCATGGGCCTTCTCCACCACCCACTTGGGATTGCCCAGCGAGGTGACAAAGAACCGGACTCCTTCCTCCAGGGCGATGTCCACCCACTGGATCATCCGCTCGTGGTAGGCCTTGGACGAGGCCTCGATCAGGGCATTGAAGCCGACTGGCTTGGTGGTCAGCGATTTGATGAGCCGGAGCCCCGCCCGGTACTCGTGGCCATGGACGTAGGTGAGCGAGATCGGCTGGATGATCCCGATGCCGCCGGCTTCCGAGACTGCGGCGACGAGTTCCGGGTTGGAGCACGGGTACATCGCACCGCAGATGAGGGGGATGTCGATCCCGGCGTGCCTGGTGAGAGGGGTCGGGGTCAGAAAGGGCTCCGGGGGAGGGGTGTCGGGTATCGGGTATCGGGTATCGGCGGATTGGTGGGCTGGGAAGGTGTGGGTGCACTGTTTCCGGGGCTTGAGGCGCCTCGCAGACCATCGACCCCCCTGATACCCGATACCCGATCCCTGACACCCATCACGCCTTCCTCCCCAACAACCACGTCGCCGTGGTCCGCGACACGATGTCGCCCTCGGCGTCGCGCACCTCGGCCGTTACCTGCTGTTCCCGGTCACCACTGACTTCCCCGACGGTAGCGGTGCACTCGGCCACCAGGGTGCCGCGGGCCTTCTTGAGGTACTCGGTGGAGAGCTGCGTGACGATGCTGCGCACCCCCGGCGGGAGGGCGCCGAGCATGGCGAGGCCGCTGGTCATCTCGCCGAGGTTGGTCAGGGCCACGGCGTGGATGGAATGCAGGTGGTTGCGGACTCGACGGCGGTCGCGCAGGGTAATGCGCGCATACCCGGGCCGCAGCTCGCGGACATGGGCGCCGATGGTGTCGGTGTAGGGCACCATCCGGCCCAGGACTCGGCTGAAGATCCAGGTGCCGCCGGGTAGCGGTGAGAGGCGGGCCCAAGTGGCGGCCAGGCGGGCGCCGGGTGCTGCGTTGTCGGCCATGGAGGTCCGGGTCAGGGGTTGGTGCAAATCTACATCTTCGGCGGTCGGGATTCAGAGTGACCTTTGGAGCCACGGATTACACGAATTACACGGATGGAAAAAGGAGGTCCGCAGATTACGCAGATTGCGCAGATACATGGGAGTATACGGCAACCCGCAGCGCTAGGGACAGCTGGGAGTTGGGGGTGAACAGCCTGCCCCAAGGTGCTCCGTGCCCGATGCCACGCCCGCAAACAGGAGCCCACTCGGGAGTGCTGTTCACCAACAAGTCCAATCTTGCCGTATCGTGGAGGTGGCCAGTGTCTGTGGTCAATCCGCGTAATCTGCGCAATCTGCGGATCCTCAACTCCTCGCCCTGCCACCGGTGCCAACCCCGCAATCTCCGCGCTCGCTGGGGCGGGCACCACCGGTGCATTTGGTGAATCAGCGTGGTTTCGCTCGATTCCGCTCGCGGGTGATGACCTCGAGTGGACTCCTGCCTTTGTGTCCGGGATGCGGCGCCAGTTCCCAAGCCCGCTGCCGGCGCTCCAGCTCCTGGTACACTTCGGGTGGGCTATTCACTCCTGAAGCAATCACCTCCTCCCGCCAGAGCAGCCAGCGGCGCCGGAGCTCCCGGTGCAAGGCATATTCCTCCTGGCCCATGGTGGCGCCCCACTCGTGGCCGTTTGCCATGGCGTGATCGGGCAGGAAAAGTCTGGCGTCCAGGTCCAGGCTCAACTCCTCGATCCAGTCCTCCATCTCGGCTTTGGCGCCCAACCCGCCGGGCCAGGTCTCTTGCCGGACCTGATAGACCTCGCGGTCGGCCAGAATCTCCCACGCCCAGGGGCACTCCAACCCGCAGTCGGCGTCGAGGAATCGGAAAAACCGTTTCATGGAGACCGGGAGACTACTCCTGCTCGCCTTTGGGCCCGACGCCTGCCGGTGCGCCCAGTCGTAGAAAAAGGAGCGCAAGTCATACTCGGTAACCGCCTCGACCGGGATTTCCTCGACCTCCGCCAGGAACGAGAGGAACGGCACGACGTTGCGGGCGTGCCGGAGCGCCGTCGCGGGCGCCAGTTCCTGGTGCAGCTGGTGATGGAAGCGGATCAGCAGCCCCTGCCACCCCTGCCTGAGCGCCTCGGGATCGTGGTGCTCCAGCGCCGCGGCGGGCCGGGCGCTGGGGCCCGTGGGGAGGGCCGGAGAGAGCGTGATGGGGAGCGGCCAGAGATCGGTCTCCAGGAACGGTGGGGATATCAGGCTCAAGGTCACTCCGCTGCCGGAGTCGGTCCAGGTGAACGCCTCCGGCTCGGCCGACTGGATCTCTGCCTCGAAGCGCTGGGCGACAGGGCCCGCCGCGCGGAGGATGTCGCGAAGATCGGCCATCTGCGTGGCGGTGACACCACCGCCCGGCGTGTTAAGCGCCATGAGCAGCGGATACGCCTCGGGGCCGGCCACCGTCCACCCGGCGGCCAGAATCTCCTTGCGCATCACCTTGGGAAGATCGTCCCGCCGACCAAATGTCAGTGACAACACCATGCCACGGAGTTCGGACATGGCGTGGCGGGGATCGGTCGCCATGAACTGCCGCTCCACGTCATCCGGATCCCCATAGAGCGCCAGGCCAAACTCCACGCCTCCATTGCCGAGGATACAGACTGTCCACTGGTTCCCGGTGGGGCAGGCGGCCCGAAGGAGATCGTCGTCGGCAAGGGTGCGCCAGGGGCGAGCCCGGTAATATTCGGCGGCCGCGCCAAAGAGGTCGGCGATCATGCCCGCAGAGAGCCCCCATCCCTTCCAGGTTTCCGGCGAGGAGAGGCCGAGTGGCCGGTCCTCCAGGCCAGGGCCGAGGAAGGCGAGGAGGCCGCGGCTGGCGTCGTCGAACTCGGGCAGTGGGCCCGCTTCGATCCGGGCAGGTACGCTGCCGGCGGCGGCCGCCAGCGCCGGAGTCCGGACCGCCAGCACCGGGGGCCAGAAACCGACCCGATCCACCACCGCGCGGACGCCGCGGAGGAGGATGCCAGCCACCTCGACCGGATCGCTGGGCGGTTGGTTCAGGGGCTGCTGGTGGAGCACGTAGCCATCACCCATTACCAGGAGCATGACGGGCCGGGCATCGGGATCGGTCCCAATGGAGATCGGCAGCGGGAGGAGGTCCACCTCCCACCGGGCCTCCCGTCGGGGGGTGGGGGACGGTCCGAACGAATCCTGGGTCAGGCCGCCGTCGGCGACCGAGAGTCCGGGGTGAAATCCGCCCGCGGATTGTCCGTGGCAGCGCTTGAACTTCTTGCCCGAGCCACAGGGGCAAGGGTCGTTGCGGTGGGGTGATGGCATCGGTGCTCTGTGGAGCGGGGAGCTGGGAACCTAACAGCGCTGGAGGTCCCCGGGGTATGGAGACCCGAATCCTTGCCTCCGGGCGACCCATCCTCTCCCGCGACTGGTGCTGATCGTGGCCTCGTCCGGGTAGACCGGTGCGGTTACCGTTCTGCCATGGCGATCTATCTGTTCTTCGATGAATCAGGCGACCTCAATTTCTCGCCCAACGGCTCATCGTACTATTTCTTCGGGGCATTGACTACGCGCAATCCCGAGCTCCTGAGTAACCCGCTAAGCCGGCTCCAGTATGATCTCCTCGCTGAAGGCGTCGAACTCGAGCGCTTTCACGCCTCGGAGGATCGGCAGGCGGTTCGCGATCGGGTATTCGAGGTCATCACATCCGTCGGCGGCTTCGAGTTTGACGTCGTCGTGATCGAGAAACGCAAGACTCACCCCTCGCTGCACGATGAGGTGAGGTTCTACCCGAAGTTCGCAAACTACCTGCTGCGCTACGTGTTTCAACGATACGCCGAGGTGGGGGAGCCGATCGTGGTAGTCACGGACACCCTGCCGGTGAAGCGAACCAAACGGGCGGTTGCAAAGGCGTTCAAGGAGTATATCGCCCGGAATCTGCGTGATCGACCTTATGCACTGGTGCATCATGCCTCGGCTTCTCACGCCTGCCTGCAGGTGGCGGACTACTGCACATGGGCGGTGCATAAGAAGTGGCAATCCAACGATCGCCGATCCTACGATCTGATCAAGTCGTTTCTGAGGAGTGAGTTCGACATCTTCGCATCGGGTGGCGAGTATTTCTACTGAGTGCAGCTCCCAGAAACGAGTGACCCCCCCAGCTATCCTTTCGGAAGAGCCCCATGGGCCCTTGTCGCTGGGGGGGAACCTTTTTTCACTCGGCTGGCGGTCCAGCCCTTTCTGTACCAATAGTATTGACAACGAGTTGTCAAGTCAACAGTGGCTGGGCAGCGCGGTCATTACCGGAACCTCATCCAAACCTCGGATGGCCGCTCCGGGGACAGGAGGGGAAGCACCGTCCCGGTGCCCCCCACCAGCAGGATGTCATCGAAACCCGTGGCCGCCGCCTCGGCCAGATGGTGGTCATGAAACGCGAGGTGCACTGGCGGCAGCTCGAACAGCAGGCACTATTGAGCGTCAAGGACCAGGGTGAGAGCCGGCCGATCGGCTGGGGCCGTGCGGTTGGCCTTCTCTCGAATTGCAGCCATGATCTCGGCGGCGGCTGCCGTTGGACCCAGTTCCAGGTGGGCTGGCTCCCCCTCCGAAAGGCTGCCCCAGAACCGAGGATCTCGTGGGACTCTGGTAATCTGAAGCTGGAGATGTCCCTTCGGTCCGAAAGCCTCGATATCCACTCCGCGCTCCGGCCCGAGCGGTACCCGAGGATCATCCCAGTCTTCGCCCCATTCATTCAGGATGAGCACGAGGTCACGCGCCACGGCCAAGCTATCGCGCTCGCCGGTGGACGGAGGTCCGAAGTAGCGGACGTCGATCTTGCCGGTGGGGCGGCTCTGGATGACCCAGGTCTGGTCCGGGGGGCGGGCTGCAAGGCCGGGAGGTTCCCTCAAAGCGTCCGGATGCTCTGCTTCTCTTTTGTCATGCGCCCTTCCCTCTCTGCCCCAGTGAACCGTCTACCGCTTGGTCCGATTGTAGGGGCTCTGGTTCGTCGGCTTCAATGATATCCGCTCATCGCTCGCCCTCGAACGGACAGCATCCTCCGTGCGCCCTAGCTTGATCCCGATGACGCGTGTCGGGGTGTTCTCCTTGGCGAGCGTCCTCATCGTGGTCACTTCGTCAGGGGTCCAGGGCTTGCCTGTATTACGGGTTGACTTTGTCATCGTATCCTCCGAGAGGTTGGAACCACCAAACGTCACGACTTCTTTCAGGCCGATGCGGGCGGGCTCGCTCGCAGCTGCTCTGCAGCAAGATCTCGCCCAGCCAAAGTAAAATGCCGATCTCCCTGGCCGACCAATTCATGGCGGTCGCACCAGCTGGCACACGGCACCGGACCAAGCCGCTCGAGAATTCCGGGGACAGACCTGAACCGTTGCACACCGAAATCATCCATGCCGGCCGCACCCGTTGTCAGTGCGATCAGCTGCAGAACCTCAAGCGAAGCGAGATTCGCGCTGAAGGGGAACACATTCTCGTTCCGCTTGAATCGGTGGTCGCCCGGCAGGCCAGCCAGATATGAAGGATCGTCCAGCATTCCCGCCGCCTCGGTCGAAACGTCGGCCTGATCATAAGCGCCGAGACATTCCAGGCACGGGCGACCGGGGCCCACCGTCTGGAGCTGCCAGTCCACACCGGTGAATCCTCTCCCCGGCTTGAACCGGACTCCGATCCCACCGTCGATGATTGGGATCAAATGGGCATAGGCCAGATGATTGAGTATGTGGCGTGCCCGCGGGCGGTCGACGCACGAGAATATCACATCACAATCGAGGGCCGCCTGGTATCCGTCCGGCTCCACGACACTGAACGGTACCGCGACCACCTCAATCGTGGCCGCCGTCGCGATCTGCCTGACGCGCTCGGCGGCGGCCTCCACTTTCAGCCTGCCCAGGTCTGCCCTGGTGGCCATGACAGTCCGGTCGAGGTTATAGGCCGCAACGCGATCAAAGTCGATCAGAGTCAGCCTCGTCATGCCCATTCTGGCCATCGTCTCCGCTACCAAGCTTCCCACACTCCCGAGCCCGACAATACCGATAGTGAGGCGGGCAAGATCTGCATGGGCGTCGGGCCCCCAGACGCTGACCGTCCGCTTGAACATCTCCCGGAAGGCTGGGCGGGGACGGAGGTGGTCCGCGTAGGAGACACTCAGCTGGGCCCCGACGACGCGAACAGAGGTGGCCCACCGACAAGCAAACTGCTTGCCCGCTACATGGTCCCACCCCCTGGCGCTCCAGGTCCCATCGGAACCGATCGTGAGGCCGACCAGCGGGAGGCCGGTGATGGCGAGGGCCGGGCCGGCGAGGCGATGTTCTGCCGCGACATCATCGGGGCTCATGCCTTGCCAACCGGGAAAGGGATGGCTGTGAAGGAACGCGATCCCTGCGCTCTCGGCCATGGCCAGTCGGTATACCCGCTCCACGTACTGCTGAAAGAAACTGACGTTGCCGTGGACCTCGCGGTCTCCCTCCACGGGCAGGACCACTTTCGACAGCACCGCGGTGAGGCGACCGTGCCCCTGGGAGGGGTACCAGAGCGCGAATGCGAGGTCCTCCTGTCCATCAATCCGGATCAGGTGCTCGCGGAGTTCACCGTCCAGCGCCTCGGTGAGCGCCACACTGAGTTCACTCGGCACGGTCGAAAATCCCGTTGATCTGAGAGAGGAGCCGCCTGGCGCTGCGCTCCTCCGTCCATTGGAAGTTGTTACTCCAGTACCGCCATTCCGGGCCGAGCACGCTCTCGGTGATGTTTCGGACCTTGGGGGCCGTGTCAACCACGTCGTAGAGCTGCGGGTTAGCCTTGACATGAATCGCCGAAGACACCGTCCGGGGAAAGTCGGGGGTAGTCTGAATGCCGAGGTCGATGACGCGACCATTGAATCGGCCCCCTGGAACGGTGAAGCCGGTGAGTACGGCAAATCGTTCGCCGCTCGGGACGATGACCTCCGAGACCTCAAATTCCAAGGCCTGAAGGTCGGTGATGAGGCGTTCCGGCCCATACATCATGAGACGGTGGTGGGCCCGTTGTGGAGCACGACAAAGTGCATGCCGTTCCTGAGCTGAATCGGCTTGTCGAGATCCGCGTGCTTGATGAGCTCGTTTCCGTGCTTCTCGGCCAGGGTGGTCTCGCCAGGGTCCTCTCCAGCGAGGAGAAGGAGTTCCCGAGCGGTATACTCCCGCCTGTCCAGCTTGAACTGCTGCTTGTCGATGAAGATCACAAGCTGGTCAATGGCACTCTGATTCGGGTCCATGCAGCCCTCCTTGCAAAAATGTAGGTAGTAGTACGTAGTGTGCTTACGTAAGCTGACATAGCGGACAACATAGTCAAAAAAACTCAGAATGTCAATTGTCCACCACGCGCCGGGCAAACCTCATCGACCCGGATCCTGGCCACGACAGTGTTTACCTCGAAGATGTCCGCGAGTGTTGCCGCTGCTTCCTCTCGCATTGAATTGGGAAGCACGTCTCCCCCGAGGGGTGATTGAGGCCCAACAAACGGTTCGAGGGCGATTCGCACCAGTCTACGAGGTAACAGGAGTGCAGCCATTGCTTGGTTCGCCTGAAACTCCCACCACCGACCATCATAGCTCTTTCGGGAGGTGATACTGTGGGTGCTCTCGTCACGACAAAGGATGCGACCAGGGTCATCCGGTGAGCCGAACAGGCTTGGAGGCTCCTCGAATGCGAAAAGGTGGGCGTGCAGGAGACAATGCCCAGCTTCGTGCGCCAGTGTAGTGCTCACTCGTCGTTCTGCAATGCGCGATGAGTCGTTTCCGAGTGCTCGCGCCACCGCAATCTCAACCACTCCTGCGCGAGAGAATCTACTGTATCCCAACACACCGTGGGGCAACTCGGCGTATTCAGGAGTGATACCGAATCGCTTTTCGATGAAGCGATCAATCCGGATCGGTTCTGGCGCCGAGGGTAGCAACCCAACGGAGTCGAGCTCCTCCGCGCAGAGCCGCTCCACTTCCTGGGTCGTGTAGTACGGGCGCTGGGAGAATGGCCCTATACGCGCTGGAATGTTCCTCAGGTGTCCCCCCCATCAGTCGACTCGCGATCTATCAGCTTCATGATCTGCGTGGCGTCTACCTTCGCGTCCACCATCCGCCGTAGCGCAAGGCCGAACGCCGGATCTGCCATTGCAAGCCGCCGAAGATCATCCACTGGGGCCCGCGCGTCGTAGCTTCGAAGGTCCTCAACCGATGTTTTCAATACCTTCGCCATCTTGATCACGACCTTCTCTGACGGATGTCGACGTCCCAACTCGATGTCAGAAAGGAAGGCCGCTGATAGACCGCCCAAGCGCTTTGCAAACTCGCGCAAGGACAGATCCTGCTGCTCTCGCAGCTCTCTGATCCGGTCGCCAAAGGTTTTCATGTTGGTATTGTCATCACAGTAAGCTTACGATAGCGGTGTCCAGTTGTCAAGAACATGTAGCAAAGCAGTGACTGTTGGGTCAAAAGTGAGCCAAAGCGATCGTCCTCCCTAGCAGTTGCGATTGAGCAAAGTGATCGACCTGCAACCGGCGCACTTCGTGAAGCATGCCCTGTACGCGCAGGAATTGGTCTTGGAGGGCGAGTGGAGGGCAAATTATCTGCACCGCCCGAACTCGCGTGAGGTTAAGATATCGTTGGTTGGTCCCGGCTTCAAAAGTCTTGAGGTACGCTCGAAACGTCCTCGTCACCATTTGCGAACTTAGGAACTGAGGCCGAACTGGCGATTCACCCCCGAGGCGGATTCTGACTGTGCCCGAAGCCGAGAGCAGGGCGGTGCCGGGGAGAGGGGGCATCACGCAGACATTCCCGACAGTTCCCTTGCTGGAGAGGAGGATATCGCCGGGGCGTACGTCACTTCGAGCTAGCTCCTTGTAGGTGTCTTTCGAGACATACTTGAACTCCGAGTCGTCAAAGTGGTCATCCTTGATGTTAAAGTTGCGGATGACTCGGACTCCAGCCTCCACATACCTGTCTGGACGCAGCGACGACCCAAACGGTCCATCTACAATTGCCCCTGGTGCTGGTGCCAACTCGCCCAGCGTCACAGTACCCCAACCACGTCCATTTTGGACTGGGTCGCCAAACATGCTGACAAACACCGCCTCACGAAGTGACCTAATCAAGCGCTTGCGCGTTGCCGTCTTCCCCCGCACCCTCTCGACCCTATCCAATACCGCCGCCACCCGCCGCTGCTCGGCGAGGGGGGGGAGTACAATTGGAAGATCGAGAAGCGACGCGGGATTGAGCCGTGGCAAATTGGCTCCACTCGTGCGGCTGTTCGCAAACGCAACAAGTCTAGGTGACCTGAGTTGATGATACAGATAGTCGCGGTCAATATCGGGTCCGGTAAGGATCGGGACGATGTCCGTGCTGCAGATACCTTCAAACCCTGGCCGTGCAATTTTTCTGAGATACGGCCTCAGCTTCCCGAATAGGATGTGCTCGGGCCCGAAGGCGAACTTCTGACTCTTCAGCTCGCCTGGTTGGACCTTTACGGCCGAGATGCGACCATCGCTGTCTAAGTGCTCCAATCCGACATAGAAACACCCCGGACCGATCACTGACGGAGCCACGGCATTTCGAACAAGCTCCGCAATGTCTCGTAGTCGCACGTGGCGGGTCGTCACTTCAACATCCCCTCCAACTCATCCAGCTCCTTTGCGATCTCCCTCTCCAGCTCCCTAAGCCGAGCCAGGATCACCGCCGGCTCCTCGTACTCTATTTCCTCCACCGCCACCTCTCGATACCGGTTCAGCGATAGATCGTACTTGTTGGCCCGGATCTCCTCGGCCGGCACGAAAAAGCCCTGTGCCGTCCGGTCGGTGTCCTTGGCCGGATCCCGCTCCCTCCACCGCCTCAGCAGATCCGGGATGTCATTCTGGGCGACCTCATCCCGCTTGTCGTCCAGTGAATAACCATCAGCGCGGAGATCGTAGTACCAGACCCGCTCGGTCTTGCCCCCCTTCACGAACACCAGCACTGCGGTGCTGACTCCGGCATACGGCTTGAAGACCCCAG
>Ga0163153_10002054_pt1 | contig 30366 bp, 21 predicted proteins | sample OliLakLV19MP6IB1_FD_148629 | JGI IMG/M metagenome (GOLD analysis project Ga0163153, IMG submission 148629) | Freshwater microbial mat bacterial communities from Lake Vanda, McMurdo Dry Valleys, Antarctica - Oligotrophic Lake LV.19.MP6.IB-1 | ecosystem: Environmental > Aquatic > Freshwater >...
TCATTCGCTTCGGCTACGCCTCAGCGAACGAAGCAGGCTGGCGTTGGAACAGGTCCAACACTAACTTAAGGATTGGTTCCCTACCCGGGGGCAGGTCATTATCTGGAAGTTTCCTATGAGTCGCTCATACATGCGAGCGAGACTCAATGTCGCCGGATCGCTAACCTGCTACGGATTGAGTATCACGACAATATGCATAACTACTATGTCGGTAGGACTCAGACTGACGGGAGTAAGTCCGCGAACGCCGCGTGGTTGCCACCGACGCCGGGCTTCAGAAACTGGCGCACGGATATGAAACCAGAGGATGTCGCTAAATTTGAAGCGGCCGCCGGAAATCTCTTGGACGATTTGGGCTACGAAACCGGTTCCGTAGCGATCAGCGGTTCTGTTCGGCAGCATGTGGCAAAAATTCGTGAACAATTTTTCCATGACGCTGAAGAACGTAAGTGGCGACTGCCAACAATTTGGTAATGGCATAGATTCTTCGAGGGGCTACAGTTGCTTCATTCCGACGACGAACTGATTGTGCAGAGCGAGCAGTCTCTTCCCGAGATGCGTGTGCTACTCGACGATGCCGCCGCCACGTCAACTTTTCAGAAAGCTTTCCCACGCCTCAATCTACAGTCCGCGAAGTGCCAATATCTACGGTATAAGCCTGGCACCAGTTGTATTGCTACGTTTGTCTTGGAAACCAAGACGGAAACGCTCTGGGCCCATGCCGTCGCGCATCGCTTGGATGCCCACGAGAAACTGGCTAAGGCCTTACAGCTAAGCTCACAACATCTCGAGCGAATCGTCGTGCCTAATAATCGGCCCTTGGTAATTTCACTGTTTCCTCACGACGACGAACTGAATTCGCTCAGCCTACTTGCATCGCCGACAGAGCAAGCTTTGTTGCTCAATAAGCTGGCTCCTCGGATGAAGGACTTGCTCCCAGCATCCCTGACCACACTCAGATATAAGCCACGACGACGTTACGTCGGCCGCTTGGACATCGAGGGGGAACCCCAAGCAGTTCTCAAACTCCATTCCCTGGCCGAGTATCGACAAGCACGTCGAGCAGCGAAATCGCTGTACTCACTGGCCAAAATTACTCCGGCGACAGTACTCGGACATTCTGATCGACATCAGGCAATACTGCTCAAGTGGGTTCAAGGAACATCACTGAGTGACCAACTTTATTACTCTGCAATCGATCTGACATCGACGATGCTGGAACTGGCGAAGTTGCTCAGCGAAGTTCATCGTCATCCAAGAATCAAGCTTCCGAGTATTAGTACCCCAGAGATCATTTCATCCCTGCATGATATTCCTCAAGGCTTGGCAGCGCTTTCGACTGGCTTAGCCGAGAACGCTCGCAACTCCGTTAGCCAAGCAGCGCTCTTACTCTCACAACTGCAACGACCCTTAACTTCGCTGCATGGTGATCTAAGTCTCGACCAAATCTTGGTGGGCGAGCAAGTGTCGTTGATTGACTTTGATAATGCTTGTCTAGGCCATGCGGAACAAGATTTGGGCAATCTGCTGGCCCATTTTGAAAGAAGCTCTTTGGCGGGGCGGTTGCCGCCAGATGTCGCCGAAAGACTCTTTGAAATTCTGATCCGCGAATATCTCCTGCAAGGTGGCCAAGCTGATTGGTCCGCCATCAAGCTTTATGCCGCGATCTCGCTTCTACGGATGATTCAAGAACCCTTTCGCTGCCGCTTACCGAATTGGCGCGAGAGCGCAACCGAAATCATGGAACGTGCAGCGTCGTTGTTGGAAGCAGCGGATCAACCGCAAAGTCCTACGCAGGTCGCGCGCCAAACCGATACAAAAGCCGCGCTTACCGATATTTCTCTGCTTGTCAGCGATACTTCGCTCAGCAAAGCTCATCAAGCCATTAATCAGAATCATGTCCAGGCACAACTGGCGCCAATGTTGTCTGAAGTACTTCATGATAATTCTATAGAGCTTTTGGCATTGCGTATCGTGCGTCACAAGTTTGGCAAGCGATGTCTCATCGAGTACACGTTCCGCAGTCGGCAACGAGCCACCCCCTATCGCTTTCTGGGCAAAGCTCATGCGAAACCCAAACATGGACAGAATTATCGTATCCAGAAAAACATGTGGCAAAATGGATTTAATCGCAGTGCGACAGATCAGATTCAAGTACCACGTCCAATTGGGATTGTTGACGATTGGCAAATGTGGTTCCAGGAGGTTGTGGCCGGCGAAGACGGTTGGGCAGCTCTCTTAGGTACTGAGCGCTCTAACGCCACTACGCAACTCTTCGATACCTTAGAAAAACTGCAAGCTTCAAGTGTTGCGATAGATCGTCAACACACAATCACTGATGAAATTCAGCGCTTGCGGCAATGTTTGGACAAAGCAGCTTGGCAACTTCCCAATTTGAGGCAAAGAATCTCGCGAGTATTCGGCCTTTGCCAAGAGTTAGCATTCGCGATACCAAGCGGTAAACTGGTCCCGACACACCGCGATTTCTATCCCGATCAGATCTTAATTTCTGGACGAGAAGTATATTTGCTAGACTTGGATTTGCTCTGCCTAAGCCATCCCAGTCTCGATCTGGGAAACTTTTGTGGACATCTCATCGAGCGCGCGATTCGCGATGCTCCCTTAGCCGATCCCTTGGAGGAATGTCGGGGTGAGTTACAATCTCGATACATTCGGGAAGATCGTGAACGCGAATGGCAAGCCGTCGAAGCGTTCGCCACGCTCACATTGGCACGACATGTGTACCTATCGACTTTGTTTCCCGACCGCGCCGCATTCACAACCGCTATACTTGAAGAGTGCGAACGTCGCTTGGCCAGGCAGTTGGCGGCGACTACTGGGCATGTCCCAAAACGATGCTCTCTTACATGATTCTCTCATAATTCATACTGGCCTCTGACTTGGATCGACACGAGTAGTGACACCCTTCAACAGCATTACCCTTTGAGCAAATCATTCAAGTGGTTTGAGCGAGCGGCTTTTAGAGAGTCGCTCGGCTTCATCTCGAAGTTGGCTGGCTCGCTCGGGGTTACCAAGACGGTACTCATAAAGCTCGGCCAAGGCCAGTCGGGGTGCGGGTGCCTTGGGGAGGAGTTCTGCGGCGGTTTCAAACGCTTGGGCGGCTTCGCGATAGCGACCCCTCATGGCCAGTGCTTGGCCCAGATGGAAGTGGGCTTTGGGATAGTGGTGACGCAGTTCGATTGCGCGGAGGCCATGGTCGATTGCTTCGTCAGCTCGCACGAGGCCCAACATTGCAACACACATGCCGTGCAGAGCCGGCACGCTGTCGCCCTCTTTTTCCAAGGCCCAAGCGAACGCTCGCTCGGCGTCTGCCCAGCGTTGCAATTTCAAATAGCAATAGCCAATCTGGTTGTGGAGCCCAGGCAAACGCTCGTTGAGTCGCTCGGCTTCAAGGTAAAGCACCAAGGCTTCATCAATATTGCCTTCCACCATGGCGAGATTTGCGCGGAGAAGAGTGGCGGCCGGTTTGTCGGTTTCGTGGGTGAGCACTTCCTCGACCAAGGCCCGACAACCGGCCAGATCCCCAGTCACCAAGCGATTTTGCGCTAACCGCAGGGAGACGCCGTAGTCAGCCGGCCTTTCTTCGTGGAGTTGCGTAAGTATCTCGGCAGCTTCATTACTACGTCCTAGCGAGCGATGGGTTTCGGCTAGGTTGCGACGCATTTCAAAGGTCACACGGTCCACGGCTTTCTGCACATCCCCGTCGGGAGATTCGATGTAACCGAGGGCCACTAATTGCTTGATCGCCTCGTGTTCGGCCATCGTGTCCTGTTGAGCGTCCGGCGGATGCTGACCAGAATCTCCCTCAATTTCTTCCCAAGTAAAAATGCGAGTTGGTTCGACCAGATTCTCGAAGGCCGCGGTTAGGACGCGGCCGGGCATGTCCTCGCCGGGCGGGAGACCGAACAGCGACAAGATCGTCGGTGCAATATCTAAGAGGTTAGCTCCATAGACTTCCGCACCCGAGCGCACACCTTGACCGCTGGCGACAAATACTCCAAAAGGTTTGTGCCAAGCCACTGGACCTGCCGTGGGTCCGGGACGTAGATGATCGCTATGGAAGCCATGATCGGAAATAATAAGCACCGTGGCGTCGTCGCCCGCGAGTTGCAGAAGGCGGGTCAGCATCATGTCGTGAAAACGATAGATCCCGCGCATGACGGTCTGATACGCTTGAAAATCGCCGTCAGAAATGTGCGCCAGTTGTGGCGGATGATAGGGCATGAAGACGTGGCCGAAGTGGTCGATGGCGTCGTGGTAGATCGCGCAAAAATCCCAGGGCAGATTTTCCAGCGCCCACGTCGAGGCGGCATGGACCGAAAGACATTGGGCGAACATGCCAATCAACTCTTTGAGCCGTTTGTCCGTACTGGGCGTGAGATGGCTGGTATCGCCCAGAAATGGGAGAATCGCGTCGGGGCCTAGTTCGCCTGGATGGACGCGGAGCTCCGCGAGCATATCGGCGAGTTCTGGGGGATGCACGACCCCATCGCGCAGCGGCCAAGGTTCCTCGGGAAACGCCACGGGATGCTGATAATGGTTGGTGACGCATAAGCCATTGATCGGCTCCGCCGGGAAGCTGGCGAACCAGTTAAACACCAGCGACCGCAGACCATTTTGGTTGAGAATGTTCCACAGCGCTTTCGAGCGTCGGGAAAGGCTGGAAACCGTGCGAATCCCCTGGTCATCAGGTTTGGGCTCCACGAAGCCAAGAATGCCGTGGGCATCGGGAGTCTTGCCCGTGGCAATGGTGTTCCACAGCATGGGGGAGAGCATCGGTTCGAGCGTCGCCAAGTCACCGGTGGCACCACGTTCGATCAGCGCCTGCAGAGTAGGCAGCAGACCCTCGGCCAGCAGCGGCCGAATCATTTTCCAATCGGCGGCATCCCAGCCTAGCAGCAAAACTTTCTTCGCAATTGGCTCACCCATCAAAAGGTTCTCAACAAAAACGACCCCGCCGATTGTTGTTCGGCGGGGTCGCAAAGCAAGTTTAGTGGATCAAAAACTCTATGCCACACGACAGCGACGCATCGCCAACAAGCCGGTCGCACCTAGGGCCAAGAGACCCATTGTCGTGGGCTCGGGAATGTCGCAGTCCACGGTCAAGGCTGGGGCACCGGGCACATCCTCGAAAGCGATGCACTTGAGCACGGCGTTGAACGACTGGGAAACATCCGGCGGTCCCAGCACCACATCGCCAACGTCCATGTGCGCCCAGCCGTAGTGGGTGTTGCCACCGATCTCGATCGTGAGGCCCAAGAAGCCATCGGTGAGATTGAAGAATTCCGAGCTAAAAGTGGTGCCACCATTGTTGACGAAGCCCAGATAGGCAACACCATAAGGGACGGCACTCGTTGGGAGCAAACCATCGCTGCCATCGATTTGGCCATCGTCGTCGGCGCTTTCGCTCACCCAGCCATAGCCCGAGGCACTAAAGAACGCGACTTCGCTACCTGGGGAATTACTGGTGATGTAGAGGGCTTGATTGTCGTAAGGCAAGAAGCCTAATTGCGTGTGAGTGAATGTAAAATCGGTGACGGAATCGCCATCCAGATCGATAGGCACGACGCTGCCATCGACGATGGCAATGTTGAGAGATTGTTCGACGAGTGCCGCGTCGGCCGTCGTCGCCAAGACTGCGGAAGCAGCAGTTGCTCCCGCGGCAGCGAGATATTGCTTGATGCGCTCGCGCTGCTTCGTAGAGATAGAATTTCCCAGTTGATTCACGGTCATTAGTCTCACCTCCGAGGCGGTTGTGTGACGCCTAGATGCATTACCCTAAAGGACTCGGTTTCGCGCTTTTTGCGGCGCACTGGCCTGAGTATGCTGGGGGTTTACGGAGAAGTCAATCAAACTTTCGATTCTTGTTGGTTTTTGGCGAGATACCTGAAGTGATTTCTGCCATGAGCAGTCGCAAATCGCGATAAGCTCCACCCGTTGCGCATGACTTCCCACTGTTTGCGCACAGGTATTATTTTAGACCACCTGGGAAGAATTGCGAGTCGATTCCGCAACCGCGATTGCCGCGCCGAGGACTTCGAGCCCTTCCGCCAGTTGCTCGTCGGTGATGACAATCGGTGGGAGCAAACGAATGCAATTGCTATAAAGTCCCGCGCGAATCAGCAGCACTCCTTGAGCAACGGCACCGCGAATCACCGCGAGCGCTGCGTCGGTGGCGGGGATTTTCGTGGTGCGATCCTCGACCAATTCCAAAAGCTGCATGGCCCCCAGTCCGCGTACATCGCCAATTATCTCGTACTGCTGTGCCCATGTTTCGAGTTGCTCTCGCATGATGCCACCTAAATGATTGACGCGAGCAAGAAATTCCGGCTGACGAATCATCTTGACCGCTGCAATCGCCGCGGCACAGGCCACGGGATTCCCGCCATAGGTGCCACCCACTCCACCAAAATGAGCCGCGTCCATAATCTCGGCTTTGCCAGTGACCGCGGAAATGGGCATCCCCGCGCCAAGCGATTTTGCAGTGACAACTAAGTCGGGGACAACAGCACTGTGCTCGATGGAAAACATTTTTCCCGTGCGCCCCATGCCGGCCTGCACTTCATCAGCAATCATCACGATGCCATGTTGATCGCAAATGGCTCGAATCCGCTGGAGAAACACAGCAGGCATCGGAATAAATCCGGCTTCGCCCTGTACGGGCTCAATGATGATCGCGGCCACGGCCGAGGGATCGACCTGCGCGATTAGGGCATGATCGAGCTGTTGGCAACACCAACTGAGATAAGACTCCTCGCTCATTTCGGCAGGGCGGCGATAAATATTCGGAGCGGGCAGTCGATAGATTTCAGGAGCGAAAGGTCCAAACCCTTTCTTGAACAGCCCGTACTTGCTGGTGAGGCTGAGCGTGAGCAAGGTGCGACCGTGGTAAGCCCCTTCAAAAGTGATGACGGCAGGACGACCGGTAGCCACGCGGGCGATCTTGATGGAGTTCTCGACCGCTTCGGCCCCACTGTTGGAGAGCAGGGTCTTCTTGGCAAACGTACCGGGAGTGATCTCGTTCAGAAGCTCGGCGAGTTCCACATAGGGTTCGTAGGTGGCCACCAGCGCGCAGACGTGAATCAGCTTTTGAGCTTGCGCGTGCATGGCCGTCACGACATCGGGAGGCGTGTGTCCGACGTTGAGCGTGCCGATGCCGCCGGCCATGTCAATTAGGGTGTTGCCGTCCACATCATTGACGAGTGCGCCATGCGCGTCGGCCACGGCAACACTGGTCGAGTGCGCAAGTCCGGCGGGGGTACAGGCGTGGCGACGGTCGAGCATCGCACGGCTGCGTGGGCCGGGGATTTCTGTGGCGAGCTTGATGAATCGACGTGGGGGGCTCATGAGTGTCATGGTTTTCTTAGAACGAGAATGGTTAGGAAAGTTCGCGCAACGTCTCCGAGAAAATCTGTAAGCCATCATCAAGTTGTTGGCGAGTGACGATCAGCGGCGGAACCCAGCGAATCACATTTCCCCAGGTGCCGCAAGTCAGTAGCAACAAACCGCGTTCGGCACAGGCTTTGGAGAGTTTCCCCGCGAGGAGTTTGCTCTCTCCCGTGGGATCAAATTCGCAAGCAACCATGAGCCCCAATCCGCGGACTTCTTGGATGCGCAAGTCGGTTTGCTGAATGGTTTGCAGGCGCGCGAGCAAATAGTCACCTTGTTGGCGAGCATTCTCGATCAGCCCTTCCTCGATGATGACGCGAATCGTCGCCATTGCGGCAACGTGCGACAATGCCGTCCCGCCGCCGTAGGTGCCGCCATGCGTACCGGGCAGCCAGCGCTTCATCAGTTCGCGACTTGCCACGACCGCCGACAGCGGTAGGCCCGAAGCGATCCCCTTGGCCAGCACGAGAATGTCGGGGCGGATGCCGGCATATTCGTGAGCCCACCACTGACCGGTGCGGCCAAAGCCCGTTTGAATTTCGTCGACAATCAGTAGGATGCCGTGCTGATCGCAAACTTTTCGCAGTCCCGCGAGGAAGGCCGGGGGAGCGACCACATAACCACCCTCGCCCAAGACAGGCTCGATAATCATCGCGGCGGTTTCGCTGGGTGCCGTTTGGCTAGCCAACACAAGTTCGAGTTCACGTAAACAGGTAGAAACGGCCAGTTCTTCATCGCCGCCAAAACGGAGTGTATACGGAAATGGCGCGATGAAGATTCCGGCCGGCAACGGCTGGTAACCAGCGCGGTAAACCGTCTTGCTCGTGGTGAGCGCCATCGCCAGCGACGTGCGACCGTGAAATCCCCCCTGAAACGCGATGATGTTCGGCCGACCCATAGCCAAGCGCGCGAGTTTAATCGCGCCTTCAACGGCTTCCGCTCCGCTGTTCGAGAAAAAGAAGCTGTCGAGCCCCGCCGGCATCAGCGGCAGCAGACTTTCCACCAACTGGAGAGCGGCCGCCGGCACCACGCAATTCATTTGACCAAATAGCAAACGCTCGGCCTGCTCGCGAATCGCGGCGACGACCGTCGGATGACAATGGCCCGTGTTCGTCACGCCGATGCCGCTCGTGAAATCGAGGTAGCGCTTCCCCGACGTGGAGTACAAGTAAACGCCCTCGCCGCGGTCAATGGTGTCGTTGACGATTCGCGCCCAAGCGGGCGACAACGCGGCGAAAAGAGAATCGTTACTTGTCACTGATGAACTCATCAATAAATCGGATCGTGGCGGTGATTGTGAATTGAAAAATTATTCCCAAGAAACATCGTGCGTGGCAGGAAGTACGAGCAGCACGGCATAGCCAGCGCAGCGGGGATCGTTGACATAGTTGGTCAAGAGCCGACAAGGCTGAAAGCCAATTTTTCGCTGCGCAGTGACAGTGGGATCAGTCCGCTCGCCGGAAACCAATTGGGCGAAGTATTGTTCGGGGGTGATTTCGTGCTGAATGGTGCCGTAGCCATTGGCTAAACCGGCAATCACTTGGCCGGCAAGACCTAAGCTGCGCACAGTTTCTTGGCGAGCCGCGTAGAGGGCACGCGCAATGCCGCGGCGACGATAGTCGGGATGCGTGCCAATGTCAGCTCCATATAGCCACTGCCCGGTGGGATCGTGCGAAGTCATCCAGCCACCTTGGATAATCTCGGCAAACGTGTGGTCGGTGTGGTCAAAGTCGATATTCATTCGTACTGCCGTGGTCATACCCACCACGCGATCGCCATCCACAACGACAAACTGCCCTTGAGGAAACAGTTCAATATGCTTCTGGTAGTGCTCGGCACGAAACATTTCGTCGTAGGAGAGCGTGGGAAACACGGTTTTTTGCAGTTCTTCAAGTTGCTCGGCATGTTCCGGGGCCGTCGACAACAGGGTGAGCCCGCTGCTAAGTTTTCGAGAGTAAGCCACGGTCGCAAGCTCCTCTGCCGGATCACATTTTTGGAAACCTAACGAACAATTCATGGTTCGATCAATCGTGCGAGCAAAGGTTCGTAGGTATCGATGCGACGATCTCGCAGAAAGTGCAACAACTCGCGTAATTCACGCACCTTGCCGAAATCCACGTTTGCCAAGAGGATAGCCTCACGGTCGTCGGCTTCCGCAATCACCTCTCCGAACGGATCGCTCACAAAACTCTTACCGTAGAAGGTCATTTCGTCTTCGGTGCCAACGCGGTTGACCGCCGCGACGAAAACGCCATTGGCAATTCCATGGGCACGAATCGCAATTTGCCAGGCGGTCGCGCTGCTAAATTCGGGTCGGTCTGGTTCCGAGCCGATTGCCGTCGGATAGAACAGGATTTGCGCTCCTTGCAGGGCGAGAATTCGCGCGACCTCGGGGAACCATTCGTCCCAGCAGATGGCGACGCCGATCACCCCAAAGCGTGTGCGAAAGACCGGATAGCCAAGATTGCCGGGGGTAAAATAAAACTTCTCATGATATTGCGGCCCATCGGGAATATGTGTTTTGCGATACTTCCCCAGATAGGTGCCATCCGCGTCGAAAACCACGAGACTATTGAAGTATACACCGGGCTGCGCTTCTTCGAAGATTGGCACGATCAGCACGATGCCCAATTCCGCGGCGAGGCGGCCCATGGCCTCGGTCGTCGGTGAGGGAAGCGGTTCGGCCAGGCCGTAGCCTTTGACGTCGACCCGCTGCGGAAAATACTGGGCGTCGAATAATTCCTGCAAGCAGACGATCTGCGCACCTTGCTCGGCGGCTTGGCGAATCTGTTGCGTGGTATGCAGTCGATTATCGGTGCGATCCTTGCCGCAGGCCGATTGAATTAATGCAACGCGTACTTGAGCTGAAGTGGTATTGTTCATAGCTGATATCCTAGCACGAGAAAGCCAATTAAGGCCAAGGCGGCACCCAACAGCGTGTAGGGGAGTTGCGTGATCGCGTGACTAATGTTGTCACAACCACTGCTCACGGAAGAAAGCACCGTGGCGTCGCTGTAAAAACAGGCATGGGAACCGAAAGCTCCCGCCGAGACGACGGCCCCCAGAGCTAACGGAAGATTGGCCCCAAACTCTTGTGCGAGCGGAATCAAAATGGGCAGCGAGATGGCGTATGTCCCCCAGAAGGAACCGGTGGTAAACGTGACAAACGACAATCCCAGGAACGTAATCGCTGCCAACAATTCCTTGGTAATCCAAGGTCGCATCGTTTCGATGATGAAGTTGGTCAGCCCCAAACGGTCGTTCACGTCTTTGAGTACGAACGAAATCACAACAATCGCTAGCGCGGGGAACATATTCTGAAAACCCTGCATGACCCCTTCGCCCAACTTATCGAACTTGACGTAACCTTGGCAGCGAACTTGTAGCACCGCCAAGGGCAGCGTAAATAAGATCCCCTTGAGGATACTTTGGTCAAAAAACCACGTAGAGACAATCAAAGTGACTAACGGCACGATAAAAGTCATGGCGCGGCCCACGACCTCGCCGGGGTAGACTTCCGCTACCACGGCCCCTTCTGGAAGTATCTCTTCTTCATAACGTAGGGTGCCAGCCCGCGCGGCGGCTTCCACCCGCCGCATGGGACCAAGTTCGGGAATCCAACCCATCGCAACCAACGGCACGATCAGCAGCGCGAACCAGGCGTAGAGCATGAAGGGAATCACGGTAATATAAACTTGCAATCCTTCGCCGGGTGCCCCCAACCCATTCTTTTCTAGCAATCCCGCCACGAAGAAGGCCCAAGTGGAAAAAGGAATCAACACGCAGACGGGAGCCGCGGTCGAATCGACCACATAGGCCAGCATTTCCCGAGAGACCCGAAAGCGATCGGCCAAACGACGCATCGTTGTCCCAACAGCCAACGCACTCAAATAATCGTCAAAAAAAATAATGAGCCCCATCACCCAAGTCATCAGCAGCACGCTCCGTCGGCCACGGATTAAATTTCCCAAAAGCTGACCGAAAGCCGTGGCTCCTCCCGAAATGACCAGGACGTTGATCAGCGAACCAAACAGCCCGCAGACGAGGATGAACCAGGCAATGGTTTCGTCCTGCATGACGGCAATAAGCGTCTCGGAAAATGCAGAGAAGAATCCCCAGCCATCGGAGAGCAAATACCCCACCAAACAGCCAGCAATCAGCGGACTGAGCGTGCGTCGAGTGGCCACCGCGAGCACAAGAACGGTCAAGCAGGGAACCAGAGTGAGCCAGTTGGACGCCACGCACAAAACCTTTCAAGAACCTACGCAGTTGATTCGTTACTTGTCGTCGGCAGGCTTGGCTGCGTTCCACCACTCGTCGGCAATGGGTTTGCGCAGGGCATTGGTGGCGCAATGAACATTTCCACTCCAACGGTGATATTGTTGATCGTCGACAAAATGGATTGTGACCGGCAACTTGGCAAGGCGTTGACGCACATCCCGTTGGAAGGCATCCTCGCCGTCGACCAGTGGGCCATTGGGGTCCGCCATCGCGAGATGTCCATTCGCCACCAAGCAGTTGACCATGTTGGGCATCCGCGAGAGTCCGCCCCCGTTGAACAACGCCGGTAAACGGACAATTTGTGACGGGTCGAGCTTCAGCCCCGCGACGAGTGAATCGATCATGGGGTCGATCCGCTCAACTTGCAATTTGCGATTGCTCTCGGCAAAACCAGCCTCGGCCAACAGCGAATCGACCGTGACGTCCTTTTCATAGGTGCCAAACAGGGGGAGATCGCCCTTTCCGGACTTCTGGAGATTGGCAAGCAAATCGAGCGCGAGAGTGGTGTCGGGAACTAACACATAAAACGGAATCTTGGGATCGCTACTGGGCACAAAAGCCAGCATTTCGTCGGCATGTTTAATCACAAGCCAGCCGACATCGAGCGCCAAAGGTTCCTGCAAGCCCTGAGCGGCGAGAGTTGCCACCACTTCGGGATTGAGTTGAGCCTCGTGCTCTCGATCAATTCCATACAGGAGCCGGCCCCAGGGATGATCCTCGACGGGCGGGGTCACTTCAAGATTGCCATACCAGTCGATCCAAGAAACGCCCCCTTCGCCGAGCGCGAATTTTTCACGATAGGTTCCCACTCGCACAAACCCAAACCCTGGGCCAAGCAGACGGTCCGAGGCAAACATATCCACGGCTTGATTGCGATTGGCCGGCAAAGCCACGTCGATGCGGCTGCGGGGTGTTTGAGAGTAAAAAAACTCGACCGCGTCCTGCAACCAGATATGATTGTCAGCGTAAGGCCCACCGCCGGGAATGATGACCAACTCGGAGTTGGATTCTTTTGCAACCGATTTAAGACCTGTCAACAAGGCTTCGTTGCGTCCGGGAAACTCACGGACAAAAATGTGTGTCGCGGGGGCGATGCTGGGGACGGCTACTAATGGTGCCACGCGCAGTCGCACTTCGTCGCCACTTTCCGCGGAGGTGTTGTCCAGCAACTTCGCCGCAACGAGAATTGAGCCATCCCATTCTTTATCGGCAATCGCCGCCGCCTCAACAAAAAACTCGATTCCCTCAGTACCAAGTTCACTCGCCGCAAATTCCCAACTCTCTCCGGCAGGGATGCACCGAAAAGCTTGGTCCTCGGGAACATGCAAAAAAGCTTTCTCAGTGGGAGCTTGCAGAGAAACCGTCACGCGACTATCGGCAGGCAGGTCAGCCAATGATTCAAGCAGGAGTGGGGCCAAATCGAGCCGGTCTTCCGCGCCGTTGATCGCTTCGTCCTCAAAGTCGCGATTGCCATCGCGGTCGTCATCATCGCAATTCACGAGCACGACCGCGCCATGTGAGTTGGTCCATGTCTCCTCGTCCTGGTCATCCTTGGCGGATTCCAATTGGCCATTGCGATCGGTATCGGCCGTGAGTTGCAATACTTGAGCGGCGACGAGAAAATTCGGCTGCAAACAAAGCCAACCACAAAAGAGCAGGGGAGCGATGCGCATGATAAACACTCTTTTGCGCAAGATTTGAGAGATGGCAACAACCTGAGATGCGCGAGACAATCATTTAATAATCAATCGCATTCAGAGCGTCAAGCAGCGAACCAATACGTTAGACTTCAAGAAAGCTCGTGGATGTGATGGTAGTATCTCAAAGCCTCTTTTCTCCAACTAAGTTCCATGTTTGAGACGTTATTTCATCACGGCACGATTTTAACGATGGATTCCGCGCAGCAAAAAGTGGAATCGCTCGCCGTTGCAAAAGGGCGAATCGCGGCGGTGGGGAATTTGAGCGATTTGATGAGCGGCTGTGACTCTCGGACGCTAATCATCGACTTGGCGGGAAGCACATTGCTCCCAGGTTTCAACGATGCGCATGTGCATGTGTGGAAGCTGGGGCAACTGGAAATCGGCATGGCCGACCTGCGACTAGTCCGCGATTTGGCGGAAGTTCGCGCGGCGCTTGAATCCCAGCGAAGTCGTTTGGCCAAGGAAAGTTGGCTGCTCGGGCGTGGCTTCAACGAATTGCGTCTGGCGGAGCGTCGACTTCCCACACGCGAAGATTTGGATGCTTGGTTCCCCGGCCAGCCCGTGTTTATTACGCGTACTTGTGGACATATCGCTGTCGCAAATTCTCCAGCCTTGCAAATAGCGGGTATTCACACTTCGACAGCGGCTCCATCTGGCGGAGAAATCCGGCGCGACGACACCGGCCAGCCCAACGGCATTCTCACCGAGACCGCCTTGCAGTTGGTCCAGCGTGTGATCCCAGCACCGTCGACCAACGACTATCGTGCGATGATCCGTGCCGCGACGCGGCATCAACTTGCGCGCGGCATCACCAGCGCAACCGATCCCGGTGTCGAACCAACACTCTTACAGGTTTATCGCGAACTAGCCGCCGAAGGGGAGCTTGTTGGCCGCTACAATGTGATGACGCTGGCCCGCGAGGGAGTCGCGCCGACAGTGGCAGAATTGGGAGTCGAAAAAGTTGCCAACCCGCATTTGCGGATCGATACCGTGAAGTTTTTTATGGATGGCGGGCTCAGTGGTGCCACTGCCGCGCTGAGTGAACCCTATCGCGATTCCACAAGCTCTGGGGTGCTCCGCTGGGAGGAAGAACAGTTTTTCGCGCAAGCGCTCTTATATCAACAAGCAGGTTGGCGAATCGCAGTGCATGTGATTGGTGATCGCGCCATCTCGGCGGCTTTACGCGTATTCGAGCAACTGGCAAAACGCCCCGATGCGCCGCGACATCGCCTGGAACATTTTGGGCTGCCCACGCCACACGACCTTGCCACGACAGCCGCGCTACGAACTTTGGTGGTTACCCAACCAAGTTTTCTCTACAGCCTGGGTGCCAACTTTCGCACCTATCTGCCCGAGTGTTTTCCGATCACTCCTTATCCCTTGCGGGCGATGTGGAAGGCAGGGATCGACGTTGCGCTTTCTTCGGATGCGCCGGTGGTTCCCGATGATCCGCTGTTGGGAATTCAATCTGCCGTTATGCGGCGGGACGAGACAGGCCAAGTGATTGGACCCGACGAAGCGATCACCGTCGCCGAGGCTTTGCGGGCTTATACCCTCGGCGGGGCATTGGCGAGCGGGGATGAACAAAATCGTGGCACGCTCCAACTAGGCAAATTCGCAGACATGATCGTGTTAAGCCAAAATCCGCTGACCACTCCCGCTGAGGAACTGACCCAGATTCGCGTCGACAGGACGTACGTCGGTGGTAAGTTGGTGTTTGAAGCGTAGCCACAGAAAAACAACAAACATGCAAATCCACCTATTCGGGAACCGCTAACATGACTCGCCTCGACAAGCTGTTTATTGATGGTGCATGGGTTCCAGCCCAAACCGGTCGCAAACGAGCGGTAATTAATCCGGGTGATGAGGTTGAAGTTACCGAGGTTGCCTTCGGCGATGGCGGGGATTGCCGCGCGGCAATTGCCGCGGCGGAGCGAGCATTTCCTGGTTGGTCACGCTCGACTCCCTACGAACGCGGGAAGATTCTTGCTGCGGCGGCCAGTGAGTTCAGAATACGACAAGACGAGCTCGCCCAGCTCACCGTATCGGAGTGTAGCAAACCACTGGCAGAGGCTCGTGCGGAATGGGGCGTGGTGGCCGACTTGTTTGAATGGTTTGCCGAAGAAGGCAAACGGGTTTACGGCCGCGTGATCCCCGCGCGAACACCCGGTCGACGGATCAGCGTTTTGAAACAACCGCTCGGGGTGGTGGGGGTGATAACGGCTTGGAATTTTCCCGCCTACAACCCAGCTCGCGCCAGCGCGGCGGCCTTGGCGGCGGGCTGCACGGTCGTTTGTCGCCCGTCGGAGTTGACGCCTCTCTCGGCACTGGCAATGGCCGATGTCTTGGCTAGTTGTGGGTTGCCACGCGGCGTGTTCAACGTCGTTAATGGCGAGCCCGCATCAATCGGCGAGGAAATGCTCAGCAATCCCATCTGCCGCAAGATTAGTTTCACGGGTAGTACGGAAGTGGGTCGAATCCTGATGCGCGGCGCGGCGGCCACGATCACACGACTTTCCTTGGAACTAGGTGGCAATGCCCCCGTGCTGGTCTTTGCTGACGCCGATTGCGAACTCGCCGTGCAGACCGCCGTCGCGGCGCGGTTTCGCAATGCGGGTCAAGTTTGTATTGCACCACAGCGATTCTTAGTGCATGAAAACGTCTTCGAGCATTTTCTCGCTGGCGCGATCAAACAAACAACAGCTTTACGACTCGGTCCTGGAAGTGACCCTCAATCGAATGTGGGGCCGCTAATCAACCGCTCGCAATTGGATCGCGTGGAAAAGTTGGTTGAGGAGGCTCGGCAAGGAGGGGCGATAATTCATACTGGCGGCAAAAGACCGCCAACTATGCCGCGTGGATTCTTTTATGAGCCTACGGTCGTGAGCCATGTTGATAAGGAATCACCGCTCTGGCGCGAAGAGATTTTTGGGCCGGTACTCACGATCAATTCATTCCGCACTTTCGAGGAAGCGCTCAAACAAGCCAACGCGACTCCGCACGGACTGGCCGCGTATCTTTGGACCCGCGATTTGGCAACAGCAGTGCGTGCTAGTGAGCAATTAGAGTTTGGCATGGTGGCCGTCAATAGCTGCACACCCCACGCCACGGAAGCCCCCTTCCCAGGTTGGAAGCAAAGTGGCTTGGGCAGCGAAAGCGGTCCCGAAGGATTGATGGATTACTTAGAAACCAAAGTGGTCAGTCTATCGGGAATGTAACTTGACTCGATGGCTTCCAAACACCATGAGGAAATTCCGTTGGTTAATGAGCAACGGGTTAGGCTTTGTCCCAAAACCTGAGCCGCAACGCGCTAGCGTCGGGTTCTTGGTGGTGCGTCCTGAAAATTAAGAACCCGCAGCTAGCGCCGTGCGGCTCAGTCAGAGAGACTCGTGCAGTTTTGAGACAAAGCCTAGTGTCGATTCTGCAATGATCTACTTTTTCCACACGAGCGAATCTTCTGCTACTGAATATGCTGCTTTTGGAGCCACCCTTGCTGCACTGCCAATTAGACACCACCCGGACAACTTAAGAATGTCCATGAGTTCGCCAGCTTTTCTGCTTACCATCCGTGGGAAAGCGACTCTATATACCCAGTGCATACTATCTAACGTGAATTCAACTACTCTTCTTCGGGAACAAGACCAGATAGAACGCGCGGCTCACTATCCTTTTGTGTGATGCCATACTTCGCCATCAAATCAGAGGAGATGTGAATACACTCCTCGGCGGATAGCTCCGAGTTGAAAAGCATGATCTCATGGATGTCTCCGACGAAACCATGATTCTGGCCACTCGCTTGGCCTATGAACTTCGTCGAGAAAATGGCGGGACTGACGGGAGCGAGCGATTTGCCGACGAGTTCGCCATTCACGTAAAGGGCGGAGCGATTTGTAGTGCTGCTGTAAGCGTAGGCACAAACGATGGGCCGCTCTTCACTTGGGAGCGACACTTCCAGGCGGCCACTGAGATTTTGAACCGGGTCCAGCCCTACTCCTCCCAGAAACTGATTGTCCCACGACTGTTCAAGAATTAACGAGGGCGGGCCGTTGAAGTTGATCAACTGGCCAGCACGACGGTTAGGAAAGTCTTGCGGCTGGCCATGAAAAACGCACATGACAGTGATATCCTCTCCCGACGCGAGGGGACTTGTCACAAGGCAGCTTGAGCCGTTGAACCGAACTGCCGGTCTACCAGCGATTTCGTTGGGGATCCATTGGGGTCGGCTGTTAACGTCTAGCTGCCAAGCGTTGTCGGCAACGGTATTGTCGCCGTGAGAAATGTCCCCCCAGCAAGTGAGGCGGCCTGCGGAGTCAACTTGAATCCGTTGCGATGCTTCCAGCCAGAGTGTGAGGCCGCGATTGGCGGGGAGACTTACCTCTGGAGAAACATTGTTTTGGGCAACCGCGCTCAGATTTGTAGGATTGCTAAATGCTGCTGGCTGCGCGGCGAATTGCTGGGGATCCAGTTCTTGTTTTGAGATTCGCAGGGCCTGTGTTGCGCCCAGTTGCCACTGCTGGGAGTCGCCGCCTCGACGACTTTGAACGACGACTTTTCCTTCAAAAACATGCGTTTCGCAATCTCCTTGACTGTTGACATAAGCGCCAAAACTTGTGCCAAGATCGATAGCTTCCGCTAGTGGCATCTCAATCGAGAAACCGGTGGCTTGCCGTGGAACATTGGCGGTGAGCTTGCCAGATCTCAAGTAACCACGATTGTTGTCGATGACCTCGAATCGCACGGGGCCTTCCAACACCACCTCCGCACCCTTGCCAAACTCGACTGACATCAGCCCCAATTCAAACTCGATGACGCGACCTTCCTGTAAAACATCTAAGCGAGGCTTGCCCCAGCGCGATTCTCCCCAGCTACAGTCGATTTGATCGGTGATCCGTGCCACAAACTCGGAATCCACTCGGTACGACTGCACGAGCAGTCCACAGGCGATGACGAGGGAAGCCGCGACCGCAACGAACAATGATTTACGATGTCTGGAGGGAAATGAGTTTCGCTGAACGAGCGAGTCGGACCGTGCGCCCATGGAGAGAATCTGTTGAAGTTGGTGCTCCGAGACAACGGAAGTCTGCAAAGGAACCCACATTTTGCGATGCAAATGGAATTCGATGGCCGTGAGATCGACGTATTCTTGAATCGCCTGGGGATCGTGATTCAGGAGTCGGGAGAGTTCCTCGGCTTCAGCTTCGGTAAGTTCGGCATCGCATAGGCGAGCTATGAGGGCATGGATTCGAGATTCATCTGCGCGATTCATGTAATTATAACTCGATTAAGTTTCGAGGCGTCTCCTCACACAACGCATTAGACGTGCTCGAATCTTGGCCAACAAGTCGTGGATACTGCTTTTCGGTCGATTACACTCTTCCGCAATTTCCACGATGGTTTTGTCGTATTGATAACGTAGTGTCAGGACTCGCTTTTCTGTTTGTGCCAGCTCTTGTATGCAATTCTTCAACGCGGCTTCTCCCGCAGCAAAACGGTCGGTCTCAACAGCCTCGGACAGTGCCGCCTCGGCGACTTGGTTCAAAACATCTTCATTAAGGTATTGACCACTCTTCTTGTTTTGACGAAGCATGCGAAACACTTCCAGCCGCGCGATGCCGCAGGCCCATTTGACGAAGTCCTTGTCTCTCTGAAACTCCGGCCACTTTCTCCAAAGAATGGCGCTCGTTTCCTGGAGGACGTCTTCTGCTTCGGAATACTTGGGTACTAGGCATTGAATAAATCGCATGATGCGATGTTGACTTTTCGAATAGACACGTACAAATTCTTCGGTCGAAGAAGTATCCATCAACTTATCCCTCCCCAACGCATCGACTTGCCTTTCTTCTTCCATAACGTCTCGCACGAAAATTGACGGGTTTCCGAGAAATCTTGGCATTCGTCAGAGATTTCTGGCTATTTCAAGGATTAAGCATGGTTAGTGGGAAATTAGGTAAATTGCCGCGGTCGGGGCTTACTCACGAATTAGAGCGGGATGTAGCACACCGTGTTGGAGAGCAAGATTGTTACGAAGATAAGACAAGTGACCATCGGACCTAAGTAAATTTTGCCGGTTAGTCGAAAGAAGTAACGATTGAAGTAGGGAAGCACAAACATGATGGGGGCGACGGCAAAAAGCAGATTGATGTAGAGCCAGCCATCGGTCCAGTAAACCGTGCCAGTCCAGGCAAGCACGGCATATTGGATGACCAATATCAGGAGCAAGCCCAGCGAGTTCGCCAAACCGGCCAGCAACATGCTCTTCCATTCAGGGTCTCCCGCAAATCGCATCGATCCATTCACTCGCAGCGAATTGGCAAGGAAGAAAATAAAAAAGAACGGGAAGTACATGAGCAGCAAGACAAAAATAGGCGGCTGAAAAACGCGCGCCCCAAAAAACACAAAGCGATAGTCAACATGGAAGACGTAGTAGACGGTGAACAGCAACAAGAAAAAGAAGGAGAAAATGGTGAGCGCGAGTAACATCGTCTTGAGTAATTCCCGACCACTTGTTTTTACACCCCACATTTCTGGATTGATTTCGTGATTCTTCCCATAGAGTTGGTAGCTCAGATAAAACAAGAGAAAGCCAACCAGTCCGTTAAGTACCGCCCAGAGCATCACCGCATTGTTCATGCGCTGGGGAAAGAACCAGGTTTGCCCTCGATTGGAAGCAGCCACGAAAAGTTGCTGAGATAACTCAGACATCGGTATGTAGGAAAAACATGCGACAAGTGCCGAAAAAATAAAGAGGCTCCAGAAGACAAGTGCTCCTTTGCCCTGCGGCCGTGGCAAGGCCTGAGGAATCGGATGTACGATTGGCTGAAAGTAAGGAAGACTTAGCAGCAAACTGGCAAGAGGAACTAGGGCAATAAAAGCCGCGATTGACGAGATTAAAGTAAGCAGCTCTTTCCAGTGCCAGATCTGATCTCCGCTGGAAAGACCACTGTCGAGGTCGAAGACTTTGTCAAAGTACTCTAATTGGTTGGCCGTAGCCGCAAAGCTATAGGGCTGGAGTGGATGCAGCAGCTTCTCGTTGTGGACCACTCGCAAAGTTCGATCCGCCTTATCGCCGTAATATTGGCCGATTTCCAACTCGCTGAGTGGCTCTTCCTGCACAAGTGCAGAATTGACCAATCGCAAAGCTTCCGGCGCTTGACGCATATCACCATTTCTCAACTCGTTGCGGAAGGCCCCTTCATCGTAGAGGGCATAGCTCATTCCCACGTTCGAGCGAACATTTTTTAGGACTCTGTCCGTTTGAGTGAGAACATAGCCGGAGATGTAAACGGAATTGAGCTTGCTGGGCTGCCCGGATTTGATGGCCTCTTTGCCAAAATGGTTTGCTCCGCGAATTGCAGCGTTTCCTCCGGCGGAATGTCCCGTCGCACCGATGCGATTCTTGTCGATGTAGTTGAGATTTGGGGTGTTGTAGGCATAGTCGATGACGGCAAACATGCCGTAGCCCTCGGTCGTTGCCGCGCGCTTGCTCATCGAGGAGCTCGAATTCCCTTGGGCATAGGGGTCGATAGCAATCACGACAATGCCTCGGCGCGCCAGTTCGAGAGAGATGTTGGAAAGGCTTTCTTTCGATCGCTGAAAGCCTGGGACGACAACCACCACAGGTGCTGGCTGTTTTTTCGTCGCGCTCTTTGGTTTGAAAAGGTCGGCAGATACCCATTGCCCATTCTGAGTTGGTATTTTGATACCCAACACCTGGACGCGTCCGCCAGACGTCTGGACCAAGGCCGCCAAAAAACTGGCGAGTAAGACCGTGAGCACGCAGAAAAGCAAGGCACGCATGCTGGATATATTCTTGGGTGCATCTTTAGTCATGAGACTGTGACGTTCCTGTTTATTCGCTCGGGGACTTAACTATTTCTGCTTCAAAGTGACTCTTTCAGAAAAGAGAAAGTTCAATCATTCGCCAACAAGGTATTTAACTGCGTGTGATGCCATTTGCGCGTTACTATGGCCAACGCCCGCAACAATTTCGATTTGCCAGTTGAGGGGCAAATCTTGAGCAAAAGATTCGCAAAGGGCAGCCTGGTAGAATCCCAAACTGCGGGCAAAGACATGAGGGCCTTGAATTTGTGCCTGTGGTCCATTGCTAAGGGGGTGCGTCCGCGGATCGCGGTCGCGATCTCCAAGCAAGATCACCAAGCGCTGGCTCAACCATTTTTTCAAGGCAGAGTCAGGGAGGGGAGCGTTCCGCAAGGCGAAGGGGAAATCTTGTTCATAATTTGGCATGGTCAAGAAAGCGGGGTTTGCCGCGACGATTCTCACGGCCTTCGAATCCGGCTTGAATAACGGATACAAATGCGCGAAGCCCCCACCTGCCGAGTGGCCGTAAAGACTGTAGTTCTTGCGCTCGGATCCATATCGCGCTGTGAAGTCATTGAATATGAGGTCAAGGGCGGACAACAACCAAGACTCTTCCGGTTGCAATTTGCCTGCCGCGTTGATGGTCCCGCCTAAGTTGTATTCGTATTCGGAGGGAAATTTTTCCAGGCTGGCTTCGACGACAAGGGATATGAAACCATTCGCCGTGGCCAAATGATCCCACTCATTTCGATATTCCTCAGCGTTGCGTTTTGCCCCCGGCATGATCATTACTATGGCAGAATGCTTGTTGGCCTGCGGGGGAACACTGAAGTAAACATTAAGCTTTGGTCCTGACCAAGCTGAAAACTCGTACTTTCCCAGCGGAGGCCAATCGGCAAGGACATACGTTGGTGTCAGAGACAAGACCCATGGAATGCCTAGCAGCAAACTGACGAGCGTGCGGTGTATTTGTGCCTGGCGAGTGACCACTGAACAAAACCTTCCGCCTGAAATAACTAAAGCTGGCTCAGCCTCGAACTGCCAACTTATGATATCGCAAGAGCGATTGATACGTTTAACCTTCCTTGATATGACAACTTGTGACTCGGTGTGTGTCAATCATTCCGCTGCAAAAAAGTTGCGTTGTTTCCTCAAGCTGACGATGCCCTAGCTCGTTGGCGTTGGGCGCGCTCACGAAAAAGAGAGCTAGGTGAGATCGATATCCAAAAAAGTAGCTCGGGTATGTCTTTTATTCGGAAATCGGTGGAGAACCGCGCGATACCGCGACAGACTGGATTATTCGGTACAAGAATGTTACGATAGCATTACGAGGCGATACTTACGCTCAGTCTGAATGTCGCCGCTACTTATCTGCTTCTCGTCTTCCGTGGGTCTGAAGACCATGTCAACAAGAGCTAAAACAGCTTGTGATGCTCCATATTCACGGCCTCCTCACGCAGGTCGTGGTGAATCGAAAATCACTTTCAGACGTAACCCAGTATCGCCCGCGGCTTCCGCTGGATTTACGCTGATTGAGCTGCTTGTTGTGATCGCAGTGATCGGAATGCTCGTTGCACTTTTACTGCCAGCAACTCAAGCCGCGCGCGATGCGGCTCGGCGTACTCAGTGCGTTAACAACTTGAGGCAAGTTGGAATTGCCTTGTTAAACCACGAGTCGGCCCAAGGCACATTACCTAAAGGCGATTGGCGCCAGCAAACGAGGTCGACGGGGATTGATTCGCTTTCGACTTGGGTTTCTCTGAGTCTGCCTTACCTGGAGGAATCGAATCTCTACAAGCAAATTGACTTCTCTCAGCCATTTTTTGAGCAATTTCCTCTCGCGGAAGGTGTCAAACCCCATCACATTAGCTTTTCCACGCTCTCATGCCCTTCTTCGGGAGATGTTGGGCTGATCTTATGGAATAACGCGCACTACGGTGCGCGCGGCACTTACGCCGCGAATGCGGGTTGGGCAGGCCCCGACAGCGGCCTGTGGATGAACGATATCAAATGGGAACAAACTGGCGCGGAGGATCGAGGACATCCCGAGAATCCCTCGGGCGTTGTTTTTTATAAATCCAATGGAAGACCCATCCGTTCAGCGCTTTCAGGATTTGGACCTTTCATGATCAATCGAGGTATTACTTTAAGAGAAGTGTCGGACGGTGCTAGCCATACGGTAGCAGTGGCTGAGATCATCAATGTCGAAGGGGATGATATTCGAGGTGCCCTCCATTTTGGCGGGGGCGTGCTTTATTTGCACAGTGAAGTCCCCAATACCCCGATTCAAGATTTCATTAGGCTCTGTGTCAACACAGTTGATGCACCCTGCGCCTCGACGGAAGCGACTTGGCGCGGCTATCACAAACTGTCGGCTCGAAGTTCCCATCCCGGGGGGGTCAACGTGCTGTGGCTCGACGGAAGTGTGCGCTTTGCTACCGATCAGGTCGATCGCGAGACTTGGAAAGCGGTCTCCACCTTCGCTGACGAAGAGCTACCGGGCAGCACATTCTAAAGGCGATCTGCCATTGAGCTTTAGGCCCCTTAGCAGCCTCATCGCTGTTCTCTGGAAACAGTTACGCGGCTGAAATGGCTGAAACGCGACTTGATCGCGTCTTTTCCTGTAAAAATCTCAATTAAAATTGGAACGAGAGGGAAAATTGCGCGATACCGTCTGAGGGGACGGTTCTCGGCTAAACCAGCCAGGAACCCGAGCTTTGACTTTTCTTAGTTGCAACTACGTTGATGTTTTATCTTTTCAGTTGGTTTAGGCGGTTCATGAGCCGCCGAAGGGAGGGTTCTAATGAGATTGACTTCGTGTCGTATTTTGACTGGCCTATTAGGCGTCACAGGAATATGTTTGGTTGCATTTCATGCACAGGCAAACTCCATTCCACTCAGTTCCACTTGGTCAGTGAATGCTTACAACAACCCGGCGCCTAATGGAGTTCACGTAACTCTCTCGGGACAATCAGCCACGGGCTACACTTATTCTGGTACGGGAACTGGCGGGCTTCCAGGAACGGTTGCACCTGACTCACGGCGGCGTCCCAAGGTCTATCAAGACTTTGCCGCTTTCAACGCTGGCGGAGTGGGAAGCACGCTTTCGATGAGCTATGACATTTTGTGGGGTGGGACCACGAATCCCTCCAACTCCAGTCAGAATTGGCGATTTGGTTTTGTTGGTTCGACCGCAAATAGCGGTAAGGGTGTCACGCTGGGTGCCAACTTTGATCTCGGTGATTTGGCTGGAACAGTCGCTTACGAATTCTTCACGGACACTTCCGTGACCTCGGGATTAGGGACACCAGCCAGCGGCACGATGGATACCGCGTTCACTGAGACATTGAATGCGGTCGGTGACGGTATCGCCCGCTTTGGCCAAAGCAACGCGGACCCCTTCGCTGATAATGTCGCCTTCAATGACCGCACCGACACGCATCGCGTCACGCTCACACTGGAAAGAATTGTCGGCGGCTACGATTTAAGTTTTGCTTGGCAGAACCTCGTGAGCACAAACACGATTACTCATTCCACGTCGATTACCACGGGCGATGCTGACCCCAGTGTCGCGTTGGCAGCCGGTGTTACCAGTTGGGATCGATTGGGATTTTTCATCAATGCGGATGTGATCTCGGGCAGCATACCTTGGAACTATACGCTCTCGAATGTCGGCGTCGATGGCATGGCGATCCCAGAACCGAGTAGCGTGTGCCTAGCCCTATTTTGCTTGGCCAGCGTGATCGGAACGGGACGCCAGCGAAGCAGATAACTAACGTTTACGAAAAGCAGCGAGCAATCCATCGCGCGGCTCCTTGCCGCGCGATGGAATTGCAGCGACGTTGTTCGAAATCTGAGTGATGACTTCGAGCGTAGAAGGAAGCTTGTTGATGCCAGCAATCCGCTCTTTGGTTAGCTCGTTGATTTATGCGGGATTGTTGCTTGGTGTTGTATTTTGTCATGCCACGGTCATTCATGCCGCACACTTCAAGATACTCATGATTGGCAATAGTTACACCCAAGGTAACGAAACAGCGCGAGCCACGGGGCTCGACTTGCAAGGACTCTTTGATGGCGATCCCGAGCATAGCGGGAGTGTGACCATGCGTGCCGAGGGGAGTGCTTCGTTACAGAACCATGCGGGAAACTCAGATACGACCAGCCTGATTACGAATCCCGCGAATATATGGGACGTGATCATCCTGCAGGAGCGTAGCGCGCGGCCTGGATTGGCGATGAAATACGGCGGCAGTGAGTTAAGTGGACTGAATAACGGTGGACCCGTGCTAATCAACAACTTTATCAAGCCCTATCAACCGCAAGCCTCGGTGGTGCTGTTCAATACTTGGGCCCGTGAACTGGATAACGAAGATTTGATCGATGATTTCAATAACAATCCCACGGAAATGCTGACATATACGAACCAAGGGTACGATCGCATTCGCAAGAATCTTCCAGCATGGAACCATTCCGATGTGACAACAATCGCTCGGGTTGGTGATGCCTGGGAAGATTGGTATCAGACCTACGGCTACGCCGGCTCGAATGGGTTGCATAGCGCGGACGGCACGCACCAAAACGATCGTGGTGCCTATTTGGCGGCGGCGGTTCTGTTTGAAACCATCACTAACAAGAAGTCGATCGGGAATTCCTACCTTGGGGCTGTAACTGGATCGATTTCCGGCATCAGCACCGTGCAACTTCTCCAAGAGCAAGCGTCAGCAATCACGGGGGTCGTGCCTGATTCGGCGGATTTCGACGGAGATGGAGACGTCGATGGCCGAGACTTTCAGGCCTGGCAAAGGGGTTTTGGCATAACCGGGACGGCTCAACCCAGCGATGGGGACGCCAACAATAATGGTTCGGTCGATGCCGAAGACCTCGCTATATGGCAAGCCCAATACGGCAGCCCACTTTCACTATCAACGCTTACTGCCAGTGAGGTTCCCGAACCGTCCCTGTTGGCTTACTTAATCTTGGCGATACTTTTGAACGTTTATCGGCCAACGGTACGCCCAATGCAAAGATATTTTTGTGTTCAGATTCACTGATTCGTCTTTTCAAATTAATTTTTCAACAAGAAGTCAGGAACGATTCGATGTCCAAGCGAGTTTTCCAACAAATAACTTTAGCGCTCGTTCTAATCGGTACACTGAGCGCGATACCGTTATCTCAAGCTGTCTATTCGGCTCAACAACCCTTAGCAATCGCCGTGGACGCCGACACGATGCTTGCTTTCGATGCGAATAGCAATGCTTTGCCCGCTCCCGTCGGAACGGGTAACCCAATCAACGGCGCGTTCGGCAACGGAGTGGAACAAGCCACTGCTCATGGTGCCTTGATCGACATGACAATGCGGGGCGGCGACCCGCTCAATCCCGCCAGCCTCAAAGCAAAACCGTTGATTCGGTTCAATCTCGGGCCGACCGCGGGAGTCGCCATTGATTCTGGGCTCCCGTATTTCTTGGAACTAGAAACCGCAGTCAACGCCAATTCCAATGACACCTTTCGGATTTACTCGATTAGCGACGCGACGACGCGATCCTTCAACGAAGGAACATTCAAATGGGATAATGCCCCCGCAGTCGCCACCGCCAGCCCTCTTGACTATGAAGCGGCCGGCCCGGAAGTGGGACTCTTTTTTCGTCCTGACAGCATTGATACCGTGGGCACGCGCATCCGCCATCCTTTGATGGGATCTCAGATTAGTACCTTTACAAGCGGCCTGAATACGTTTGCTACCTTTGGCCTGACAAGCACGGAAGGCAATCGCTGGAGAATCAAAAGTAAAGAAGCTGGTGCTGGCGATGAAGCGAAACTATTCACCTACAATGTGATCGAGGCCGCAGCCAATGGGGCGTTGAATTCCGCGGCCACATGGGGAGGCAGCGCACCAACCGCTGCGAATCTCTATCGCGTCAACGGTGGCCGGACTGTCACCGTCGATGGAGTCGGCGCGTTTAGTGGCGAAGGCGTCGTGGTCAACAACGGAACCTTAAACTTCACTGCCAACAACGTCAATGTGCCTTTAATTGTGATCAACTCGGGAGGGAGCTTGACGAACTCCACTGGAACGAGCCTGTCTATCGGCGACCCCAGTGTTACCGAGGAAGGGGTTGAAATCTTAGGCGGTGGTTTGATTGTTAATCGAGACCTCACCTATTCAGCGGCAGCCGGGCGGGAAGACCTCAACATCAACGTGCCTTTTGTAAGCTACCACAACTTCACATTCAATGGCGTGGCGGGTTCCGACCTGACCATGCGATTTCCCGCGACCCATCGAGGGACAATCAATTTCAATGGCTTGGGCGACAAGGTGGTGCTTACGAACGATTGGGGAATCGGCGGCTCTCTGGTGATGAATTCCACGGGAGCCAATACCTTGACGCTCAACGGTGATGACTCCGAGCAGGAATTCGATAAGGGCTCCGTCATCTTCAATCAACCGGGCAAGATCGATCACAGCGCGGACGACGATGGCCTCGGCTCTGCGCTCCAAGGTGAAGCCAACTTGCAGGTCAATGCCGCGTTAACGATCGATTTGAGTCGAGAGTTCCCCATCGCAGGCCCTCAAGCAAGCTCACGACGCTTCCAGGTCACTCGGAATCTTACTGGTTCGGCACCCATCACCGTTCTCGGTACAGCCTTGGATCCCGCGGGGCAAAACAACGCCTTTGAAATCGGCGTCGCCACGGCGCGCTTCACCGATGTGCGGGAGGTGGATTATTCAGGCACAATTACCACTCAGAATTTCGCCATCGTGGAAGCTCATGCCGGCATGCCCAAGGCCAAAGTCGTTGTGAATCCCGATGGACTCTTGACCACGGGCTTCGAGCCCCACGAACATACTCCTCATCATGAGGAATCGACCGTGATGTTGGGCGAAATCGTCCTCGCCGCGGAATCGACGCCGGGTGCCGGCGACGGTGGCGGGTTGGATGTTGGTTTCCGTGCAGGCAACGGCGCGCGGGCTCCACAGAATCTGCGCCTCACCAAGAGTGGTGGTCGGAACGGCAATCTCACGATGGCTCAGGGAAGCTCACTCACGATGCAGATTAACGGTGAGCCGGATCATGTGGCTCCTCAAATTGGCGATGCGGGAAATTGCTCCGTGGCTTACGACACCACGACGCCGTGTGCGTATGATGGCCCCGTGTTTGATACCATCGAGGTCGAAGGGACGGCCATCTTGGATGGAGAGCTCGTGATTCAGCTCAACGTTGACGTTCCCTTTAACGAGTTCACGGTCGGCACCGCCCCCGCCGACCCCGATTATTTTCCCATCAGTGTGGGAGATACCTGGGACATCATTAAGGCCGTCGGCTCGCCTTTGCCTGCCGACTTCGACGGGATGAACGGCGTCAATTCCGCGGACCTGGCGATTTGGCAAGGAGCCTACGGAGTGAATGACGCCGGAGATGCCGACGGTGACGGAGATTCGGACGGCAAGGACTTCTTGATCTGGCAACGGCAATTTGGCATGGCTTCCACGTCGGGCACAATCACTGGCACGTTCGACACCGTCACAGTGGTTGATACGCTCTTCGACTTGTCGCCTACTCAAACTTTTCAGGTGCTTTACACGAGTCCAACCCTTGTGCAACTCAGGTTGATTGACACCGCCGTGCTAACTGCGATCCCCGAACCAAGTTCGCTAGCACTTATGGGGACGGCCTTCTTCGGGATTTTTCTCGGAAAAAGGACCAGGAGAGTACGATTTATTATGTGCGGCTGAATCGAAACTCATCGACGCCATAAACAAGGAATTTTCTTCTGTCCAACTCTTCGGATCAGTTGAAACATTAGGACTTCATTCATGCGGAACATCAAAACCAAACCACGCTTTAGCGCCTTTACGCTTGTTGAACTCTTGGTGGTCATCGCGATCATAGGAGTTCTGGTAGCGCTTTTGCTCCCGGCCATTCAAGCGGCGCGAGAGGCGGCTCGCCGTGCTCAATGCACGAACAATCTCAAGCAGTTGGGACTCTCGGTGTTGAATTACGAATCAAGCCGAAAGGAACTGCCCGCGGGACACCGCATGACGAAGATTGGCAACAATATAGATTCCTTGGGGAGCTGGGTGACTCAGGTGCTCCCCTTTTTGGAGGAGTCAGCACTCTTCAGCCGTATCGACCAAGACCAGTTATTTTTCGACCAGACGATTGATCTTGGCAAGGGCGAGTTTGAGAAAACGCATCATATCTTCCTGCCTTCCATGGCGTGCCCCTCGGATCCGGCGGGATCGGGTGCGACCCTTGGTCTCGTCAACGACCATTACGGAGCCCGCGGCAACTACGTGGCAAACGCTGGCTGGTCGGACCCGGGACCAGGCTTTGAGAATTGTGGAATTTGGATGAACGATCCCAATTGGGAACAGACCGGCCCCAACGGCGCGGGGCACCCCTCGTGTCGCAATGGAGTTCAGTATCCTGGGACTGGTCGCCCCATTAAGTCCGCACTGGCTGGTTATGGACCTTTCAGAGTGAATCGAGGCTTGGATTTGAAAGAAGTCGTGGACGGAACAAGCAACACCGTCGGCTTTAGCGAAGTGCTCAAAATTGCAGGCGAAGACATGCGGGGTTGTCTCCACTGGGGCGGTGGTTCCATGTATCAGCACTCGGAGGCCCCCAATAGTAGCTACCAGGACCTCTCTCGTTTTTGTGCTGTCGATGCGACGGACCCGTTTGCGCCTTGTGACGACTCGGCTGAAGGTTGGACAGGCGCGCATAAGTTGGCTGCGCGAAGCGCGCACTCAGGTGGCGTGAATGTTGTCATGCTCGATGGGAGTACGCACTTCGTTTCAGATGATGTTGATTCTCTCGCACATGGCCAGGACAAGCCCCTTGTTTGGCAGGCACTTTCAACGTACAGCGGGGGAGAATTAGTCAGCTCCGTCGACGCCCTCTAAGTTCGACTTTACTTTTCCGCCCTGATGTGGGAGCGAGGGGAAGCTGAATGATGATGAACCCCTGTCGGTTGACATGCGACGAGAGAATGTCCCCCGTGTAGTTGAAAAGCATGGCGGTTCCTCCGCCCAGAAGATACCTTCTGGGAAGAACCATTTTCCCTTTATTGGAGGAACCAACCATGCCCAAGCAAGCGTATCGGAAGCGGCGGCCGTGTGACAAGCGGGCTCAACCGGCGGCGGAATTGCCCC
>Ga0163153_10002056_pt1 | contig 30336 bp, 23 predicted proteins | sample OliLakLV19MP6IB1_FD_148629 | JGI IMG/M metagenome (GOLD analysis project Ga0163153, IMG submission 148629) | Freshwater microbial mat bacterial communities from Lake Vanda, McMurdo Dry Valleys, Antarctica - Oligotrophic Lake LV.19.MP6.IB-1 | ecosystem: Environmental > Aquatic > Freshwater >...
TTCCTAAACAACTATTTTGCAACCGCTGGCAGATAATGAACGAGTGCTTTGGCAGAATTTCAGACTGTCACTTTGCCTTGGTGTAGGGGGGTCAACTTCCCCGGTGTATCCAGTTCTAGCGCACGATTACGTGCATTCACTGCTGAAACCCCGACCTTTAGCGCACCATGATCGGGATGCCACCAAACGTACACGCCTGGGCCGTAATCTTGTTTAGTGGTTTTCGCCCAGTCGACATCTCCCTCAGGGAGCGAAAATTTGTCCTTATGTGCGTCGAATGCTGTGGTAAAAGCGGAGCGGACTTCCGCGATCGAGTATTTGGTACGATCCATGTCTTCGTCACCCTGCTCTATTGTGGAATTGTTCGACAAACATCACCATCCCGCGGGTGCCGAACAACCTTTTATGTGTGGTACTGAACTTGCCCCCCTACAGTCAATTCACAGCCCCTTGTCCGCCCCTTACAGCCCCTTAACTCCGCCCTTCAAGATCGCTGCCGCAACTTCTTCTGCTGTAATAATTCTTCCGGCAGCTTCCGATAACGACACTGCGCTCTTTTGTAGGTCGGTTGTGATGGACTGACGTTCTGCTTCGGATGCTGCTAACACATTCACGATTTGCATGTGCGCCGCGCCCGTCAAAATGCTGCCGTGTTGTAAAATCACGCCGTCGATGGTGCGCTGGGCCGACCCGACGACTTTCAATCCGTTGAACATTATTTCGGAGCGCGCACTACTTGTGAAACACGAGACGGCGGCGGCACCGGCTGTGGCGTAGTGGTGACGCAGATCGGTGGGGGTGTGTTCGAAGGAAAGGGTCGGGACAAGGGTCTGCAGTGCGCTAAGGAGTTGCTCGTGGATGCGCTCGTAGACGTCGCGGGGTTTGACGCCTTCGGCCTGCGGGACTGCGATGCAGTAGGTGAGTTCTTCGGCGTGGAGAACGGCACGGCCACCGGTCGGACGTCGCACGAGGTCCCATCCTTGTTCGCGCAAGAGGCGATCATCGATTACACTTTCTTGTTGGTTGTGCCCCAGCGAGACACACCAGGGGTCCCACGTATACAGTCGCATCACAGAAGGGATTTTGCGCGCTGTTGCTACTAAAGCCAAATCGCGCCGCATGTTCTCGTCACCCGAGAGGTCCCATGATGTAACGGCGAAGGGTTTCATGCGATAGTAAAAAAATCTACGAAAGGATGTTGATAAAGCTAGGGCGTAGACGAATAAAAAATGAGCGGAGACTTCAACGATGACTCGAATTTACGAACGAACAACGCGTATAAACTTGAGTTTACCTGCACGCACAATGTGTGGCGACGATGTGTCGATGGTGTACGAAATGTCGGAGATGCGTTCGCCGTCGATTTGCAGTCCGCCTTGTTCGATAAGCCGACGTGCGTCGCTGCGTGATGCAACGAGTTTTGCATTCATAAGAACGTCGATCAAGGCAACGGTTGGTGTGTCGACAACAAAGTCGGAGATGTTGTCGGGGATGTCTTTCTTGACGAAGATGCGTTCGAATTCTGCGAATGACGCGTCGGCTGCAGCTTGACCGTGATATCGGGCGACAATACGCTTGGCGAGGTCGACCTTGGCCTGACGTGGGTGCAGAGACCCATCGGAAAGCCCCTTAACAATGCCTTCGACTTCTTGTACCGAGGCATTGCAAGCGTACTGTAGGTAGCGGGGGATAAGGGGGTCGGGTACGGACATCGTTTTGCCGAACATATCGCGAGGGGAGTCGGTGACGCCAATGTAGTTGTCGAGCGACTTGCTCATTTTCTCTACGCCGTCTGTGCCCTCGAGCAGTGGCATTGTAAGAATACACTGCGGCTCAAGTCCGTACGCCCGCATAATCTCGCGTCCGACAAGCAGATTGAATTTCTGATCGGTGCCGCCCAGCTCGATGTCGGCTTTAATTGCAACACTGTCATACGCCTGCGAGAGCGGGTACATGAACTCGTGTACGCTTATGGGCTCGCCTGCGCGATAACGTTTTGTGAAATCGTCGCGCTCAAGAATTTGTGCAACAGTGTACTTGGCCGTGAGGCCGATGACATCTTTGAATGACAGAGCATCGAGCCATGTGCTGTTGTATGCGACTTCTGTTTTTGTTTTATCGAGCACGGTCGATGCCTGATCGACATACGTAATGCCGTTAAGGCGAGTCTCTTCGAGCGTAAGTGCGGGACGTGTCTTTGACTTGCCTGTAGGGTCGCCAATCATGGCTGTGAAGTCGCCGATGATTAACACTACCTTGTGTCCGAGGTCCTGAAACTGACGCAGCTTGCCGAGCACGACTGCGTGCCCGATGTGGATGTCCGGACGTGACGGGTCGAGTCCGAGCTTTACCGTAAGGGGCGTTCCCTTTGCAATCGAGCGCTCGAGCTTGCGCACGAGCTCGTCTTCGGGCAGTAAGTCGACAATGTTTTGTCGGATTACGTCCATTTGTTCGGCGACAGAGGGGAAGGAAGCAGTCATTTATTCAAAATCCATATTTATAACGACTTGCGCGATTCATTCCGGGAATCATTATCTCCCGGAATCAATGATTTTAGAACTAGCGTTTTTGAGATTCATTCTTCGCGCGCGCGCTTCATCTCCCGATCGTTCTCTCGTTCCTTCAACGTCGCCCTCTTATCGTACGACTTCTTTCCGCGCACCAGACCGAGTTCGACCTTTATGTGTGGACCCGAAAAGTACAACCTAAGGGGGATAAGGGTGAGCCCCTTTTCTTCGACCCCTACACGGAGTTTCTTGAGTTCTTGTGCATGCAAGAGCAACCGACGTTCGCGCGTTGCGATGTGATTCTCTCTATTGCCGAAGTCGTACGCGTTGATGTGGAGTCCGATGAGCATCAGGTCGTCGGTCTTCTTCGATGGAAAAATCGCATACGCATCGGTCATTGCAACCTTGCCAGCACGCAACGACTTTACTTCGGTGCCTGTTAGGACTATGCCCGCTTCGATCCGCTGCAGCACTTCGTAATCGTGAAGGGCCTTGCGGTTCGTGACAATGGCGCGTATGGTGCGGTTATCGTTCGGCAATTGTCTTTAAAAGTTCAAGGGCCTTGGGATAGACGCCGTCGAACATTTCTTTGTAATCTTCGGTGGTGTCGAGGTCGACGCGAAGTTCTGTAACGCCATCCACTTCTGTGAATGTGTAGTTCTCGTGCGCGCCGATGATTGCTTTAGCCTCGTCGCTTTCGGTGTCTTCGACGCCGTCGAGTACGAGGCCGGTGAACATCGTGGAGACGAATTCGGCTGGACGGTGTTCTTCGACAATCGCTGCCATGCCCTGGCCTTTAGGGTCGACGAACAGAATCGTGCTGCCTTTCTCCCAGCTACCGATGTAGTGCGAGCCTTCGACAAACACACTGGTCCATTCGCGGTACGTAGCATCCTCGAGCATGGTCTTATATACATGCTCTTTCGGTGCCTTAATCTTGACTGTCATTTCAAGTTTTTCCATGGCTGCTATTCTCTATAAGGGTTGCTGTTCTTATCGATAGTAATGACAATTTTTCCTTTGGCATGTCCTTCTTCAAGATAACGCATTGCCTCAGGAACTTCATGCAGCGAATAACGCCTGTCGATAACGGGCCTTACCTTGCCCCCTTCGATGAGCCCCTTTACAACACCTAGATCGTCGGCATTTGCCTTTGCCATGAGGGTGGTGAAGGTGCGCCCGCGGGCTTTTGAGAGGAACGGACCCAATGCCATTACTTGAAAAAGCAGTGTACCCGAGCCTCCGGCGACGACGAGGCGGCCACCATCCGGACGTAATGAGCGCTTGTACTCAGAAATGGACCGGTTGCCGTTCGCTGCAAGTATGATGTCGTATTGTTTTCCAGTCGTCGTGAAATCTTGCTTTGTGTAATCGATAACATGGTCGGCGCCATTCGCGCGTGCAGTGTCTGCGTTATGCGTGCTGCATACGGCCGTGACCTCGGCGCCATAGGCCTTTGCAATCTGAACGGCAAACGTACCGACGCCACCCGAAGCGCCATTGATGAGCACATGTTGTCCGGCTTTAAGCTGTCCTTTATCGCGTAACCCCTGCAACGCCGTTATCGCAGCCAACGGCACAGCCGCTGATTCTTCGAACGATAGGTTCGATGGCTTGTGAACAACTAGGTCTTCGTTTGCACAGACATACTCGGCAAACGCACCCATGCCATATTCGGCAATATCGCCGAAGACTTCGTCGCCAACGCTAAACTTTGTTACGTTCTTGCCACCGGCTTCGATGTGTCCTGCAACATCACATCCGAGGATTGGTTTTTTCGGTTTGAAGAGACCGTGCCCCATAAACCGCACCAGAAAAGGACTTGCCCGCATGATGTGCCAGTCGGCAGCATTTAATGATGCCGCATGAACCCTAATTAATACTTCGTTGTCCTTTGGTGCCGGCTTCTCAACCTCGGCATACGTAAGAACATCGGGCGATCCGTATTTCGTACAAACAATTGCTTTCATTCGCAGATCTACTTGTTCATCCACGTTATCGTTAGCTGCAAAACGGTTGCAAAACATACCCAAAGGAGATAGGGGATGTTCGCGAGGGCAATCCATTTGATGTGCGGATAGATCGCAATGAGTGCCCAGATGAGAGTTCCTAGCACAAACACAATGTCAATCGACGCAAGGAGATTATTTTTTAGCCCGAACTGAAAATAGGTAAACGATAGATTGAACACGAGGTTTAGCACAAAGGGTAGCGCAACGATAGCTGGAAGTTGCTTTGTGATGACTTTGTAAAAAACTATGCCGTACGTCACGGCAATGACTACATACAGAGCCGTCCACACCGGACCAAAAAGCCATGACGGTGGCGCCCATGTGGGCTTGAGAAGTGTGCTGTACCAGTTGTAGGGTTCGTTATTCAAGTTTCACCTTAAGCAGTTTTGTCGAGTTCAGAAATACAAGCACATCGGGTACAAGGTGAATTGCAGCGGCCTCGATCGGACCCAACACTTTGAGTAGAACAAGGATTATGCCTGCAACATGCACAACACCAACGCCAAAAAAAACGTTTTCTTTTATGGTGCGGAAGGCGCGTTTACTTAGGGTTCTGGCTTTTGCAATTTTTAAGAGGTTGTCGTCGGTAAGCACGATATCCGCAGCTTCCATCGCTGCCTGTGTCCCCATGGCCCCCATGGCAATGCCAACATTGGCTTGAACTAGTACTGGTGCGTCGTTTACGCCGTCACCAACCATCGCAACCATTGCACCTTTATTTTGTAATTGCTGTATATAACGCAGTTTACCTTCAGGCAGCAAATGCGCTTTGTACTCTACAATGCCGAGTTCATCTGCCACGCTTTTGGCGCTGCCTTCACTGTCGCCCGTAAGCATAATGATTCGTTTAACACCGCTCTTAAGAAGCCGCTCGATAGTTTCCTTCGCTCCGGGTTTAATCGTGTCAGACAAGTACAGCGCTCCGACGAAGTGTTGATCGACGGCTAGATACACACCGGTAAGGTGCGTAGCTGGAGTTGAACCACTAGGAATCTGGATGTTCTGCTCTTGAAGAAAAGCAAGATTACCCAAGACAACCTTTTTCCCCTCTACGTGGGCGTATACACCACGACCCTGCACTACATTAAAGTCTGTCGGCTCCGGAATTGAGACTCTTAGAGCTTCGGCGTACTGTAGGATTGCTTTTGCCAATGGGTGACTCGACCTACGTTCTAGTGCGGCAGCGAGGCGTACAATTTCTTGTTCGCTATAGTTCGTGTCTATAACATCTACGCGGCTTACTTCTGGCGTGCCAACGGTTAACGTTCCAGTTTTGTCGAATACAAATGTGTCTACCTTGGACAAGTTCTCTAAAAACATGCCGCCCTTCATCAAGATACCTTCGCGAGCTGCTCGTGCAATACCAGAGATCGTAACGAGAGGAGTTGCAAGACCCAGTTCGGCGGGGGACATAAATATGAGCAACGCTATGATCAACCGGACGTCATGTGTGTAGAGATACACACCAGTGACAAATACAAGCGCAACTGGGATGAGATAGGTTGCAATCTTATCTGTAAACTTTTCAATAGGAGCTTCTTGTGCTTGCGCTTCCTCTACGAGCGAAATAATGCGGGCAAACAGAGTGTCTTCGGCAAACTTGGTCACCTGAATATCTATGGCGCCCGATTCCACAATAGTACCAGCAAAGACTTCGTTGCCAACGACCTTTTCCTGCGGCATGCTTTCACCAGTGATTGGCGCCTGGTTTACCGACCCGTCGCCGCCAACCACAGTACCGTCAACCGGAATCTTATCTCCAGTGCGTGCAAGCACAACGTCTCCAACCTTCAACGAAATAATCGGCACTTCTACTTCTTTGTCATCTCGCTTCAGGATTGCTGTTTTTGGCACTGAACCGATGAGCGCTTTGATGGAAGCTCGTGCCCGCTCGGTGTTTGCAGTGGCAATAAATTCTGCAATCAGAATAATCATGAGCATGATCGAGCCTGCCAGATACTCCTTTCCGATTACAGAAATGACCACTGCGATAGCAATGAATATCTCGGTGCCGATTTTACGTTTGGTAAATAAATCAACGACCGCGGTCCTGACTAGCGCATAGAGTCCAAATGCAACTCCCGTCAGTAGTACGGGTACCGAGATAAGCTGAAAGTAATACAACACACTAGCCGTCGCGAGAACGACAATGCGAGCAATCTCGAATAAATACTTTTTTGCGAAGAAAGACTGTAGGATCACCAGCAAAGACTTTCTAGTAGCAACAACTGAGAAGACAGCGCAAAGTCTGAGGAACGCTATCAGAAACAACAAGCCCCGCGCAAAAGCGCAGGGCAGGTAAGGGGCGGAGAGGGAGGGATTCGAACCCTCGGTAGAGGTAATACCCCTACGTCGGTTTAGCAAACCGGTGCCTTCAGCCACTCGGCCACCTCTCCGGAGCGCACAAAGATAGTATTTTCGACTGATGACAGAGAAGGAAACACCGCTGATGCGGCAATACCGCCAGATTAAGGAGCGGTACCCCGATACGATTTTGCTGTTTAGGCTTGGGGACTTCTACGAGACCTTTGGCGATGATGCTGTGCGGACGGCGCAGGCATGCGGCATAACACTTACAAAGCGCAATAATGGTGCGGCTGGGGCAATTCCGTTGGCGGGCTTTCCGCATCACCAGTTGGATGTGTATTTGCCGAAGCTGGTAAGGGGCGGCCATCGTGTGGCAGTGTGCGAACAGCTCGAAGATCCGAAGCAGGCAAAGGGTATTGTAAAGCGCGATGTTGTCGAAGTCGTGACGCCAGGCGTGGTGATGTACGACAAGCTGCTCGATACGTCGGCGCATACGTATGTGGCGTGTATTACCGAACATGGCGGACTCGCCCTGTGTGATGTGTCGACGGGGTCGTTTCTGGCTGGCGAGACAAAACCCAATCGCATGGCATCGTTGCTCGAATCGTTTCGTCCTGCTGAAATAATCGTCAGCAAAGCCGAACGCGACTGGTGGGAAAAACTTCTTGCAACGGTGTCGTTTCCGTATACAACAACCCGACTCGAACCATGGCTGTTTGAAAAGGGTTTTGCAGAGCCGCTGTTGCTGCGTCACTTTAATGTGCTGAATCTGAAGGGGTTTGGGGCGGACACGTTAACACACGGACTCAATGCTGCTGGTGTGGTGTTGCATTATGTGGGCGAGACGCAACGCTCCTCGCTTGCACACATCACGTCGATGCGTGTGATGCACCCCGACGACATCATGGTGCTCGATGCTTCGACGCGTAAGGCGCTGGACATACAGCCGACGCTTATCGACATCATGGACCACACAAAAACACCGATGGGTGCGCGCCTGGTGCGGTGGTGGATGCAGGCTCCGCTGTTGCAGCGCGCGCAAATACAGGACCGACTTGAAATAGTAAAAAGTTTTACAGAAAGCACGGTGTTGCTCGACGCCCTTTGCGAAGAGCTAGCGCATGTGGGTGACATAGAGCGGTTAATTGTGCGCATTGTGAGCGGCAAGGCGAATGCACGCGATTTGGTGGCGCTGCGCCACGGACTCGACAGACTGCCCGTCGTTCGGAGTCTGTGCAGTGCGAGCCCCTTACCCGTGTTGCAAAATCTTTGCGACGAAGAGAACGACCATGCCGATGTGTGCGCGCACCTGCACGATGCTTTGCGTGACGAGCCAGCAGGGGTCTCAGGCAAGGGGCAAATATTTCGTCAGGGTTTCAACGCCGAAATCGACGAGCAAACATCCGCTCTCACCGATGGCAAGTCGTGGATTGCAGCGTATCAAGAAGAGGAGCGTCGCGAGTCGGGCATAAACACATTGAAGGTGGGCTACAACAATGTGTTTGGTTATTACATCGAAGTCACGCACGCCAACACCGCAAAAGTGCCCGAACATTTTGTGCGTAAACAAACCCTCGCAAACGCTGAACGCTACACGACAGATAAACTGAAGGCACTCGAACACACATTGTTACATGCAGAGAGTTCGCTGCTTTCATTGGAAACAGCAGCGCTCACGGCGCTGCGTGTGCGAGTCTCTGAACATTGCGCTGCAATTCAGCGTACAGCAGAAACTATTGCGCGCATTGATGTGCTTGCGGGGTTTGCCGATGTTGCACGGACAAATAAATATGTGATGCCGACGGTGCACGACGGACGTGAGCTTGATATTGTCGGTGCGCGGCATCCGATAATCGAGAAGCTCTTACCACACGGCACATCGTATACACCGAATTCTGTGCAGATGGATCCGGACATAGAGCAGATACACCTGATAACCGGACCCAATATGTCCGGCAAATCGAGTCACCTTCGTCAGACCGCCCTAATTGTGTTTTTGGCCCACGTCGGCAGCTTCGTACCAGCGGCTTCGGCACTTGTACCAACGACAGACAGAATCTTTACGCGTGTTGGTGCACAGGACAACATCATGGCAGGGGAGAGCACGTTTTTAGTGGAGATGCAAGAGACGGCGAACATTCTGCACAATGCAACGAAGCGCAGTCTCATCTTGCTCGACGAAGTCGGTCGTGGAACTGCAACGTTCGACGGCATCTCGATTGCCTGGGCGCTTGTCGAGTACCTGCATGAAGTGGTGGGTGCCAAAACGCTGTTTGCAACGCACTACCACGAGCTGGCATCGATGAGCGATCAGTTCCATCGCATTCGCAACTATCAGGTAGAGGTACGCGAACTTGCCGACACGATCGTCTTCACCCACCGCGTTGTACCCGGACACAGCGATCACTCCTTCGGAATTCACGTTGCACGCATGGCCGGACTGCCTCCGGCAGTCATCACGCGCGCTCGCGCCGTGCTCCGCGAGATGGAAGGTGGACGACAGAAACCAGATCAGTTGTCGATGTTTGAATTGCGCGATGATTCGTTGAGAGATCGTTTACGCGACATCGATACGTCGAATATGACGCCACTGCAAGCGCTTCAGGCACTACATGAACTAAAGGAATCAATCGATGGATGAGATGAAGAAGAGATGGACTGAACGCGATCGCGTAACGAAGTGCATTACAAAAGATGGGATGTTTCGTGCAGCATGCATCCATAACGTCACATGTGTGCGCACCGCGCAGGAGCGTCATGCACTCGAGCCCCTTCGCGCGCTCATGTTAGCGCGCGGCCTTACCAGTGCATCGCTCATGGCGTCGTTTTTAAAAGGTGAAGAGCGCATTGCAATAGACATGACCGGTGACGGTCCGGTGCGTCGCGTCTTTACCGAAGCATTGCAAGTGGGCGAGGTGCGCGGATTTGCAGTTCTGAACAGTGAGCCCGATCCTGAAGCGAAATCGCCGCTGGGAAACGGACTTCTTAAAGTACAACGTGTGTTGTACGGTAAACACGAACCCATCACAGGCATTGTAGAATTGCGCAGGGGCGATGTAACAAGTGACCTCTCGTATTACTTAACCCAGTCTGAGCAGATTCCGTCGACGTTTGTGCTCGATGTAGAGTTCGACGATAAAGACATCATCACACAAAGTGCGGGCTTGTTAATCCAAGCAATGCCAGGGGCAAGGCCCGAGGACATCTTTCGTGTGTACGATACCATCGACTACCTCGGGCGTCTCACACAATTCATCAATGATGGCTATTCGGCAGAAGACATACTGCGTCAGGTACTCCCAAGTGAAGTCGAGATCATGGGCACCTCACCCGTAGACTTCTTCTGTCGCTGTTCGATGGACAAGTTCAAGGGCATGCTGCTCACGCTCGGATACGAAGAGATTGCAGGCATGGAACGCGAAGGTCATACAGAACTCGTGTGCCAGTATTGTAACAATCGTTATCACCTGACAGAAGCTGACTTCGCGGAGCTGAAGATGCAGCTGCTCGTGCCTAGGAACTAGGATTGGAACCTTGGTTCGAAGCCGAACCTAGTGGTTCGAGACGCTTTTCGCGTCTCACATTAAACTTGCGATAGTAGCAACGCTTACTATGTCGGCTACGGTGCAGCCGCGCGATAAATCGCAGAATGGTTTTGCTAGGCCTTGTACTATCGGACCATATGCCTGTGCGCCGCCGATGCGTTGTGCAATCTTATACGCTATGTTTCCCGAGTTCAAATCGGGAAAGATGAGAACATTGGCACGTCCGGCAAGGGGCGACAAAGGGGCTTTGCGTTCTGCAATTGCAGGAACGAGGGCTGCGTCGACTTGCAGTTCGCCGTCGGCTATGATATCCGGACGTCGTTCCTTTAATAATGCCAGAGCGCTGTTCACTGCATCGATGGTTGAATGTTGCGCCGAACCTTTTGTTGAAAAACTTAAGAACGCAACACGCGCTTCGTCTTCGGCAAGCAAGGTGTAGTTGTCGGCCGATGCAATTGCAATGTCAGCTAATTGCGATGGCGTGGGTGCTGGCACAACGGCACAATCGGCAAAAAAAACAGCACTGCCTTCGACTGGCACGATGAGGAAAAAACTGCTGACAGTCTTCATGCCTTCTGCTAGCCCGATGCGGCTAATGCCTGCGCGCAGAACGTCGGCAGTGGTCGACAGACTTCCTGCAACGCCAGCGTGTGCATGACCATCATGTACCATCTGTGCTGCATACAGAAGGGGAGTTGGATGGTCGGTCGATGTCGAGTCGACGATAGCTATTTCGCTGATGTCTATACCAGCATCGGCGGCAGCATGTACGATGGCGTCTGCGTCGCCAACAAGAGCAGGCATACACACATGCAGTGCCTTAAGCTCTACGACTGCAGCAAGTGTGCGTACATCGAGTGCATCGGGGAAGACGACGATGTTATGTAACGCCGAGGCTCTATGACGTATGCTGTCGAGCATTACCGTGGAAGTGCAATGAATGCGCCCGGATTTGCGCGCATGATGACCTTTGCTTTCTGGTTAGCTGCCACTTCGTCCCACACCTCGACGACCGGTTCGTCCTCGCGTAAGAGCATTACTTCCGCACGCGATGGACTGTAACCAATGTTGCTAAATGAAGAACGTATGACTAATGTTGCTTTGTTGCGTTGCCTTGCATTGACGCGCAGCACACCAGACTGAACGGGCACGTAGGCAAAACCCGATGATGTTACAACCAGTCCCTTCGGGAATTGTTCGAGCGCGTCTGCTACGCGAAAACTTAGCTCGACTCCGCCGATAAGCTCACGTGTAGATGCGTTCACAAAAGAAATCTTCGGTGAGCTCTGCGCTGCTGCGTCGAGTTTGCCTGTACCCAAGCTTACAACAACAAATTCAGTTGTTGCAATCGACGCGCGTACGTAGTACGGCACTTCAGGGACACCAATCGATGCCTCGACAACGTTCGTTCTCGAATCGATGATCTGTACGATGTTTGCGCGCGAGCAGGCAACGGCAAGCTGATTTCCTAACGCAGCAATGCTGTGAGCTCCGTCACCAACTTGAATCGTGCGCACCGTCTGGTTTGTCGTGATATCGATAACGCTGACGAGATTCTTATCGGTGTGAACAGCATACGCTGTTGTTGCATTGGCAAATGCGATATCTGAAACTGTGCCAAGCGTATCCATGTTTATGGTGTCGAGCGCCAACAACGTCGTTCGGTCAAGAATTACGATCCACGGATCGGTTGTGGGCATTACGTATAGTTGATCTCTGAACTCTACAATGTTAGCCGACGAGCCCCCTACCCACACATCAGTACGTTGTGTGCTACCATCGGGCATGGCATACAGCGAAAGACTCGCTCCGTCACTGGCCAGCAGGCGCCACCGATCGTCGAATGAATTTATCGTCGGCTCCTCGGGCGTGCACGATGCAACGAATATTCCGAGAAGAACGGCAAGTAAGGGGCTCTGGAGAAGGGGTCTATTCATTGCGTTGAGGTCGTTTCGGATTAGATCTACGTTTCGTGTTTCAACTAACCGAGGTGACGGATTACATCGGTAAAAATGGCGGTAAGTGTTGGCTCGGCTAACGCCGCTGCAGCAAGCACATCGTCGAGATGCACGGGCTGCAACGAATCGGGGAAGCACTCATCGGTGACAATACTAATACCAAGGACATCCATTCCCATGTGACGTGCAACGATGTTTTCGGGTACGGTGCTCATTCCAACGACGTCTGCCCCTATAGTACGCAAGAATCGGTACTCAGCGCGTGTTTCAAGATTAGGTCCGGCAACCGCCACATAGACCCCTCGATGCACTTTGTGTTGCAGCCGCAGTGCTGCTTGTTCTGCGCGAAGCAAAAGGTGGCGAGCATAGGGTTCGCTCATGTCGGGGAAACGCGGACCAAATCGTTCATCGTTCTTTCCACGAAGAGGGTTATCCCCAATCAGATTGATGTGGTCGTCCATCAGCATAAGGTCACCCCGTCGGTACAGCGGGTTTAGGCCACCGCAGGCGTTCGATACGAGCAAGGTGTGAACGCCAAGGGCGTGCATCACCCGGACAGGAAACGTCGCCTGCTGCAGGGAATAGCCTTCATAATAATGGAATCGGCCCTGCATCACCACTACGTCACGGTCCGCAAGTCGTCCGAATAGTAGCTTGCCGTGGTGTGATTCGACAGTACTTACGGGGAAGTGGGGGATGTCTTCGTAGTCAATCGACGTCACGACCTCCATCTGGGATACCACGCCACCCAAACCGGTTCCGAGGATGATACCAACGTTAGGACACGTTTTTGTATGTAAACGAATGGCTTCAACGGCCACAGAGACTTGGTCATAAGTATCCATGTGCGAAAATAGGGTAGTGTGTGATGTCACCATTTATTTATTTTACCCAAACAATTCGTAACAAATGGCTCCGCGAATCTGTTTCGCAGCATGTTACAGGGGGGATGTGCTAAAAGAGATTGTGTAGGGGTGCTGGGGAACACACACACGAACACACACACACACACACGAACACACACACACACACACACACGAACACACACACGAACACACACACGAACACACACACGAACACACACACACATTGTAGGGGTAGCAATATGAAGTCGTTGTTTCGCTTTTCGTTTCCAAAGACGTTTCTACTACTATTTGCGCTCGGCACCACCGTCGCTGTATCGCAGCAGTATTACACGATTGCAGGTGGTGCCGGCACCACCCGTACTTGGGGACAGTATGTGTACCCGAATCCTCTCCAAGATTACTGGTATACCATTCGTAGTCAGTTCCTAATCAGGGCATCGGAACTTCAGTTCTACACCATGCCAGGTGGCATCATCGAGTCGATGGCATTCAACATCAGAACGTCAACGCCGTTCGCCTCGCGCGCCCTGACGATCGAAATGAAGCAAACTACCTTGACAGCTTTGGTGAACCCCCAGGATAGAGCGGGATTCACAACGGTGTACACAACACCGTCGATGCAATTGCCTGTGCTGAACAACACACCAACGTGGCTGAATTTTCAGTTTCAGACGCCGTTTCAGTGGGACGGCGTAAGTAACATCATGATACACGTTTGCTGGTATCGACCAGGTTATACATACGTATTCCCTGACTACGAATACACAAATGTTTCTCCCGTCTATGCGACACAAAACTATTACTACAATGACATTAATAATGGATGTGCTGCCACAGTCAGCGGTGGTCTATACTCCGTTCGACCTGTACTTCGTTTTGGAGTCCTTGCTGGTATCGAGGCGTCATTCCCCGATGATGTAGATCCGCGCCGTATTCTTCGTGCAGGCTCTGTCTATGACGGCAGTCCTGGATTCCCAAAGCCATCGCTGTCGTTCCGTCAGTCTGTTGGACAGAACATTTCGTTGACGTATAAGATCATCGGACCGCTCCCTTCAACGAACGTTATCTATCAGGGACTCAAGGCTGGTGTCACGCCAATTGCGCATACCGGCACCAGCAACGGACTCTTCACCTACACTATGGATGATGCTTCGGGTATCGCGGCTGGTGCTGGTGGAACGCTAAACCTCACGAATGTCGCAGGTGGAGCATACCGTCTCGAGGCAACGTATACCATCCCCGGATACACGCAGCTCTATCAGAAGGAATTCAGCATTGCGTTCCCTGATGATGTTGCATTGCGAAGCATTAGATCTCCGCTAGAGGTTCCACGCAAATACCCTCGTGGAGTCACCATACCAATTTCTGCAAACATTCAGAATGTTGGTCTCAATGACGTCAAAAGTGCACGAGTTACTGCAGTACTTAGACGGGCTGCCGACAACAGCGAAGTATATCGCGAAATCACAACGTTTAACGGCACCCTTAAAACTGGTGAGGTGCAGACCGTCGACTTCCCTTCATTTACAAGTCTGGAAGTACGATCATGGACAGCATCATTCTGTGTAGAGTTGTTGAATGCAATCGACAATCAGGCAGCTAATGACTGTACACCACGCGTTGGAGCACCATCCTATGTGTTTCAGACCCTTTACAATGAAGAGGTTGGAGCACAGGCAATTGAAAACCCAACTACAACTGGTGAGTATTACGCACTTCGTCCGTTCCGTCCTCGTGGTCGTATTATCAACGGTGGTATTCAAGACTTGTCGGACATCCCTGTTCGAATGAAGATCACGAATCTGGCAACGGGAGCGCAGGTATACAATCAACTTATCATCGTTCCCGACGTTGGTGCCGAACCACCACTCAACATTTCGTCGTTCGAATTCCCAACGTTTACACCGCCGTCAGCGGGTCAGTATCAGGCATGCCTAACAACAGAGTATCTTGGTGATCAGGTAGCTTCTAATGACCAGGTGTGTGTGGCGTTCACGGTTAACCCAAACTTGAGTGGTGTATACACTATTGGTACCCTCAAGGCAGGCAACGCACGTAACTACCTAACGATACAAGATGCTGTAAACGACTTGTACAAACAGGGTGTATCTGCTGCTGTTGATTTTGAGCTTACCGACGCTGAGTACTCTCTTGGAAGCACCGCACTCAACCAGCCGGCACTCGATCTGACATCTAAGATCATTGGTGTCGGACCAAATTCGCCAATTTCATTCGTGCCTTCTTTGGATAAATCTCTGACAAAGGGCTCGGTTGTGATTACTCTGAACTCCGGTACGGGAGTTGGAATCCTTATGGGTCAGAGTATTCTTACATCAAACGTAAATGCGGTGCAGTTTACGTTCCAGAAAGAACCGCAGTGGGCAACCTCTGACGGATATTTCCGGTTCAATGGAGGCCTTCAGCGTTCGTTGTCATTTGTACTCAATGCCACCACGCCGTTCAGAGCTCTGTTCTACTTGGGTGATGGAACACACGACATATCAATCAAGAATTGCCTCATCGGTAATGCTTCGACTGCTGCGCCCAGTTACAATACATCGCTGCCTATTGTAAGTTTTGTTAGTAACACGCTTACGTTCCAAGCGGATGTACGTGTTGTTGGTGTTACGACAAACACGTATAGCGCAGGTATTGTCAGCCGTCAGAAACTCCCATCAGGCCGCGACGGAAACAATTCCGAACGTCTCGACACGGTACGTGGAGACCGCAACGAATTTGTTAATAACGACATAAGCGGATTTGGCTATGGCATTGTTACGATGGGTATTGGTGCTGCAATCAAGGGTGGCATTAACACATTCCAGCCGTACTACAATACACGTGGACTCATTCAGGACAACACCATTTACAATGTCCGTCGGGCGGGTGTATTTGTTGGTTACGAAGACGGAATCAAGATCACGCACAACCGCATATACAACGTTGGTGTTCTTGCCACAAGTGGAACAAACGTCGATGCGGCTGGAATTTTGATTGGCGGTGAAACGCGTTATCACAACATCAATACAGTAATCGATCGCAACGAAGTGTCCGGTATCAGCGGTGACCTTTGGGCTCGCGGCATCCGTGTTGATCAAGCGCGCAACATCTTCCCATCAATTGGTGGCGGAGGAAATGTCACCTTCCCACAAGTAGAGGAGAACACGGCAGTACGCAGCAACATCGTTTGGGGTCTGAGACGGACGGGTACTGGTGCTGGCATGGCCGGAATTCATTTGCTCACTGCTCGCAACACTGTGCTCACTGGTACAACCCAGTTCATTACACAAGCGCTGAACACCGATGGGTACTTCACCCGCAAAGATGTTGTGTACAACAACACGGTCTTAATGGAAGACGATAATGTTCTTGGCACCAACGCTGTAACCGGTATTGGTATCCAGCACGGCAACGGAACGACCCTTAAGAATAATGTTGTGATGATGCGCGGTACTTCTTCGGCTTCGTCATTCTCACATGCTGCACTTACTGTGCAGGGTATTCAGATGAATGATGGTAACGATCCAATGGCCCTCGTTTCCGATCGCAACGTGTATCAAGTTGGCAGTGCTTCGTTTGCACGGTTTATCGAGATTACTCCGTTGAGTGAAGTTGTAAGCCTTGGCACGACGAGTGAGTTTACGAACCTTGCGCAATGGCGCGCATGGACGCGTCGAGACCTAAACAGCGTCGTTGGTAATGTGTTCACAGAACACGAAGTGCTCGGAATCGCTCCGAATCAACGCCTTCGCGTGAAGTCGAATCCGACGCCTATTTCTTCGATTATGAACAACCGCGGCGAACGTCTTGCAAGTGTCACTACGGATGTTGATGGTGATCTTCGCGGAGCGAATGGACAACGTTATGATATCGGTGCCGACGAATTCAGTGGTCGCGAGTACAACCTCGACCTCGAGGCAATGGACATCTCGAAACCATCGACCTATCGTAGCAGCACGGGTGTTACGAGCGACGCTATGTACTACATGACGAAGTCGCCTGTAGACATCACTGCTCTAATCCGTAACAATGGCTCGCTTGGTAGCAGCAATGCTAGTATCCGACTCCGGATCTATCTCGAAACAGCGGCTTCGAATAATGCAGAACTTGTTACTCCACAATGGAGTGGTACTCCTGTAGTTGACCGTGTGGTAACGACAGCGCTTGCATCGGGTGAGTCGAAGGACATTGTGTTTACCGGACAGAACTGGACGCCAACAACGTACCTAGGTCTTGCCACCTATACAGTCCCTACACGTTTCTCGACGATGGGCTTCAACGTCACACCACGGTATCGCGTCGAAGTATCGACGGGGTCTGATGAGAACAATGCAAACAATACGTTCACGAAAGACGTACGCTTCTATCTTCAGAAGTCTGGTATTCGTGCAATTGTGTCGGCACGTGGATCATCGACAAACATCAGCTCTGGTGTACCGACAACGAACGACATTGCAGGTCGTTTGAATGGCGATAGTTTGATGACATACATGCGTCACATTGGCTGGATAAACGATCCGTTGATTGGACAGTATGCCTACGATGTATTTGAACGTAATGCATGGGAAGAACGCGCAGTCGATTATCGCATGTGGCGCACCGTGTTCTGGTCGCACGATCAGTCTGCGTTTACGCGTTACGAGCGCAATGACATTCGCGCATTTGTTGCAACTGGTTCACCTGCAGAAAAGAAGAACCTGGTTCTTGCTTCTCAGGATGCTGCGCGACTGCACGTTGGTTTGAACGTTATCAACGACCAAGCATTTGTGAACAAGGTACTGCGTGTTTCTAATGTGGCTCCTGGAACTCCAGTACCGCCACCAATTAATACGTATCACGACAAGCGCATCAAGGGTGTGACTATTGCGCGCGATGCAATCGAAACAGTAACTCGTACGGGCTTCACTGGTGACAGCGACCCAATTCCAGCACTCGTCCGCATTTACTCTGATGCAACGACAAGTGGTATTGCAAACCCGACCTACATCTATATGAAGGGCGATCGTACGACGTTCGACTCGATTAGTGGTGCCGCAGTACAAGGGCTTAATTCCACGTTGGTGTATCTGGGAGTCGACTGGCGACACTACAAACGCACAGGTGCCCAAACGGGTGGTGAGCGCGTACTTCGTGGTTCTATCGACTTTATACAGACCAATGGTGGCATCGTATTGCCAGTTGAATTGTCAGCATTCGATGCAAAGGCTCGTGGCAATGACGTCGACGTGTTCTGGGCAACTATGTCTGAGTCAAAATCCGATCACTTCATCGTAGAACGTGCAAGTGTCACAGAGGCAGGTACTTCATCATACAATCAGGTTACACGTGTTGCAGCAGCAGGCAATTCAACGGCACGTCGCGACTACTCTACCGTTGACAAGGATCTCGCTGCAGGCGAATACCTCTATCGTCTCTCTACTGTCGACGTCGACGGTACAGTGTCGACAAGCACCGAAGTAAGTGTAATTGTAACCGACGAAGTTGCTGGACTCACTGTTGAGCCTGTAATGCCACAACCAGCTTCAAACGCAGGTGGTTTTACTTTCTCGCTTCCTACTACTTCGGTCGTTCGTATAGAAATCATTAACACCGTTGGCGAACGTATGGCTCTGCTTGCAAATGAGTCATTCTCCGTTGGCACTCACGATGTTGATGTTCCTGTTAGCAACCTGGCAAACGGCTATTACACCATCGTAATAACTTCCGATGCAGGACAAGCAACTACGCCTCTGGTAGTTCAACGCTAACTTTTAAAAGTCCCTGACCTTGGCTAAACGCCTCGTCCTTAAATGGACGGGGCGTTTTTTTTGGTGGTAGGGGGCGAAGGGGGCCCATTCCGGGAGATAATGATTCCCGGAATCAGCCTCATTCCGGGAATCATTATCTCCCGGAATGGAGGGTTTTAAGTCTGCTAGGTGCATCCATACATTCTATCGAGCACGACTGATTAAACTGCTGCGTGCAAGCATCGCAAGAAAGGTGTTGCTTGTTGCACATCATGTTTGCGCAGTTGATGTAGGTCTCGGTTTCAGTACCGCAGTGATGACAGCGTCCGACCACCGACCGTTGTGGGTCGGAATTTATCTCGACGGCTATGCGCTCGTCGAACACATAACACAGCCCCTTCCAAAGAGCCCCTTGCACCTCAGAGTCCTTGCCATAAGAGACGATGCCACCATCGAGCTGGTTGACGTCTGTAAAGCCCTCGGCCATGAGATAGGACGTGAGTTTTTCGCAGCGGATACCACCGGTGCAGTACGTAAGGATTGTTTTGTCCTTGGCATCGGCCAGGTTCTTCGCTATCCATTCTGGGAATTCGCGGAATGATGCGATGTCCGGACGTAACGCACCTTCGAAGTGCCCGATGTCGTATTCGTAATCGGCACGTCCGTCTACCACCACCACATTCGGGTCGGTCAGCTTCTTATAAAACTCTTTTGGTGAGAGATGTTTGCCTGTTTGTTGTGAAGGACTTACAGGTACCGGACTTCGAAAGGTTACGATCTCTTTTTTCTCACGAACGAAGAGTTTCCGAAAGACATGTTCGTCTACCACATCGACCTTGAAGGTCATGTTGGCAAAACGGAGGTCGTTGTGGACAACTCGCATATAATGTTCGCATGCCTCACGCGTACCGGACACCGTTCCGTTCAAGCCTTCGTGTGCAACGAGAATCCTTCCGCGCAACCCAAGCTCTCTGCAAAGTATCTCCTGCGCGCGCACAAGTTCGGCCGGGTCGTCTATTCGAACGAATGCGTAATAGAGTAGGCAATTGAATTCTGTTTTGAGATCGTCGGGTGTCACGGTGGTCGTTGTGCAAAGAATGAGGTGAGGTTTTAGATGCATCAAATTTACAATCATGATGGTTACCCCTTGCGCCTTCGTAGATTTGAACAGCAGCAAAGAGGAAGTTGGTGACAAAATTCTATCACCTATATGTAATCGTTGGCTGCGTCATCGTATGCAGCTGCGCTGACATTTGGGCACAGGTTCTAGAACATCCGTATCGCACACCAGTGCGAGACGAACGTGTCGTTGCTCGCATGATAAACGCGGGCATGATTCGACGCGCCCACATGGAGCTTCGTGCGCTACGCGACAACGTACGCGCTACGTCTGCGCAAGACGCAACACCCTTTCGTTCGTCTGACATCGAGCGAGCATCACAAAACCCTACAGCCGCCGATAAAGCACTCGAACAATTTCTGCGTGACAGACACACGTCTCCAGAAATTCCTTTTGCATGGATGGAAAGGGGCTTTGCCGCCCTCGAAGCAAACGACGACGCTTTGGCCATTCAGTATTTCGAACGCGCATCGCAAACTGCATCCGACGTAGCAGTACGTCGCGACCAAGACGTCTACACACAACTCGCACACGAGGCAACGTTCTGGCGTGCTGCTTCACTAGCGCGCACCGGACACCATGCCGAGGCTCTTGCTGCTTTTGATGCGGTTGTGCGCGTCGATAGCACTGGTAACTACTCCGATCGTTCGTTGTACGCCATAGGTCAGCTGCACGAACGCAACGGCGATCCGCGCAAAGCGATTGCTGCATTCGCACTCGTGCGCACACGCTACCCGCGCGGACACGTTGTGCTTGCGTCGCGGATACGCGAAGCACAAAACGAACTCACACTGCGCAGGCCAGAACGTGCTCTTGATGTGCTCGCGTCGGTAGACTCAAGAATGTTAGCTGCGGCGCATACCATCAGTGGTGATTCGGATACAACACCGTTTCCGTCTCAGGACTACGCAGAAAATGCCGCCGAAGAAGTCCTGCTTCTACGTTCCGAAGCCGCGACATACAGAGGCAAGGAACGCGAAGCACTCGACAGTAACCGTGCGTTTTTGCAGCGATACCCAACGTCGATGTACAGATGGCATGTGCAGTTGAATGCTGGCTTCAATGCGCTGGCGCTCGGTCTAAACGACAGTGCGTTGACGTATCTGTCGACCGTCGTCGACTCCGTTACCGAAGAGTCCGACGGAATACGTCAGCTCGCCCTGCTGTACCACGCCATTGCGTTGCAGCGCAGCGGACGTGCTGATGAAGCACGTCAGGCATTTGCAGCCCTTGCGTCGCGGGCAGATTACCCGTACCAGGCGTTGGCACTTGTCGAGACCGGACAAGCTGCGTATCTGCTTGGTGATTACGATCGTGCACGCAAGGCACTCGAACGTGCTGAACGCGAAGCACCCGATGCACTTACGGCAGTGCGTGCTCAAATCCTGCTAGGCGCGACACTCATTGAACAACTCGAATGGAAAAAAGCCGCACAGGCGTATGAACGTGCAGAAGCAAAAGCTCTGAGTGCCGACGATGCCTACATGCCAAACAAGGAACGTTATCTCGCAGAGTCGCGCCTGAAGCGTGGTATCGCATACGTACAGGCCGGAGAACGTCAGCGTGCAATTGCAGCGCTGACAGATTTTTTGGGCAATCATCCGACTGACCCACGACGCGACGAAGCAACATTCTGGCTTGCCGAATCGATGTATGCCGAAACCCTGTTAAAAAACGCTCAAGAGCTCTACGAAGACATAGTAAACAAGTATACAGCAAGTCCGAGGCGCGAAGAGGCGATGTATGGGCTTGCATGGACGTTGTTCCGTAAGCGCGACTTCGACAAAAGTGTTGCCATGTTTGGCTCGATGCTCGAAGCATTCCCGAACACACGTTTTGCCACAGAATCGTATGCACGACGCGGTGATGGCTTTTACATCCGCAAACTCTTCCGTCAGGCAGCAGAGCAATACGCCGAAGCCGTAAAACGCGGCGGCAAATCAGAAGAAGGGGAGTACTCGGCGTACCAGCGAGGTCAGGCTCTATACCGAGCAGGCGCGGCGGACGAAGCAGCAACTGCAATGCGTCAGTTCGTAAAAAATTATAGCTTCTCAAAACTTGCCGACGATGCAATGTTTCTAGTCGGATGGTTGGCGTTTCAGCGCCGCGAGTACTCCGTGGCCATTGCAGAGATGCGCGACCTGTTAAATACCTACCCCACGGGCGATCAGGCCGTACGAGCACTGTACACGATTGCAGATGCACAGTACAACCTCGGAGATATCGATCCATCGCTTGCGACGTACCGACAGGTCATCGACAACTATCCATCACATGCCCTCGCTGCAGAAGCAGCGCGCAGCATGCAGTCGGCATTGGTTGGAGCAGGACGTACCGACGAAGCAATTCAGATTGCCGATGCACTCATTAATGCCAATCCGCAATCGAAGACTGCAGAGCAATTCCGATTTAGAAAAGCAGAGATCTTCTACACTGGCAAGAACTACAAGAGTGCTGCATCGGAGCTCGAGGCGTACATGAAGAACTCGCCCTCGGCAGAACGTCAAGACGAAGCCCTGTTCCTGCTCGGCAAGACCTACCTGAATATGACCGAAACTGCACAGGCACGTGCAGCATTTACCGATCTCGAAAAACGTTTTGCAACGAGCGACTTCGTACCACAAGCGTTGCTTGAACTAGCGGCATACTTCGACAGAACTGCAAGTGCAAAATCTGCGGACTCTGTGTTGGGCATTGTCATGGACAAATACCCGAACGACACAGCATACGCGTCGCAAGCAGGCTTCGACCGCGCAGCAATGGTGCGCCTTGCGGGCGACACTGCACGAGCTATTGGAATCTGGACTGTGATTGCTGATCGATACCCATCGACAGAGTATGGCGATCAGTCGCGGTATCAACTTGCCGTCTATCATAGGCGCGCAGGACGTCCGGACAGTGCGCGATTCCACCTCGGCGTCCTCGCTGCCCGCGTCGACCAGCCCTTACTTGCAGCAAATGCTCTGTACGACATTGGCGTCTCGTACGTGCGCGAAAAAAACCACGAAGAGGCCGTAAAAACATTTACACGCGTCCGAACAGAATTTGCCGGAGCCGAAGACTGGTACACATTGAGCTTGCTCGGTCTTGGTGAAAGCCTCGAAGCCCTTGGGCGCACACCAGAAGCAAAAGAAATCTACGAGCTTGTTCAAACACTTCGTACCGACGACGACTTTGGCAAAACAGCAAAAGCACGGTTAAAACGAATTGCGAAAATGAAATGAGCACATTCGCAACCATAACGAAAAACACCAACGCGTCGATAGTAAATAAAGATGTCTTTGTTGAATCGATAATTAACAAAGCTGTCGCTATTGAGTCGATTGTGAATAAAGCAATCCTTGTAGCTGTTGCCGTGTTAGCGCTATTCACTTCGGTAAACATTCAAGCACAACAGCCACCGAATCAACCAATCGATTTACCTGAATTCATCGTAACGGGAACGGAGCGCATCGAGGTGCCATCGAGTGCAAAGCAGCCCCCTGCAAAGCCCCCTGCCTTGAAAGCGCAAATACTGGATAGCCTTAATCCGACAGAAAAACACCCAATGCCGAAGATTGCAGCGCGTGCGTTGCCGAGTCCGATACGCCAGTACACCTTGTGGCCCGGCTACATCGAAGCAAGCATGGGTAACTACATCACGCCAAATGTTCTTGCAGGGTATTCGCTTCGTACAGGTGGTTACAGAGTAGACCTCAACGCGTTTGCAGAAGCAGCAGCAAGTGCGTGGGTGCCGAACGCAGAATACTTCAAAGCGGGCGCGAGTTTGTTTAGCACGTATACGGCACCGCAAGAATTTCTTGTGTTTGGTGGTAGTGTAACCGATGTCGACCTTGGCTTTAATACGAGCAACTACAGTTTATACGCACTTACTCCAGCATCGCAACGCAACACGAACAATTTGCACGCAGGGGTCGGAGTAAGGGGCGCCTACGAAGGCTTTCATTACGAAGGTGGAGCGTCGTATACATCGACGAGCATGCGTACGAATCGTGGCATCGAGACGATGAACGATGACGTGTCTGATAACAAGCTGCGTGGGTATCTAGCGTTAGAGCAGCGATGGACACAATACGATGTTGGCGCAAAAGTTGATCTACGTTTTCAGTCGTTTGCCGGAAATAGTTATCCGTTCATGGAAGGCAGTGCATTTGCACGGTACTCGACATCGTTCATGCGTTTATCCGCGGGTGCAGGTGTACAAAGTGCGATGTCGACGATAGGAGTGTCGAGATTTGGTGTGCTCGTTCTTGGAGAGCTCGATCTTTTTGTTGGTCCGGACATCACAGTGCAGGCAAACCTCAGAAGCGGACTACGTCCGATAACATTTGCGAGTCTGCTCGAAGAAAATCCCTACGTGAATGCATCGGCGTTTCTAGATGCTGCATACGACGTCTTCGACATCAGGGGATCAATCGTGCTACGTCCGTCGCTCGCCCTGGCCGTCACCGCCGGCATCCGTTTGCGTCAGTCTGAGCGCGACGTATTCTGGACGTCCGATCGTACAGGAACATTCGTGCCCTCATATTCCACTGTAACCATGCTTCAGATACCGGCTGACGTGCGGTGGTTCATGACATCGAAGGACGTACTCACTGCTGACCTTATGTTAACAACAGCGCGCATCGACAGTGTCGACAAGCCATACGTCCCGAGCGTACGCGCATCGCTTGCCTACGAGCGTGCATGGACCCCATCCATTCGGTCGGTTGTTGCAGGTATTTACGTAGGTGACCGATTTGCAGACCTGGGAAACAAGATCACGTTGTCGGGATACGTCGACGTACGCGTGCGCGCAGAGGTCGACTTCACGCCAACACTCTCAGCACACGTGCGCGCAGAAAACATAGTTGCAAATACAATCGTTTTGTGGAACGGATATGCCGAGCGGGGAGCCTTCTTCAGCGGAGGAATAACATGGAAGTTCTAACATGAGTACAGCCATACGTTCTAACACGAGTACATCCACATGAGTACATCCAACACATCGTGGGACGATACAGGGTTTGACGACAACGATGGCTTTGCAAAACCGTCGCAGCCCGTTGAGCCAACACCGCCCGTTGAGCCAACACCGCCCGTTGAGCCAACACCGCCCGTTGAGCCGGACATCGTAGAACCATCGGTAATGCAGGAGTTGCCTGCTGAAACGGTACACACCGAAGCTCCTGCGACAGGAGTAGAGTCCGCACCAGCCGCACCTGAGCCCATCCCGCAGCAGTATACGCGCGTTGAGCCACGCACGGTTGTTACGCCAGAGCCACCGGAGAGGCGCAGCAGGTGGGGGACTGCGTTCTTAGTGACAGCGCTGTTGCTCATCATCATGGCAGGCGGCTACATCGTGTCGACATTCTTTATGCGCGACGCAGTGGAACAAGAAGCGTTTTATGCTGACCCGGAACAGACACCGAATACATCGTCGCAATCGGCGAATTCAGATACGGTTGTCGTTGCGCAGGACACAACACCTGTTGCGCCAGTGGAAGATAAAAAAGATGAAATTAAGCGAAGTGACATAGCGTCTGCGTTGCCTGAGAAGAAAGCACCACCTGTTCGTGAGCACAAGGAGCCCCCTTCTCAGTCTTCTGAGAAGCCCCCTGCCAAAACACCTGCCAATGCATTGTTTGTAGTGCAAGTATTCAGCAGTCCGTCGCGCGACGACGCCGACGAATGGCTTCAGATTCTACGCGAGCGTAATGTTGCAGATGGCTTTATTACAGAGCAAAAGCTGGGTGGCGAAGCGTGGTATCGGGTCCGTTTCGGACAATACCCCTCACGTCAGCAAGCCGAATCTGCCGCTCAGCAGCTTGGATTTTCGAACCCCTGGATCGCACGCGTTCGATGAGTCGTTACGACGATACAGCACTCTTGCAAGTAGGTTTTAAATGGAATCCGAACGCAGTGCGTGGTTTCATCGTATCGATGGTGTTGCTGCTCGTCGTGTTGTTTGTTTCGATGTGTGTTCATCCAACGACACCTGACCCCATTCGCATTCCGAATACCGCTGTCACAATGATTGAACTTCGATTTGGAGATGGTGATGGCACCGGCGGCAACAAGGGGAATTTGCAGGAAGAGGGGGCGAAGCAGAAGGGACAAAAAACGAGCAACCCGCTCGAAGACGCAACGAATGCTGGCGGTTTGAAGACTTCTACACATCCGGTTCCGTTAGAGGGACACTCGAGACTCAACCCTGTAAAAGAAGTTGGTGGCCAAGGCAACAAAAAAGACGGTAGCGACGAGCACACGATTGGTGCGTCGGACGGACGTGACGAGGGAACGGGACTTGGGGACGCTGGTAGGGGGCGAGGATCGGGTCAGGGATACGGAATAGACTGGGGCGGCGGCGGCAACCGCACCGTGTTGTACAAAGAGCTGCCGAAGAAACCGCCTGGATCGATGGACACGCAAATACGCTTGCGCTTCGTAGTTGCGCCCGATGGTCGGGTTACGAAGGTGTGGCCGTATCAACGTAGCGGCGACCCCTCAATCGAAGCCGTCGCAATAAAGACCATGTACAAATGGCGGTTTAATCCGCTTCAGACGAACTCCGACATGGAAGGGTCGATTACACTGACATTCAGGACATCATAATATGAACCTCATCGACGAATTCATGGTGTGGTACAACGATGCACACGTGTTGCTGAAAATTGCAACGTGGGTAATTGGTATCTTGCTTGGATGGGCAATCGTAAAACGGTTGTTCAAGCTGGCGGCTTTCATAATCATTTTGATAATAATTGTAGTCTTTGCATGGCATATCGTATAGGCGTAATTGGCACGGGGTATGTGGGCCTGGTAACGGGCACCTGTCTCGCTGATGTGGGCAACACCATACTTTGCATCGACGTAGACGCTGCAAAGGTCGAGTCGCTCAAGAAGGGTATTGTGCCGATTTTTGAAGAGGGACTCGAACGGTTGCTCGAACGCGCATTGCGTGAAGAACGCATTTCATTTTCGCTCGATCTCGAAGAGGCAGTGCGGTCGTGTACTGTGCTTATGCTCTGTCTACCAACACCACCCGACAAAGACGGATCTGCTGACCTTGCAGCCGTGTTAAGCGTCAGCGAAACCATCGCAACCATGCTCAACACACTCGACATCACAGAGCCGCGCATCGTTGTCAACAAAAGCACTGTTCCTGTTGGCACTGCCGACAGAGTTACAGAAATCTTTCGTCGCATTGCTCCAACGCGCACCGTAGCAGTGGTTAGCAACCCCGAATTTTTGAGTCAGGGTGTTGCCGTCGACGACTTCATGAAACCCAACCGCGTTGTTATTGGCACCGACGACCCTTTGGCCGAAGCAATCATGCGCGACCTATACGAACCATTCGTTCGGTCCGACGCACCAATTCACGTCTTTGATGTCCGTAGCGCCGAAATCGCCAAGTATGCCGCCAACGCCATGCTTGCAACCAAGATTACGTTCATGAACGACCTAAGTGCGTATTGCGAAGCCGTCGGTGCAAACATCGAAAGTGTGCGTACGAGCATGGCATCGGACGAACGCATCGGACGCAGCTTCCTTAATGCTGGTATTGGTTATGGTGGCTCATGTTTTCCGAAAGACGTCAAAGCCATCGCCCATGCTGCGCGCAAGGCCGGCACTCCGCTGGCACTCGTCGAAGCCACCGATGAAGTAAATGAACGTCAGGTAAAACGCTTTGCCGATCGCGTGGTATCGCGTTTCGACAACCTGCTTAAGGGGCGCACTATCGCGCTATGGGGCTTGTCGTTCAAGCCTAACACCGACGACGTCCGCGAGGCACGTTCCATCGTCCTTATCAACGCTTTTCTCGACGCAGGCGCAACGGTCGTTGCCTACGACCCCGAAGCTTTGCAAACAACAAAGGCAGTCGTTGGCGATCGCATTACGTATGCTGCGAACCAATACGATGCTGCTGAAGGTGCCGATGCATTAGTAATCGTTACCGAGTGGAACGAATTCAGACGTCCAGATTGGCAACGCCTCCGCGACCTCCTAGTCCGTCCGCTCATCTTCGATGGCCGCAATATCTACGACCTCGACGACATGCTCGTCGAAGGCTTCGAATACCACAGCGTTGGACGTCCGAGCGTTGTTCCCCTCATGGTTGCCGACGAAGACATTTAGTCCATGCATAGGTCCAGACATTAATCCAGACATAAGTCCAGAAATCAAGTCCACTACTTTTCGCGGCACATGAATATTATTCGGCCTTTCCTTATCTCATGCGTTGTTGTGGCCGTCGTCCTGTGCTTGACGTATTGCACCACGACTAAACAAGACGAGAGTTCAACACAAGCAACACCTCCGAGCGGCTACGTCGCCATCGATAGCCTCATGCTTACAATCGACTCTTGCAAACAATGTGTGCAGCTCGAACAAGCCGACACGACGGTCGTAGGCGTCGAAACCAGAGGTATTGTTGCCGACATCCGCAATCGCAACGAACTCATCAGATTACAAGTGACCGACCAAGGCGAAATGGGCCGCAAAGCAACTGTCTTCCTGGTATGGGGCGGTTCGGTCTACTACCAACTACATATTGTCGACCAGTACGACAGACCTTTTTACGTCCCGGGCATGATTGTAAAAAGTGATACAGTTATCGTCAATTGCTCTATTCATCCAGAACAATGCAACGACGACCTGTTCGTATACGCGAAAGCGTTTTTTGATTGATGACTCAGGAATCAACCAATACGGGATGTTGGTATGTCCATCACAATTTTCTCATATACGGCAATAGAAGCGCTCAATCGTCTTGCAAGGAAACTGTTTCCGCTTTGTAACTCGTTCAGAATTGTTTGTGCCTCGTATCTAGTTTCTTATTGCCCGTGGTTATATGCCTCTGATTCATCCATATAGTGAAAGTTGTCGTCAATTTTTAATTGAAGTATCATTGTCATTCCGTTAACTGCTCATTACTTCAATAAGGCCAATCGGGAGCTACCTGTTACGAGCATCAGTCACCGTACGTGTATCGTTATTTGGCAACTCTAAATCCAAACGCAGATTTCTGAAAGGTCTTTTCTTTTTAAATCTGGAACCCAACATTCTTCTGCAGGATAACCAACAGGGATCAGTAAATAAGGTTTCTCATTTACGGGACGGTCTAAAACCTTGGATAGAAAGTTCATTGGGCTTGGTGTGTGGGTCAATGCAACCAAACCTGCATTATGAATTGCAGTAAGCAAAAAACCGCATGCGATACCACAACTTTCCGTTACATAATAATTTTGATGCTTGTAATTATTGAGTTCCAATTCATAGCTCCTTTTAAAAACTACAATCAGATATGGGGCGGTTTCTAAAAATGGTTTATGCCAATCAGTTCCGATAGGCTGCAGATCCCTAAGCCATTCGTCTGTCATTCGTGTTTCGTAACTCTCTTTTTCTTCCTTTTCTGCTGCAATCCGTATTTGTTTTTTCACATCAGCATTCTTTACCACGCAAAATGTCCATGGTTGTTTGTGTGCGCCCGAAGGTGCTGTGGATGCAGTAAGAATGATGTTCTCAATAATATGTTCAGGGACGGACTTGTTAGAAAAATCTCGAACTGTTCTACGTGTGTTCATCCAGTCAAAATAGAGCCGACAACGGGCTTCCATTTCACTAATCTCATAAGTTGCTTTTGTGTATGAAACAAAGGGGAAGCCATCAATGAGTTTAGTATGCATATTCTTTAAAGGGTAGTAGTCCGTTTATAGCATGGCAGTGGGTGTAGATCTCGATGCTGCGGCTGATCTATTGCACGAGTACATTCTGGGTCTACTTTTTACGCCTCTTCACGGCTCGTCCCGTAATGCTCCTATGCAGCTTTAGTCCATTGCGTGTGCGCCACCACCGTACGGACTTCAACCACATGGCTCTTATCAATCGTGCTAGGCCGAACTTGTCCTTCACAGCACCCGCAGTGAGCATGTTGCGCAGTTGCATGCGTTCCACGTCGCTTATCGATAGTTCGTCGGATGATGTTGACTGGTCGTTGAGGATGTGATTGAGCATCTGCTGCAGGTCGGCGGCAGCATCGCTGAAGCGTTGTGCGTCGATCTTGTTGTACTGCATGAGCAAGAGCAGGTGGTCGTAGAGCACCGCGGCGCGCTTGATGTCTTCGAGTTGGTGTTCTGAGCGGAGGGCTTCGAGAAGAGAGTTGGCGAGGTCTTCGAGTTCGACGACGTGCTCTTCTGGGAGCGAAAAGATTTCGGTGGGTGCCATGTCGTCGACGTTGACGTACGCTGAGCTGAGGCGCTGAATTTCTGTGCCGTAATGCTCGCTGATGTGAGAGCCCATGCGCTCCATGAGGT